>JAANMT010000162.1_pt1 | contig 68280 bp, 62 predicted proteins | sample 7279711 | NCBI WGS metagenome assembly JAANMT01 (sample SAMN14094538, study PRJNA606508) | bioreactor metagenome | isolation source: A lab-scale SPAN reactor treating ammonium-rich wastewater day 1 | place: Ireland: Galway | collected 2017-01-16
ATCCGAAATAGGCCCCGCCGTTAACGTGAATTACTTGACCGGTGATGAAACTGGCTTCATCGGATAATAGAAACTTAACAGCATTGGCAACATCCTCCGGTTTACCAATTCGCTTGAGTAGTGTTTGTTCGATACGCTGTTTGCGATCGGCTCTGGTATCTTCCTCTAGCATTTGAGTATCGATAGAGAATGGGGCAACGGCGTTTGCCCTGACTCGGGGTGCAAGCTCCACCGCAAGTGCACGCATCGCTCCTAGCATCCCGCTTTTAGAGATCGCGTAATCGATACCATGATCCGATCCTACATAGGCCCGAATCGAAGAGATAAATACGATCGCGGCGTTCTCTTGAAGAAGCGGCATCAGCTCTTGAGTAAGAAAAACAGCTCCGTTTAAATTCACATCCATGGTGTGGTGATACTGAGTGGGTGTGAGCTCTTTAAAAGTAGTTTTAAAATGTACCCCGGCGTTATGAACGAGGGCATGAAAACTTCCAAACGTGCTTTTTAATTCGTTAAGAAGCCACGCGCGTTCTTTGGGTTTGGTGATATCTACCTGTAAAACTAGGTGGGGAACGTTATCTTTGGTGAGCTTGTCGATATATTGCTCGAAGTCTTTCGGAAACGCTTTATCTAATAAAACCACCCTGTAACCGCTTTTACCTAACGTAGTGGTGATCGCCCTTCCTATTCCGCGGGCCGCGCCGGTGATTACTGCCGTTTTCATCTCCATGTGAAAAAGTATATCAGTTTTAACCATAACCGCACAAGAAAATCGCGATATTGGCTTTTGGTCTTTGTATAAGCCCAGTTTGCGAAGAGACTTGTGCTACAATAAAACGGTTATGCCTACAACAATAACTGATGCAAATTTTAAAACGGAAGTTGTCGAGAAAAAAGGGTTAGTACTTTTAGATTTCTGGGCACCATGGTGTGGTCCGTGTCGCGTACTTGGTCCGATTGTAGAAGAAGTGGGTGCGATGGTAACTGATGTTACGGTTGGAAAGCTAAATGTTGACGATAATCCGATGGTTGCGTCGCAGTTTGGTATTCGAAGTATTCCGACGGTGATTTTATTTAAAGACGGGAAACCGGTTGATCAGACGATTGGGGTTCGAAGCAAAGAAGATTTTATCGCGCTTTTGAATAAGCATCGTTAAGCTGGCTTTTCAATCTCAGTTTGAATTCTGCTACAATCAAATTATGAATGGGTCTCCAAATCTTTTTATAGGCTAAGGAAAGGACTCTTAAATTGAGCAACACTCCGCTCGACAGAACTGGTGGGATTCTGCGGCGTTTTCGGGCATTTTTCTAGATTTGAGTTTTTCCTGCTTGCAAATACTGGCTTTAGCGCAATAACACAAACTCCATTTCCAGAGCCTCCTCCATGAAAATCCCTCCCGAAATCAAAACCCTGATCGAATCGGGCTGCCCTGCGCATCTGGTCACCCTCAACGCGGACGGCAGTCCGCAAGTGACCGTTGTCTGGGTTGGGATTGATGGCGACGAACTCATCGTCGGTCACATCCCCAAGAACCAGAAGGTCAAGAACATCCTGCGCGATCCGCGTGTCGCGGTGTCCCTGCAGGCGAACACCAAAAGCGCGATGAACCTCACCGAGTACGCCGTGATTTACGGCGAAGCGCGCATCCAGGAAGGCGGAGGCGCCGAACTCCTGCAAAAACTGGCGGAGGTCTACATCGGACCAGGAGTGAAATTCCCGCCCATGGATAACCCTCCCTCCGGCTTCGTGACCCGTATCCGCGTGGATCGAATCGAAGGCGTCGGTCCGTGGACGGGGCGAGCTGTGTGAGAGGGAGATCAACCGAGTGGTTTTGTACGCAAACCACCGGGGGTTTTCTTTTTCAAGACATACTACTTTTGCATCAGGTTCACGTTTGTGATAACATGGGGATATGCGGACGGTCAATTTTTATCGCGCTCCCAATGGTCAAAGTCCGGTCGAAACATTTTTAGACACTTTGACCGGGAAGCAGGCACAAAAAGTTCTATGGGTATTGCAATTGATGGAGGAACTGGAGACAGTCCCTCGCCAGTATTTCAAAAAACTGGTTGATCGCGAAGGGATTTGGGAAATCCGCATACAATTTGGAAACGATATTTTCAGATTGTTGGGATTCTTCGATGGCGGCGCTTTGCTGATTTTGACAAATGCATTTGCCAAGAAAACACAAAAGACCCCTTCTCAGGAAATTGCACTTGCCATCCGGCGAAGAAATGAATATTTCGCGAGGAGAAAAAAGACATGAGCGACGTAAAACGATATGTTCAAAATCGCGCCAAACGCGACCCTGAATTTGCAGAGAATTATGAAGTTGGCTATGCCGATTTTAAGATCGGCGTCATTTTGCGTCAGGCAAGGGAAGCGGCAGGTTTGACTCAGGATGAAGTGGCTCGCAGGTTGAAGACGAAAAAATCCGCCATTTCCCGCATCGAAAATCATGCCGATGATGTCCGCCTGTCAACGCTGAGACGTTACGCGAAAGCGGTGGGCGCCAACCTGCAGATCAGGTTAGCCGGTTCGCAAAGGATGTAGGCAGGACAAAAGCACTTACCATTATCCTCTGCCAAGGCGGCTTTCCATCAAACAAGGAGGCGATGTCCACATGAGTCCAACCCGCATGTCCAGGATCGAATCGGCGATGCGCCTCGTCCTTGAGTTCAACGAGGCGTTCAATCGTCACGACGTTCCAGGGATGATGCAGTTGATGAGCGACGACTGCGTCTTCGAAAACACCTATCCATCCCCGGATGGAACGATCTATTCAGGCAAAGAGGCAGTGACCCGCTTCTGGGAGGAATTCTTCCGCGACTCGCCTCACGCGCACATCGAGATCGAGGAGATCTTTGGCATGGGGGATCGCTGTATCATGCGCTGGAAATACAGTTGGGGCGATGGACACGTCCGCGGGGTGGATGTGTTCAAGGTCGAAGGCGGTTCCATTACTGAAAAATTATCCTACGTCAAGGGGTAGCAATCACCCCCACAAATCCCGCGCCACCTCATCCATCCCCAGCTCGGTCAACTTCTCGCGCGTCGGCTTGCCGGTCACTTCGTCCCAGCCGCGGCGCCGGTAATAGGCAGATAACATCTCGTCCATATCAGGCGCAAATCCTGCTGAGCCGCCGTCGGGAAGCGGTGTGAGCAGCGCTTTGGGGAGTTTATCGTTTGAGCGGGTCAACCCCAGGCGATTGTTGATGGCGCGTTTGAGGTTCCATGAACGCTCGCCGAACTTCATCATCTCCTCCAAAGACCAATCCAATCCGCAGGCGGCGTTGATGAGCCTGACCTGCATCCCCGGTTCCACGTTCGCGAAGATGCACATCACAATGGCGTTGAAGACCGTCCGCCAGTCCTGGTGCCGCGCGACGTTGGCGGCTTTCTCCGCCTGCGCGTGACGCTCGAAGAATTCGATGCCGATCTCCTCGTGCGAATGACCCCAATCCACGAAGAAGTAATCGGACTGGTTGTGACACGCTCCGCGCGGACTGGTCGCATACGAGAGCGCCATCCCCGAAACGCCGCGCGGATCGTGATACGCGACCTCGAGCCCATTGACTTGAACCGCTTCCTCCTCCGCGCCGAAATACGCGCCGAAGCGCTTCGCGCCCTGCGCCAGAAGGTCGCCGATCCCTTCGCGTGAACCGATCATGCGGACCAACTGCTCGATGGCATCCACATCCCCCCATTTCAACACGATGCCGCCGGTATCCTTTTCAGAGATAACGCCCATTTCAAACAGATGAAACGCCAGCCCGATCGTATTGCTCGCGCTGATCGTGTCCATGCCGTAGCGGTCGCACAATTCGCCTAAATCCACGATCGCTTCAAGATTATCGTTCATCAGGTTCGCGCCGAAGCCGACCATCGTCTCGTGTTCGGGTCCCTTGCGCTTCCTCGAGTCGCCGGGCAGTTTCACCACGCGTCCGCACGCGATGACGCATCCCTGGCACGCGCTCCTTCCGACCAAAATCGTCTCGGTCATCCTGGCGCCGGAGATCTCGTCCACCGCGGGGAACGATCCGCTCGAATAATATTTGACCGGCATTGCGCCGAGATACTCGGCGTAATTTGCCGCGCCGCTCGTCCCCACTTCGCGCAAGACCTTCGCCTCATTATCGTCGCGCAGTTTACGATTCGATTCGGAGCGCAGCGTCTTGTACCTCGCAAGATCGAATACGGGTATCTCGTTCGTTCCATGCACCGCGATCGCCTTGAGATTCTTCGAACCCATCACCGCGCCCATGCCGGTTCGCCCCGCCATGCGTCCGTGATCGCATAAGATGGAAGCGAACAGGACTCCCCTCTCCCCCGCCGGTCCGATCACGCAGACTCTCGCGGACGTTTCGCCGATCTCCTCTTTGACCTTATCCTGCGTGGTGTATGTGTTCTGACTCCACAAATGCGCGGCGCTTCGGACCTCGACCCTGCTTCCGTCCAACCAAAGATACACCGGCCCCGACGCCTTTCCCGTGATCCACAAGCCGTCGTAACCGGCTTTGCGAAGTTCGGGTCCCCAAAAGCCTCCGATGTTGGATTCCGCCCATAGTCCGGTGGCAGGACTCTTACCGCAGACGACGAAGCGTCCCGTCGTCGGGCCGGAGGTGCCGGTCAGGGGTCCGGTCATAAAGAGCAGGGGCGCCTCGGGCGAAAGCGGGTCCAGTTCGGGAGTCAGATGCTCATACAAAATTCGAGCGGCGAGGGATGCGCCGCCCAAATAGTCTCTTTCCCATTTTTCGGGAATTCGATATTCTTCTGTCTTGCCAGAGGCGAGGTTGATTTTGAGGATGGGTTGCATACGAATATCGCAGCGCAGGATGGCATCCTGCGTTACATGATTTCCTTTGTCACCGACTGCGCCACGCGGACGAAATCCAGCACGGTGGGCACGTTGCGCATCATGTACCCCATGCTTCCCCTGACCTTCAACTTGCTGGTCATCATGGCGGTCATGGGGTTCAGTTTGCCGCTCAGGATGGCGGCGATGTTGTTATAGGTCGCGGTCAGGATGAAGGCGGGGTTTGGGCAGGATTCAGGCTGAGGCTGGTATTCGACTTTTCGGCAGGCGCCATGCCACAGGTCCAGGTAGAACGTGAGACGTTCCTTCAGGTTCCCCTCCGGTTCGATGAAGAAGAACAGGTCGCCCTCCCAGTTCTTTGCGATCTCCGCGTAACGCTCGTCGGAATTCAGTTTCGATTCCAGCCCCTTCAACCATTCCTCGCTCGGAAAAACAGCCGCCATGTTCGAAGCCTCCAGGTCGTTTTGTGAGGCAATTTTACCATTTGAACTGATTCGCAATGAACCTTGCACAATTGCGGAAAATAGTCTATGCTTAAGTCCTGAGATGTCAGGTCAATGCGTCTCAAAGGCAACGAAGGATTGCCTTAAACACCAATTCCATCAATTGGAGGAGAAATGAAGAACCTGTACAAAACTCTTGTCGTGGGGATGGTTGCAGCGCTCGTTCTGGCAGCCTGCGGAGGCGGGGGCACGCCGCAAGCCGATAACCTGCTGGACGCCGTCAAACAGCGCGGTTACGTCATGGTTTCGACCGACCCGAACTATGAACCGCAATCGTTCCTCAACACGGAGGGCAAACGCCCCGCCGACAGCAAATGTCCCTCCGACGCCCTCACCACCGCCGAAATGCAAGGCTTCGATGTGGACGTGGCGAAAGCCATTGGCGAGGGTCTCGGCGTCGAAACCTGTTTCGCCACCCCGGATTGGGACGTGATCACCGCCGGAAACTGGGCTGACAAGTGGGACGTAAGCGTCGGCTCGATGACCATCACCACCGCCCGCCAGCAGGTGCTGGACTTCAGCGTTCCCTACTACTACACCCCCGCGGTGATCGCGGTGCGCGCGGATTCGGGCATCGCCTCCATCGCCGATCTCGAGGGTCAGGCGCTTTGCGTAGGCACTTCCACCACCTACGAATTCTGGCTCAATCACGACATGGATGGGCTTGGTCTGCCCGCTTCCTCGATCTACGCCGAGGCGCCCAACGTGACCGTGGTCCCGCTCCCCACCGACCAGGAATGCGCGCAAGCCATCATGTCGGGCAGGGAGGATTTCGTGGGTTACGCGACCTCGCAAACGGTTGTGAACGCCAACATCGCGGCTGGTTTCCCGGTCGTCCAACTCGGTTCTCCCGTGTACTCCGAAGACCTTGCCGCGGCGTTCGACAAATCGTCCACCCTGCCCACCGATACCCTGCGTGAAGAGATCAACAAGATCATCACCGCCATGCACAACGACGGCCGCCTGTCGGCGCTTTCCATCCAATGGCTCGGTGAAGACCTGACCCAGGCTCCCAACTAGGAACCGATCGTCCGTAAGGGAAGCGGGGAATAATCCCGCTTCCCTTTTCTGGTTTGCCTCTCGAAAGGAGCCGTGGATGGGTACCGTGGCAAAGACGGAAGCAAGCGTACCAAAAACACACGCTCAACAACTGCACGAGTCGCAACTGCAAAAAAAACGCCGGTTTCAGGCAAACGTATCGCTGACCTGGCTGGCGTTGTTCCTGTTTTTGCTGCTCATTTTCAGCAGTTACGAGGTGAAGTCCTCGAACGGAACGACGGAACTTTCGTTGTGGCATTATGAGAAGGTCACGAGGGAAGACGGAAGGGAGATACTGGAAAGAACGCGGACCGTCATTGCGACCCTTCCGATTGGGCTGCCCGGCGAAGGGGTAACGGTAAAAGCAATTCTCATTGATCGTGACTTCGTCAGGGAAAACTTCAGTTTTATCGCCGGGGGACTCTACTGGACGGTGAGAATATCCCTGTTTTCCATCGTCCTTGCCACGATCCTTGCGCTTCTCGCCGCGTTAGCCCGGTTGTCCACTTTCCCGCCTTTCTACGCGCTGAGCACTTTTTACGTCTCCCTCATTCGAGGCACGCCTCTATATCTGCAAATCCTCTTCTTTTTCCTTGCCTTGCCGCAATTGAACATCCGCCTGACCGGCGAAATGGCGGGCGTCCTGGCTTTGGGATTGAACTATGGGGCGTACATGTCAGAGATCTTCCGGGCGGGCATCGCCTCGGTGGGAAAAGGTCAACGCGAAGCGGCGATTGCGATCGGCATGACCCCGGCGCAAACCATGCGGCGCATCGTGTTACCGCAAGCCTTACGATTCGCCATCCCGCCGGTCGGCAACGATTTTATCGCCATGACGAAGGACTCAGCCCTCGTCGCCGCCACCGGCTTCGTCCACGAGTTGACGTGGAACGCGCAAAAAGTGGGACGGTCGCAGTTTCGGAGCCTCGAGGCGCTGGTCATCGCCGCAATCTTCTACTGGATCATGACCATCCTCCTCACCTACGTTCAAGGCATCATCGAAGCCCGCCTCGCCAGAGGAGATCGCTGACATGGATCCCATCGTCAAAACCTCGAACCTCGACAAATACTTCGGTCTCCTGCACGTCCTGAAGGACATTTCGCTCGAAGTCCAGCCGCGTGAAGTGGTGTGCGTCATCGGGCGGAGCGGCTCCGGCAAAAGCACGTTGTTGCGATGCATCAACTTCCTCGAAGACCCCTCTCGAGGCGTGATCGAAGTGGACGGGCTCCAGGTGACAGTCAAAAATGGGACGACGCGGGAACACCGCCAGGCCATCCACGAAATCCGCTTGAAAACGGGCATGGTCTTCCAGGAGTTCAACCTCTTCCCGCACATGAGCGTGTTGGAAAACGTCATCGAGGGTCCCGTCACCGTCAAAGGCATGGATCGCAAACAAGCCATCGAACTCGCGGAGCAAAACCTGGACAGCGTGGGACTGCTTTTCAAAAAGGACGAATATCCGAACCGGTTATCCGGCGGACAAAAGCAACGCGTTGCCATCGCCCGCGCGTTGACCATGCAGCCCAAGGTCATGCTCTTCGACGAACCCACTTCCGCGCTCGACCCGGAACTGATCGGCGAGGTCTTGAACGTGATGCAAAAGGTCGCCAAGGACGGCATGACCATGCTGGTTGTGACTCACGAAATGGGGTTTGCGCGCGAGGTCGCGGACCGCGTCCTCGTGATGGCGGACGGCGAGATCATCGAGGACTCGAAACCCGAAGACCTCTTCAGCCAGCCCAAAGACCCGCGCACGAAGGCATTGATCGAACGCTACCGCACCGGGGAAAGGTAGGCGCATCGAATTGCAGGGTGCGTTCGAGACAAACGAGGCGAAATAAAAAATCCCCGCAACGGGGATTTTTCTTATGTGTGCGCTGGAGAGGACTTGAACCTCCACGCCTTGCGGCACATGGCCCTCAACCATGCCTGTCTGCCAATTCCAGCACCAGCGCCAGCGCCTGCCGCCTGCTTCGTTCATTGCCACGTTGAATGTGTGGCGCTTCGCAAGCACGGCGTATTATAATCGCCTTCATGGCATTGTCAAGCAAAGGCAGTTTGAACGATAATTTCAGCGACAGGGCGTCGTGGAATGTATGACTCCGGGAACGCCAACCCCATTGCCTCTCCCCTGAACAGTTCGATCATAAGGACCGCGCTTGCCTGGATATCCTTCGCGGTGTTGAGCGGACAGGCGGTCGTGTTGATCATGTTCTTCCTGTCGGGGGAAGTCCTTGAATTGCTGATCACGGCCATCGCCTCCCTGCCCATTCTCGGCGCGCTGGAAATAAACCGCCGCGGCAACACGCAGATCGCGGGCGGCATCGTTTCCATCTCAGTGACGGTCATGGTCACCCTGCTGGCGACCGTAGGCGCGGGCATCCGGGACGTTGCCGTGATGGCTTATCCTGCCATCCTGATCCTTGCAGGCTTGATGCTGCGCAGGGACACGACCGCATACCTGGCGATTCTGATCGTCCTCTGTATCGCCTGGCTTGTTTTCGGGGAAATGCTGGGGTACTACCAGCCCGAGATTCCGCAACAGACCGGCGTCAGGCAATTCCTTATCATGTCCACGATCCTGGTCATTACAGCCTTCGCCGTTCAAGTCCTGGCTGGGACGATCCGCAACAACGCCATTGCCCTCAATCACGAATTGGACGAACGCAGGAGGGTCGAAAAGGCTCTGCGCGAAGCGGAAGAGTTGTATCGCAACATGGTCGAGCGGACCTCGGTGATCACGTATCGCGACACAGCCGACGAGGAAAGCAGGAACATTTACATCAGCCCGCAGATCACGGACATCCTGGGATATTCACAGAGCGAATGGACGAGCGACCCGGCGCTGTGGTTGAGGATCACCCACCCCGACGACGTGCCGAAGGTGCGCGCCATGATCCAGGACTGCCTCCGCTCCGAAGGGAAAACCGTCGGCGAATATCGCATGATTTCAAAGGAAGGGGAATGGCGCTGGTTCCAGGACGAGTGCGTGCTGATACGGGACGGGAACGGAGATCCGCAATACATCCATGGCGTTTTGATAGACATCACTGAACGCAGGAAAGCCGAGCAAAAAGTGAGCCAGCGTGAGGCGATCCTGAGCGCAGTGGCGCAGACCACCCAACAACTCATCCGTGCGAGGGACTGGCGGGACGGGATCAACGACATCCTGAAAGCGCTTGGGGAGGCGACCGGCGCAAGTCACGTGTATATCTTCGAGAATTTTACGGGCGGGAACGGCGAGCGGCTTTCCTCCCAACGGTATGAATGGACCGCGCCCGGCATGACGCCCGAACTGGACAACCCCGAATACCAGAACACACCGTTGACCTCGGCCATCCCCGGACTGGAGGATTGGCACACAAACCTGAGTGGCGGCAAACCCTTTTATGGAAGCCGAAAACAATACCCGGAGTATTGGGAAAAGGTCTTCGACAGATACGGACTGAAGACCCTCCTCGACGTGCCGATCTTCGTTGACGGGGAATGGTGGGGAACCATCGGCTTCGACGATTACGTCAACGAGACGACGTGGTCTCAGGCGGAAATCGACGCGCTCGTCGCGGCGGCAGGCAACCTGGGAACCGCCATCGAACGCCAACTCGCGGACAATGCCCTGCGTCTATCGGAGGAAAAGTTCCAACTCGCATTTCACCATACCCACGTGGCGATGGCGATCAACAGGGTCAAAGACAGCGTCCTCGTGGACGTAAACAATGCCTTCTGCAAGATCACCGGTTATTCGCGGGAGGAAGCCATCGGCAGGCGGGCGGGCAGGGACCTGGGGATATGGGCGGACATGGAGGATCGCAACGCCATTTTCAGGATATTGGAACGACAGGGATACGTTGACGAATATCGAGGCAGGTTCCGCCGCAAGAACGGCGAGATCAGGATCGGGCTGCTCTCCGTGATCAAAATAACCATCGGCGGGGAAGCCTGCCAGTTGTACACGTTCAACGACGTTACGCAGATGGAACAGTTGCTCGACGAATTGAGGGCGAAGAACGAGGAGCTCCAAAGTTTCACCTACACGGTTTCGCACGACCTGAAAGCCCCGCTGGTCACGATCGCCGGTTTTCTGGGGTATCTCGAGCAGGACGCGCGGAGCGGCGACACGGACAGGCTGAGGCGGGACATCCAACGCATCAACGAAGCGGCAGCCAAAATGCAAAGACTGCTCAACGAACTGCTCGAACTCTCGCGCATCGGACGCCTGATGAACGCGCCCCAGGAGATCCCTTTCGAGGAGATCGCGCGCGAGGCTCTGAGCTTGGTGGAGGGCAGATTGAAAGCGCGGCAGGTTCGGGTGGAGGTGGAGGCGGGTCTTCCATCCGTATATGGGGACCGGGCGCGACTCGTGGAGGTCGTCCAAAACCTGGTGGATAACGCGGCGAAATTCATGGGCAACCAGCCTCAGCCGTTGATCGAGATCGGAGCGAAACCCCTGGACGGCGCGCCGGTCTTCTTTGTGCGGGATAACGGCATCGGGATCGAAGCGGAGCAGCACGAAAGGATCTTCGGTCTGTTCAACAAACTGGATGCGAAGAGCGAAGGCACGGGCATTGGGCTGGCGCTCGTCAAACGCATCGTGGAGGTGCATGGCGGAAGAATTTGGGTAGAATCGGAACCGGGCAAAGGCGCGGCGTTTTTCTTTACCCTCGAAAACAAAAAACAAGAGGAGGCATGATGACAAAGATCGTGGTGGACGCGATGGGGAGCGATAATTATCCGACGCCGGACGTGGAGGGCGCAGTGATGGCGGCGCGCGAATACGGAGTGGAGATCATCCTGACGGGCGACGCTTCGAGGATTCAGCCGATACTTGATTCAACCAATGGAGCGAATCCACCCGTACGCGTGATCCACGCCCCCGAAATGCTGACCATGCGCGACAAAGGCGAAGACCTCGTAATGAAGGCGCGTCACAAGGAGGCGCAGAACTCGATGGCGGTGGGACTCGACCTCGTCAAACGCGGCGAAGCGGACGCGTTCGTCACGGCGGGCAACACCGGCGCGGCGATGGTCACCTCGCTGTTCCGGCTGGGCCGCATCCGCGGCGTGGATCGTCCCGCGCTGGCGCCTCCCTTCCCCACCGCCACAGGCTATTGCATTATCCTGGACATCGGCGCAAACCCCGATTGCAAGCCGGAGAATCTTTTGCAGTTCGGCATCATGGGAAGCGTCTATGCGGAGCGCGTGCGCGGCGTGAAGAACCCGCGCGTCGGTTTGATCTCGAACGGCGAAGAGGCGGGCAAGGGAAGCGAACTGGTCAAGGGCGCGTATCCCCTGCTCGAAAAGGCGAACTTGAATTTCATCGGCAACGTGGAAGGCAAGGAAATTTTCACCGGGCACGTGGATGTCGCTGTGACGGACGGATTCACGGGCAACGTTCTTTTGAAATCAACGGAGGCGGTCGCCAAACTCATCATCGAGAAGATCCGCGAGTCCATCAAGGGCGGAGGTCCGCTGGCGTTGGTCGGCGGCGCGCTGGTAAGGCCCGCGCTGGGCAAAGTCCGCAAACTGCTCGATCCCAGCGAGGAGGGCGCGGCTCCGTTGCTCGGCGTGAACGGACTGGTCTTCATCGGTCATGGCAGGTCGGATGCCGTCGCCATCAAGAACGCAGTGCGCGTGGCAAAGGAGGCGGCTGAGTCGAAAGTGCTGGAGGCGATGAAATCCGCCATCGAGGAAAGTTTGAGGAAATAATTCTCACCGCGAAGACGCGAGGAACGCAAAGTTTTCTTCTTTTTTTCTTTGAACCTTCGCGCGCTCCGCGCCTTCGCGGTTAAAAAGGTATTCATGAAAATCATCAAAAACGAAAAACTCATCAAACGCAACGGCAGGATCGGTCAATGGACGAGTCTCGGCGCGCTGGCTGTCCTGGGCTTGGGCATGTACATCTCCTTCACGCGTACAGACCTGTTCATCTACTCGGTTGCCGCATTACTGATCGGTTTCACATTGACGCAGATCGGCATGTACATGGGCAACCGCTACGGGCGCAGTCCGCGCCTCGACGAAAAACTGGACGCGGGACTCAAGGGGCTGCAAAACGAGTTTGTGATCTATCACTACATGACGCCCGCCTCGCACCTGCTCGTCGGTCCCGCAGGGATCTGGATCCTCATGCCCTACCACCAGCGCGGACAGGTCGTATATAAAAAGAATCGCTGGCGCATGAGCGGAGGCGGGTTCCTGCAAACCTACATGCGCATCTTCGGGCAGGAGAATCTGGGACGACCCGATCTTGAAATTGACGGGGAGATCAAGGCGGTCAAAAAATATCTCGCAAAGCAGATGGACGAATCGGAAATTCCCGAGATCAGGGCGTTGATGGTCTTCACCAACGAAAACATCGAAATCGAAGCGGATGACGCGCCCGTCCCTGCGTTGAAACTCAAGGAGATCAAGGAGTTCTTCAGGAAGAAGGCGAAGGATAAGCCGATCGGTCAGATGCAGCTCGCGGCGGTCAAAGCCGCGCTGCCGGAATAACCCTCACCCCTGACCCCTCTCCCATTTGGGAGAGGGGTTTTATGATACACTTGTTCTACTTCTGCCAACAGAAAACAATACATCCTATTGAAAAGAGAATCGTCCCGGACAGAAAACATTTGCCAGATTGTCCGGCGAAGTACACGTATGAATTCAATCGTAGCCATAGACATCGAAACGACGGGGCTCAACGACGAGCGCGACGCCATCATCGAGATCGGGGCGGTGAAGTTCAAGGGTCATCGCGTGGAGGACGAGTGGACGTCGCTCATCAATCCCGGCCGGCACATCCCGGAATTCATCACCGCGCTGACCGGCATCAGCGACGTGGAGGTGCGTAACGCGCCGCGCCTGAGAGAGGTCGCCCGCGAACTCGAAGCCTTCGTCGGGGACGCGCCGGCGTTGGGACATAACACCCGCTTCGACCTGGGGTTCATCCAAAAGCAGGCGGGGGTACTGCAATACAACGAGATCATTGACACGTACGAGATCGCGGCGGTGGTCATGCCGGCCGCCAGCCGATACAACCTCGGCGCGCTGGGCAAACAGCTCGGCATTTTGCTTCCCGCCACCCACCGCGCGCTGGACGATGCCCGCGTCACGATGGCGGCGTTCAATAAACTGCTCGAACTGGCGGGTGAACTGCCGCTCGACCTTCTCGCCGAGATCGTCCGTCACGGCGAAGTGCTGGAATGGGATGCGAATTGGGCTTTCCAGGAAGTTTTGCGTTCGCGCTCCAAAGAGGGGATCAAGGCAAAGAAGGTAAAAAAGGAAAGCCCCTCGTTCTTCGACGATTCCAAATACCCACCGCTCGACAATCCCGAACGACCCATTCCGCTCGATGCGGACGAGGTCGCGTCGATTCTCGAATACGGGGGACCGTTTTCGCAATACTTCGAGTCGTTCGAGCAGAGACCCGAACAGATCGCCATGATCCGCGCGGTGAGCGATGCGCTTTCCTACGGAAATCATCTGATGGTCGAAGCCGGGACCGGCGTGGGAAAAAGTTTTGCGTACCTCGTGCCAGCCGCGTTGTTCGCGACGCAGAACAACACGCGCGTCGTCGTCTCCACGAACACGATCAATTTGCAGGATCAACTCACGCAACGCGACCTGCCCAATTTGAGTCGGGCGCTCGATCTTGATTTCCGTTTTTCCGTGTTGAAGGGACGCTCGAATTATCTTTGCCCGCGACGGCTCGAGAACATGCGGCACTTCGGTCCGCGCAACACGGATGAGATGCGCGTGCTGGCAAAGGTCATGGTCTGGCAGTTGACCAACTCGAGCGGGGATCGAAGCGAGATCAACCTCACGGGTCCGACCGAGCGTGAGGTGTGGAATCGGCTGTCGGCGGAGGATGACGCGTGCACCACCGAGACGTGCATCAAGCGCACGGGCGGCGCGTGTCCCTTCCATCGCGCCAAGACCGCGTCGCAATCCGCCCACGTGCTGGTCGTCAACCACGCGCTGCTCCTCTCCGATGTCGCCACGGGGAGCAAGGTCCTGCCCGAGTATGCGCACCTCATCATTGACGAGGGTCATCATTTGGAATCCGCAACGACGAACGCGTTATCGTTTCGATTGAGTCAATACGATATGGATCGCATGATGAAGGAGGTCGGCGGGACGAACGCCGGCGTGCTGGGGCGGCTGCTCGGCGAGACGAACGAAACGCTTCGCCCCGCGGACTTCGGCCTGCTCCAGCAAAAAGTCAACCGCGCCACCGACATGGCGTTCCGCATCGAGCAGATGAACCGCGAGTTCTTCAAGGTGTTGGGCGAGTTCGCGCGCCTGCAACGCGAGGGACAGCCGCAATCCAATTACAACTGGCAGTCGCGCATCCTGCCCGCCACGCGCACGCTCCCCTACTGGGACGAAGTGGAAATAGCATGGGACGCGACCGGCGAAACGTTACGCAACCTGCTCAACGAGTTGTCGTCCATCTACAAAGCCGCCGCGGAGCTGTACGCGGACGGTCACGACGAACTCGAAGACGTGATGGGCGACATCAGCAACGTGTTCCGCAGGCTGACCGAAGCGGAAGCCAACATCACAGGCATGATTTCCAAACCCAACGCAGGCACGGTGTACTGGATCGAGGTGCAACCAAACCAGAACCGTTTGTCATTGAACGCCGCGCCGTTGAGCGTCGCCTCGCTGGTCGAGAAATATATCTGGCATGAGAAGCGATCCGTGATCCTCACCTCCGCCACGTTGACCGCGCATGGCGAATTCCAGTATTTGCGCAACACCCTCGGCGCGGACGAAGCGGACGAGATGCAACTTGGTTCGCCCTTCGATTACGAGAGCGCGGCGTTGCTGTACATTGCGAACGACATCCCTGAACCGAACCAGAACAGTTACGAACAGATACTTCATAAGACCATCATCAACACCGCCAAAGCCACCGGCGGGCGGATGCTCGTGCTGTTCACGTCCTACGCCGCGTTGAAGAAGACTGCGCAAGCCATCACGGGACCGCTGGCGCGCGAAGAGATTTACGTCTACGAGCAGGGAGACGGCGCCTCGCCGAACGCGTTGCTCGAGTCGTTCAAAGCCACTGAACGCGCGGTATTGCTTGGAACCAAATCCTTCTGGGAGGGCGTGGATGTGCCGGGCGATTCGCTCTCGGTGGTCGTCATCACCAAACTACCCTTCGACGTGCCCACCGATCCGCTCATCGCGGCGCGCTCCGAAATGTACGAAGACTCGTTCAATCAATACTACCTGCCCGAAGCGATATTGAAATTCCGCCAGGGATTTGGGCGACTCATCCGCACCCAATCGGACCGCGGCGTGGTTGCCATCCTGGACCGCCGCGTGCTGACCAAGCAATACGGCAGGCTGTTCTTGGAGTCGCTGCCTCCCTGCACTGCGCGGCAGGGACCCGTATCCAACCTCCCGCGCGAGGCTGGGAGGTGGCTGGGGATGTGAGTGTGACCACGGAAAATCATAATAGTGTGTGAGTTATAATGGTTTTGGAGGCTCGCATGGAAATGGTACAGGTGTCCATAGAATTACCCCGCGCCGTGTTTTCAGCGTTACGCCAAGACCCTGCTGGTTTTGTGCGTGAAATGCGCGTTGCAGCGGCGGTCAAGTGGTACGAAAGTGGTGTGGTCTCGCAAAGCAAAGCCGCCGAGATCGCAGGGCTTTCGCGCGCGGAGTTTATCAACGCCCTAAATCAATTCAAAGTCTCGCCTTTCCAATATACTGCCAGTGAAATCGTCGCAGAAGTCACTCATCGCTGAGCAATGGGTGGTCAACGCTTCACCCGTCATCGCATTGGCGCGGGTGGGACAGGTTGAATTATTGACACGCCTCCCCAGGCGGGCGATCATCCCGCGTGCAGTAGAGGAGGAACTTTTACACGCGCCCGAAAATGATGCCGCCCGCCGCGCTGTGGAAAGCGGTGTGTTCAAAATCATCGAAACACCGGCGCCGCCACCTGAAATCCTGGCATGGGATTTAGGGCAGGGCGAAACCGCGGTGTTATCTTATACGTTCGCACACAAAAAATAGATTGCAATTCTCGACGATGGGAACGCAAGACGTTGTGCCAGAAGCCTTTCACTAAAAGTTACGGGTACGTTGGCGATTGTGTTGTTAGCAAAACAACACGGATTGATCAACTCCGCTGCCCAGGTGTTACACGATTTGCAGAACGCCGATTTTCGCCTTGATGACGCTATCATCCGCGATGCCCTGGCGCGTACTGTTAGGGAAAAATGGAAATCAGGAAAGTAACGCCCGAAAAAATTGAACCCGGTATCAGCCGCCGCACCCACCTCCCAAGCGAGGCGGGGAAGTGGCTGGGGATGTGATTCCATGCCCTCCCCCTACTTCCTCCTCTTCGAACTCATCATCTACCTCCAACTCGCGCTGTGCCTCGTCCACGCGTGGAGGCACGGCGCGGGAAACCTGCTCAGGTTGTTCGCGGGTATCCTCTTCGGCGTTTCGCTCGAACTCGCCACGATCCGCCAGTTGAACGCGTACGAGTACGGAAGATTCCTCGTCATGGTTCTCGATGTCCCGCTGTGCATCGACGTCGCATGGAGCTGCATCCTCTACGCCTCGATGGAGTTCTCGGACGGAAGCAATCTGCCCTATTTCGCGCGCCCCGTATTGGACGGTCTGCTCGCGCTGAACATTGACCTCGCGCTGGATGCGGTCGCGATCCGTTTTGGGTTTTGGGATTGGGGCCAGGGTTTGGATTTTCAATACTTCGGCGTACCGTATGCGAACTTCTGGGCGTGGTTCTGGGTGATCTTTTTCTTTTCGCTCGGCTGGCGTCTCTTCGCCCGGCGAAGGGATTGGATCGGAACGTGGGTCTCGCCTTTCCTCGCTTTGACCATTGGATTGGCTGGCGTGCTGGGAACCAACGCGCTGATCGCCTTCCGGATCCCGTTCGAGCATCACAGCCTGGCGGCAATTACCCTCATGGTTCTTGCGATTGCGCTCGTAATTGCCTATCGCCCAAAATTCCATCTCACCCCTGTTCCCACGCTGACGTTCTGGATTCCCACACTAACGCATCTCTACATCCTGGTTGCCGGGTTGATCGCCGGGGTCATCCTCGATCCGCCGTTCCTGTTACTCGCGGGTTTCGTCATGCTTGTCATTTCCCTTTATTTACACCGCCCGACGATAAGACAGATCCTTTCCCCGTAAACCCCACGGCTATCTTGCGCGCATTCTTTACGCCGCGCCAACCGCATCAAACAGACAAATCCTCCATCTGCAAAAACACATTCACCACCTGCGGGTCGAAGTGCTTTCCAGCGTCGGCTTTGATGCGTTCGCGCACCTCGTCGTGAGGCAAGCCCTTGCGATAGGGACGATCCGAAGTCAACGCGTCCCACACGTCAACCACCGGGAAGATGCGCGCCGCAAAGGGAATCTCCTCCCCTCGCAAGCCGCGCGGGTAGCCCGTGCCGTCCCATTTCTCGTGATGACAATAGGGAATGTCAATCGCCGGAAGCAGGAACTCGATGCGCTTGAGCATGTCGTAGGCGTAGACCGGGTGTTGCTTCATCAGTTCCCTTTCCTCCGGCGTCAGCGCGCCCGGCTTCAACAGGATGCTATCGGGGATCGCCATCTTGCCGATGTCGTGCAGCAGCGCCCCGCGCGTGATATGCACCATCGCATCGCCGTTCACGCCCATTGTCTTTGCGAGACGTTGCGTCAATACCGTGACGCGCTGCGTGTGTCCCTCCGTCTCCTTGTCGCGCATGTCCAATGCGCTGACCCAGCCCTCCAGCGTTGCCTGATACGCCTCCTCCAGTTCGCGGTTCTTCGCCTGCAGGTCGTCGAACAATTGGGCGTTGTCAATCGCCACCGCCGCCTGGTCTGCAAAAGCGGTGATCAGTTCCTGGTCCTGCGCCTGAAAGATGCCCGCCCGCGCGCGGTTATCCACGTAGATCACGCCGATCAATTCGTTCCTGATCTTCAACGGCGCGCACAGGATCGAGACCAGTTTGAACGCCGCCACGCTCATCTGATTCTCGAAACGCGGGTCCTCCTGCGCGTTGGTGGTCAGGATCGTTTCCCCGGTCGCCGCCGCCCGTTCGACGATCGTGCGGCTGACCTTGAACGCGTCCTCCGCCAGGTTGATGTGGTCAATGCCGCGCGCGATCCGAACCGACAACTGCCCGTCGGACCCGCGCAGCATCAGGAAGCCGCGTTCGGCGCGCATCAGGGCGATCAGCGTATCCATGACCTCCTCCAGCACCCGCTTCAGACCCAACGAGGAGTTGATCGCCCGCCCGGTCCCCATCAACGCTTCGAGCTGGGCTTCCCTGTTTTTCAATTGGGCGACGATCGTCTGCTCCAGGTCTGCAAGCGATTGGATGATGCGGCTGATCTCACGGATGACGTTCGCGCCCTCCGCCGGGCTCATCTTTGCGACGCTTGTCGTCGCGCCCATGAGGAGCGCGCGGATTTCCTGAAAGGTCCCCTGAATGGATGAAATATCGGCTGGACGTTTGAACATTGCTAAACTCCGTTTCGACGGCGGTCTTACCGGTTGTCATATTTTACTTCGCATCCCGATCACTGTGAAACGGCGGGGTATAATCCCGCCCCATGGAAACAGGCGCTTATCTCGATCGCATCGGGTTTACCGAACCTGTAAAACCAGACGCCCGTACTCTGCGCGGGTTACAAACCGCGCACATGCGGAACGTCCCTTTCGAAAACCTGGACATCGAGCTGAAACGTCCAATCCGCCTCGACGAGGGATCGTTGTGGAAAAAGATCGTGGTGGAGAAACGCGGCGGGTTTTGCTACGAACTCAACGGTCTCTTCGCGTGGTTGTTGAAGCAGATCGGCTTTCACGTAACCTACCTCAACGCGCGCGTTTTCGACCGCGATGGAAATTTGGGGATCGAGTTCGACCATCTCGCATTGCTGGCGCAGGTTCCGGGTGAGTCCGAGCGCTGGCTGGCGGACGTGGGATTCGGCGATTCGTTCATCGAGCCGCTCGTCTTCGATGAAAGAGGCGAACAGGCGCAAGCGCCGCGCGCCTACCGGCTGGAAGAAATCCAGAACGGTTATATCGTCTGGCAAAGAGATTACGACGGTTCGTGGGAGAGGCAGTATTTCTTCGATCTCGTTCCCCGCAGGTTTCCAGGCGATTACGAGGCGGGATGCACCTATCACCAGACTTCGCCCAAATCGTCCTTCACGCGCGGGAGCATCATCAGCCGCGCGACGGAGGAAGGGCGCGTCTCACTGGAAGATGGACGGCTCATCGTGACGAGTCGCGGTCAACGCTCGGAACGTCCCGTTGCAAGCGCTGGGGAATATCGCGCGTTATTGAAAGAATACTTTGGGGTGATGCCATAAAAGAACTCGGAGGTTTTGGGAACCTCCGAGTTCTTGTTTATCGTATCTTGAACATCTGCATCAACTTCATCGCCAGGTTCAGGTCGCCGCCCAGTTTGAGTTTGCCCTGCATGAAGGCTTGCATGCCGTCCAGTTCGCCGGTGAAGATCTTGACGTAATCGCTCGAGTCGGCGGTGAGGGTCATGGTCGCTGCGCCGCCTGGAGCGCCCTGCGCGACCTCGCACTTGCCGTCCGCGATCTTCGCGTTCCACTCGCCCGCTTCCGCGCCGGTAAACTTGAAGTGGATGGTTGCGTTCACGCCCTGCGCCTTTTCGGGGAGGAACGCGCCGGGCATTTTCGACATGAGGTCTGAGATTGTGAGGGGCATTGGTTAGTCTCCTGGTTTGTTAGTTTGTTAGTCTGATAGTCTTATAGTCTTGTAGTCTGATAGTCTTGTAGTCTGATAGTCTGATGGTCTGATAGTCTGATGGTCTGATGGTCTGTTAGTCTGATGGTCGTTTGTCGAACAGTCGGAAGTCCTCAGCCTTGTAGACGAGACACTCGATCAAGAGACCAAGCGTCTATCCGCCTATCCGACTCCCCGCCTATCCGACTCCCCGACTATTAGACTATTAGACTATTCGACTAATTCTGTAAATTCTCGAAGATCGCCGCGGCGCCCATTCCGCCGCCGATGCACATGGTGACCATACCGTATTTCGATTTACGGCGTGCCATTTCGTAGATCAACTGCGTGGTCAGTTTTGTGCCTGTGCATCCGAGCGGATGACCCAACGCGATCGCGCCGCCGTTGACGTTGATCTTGCTCTCGTCCAACTCAGCGAGCCGTATGACCGCCAGCGATTGCGCGGCGAAGGCTTCGTTCAATTCGATCAGGTCAATGTCGTTCATTGTGAGACCTGCGAGTTTCAGCGCTTTGGGGATCGCCTTGACGGGCCCGATACCCATCAACTCAGGCGGGACGCCTGCGACGGCGAATGAAACGAAGCGCGCCAACGGCTGGAGCCCAAGTTCGCGCGCTTTCTCCGCGGACATGACCATCGCCACCGCCGCGCCATCGGACATCTGCGATGAGTTGCCCGCAGTGACCGTGCCGCCTTCCTTGAAGGCAGGTTTCAATTTGGACAACGCCTCCATGCTCGTCTCTGCGCGCGGACCTTCGTCGCGCTTCACAGTGAAATTCTTCTTGATGGGCTTCTCGTGACCGTTGAACTCGACCACCTCCACGTCAATCGGCGCGAGTTCGGGGTCGAAGAGTCCCGACTCGACCGCCCGCGCGGCATTCTGGTGACTCTTGAGAGAAAATTCATCCTGGTCTTCGCGGCTGATCCCGTATTTGACGACGAGATTCTCGGCGGTGAGTCCCATGTTGGTGTAGTAATGCGGCAGTTCCTGGGCAAAGAATGGATTCGCCGAGAATTTGTAGCCCATCATCGGCACCATCGTCATGGATTCGACTCCGCCCGCGATGCCGATCTCGATCTGACCCGATTGGATCGCGTACGCCACGTGCGCGATGGATTGCACGCCCGATGAGCAATAGCGGTTGATGGTCTCCGCGGGGATCGAATCGGGCAAGCCCGCGCGTAAAGCGATCATGCGCGCGATGTTCATGCCCTGCTCGCCTTCGGGGAACGCGCAGCCAAACACCACGTCCTCGATTTCAGCGGGGTCGAGATTCGGCGTCCGCTTGAGCAATGCCTGGATGGCAGTGGCAGCCAAATCGTCGGGACGAACCGTGGCAAGTCCTCCGCGTTTGGCTTTGCCGACGGGCGTGCGAACGGCGCTTACAATTACAGCATCATGATTTGTCATGGTAGTTCTCCTTTTGGACACGGATTACACTGATTACACGGACGACCACGGATTTTCTCTTTTATTTTTTCGTCCAACGTAGTGAACCTTTGCGGTCATTATCGAGGACTTTTCGTTTGAAGGTTGCAGACTTTCCAAAGTTTAAGACGTAACCGACTTCGAATTCAGTGGCTTTGAGATAGTTGAGCAGTTGAGCCTCATGTTCGTCAATGATTTGGCTGACTGCCTTAAGTTCGAGCAGAATAACATCGTTGACCACCATGTCAGCAATGTATTCGCCAACCAGTTGACCATGATAGTATACTTTTATCGCAACCTGCTCATCTACTTTCAGACCAGTTTCGCGCAGGGCAATCCCATAAGCCTTTTGATAAACTTTCTCACTGAAACCGTAACCAAGTTCATTATGCACCTGAAAGAAGACTTTGATAATCTTCTCGCTCAGGTCGGAATGTTTTCCTTCAAACACCTTCTTCTGCCCTACGCCAAATGGTTGCATGGAACCGTCTCCTGCGCTCATCCAAAATCAAATAAAATCCGTGCGACTCCGTGTAATCCGTGTACTGCTCTTAATTTCTCAACGGCTTGCCTGTTTGAAGCAAACTCCACATCCTCGCCTGCGTCTTCTCTTCACCGAACAACGAGAGAATGGCTTCGCGTTCGAGATCCAAAACATACTGCTCGCTCACCCACTGCGGACGGGTCAGTTCGCCGCCGCACATCACGTAGGCGAGTTTGCTGGCGATGTGATGGTCGTATTGCGTGATGTATTTGCCTTCGGCGAACGACCACGCGCCAATGCGAATCGAAGCCAGCGCGTCGCGGCCTGCGACATAGATGGGTTCGGGCGCGGGCGGTTTATATCCTGACGCGACGAGATGCAGGACTTCTTTCTTCGCCTCCGCAAGCAGATGGTCGCGATTCAACACCACGCGATCCTGCGGACCCAATATGCTCATTTGCCGCGCTTCCTCCGCGCTCGTGGCGACCTTCGCCTGACCGATTTGCAGGAAGGCGCGCTGCAACGCAGGCAGCACTTCGGCGTTTTCGACGCGCATCATCGGGTTGACAATGCGGCGTAAATACTCCTTCGTCCCGCCGCCCGCCGGGATGACGCCCGCGCCGAGTTCGACGAGACCGATGTACGTTTCCGCCGCGGCGACCACGCGTGAGGCGTGCATTGTCACCTCGCATCCGCCGCCGAGCGTGAGTCCCGCAGGCGCGATCACCACAGGCTTGGGCGAATAGCGCATGCGCATGTTCATGTCCTGCAATTTCTTGACCGCGGCTTCGAGCGTCTCCCACATGCCCTGCTGCGCGCCGACCACCATCATGAACAGGTTCGCGCCCGCGCTGAAGTTCTCGCCCTCGTTGCCGACCACGAGACCATCGAAATCGGTTTCGAGCCGTTCCATCGCCTCGACAGCCATGTTCATAATGTCGTCGTCGAGCGCGTTCATCTTCGTGTGAAATTCGAGACACGCCACGCCGTCGCCCATGTCGCGCAGCGTCGCGCCCGCGTTTTCGCTGACGACCTTCAAGCCCTTCAACATCACCGCGCCTTCTGGTTTCTTGACCTTCACATACTTTCCCTTCACAACATCATACACGCCAACCTTGTCGCCGTTCTTATATTGATAGAACGACTCGATGCCGTTCTTCAACATCGCATCCACCCATTTGGCTGGCGCGTAGCCCGCGGCTTTCATCTTCTTCACGGTTTCCTTCACCCCGAGCATGTCCCAGGTCTCGAACGGACCCGCCTCGTGCATGAACCCCCAGCGAACAGCGTCGTCAATCGGCTTTGGGGTATCGGCGACTTCGGGGATGATGGAAGACGCGTACTGGAAGCCCTGATACGTCAACGCCTTGACGAGTTCCGCCGCCCTGTCCTCCGCTTCCAACATGACCTTGAGCCTGTCACCCAATTCCTCGACATCTTTCGCCTTCCCAACAGATTCGAAGCGCGGCTTGGTCGGCGCGACATGTTCGAGTGTCTTCAAGTCCAGCGACCAGAATTCCTTCTTGCCCTCTGCATCGCGGGCTTCCTTGTAAAAACCGACCTTCGTTTTATTTCCAAGCCACTTGCGCTCGATCATCGCAGAGATCAACTTGTTCGGCGCCTCGGCTTTGAGATATTCCTGCGCGAGTTTATCGTGCGGGATCAACGGCGCGAGGTTGCGTCCGACGTGATCCCAAACGTCAATGCCGACCAGGTCAATCAAGCGGAACGTCGCGGTCTTCGGTCTGCCAATGAGCGGACCCGTGATGGAATCCACCTCGTCAACGGTGTAGCCGTTCTTGAGAATGAAATCCATCGCGAACGCGCCCGTGCCGAACGCCACGCGGTTGCCGATGAAGTTGGGCGTGTCCTTGCACAGCACGATCCCCTTGCCCAGGCGATACTCCCCGAACCACGCGATGAACTCGGTCACTTCCTTGGCGGTATCCTTCGTCGGGATGACTTCCAGCAATTTCAAATAGCGCGGCGGGTTGAAGAAGTGAGTGCCGAGGAAATGCTTCTTGAACTCCCTGGAACGACCCTCGGCAATATCATGGACGGGAATGCCCGACGTGTTCGTCGTGACGATGGCGTTCGGCTTCCGCACCTCGTCAATGCGCGCCATCAATTCTCTCTTAATTTTCAAATTCTCAACTATCGCCTCGATTATCCAGTCGGCATCGCCGATCGCGCCAAAGTCATCCTCGAGATTGCCAAGTTTGACGAACGTCTTCAAATCGGAAGACATCAAGTTGGCGGGCTTGGCTTTCATACATGCTTCCCACCCATGATTGACGATCTTGTTTCTCGCGGCTTTATCTCCTTCAGGCGCATCCTTCGGGACAATATCCAGCAGCGTCACCGGCACGCCCGCGTTCGCGAGATGAGCCGCCAGCGCCGCGCCCATCGTCCCCGCGCCGATGACAACGGCTTTGTGAATTTTGTATATCATCATTCCTCCGTAGGGGCGACTCTTGCAGTCGCCCTTCAACTCTTGCAGTCGCCCTTCAACAATTAATGGACGGGGGCAAGCCCCATCCCTACGCATTACCTCAAATCCTTCCCGCTATATTCCAAGATCTGCCGCGCCACCACGAGCCGGTTGATCTGCCCCGTCCCCTCGTAGATGTCCGTGATCTTCGCGTCGCGGAACCACTTCTCGGCGAGGAACTCGCGGCTGTAACCGAGCGGACCCAAAATCTCGACCACCTTCTGCGTGATCTTCGTCGTCACGTCGCCCGCCTTCACCTTGCTCATCGAAGACTCGAGCGCGTTCGATTTCTTGTTGTCCGCCATCCACACCGCCTTGATGACCATCAACCACGCGGACTTGAGCATGATGTCCATGTCAATGACTTCGCGCTCGATGTTCGTCAACTTCTGACGCGGCAGACCATAGCGGATCTGGATTCCGTGCTCGGCGAGTTTTTCCTTCAGGAATTCGAGAGCGGCTCGCGCGACGCCCAAACCTGATGCCGCCACGAGGGGCCTCGTCGCGTCGAACGTCGCCATCGCGCCCTTGAAGCCCGTCGTCGTCTTCTCGACGGTCGGACTGCCGAGAATGTGATCGAACGGAACGCGCGCATCCACGAGCGAGATCGAAGCCGTATCGCTGACGCGGATGCCGAGTTTATGCTCCAGTTTCGTGACCTTGACTCCGGGCGTCCCCGCTTCGACGACGAACGCCCTCATCCCTGCGCGCCCCGCAGAGGGGTCAATACTCGCCCACACGACGACAAATCCCTTGCCGAGTTTTTCATACTCCGTGAGCGACTTGTCGCCCGCAGTGACGAAAATCTTCTCGCCGTTTAGCACCCATTCGTTGGTCTTTTCGTCCAACACGGCGCGCGTGCGAATGGCGGAGGTGTCCGAACCCGCGCCTGCCTCGGTCATGCACATCGCGGCGAGCGTGGGTTTCTCGCCGCCGAAGCGCGCCAGGAACTTGGCTCTTTGTTCGGGCGTCCCCGCCGCCTGAACAGCCGCCGCGCCCAGCCCGCCGCCCGGCGTGACGAGATACATCCCCACGTCGCCCCACGCCAGCGCCTCGATCTGCGCGGCTAATACCTGATAGGCAATCGGCGGTCGCTTTCCATTGCCTCCCTCACCCCCATCCCCTCTCCCCTCGAGAGAGGGCGAGGGTGAGGGCTTCTCTTTCGGCGCGAGAGAGCCCACTCCCATCGCCTTCATGGCGGTGTGCATAAACTCGATGTAATCCCAGGGAATCTCGTGCTCGTGTTCATCGAAGTAGCGCGACTTCGAGCGCATCATCTCCTCGGCGACGGTCTTCAAAACGAATTGCGTTTGCACGATCGGTTTGGGTGATTCGAATTCGATAGGCATGGTTCCTCCAGTATCCACTTTCTACTTTCCAGTTTTGGCAAGTGGAAAGTGGAAAGTAGTATTACACAATCGCCAACCCCGTAAACATCGCGAACCCGCGCCCCTCGCGCATCCACATCTCCACTGGATGCTCGCGGATGTATCCGTGCCCGCCCAGGATCTGCACCGCTCGGTCGGTGACCATCATCGCCATGTCCGCCGCGCCGGCCGAGGCGAGGTAGGCTTCGGTGTAGGCGTCCTCCTTGCCCTGGTCCAGTTTCCACGCGGCTTCCCACGTGAGCAGGCGGCTGGCTTCGATCTCGGTCCGCATTTCGGCGAGCATGAAGGCGATGGCTTGTTTCTGCGCGATCTTGACCCCGAAGGCTTCACGTTCCTTTGCATAATTCTTGCTGTACTCGAACGCGGCGTTCGCCACACCGACGGCGGTCGTAGCGGTGGCAACGCGCATCGAAGCGAGAACAGGCTCGAAGTCATGCCCCGACGCGACGCCGAGTCGATTCGCCGCGGGGACTTTCACGGAGTCCAGTTTGACTCGATACAACGGGAGCGCGTTCAGTCCCATCAATTTTTCGCGTTCATCGCTGACGGTCAATCCCGCCGCGCCTTTGGGGATGATGAAACCCTGCGTCACGCCGTTGAGGTCGGCATAGACGAGGATCGCCTCCGCATCCTTCGCGAACGGAACGAAAGCCTTTTCACCGTTCAGGATGTAATGGTCGCCGCTGGCGGTTGCCATGGATTTCAGCGCTGTGGGGTCGAAGTCAATGACGTATTCGATCAACGCAGCGGTGTAGGGAGCCCAATCGCCTTCGATGACTTTCGGCAGCCAGGTTTGTTTTTGCTCCTCGCTGCCTGCAAGCAGGATCGGCGTCGCGAAGAGACTCGGCGTCATTACCGCCAGCGTGCCAGCCAGATCGCCGAACGCCATCTCTTCGAGCGCCAGCGCGCCCGTGACCGCGCTCCGCTCGCCGAAACCGCCGTAGGCTTCGGGAATGGAGGCTTGCAGCAAACCGAGTTCCCAGCCTTTGCCGATGAGTTTCTTCGGCAGTTCGCAGGACTCCTCGGCTTCGCGCGCCGCGGCGCGCAGGTCGTTGACCGCATATTTCCCCACCGCTTCCACAAGCATTTGTTGTTCTTCGGTTGGATCGAATGAGTACATGGTTCCTTCCTTTCGGTCATAGTCCGCTGGTTGAGTAGTTCCGAGCGCCAGTAGTGAGGAGCGTATCGAAACCAGCAAGCAACAAGAAAACAAGTGATTTCATGAACACGGGCGGTTTCGATACGGGTTTGGTCTCGATACGCTCGCTACTCAACCTACAGCCCTACTCGACCACCGTGCTTTTAAGTCCTGGCAAGATCTCCTCATTGGCAATCTCGCGCAGTCTGCGATATTTCGCAGGTAAACCCTGCTCCACCTCGACGGGATTTACAACCTCGATCATGCCGTGCTCGTAGAGGTATTCCACGTACGCGCCGGCCTTCTCGAGGATGAGCAACAACTGGTATCCACTCGTCGCGCCGTAAACGGCATTGCAGATTTCCAAAACAGTGAGCGGATTCGTCAACGCCTCCACTGCCTTGCTCGTGCGGCGGAGGATGTTTTGCCGCGTGGCGTTAATTTGCGCGGACAGGTCGGTAACGGCTTCGTCGTGTCCATTCAGGATCAGACGCGCATCTTTTGCCCAATCCTCGAGCCTGACAAGCGATTCGAGATAATGATCGAGTCCGCTGTAGGGATTGATGGATTCGGGCGCGAGATGCGGCGTGACGCCCTCCACAACCATGTCGCCGCAGAAGACGACGTCGCCCAGCCGCATCGCCACGTGACCCGGGCAATGCCCCGGCAAATGGATCGCCTCCAACTCTGGGACCTGGCTCTGAAGATCATCGTAGACAAAATCCACGGGGACGGATTGGTACAACGCCTTTGTAAAACGGTAAATGCCGAGGAGAGATTCGGCTTCCTCTTTAGCGAGTCCGCTTTCGGCGAGGAATGAGGCGATGCGACGCGAGATGAGGGCAAGCCGCGCGTCGTGATGCGTCACGGTTTGCAAATCCAGTTCGTGGCATCCGATCTTTGCGTTCGTCAAAGGTTTGAGTTTGGTCAGCCCGCCATAATGGTCAATGTGCGCGTGCGTCAGGAGAATGTGGGTTAGATCATGTGGTTGAAGTCCCGCCTGCTTGAGTCCATTGATCACGCCCTCGTGTGATGCGTCAGTGCCGGAGCCAGTGTCAATGAGAATGTGTCGCTCGTCCATGGAGACGACATATACATACGCCCAAAAGTTGGGAAAGGCTTCGAGCGGCAGGCGATGGATCGTCGCGCCGCCCGAGGTTTCGAAAGTGGCGTAGGTAGCGTTCTCCGTCATTGTTTGAGCAAACCGTTCAGGAGCAGGTTCGAATACTGGTCAGCGATCTGTTCGATGGTCAACCCGCCGTCCGGGCGATACCAGGTGTTCGTCCAGTTCATGATGCCGAGCAGGGCGCGGGCGGCAAGCGCCGGGTCGTCGCACTGGAATATTTTCTGGCGTACACCCTCCGCAATGACCTCGCGCCACAGGGCTTCGAACTTGTCGCGGTTGGGGACGTGGCGCGCGTGCTGGCGGCGTTCCAGGGCGCGATGCTCGAAGAGCAGAACCGCGGCGAGGTCCATGTTCTCGGCAAGGATCTGCAGATATTCACGGATCATCAGCCGCAGTTTCCCGTCGGGGGACAGGGTTTGGGTGGAGATGCCCGAGATGCGTTCATGGAGCAGCACGAGGGCGCGATCCAGAAGTTCGAGCAGGATCTCCTGCTTGGACGAAACGTGATGATACAGGCTCGCCTTTTGCAAATTTACGGCGCTGGCGATGTCGTTCATGGAGGCGCCGTGGAATCCCTTGAGGCGAAAGACTTGTGCGGCGGCGTCGAGGATGTCGTCTTTGTTCATGGTTTTCCCTACCGAACGGTCGGTTGTGATGGTATAATAACCCACATCGCGACCAGAGTCAAGATGGATCGCTTTTTATGTCGCGGAATCGCCGCTGCGAATTGGTCTCCCGGATGACAACAAGGGATTGCTCCGGGAAACTCACCTCGCATGGACGTGACGGGTCCTTTCACTTTTCCTCCATGCCTGACGATTAAGATGCTATAATGATTTTATGACAACGCCGCAAACCACACCTGAAACCATGGATGTTCCCGCATCCGAGGAAGCCGCCGCTGTGCGCGAAACGGAACGACGGCAGAAGACCATCGTCATCAGCCTGGTCGTTGGCGTCATCGTTCTGCTTGGTTTGCTCGGGGTGGCGATCTATTTCCTGCTCCAGCCCGCCACGCCCACCGACAAGATCCGCGACGTGTTCATCATCGTCGTCGCGCTCGAGTCCCTGGTGATCGGCGTGGCGCTGATCGTGTTGATCGTCCAACTGGCAAGCCTGATCAATCTTCTGCAAAACGAGGTGCGCCCGATCCTCAAAGCCACCAGCGATACCGTCAACAACCTGCGCGGCACGGCGGAATTCCTGGGTGAGAACGTCGTCGAGCCGGTCATCAAACTCAACGGGTATCTCGCGGGCTTGTACCGTATGTTAGAATTGATGGGGATCAGAAAGAAATAAGCGCGTTCCGCGCTGAGCGGAGTGTAACGCAGTCGAAGCGCAGGCATACTTCTCGACAAACGTCCTTCGACTACGGGTCTCGAAGAACGCCCGACCCGCCGCTCAGGACGATAAAACTACCAATAACCCTAAAGGAGGTTACCATGTCTGATCGTGATGAATTCGGAGCCTTTCTCGTAGGCTTCATCGTCGGCGGGCTTACCGGCGCTGTCGTTGCATTGCTCTTTGCGCCCCAATCCGGTGAGGAGACCCGCGCGCTGATCAAGGATAAATCCATCGAACTGCGCGACAAGGCGCAGCACACCGCAGAAGAGGCGCTTGCCCGCGCCGAAGCCACCGCGGCGGAAGCGCGCGCCCGCGCCGACGAACTCGCCAAACAGTTGCGCGAACGAAGCAAGGAAGTGATCGAAGACGTGCGCGAACGCAGCAAAAGCGCGGTGGATGCGGTTCGCAGCAAGGCAAAGAAATCCGACGAGGAGGCGCCTGCCGCATAAGCAGACGCAACAGCAAGGGTTTGGCTCAGGTCAAACCCTTGTTTTTTATGAAAGCCATCCTCCGCCTCTTTTTCCATCTCCTCTATCATCAATTCGCCTTCGCCTACGACCTCGTCGCGGCGACGGTTTCATTGGGTCGCTGGAAGGATTGGGTGATGAGCGCGCTCCCGTTCATCGAGGGGAGGCGCGTTCTGGAGATCGGTCACGGACCCGGACACCTGCAACGCCTCCTGCTGGACCGGGACCTGGTCGCCGTTGGAATTGACGAATCCCGGCAAATGGGCTTTCTCGCCAGGCGCAACACAGACGGCTCCGCCCTCCTCGCGCGCGGGCTGGCGCAACGACTCCCCTTCCCCGATTCCACATTCGACACGCTGGTCGCGACGTTTCCTGCGGAATATATCTTCGATCCCGTCACGTTGACCGAAGCCCATCGCGTTCTCAGGGAGAACGGCAGGTTCGTCATCCTGCCCGGCGCGATCCTCACGGGACGCGGCGCCTGGGACCGATTCATGGCTTGGACGTTCAGGATCACGGGACAGACTCCGCCCGATCTTTCAGAGATCATTCACGAACGATCCAAAGAACCGTTTGCCAAAGCGGGCTTTCAGGTGGAAACGCACGAATTGGAGTTAAGATCGAGTGTGGTGTTTGTTATGGCGGCTGTCAAATCGCCGGAACGGAGCGCAACGGAGGCGAAGCGCGCTCCATCCGCGCCCGACGCGGAGGCAAGGAAAGGATGACCATGTTCAAAAAACTACGTGAACCAGTCAACAGCCTGACGCACTGGGCGGGCGCCGCGCTCGCGTTGGCGGGCTTGATCGCATTGCTCATCGTGGGATGGAGCGCGCCCGCAAAGATCATTTCGTTGACGATTTACGGCGTGAGCCTGATCGCCATGTTCTCCGCCAGCGCCGCGTATCACATGGTACGCGTGAAGGAAAGGGCGCTGGAAATTTTCCGCAAGGTTGACCACTCCGCCATTTACCTGCTCATCGCCGGGACGTACACCCCATTCTGTGTAAACGCCTTCGAGGGTTTCTGGAAATGGGGCATGTTGACCATCGTCTGGTCGCTGGCTCTGATCGGGATCGTCGTGAAGGTGTTCTACATCCGCGCGCCGCGTTGGTTGAACGCGGGCATCTATCTCGTGATGGGCTGGCTATGCCTGGCAGCGATCGGACAAATGCTGGCGGTCCTGCCCGGCTGGGTCATCGGCTGGCTGATCGCGGGCGGTGTGATCTACACCCTCGGCGCGATCGTGTACATCACGAAGATCTTCAACTTCAAGCCCGGCGTGTTCGGCTTCCACGAGATGTGGCACATCTTCGTCCTGCTCGCCGCCGCCGCGCATTTCGTCGCGGTGATGGGGGTGGCGATGTAAATAACGCCTGGCGCAAAATGCCGTTTTGCGTTTCAAAAAGGAGAGGTCGTTATGACAGCCTACGTGATCGTTGACATCGAAGTGACGGACGCAGAAAACTATAAAGAATACATGAAGCTTTCGCCGCCTGCGGTTGCCGCCTATGGCGGAAAATTCATCGCCCGCGGAGGCAGGACGGAAGCGCTCGAAGGAGATTGGATTCCGAACCGCCTGGTCATTATGCAATTCGACAGCGTCGAGCAGGCAAAGGCATGGCTGAATTCGCCCGAATACAGCAAAGCCCGCGCCATGCGGCATAAGTACGCCAGGTCGAACATGGTCGTCATCGAAGGGGTCTGACCCTTCCGTTGCGCGAGTCATTCGCGTCAACCTGCAAAGGGCGACATGAATGTCGCGGTATGTTCACTTCAATATCTGAAACAGGTTGCTATAGTCATCGGTCCACATTCTGAGATGCGTGGAATAACCGCTCAAGTCAACGGCGTGTTCCCGAATGGCGGGAATTTCGAGCGTTGCGGGGTCGCGTGAGAGCAAGATCCAGTGGGAGGCATAGCCGCCGTTCGAATCGCCTTCGTAATTCACGCGCGCCATGCTCAAGCCGTAATATTGCGCCAGCCCCCAAAAGACCGGCTGCAGGTCGAGATGCAGATTGGTGATATGCGCGGCGATGATCCCGTCCGGGGCGAGATGTTCGAGATACAAAGCCAACGCCTCTTTCGTGACCAAATGGACGGGGATCGAGTCGCTGCTGAAGGTATCCAGCACAAGGACGTCGAAGGTTTGCCTGTTCCCTTCTTCGAGTTCGCGTTCGAGGGAGATGCGCGCGTCGCCAAGGATCATGGTCACGTCGGCTTGGCTGTCGCGGACGAACGAGAAATATCCGCCTTCGCCTTCCGCAAGGTCGGTCACAACGGGATTGATCTCATACAGGCGGTACACGTCGCCGGGCTGACCGTAGATCGCCAATGTCCCCGCGCCGACGCCCAACATGCCCACGCGCAACCCGTGACCGTAACGCGGATGGTTGAGGATCGCCAGCCCCGCGCCGCCCTCACGGACGTAATACGTCGTGGGCAGGTCGCGATCTTCGGGCGCGATGAATTGAAGTCCATGCACGGTAATGCCGTGCGCCATGAGATACGCCGGTCGCGGCGGATTGCCGACCCATTCCTCCCTCACGCGGATCACGCCGTAGAAGTTTCGTTCGACGTAGAGCGAACCCGAAAAATACGCGCCGACCAGAACGAGCATGACGGTCGCCAAACCGAAGACGAAGAAGATGAAACGGGCGCGCGCGATGACGTCATTGCGAGCGCCGGTCGAGTAGGAAGTGTTCTTCTGCCGCATCGAGACCGAGCGAAGCAATCCTCCGTTACGCGAGGAGATTGCTTCGGGAGTTGGTCGAGTACGAAGATATCGAGGCCAACGCCCTCGCAATGACAATAGGAGCGCAATCGTCATCGCGAGGGCGACGAAGAATTCCCAGTAGCCGTTGAAGATGAACGGGGCGATCAGGCTGACGAAGAGTCCGCCAACCGCGCCGCCGATGGAGACCATCAGGTAGAAGGCGGTCAGGTGTTCGGCGGAAGGGCGCAGACGATACAACTCGCCATGACACAACATGCACGCGGAAAACAGCAACAGGGAATACGCGAGGATCTGCCAGTACACGTGAATGGCGGTGGCGTTGAGCATGACGAACACGGTCAACGCCGTCGAAACGATGAACATTCCCGCGTAGAACTTCCGGTTGTAGCCGCGTTCGCCGGAGAACGTCAGGATGAAGGAAAGCAGGTAGAGCGCGAGCGGCAGGACCCATAAGAACGGGATGACCGCCACTTCCTGCGAGATCTGATTCGTCGCCGAAAGCAAAAACACCGAGGCGGTCGCGCTCAACGCGATCCATAGGGAGGTCAGGGCTGGGGCGGGGCGTCCGCCTGTTCGGGCGGGATCAGTTATCGGGTTGGAAAGAGGCGAGGCGCGTGCGTTTCGAAGCGCGATCCAGGAGGCGAGCAATCCGAAGAGGGCAAAGCCTCCGCTCCACATCCATCCCTGGATCCGAAGCGAAAAATTCGGCTCGATCAAAACGGGATAGGCGAGCAGTCCAAGCAACGAGCCGACGTTCGAGACCGCGTATAAGCGCGCGTAGGATTCGCGCGGGAAGGCGCGGCTGAACCACGCCTGCATCAACGGGCTGTTCGAGGCGAGGATGAAATAGGGCAAGCCGACCGAGACGAGCAGCAGTTCGAAGATGTCGAAAACAGGCGCGGCAACGCCTTTGGGCTTCCACGATGAGTCGGGTGTGATGGGCGACGTCCAGACGAAAGCCAGCGCAATCAGGATCAGGATGGCGAGCGCGATCAATGTTACGTGAATGATCGTTTGTTTTCTCGAACGCCCGATCAGCCAATAGGCGTATGCGTATCCGCCCGTGAGCAACACCTGAAAGAACAACATCGCTGTTGACCAGACCGCAGGCGCGCCGCCAAACCACGGCAGGATGAATTTGCCGATCAACGGCTGGATCTGAAAAAGCAGAAACGCGGAAAGAAAAATGCTGAGGGCGAAGAGGGGCATGATGATCTTATTGAAACAAAACGAATTTCGTCCTACGAATTTTGTCCTACATTGTACAGCAAGTTTCAAAGTACAATCGCCACATGCGCCCTCTCGAAATCCTCCTCCCCATCCTCCTTGCAATCCATTTGGCGTATCCGCTCACGGGCAGAAAACGCCCGAACGCCATCCTCGCGCTTCCCGCCCTGGCGCTCGTTGCTGCCGTCGCGCACGCGATCTTCGAAGGGATGCGCTGGCAGATGATCCCGCTGTATGCGTTCGTCCCTGCGGCGTTGTTGACGGGCATATCCGACCTGCGGAGGATGCGAACCGGGCGCGCGCCGGCAACCCGACCGCTGCGCGTCATCCTTAACCTGAGCCTGCTCGCCGTTTCGACGGCGCTTCCCATCCTGCTGCCTGTTCCCGCCATCCCCTCCCCCGGCGGACCTTACGAAGTCGGCACGCGCATCTACGAGTTGACGGATGAATCGCGGCGCGAACTCTATTCGGGCAGGGACGAGGCGCGTCGCTTCCAGATCCAGGTCTGGTACCCGTCCGAAGCGGATTCGTCCAATGAACGCGCGCCGTGGATGGCAAACGCAGACGTGTTCGCCCCCGCAATCTCATCGTACCTCGACCTGCCCGACTTCTTCCTCGACCATCTGGCATTGGTCAAAGTGCCTGCCTACATTGATGCCCCCGTAGCGCCAACGGATGAAGGTTACCCAATCATCCTCTTCTCGCACGGCTGGAACGGATTCAACGCGCAGAATACCGGGCAGGCATTGCATCTCGCCAGCCATGGATATGTCGTGGTCGGTATTCAACACACCTATGGCGCGCTTGTCACAGTCTTCGAAGATGGGACAGTTGCAAAGAACAACCCCTCCGCGTTACCAAGCGGCGCGCCGGACGACGAATACGAACAAGCCGCGCGCCTGCTCGCCGATCAATGGGCTGGCGATATGGGGCTTGCGCTTGATTTGCTGGCTGACACGAACAGCAGTGTCAGAAGTCCATTTGTTGGAAAAATCGACCTTTCCCGCGTCGGCGTTTACGGACATTCCACCGGCGGAGGCGCGGCGATCCAATTCTGCGGCGCGGACGCGCGCTGCAGGGCGTTGCTCGGCATGGACCCCTTCATGCGTCCCGTCTCTTTCGAGGTGTTGGAAAATGGCGTCACGCAGCCGTCGTTCTTCATGTTCAGCCAGGTCTGGGCGGACGATACGGACAGCCGCAACAACAGGCTTTTCGATCCGTTTTACGAAAGATTGCCGGATGCGTTCGGCGTTGTTTACATCGAAGGGACTTCGCATTACGATTTCAGCGACCTGCCCCTGCTCTCCCCGCTCGCGCCCCAACTCGGCCTCAAAGGTCCGATCAACGGCAAACGCGTGACGGTCATCCTCGACGATTACCTGCTGTCCTTTTTCGACGCGACCTTGAAAGACAAATCATCGGGTTTGTTCGAAAACCCCAGCCCGTACGAAGAGGTCAAGCCAAAATAGAAAACGTTCCGAAGGCTTTTCCCGGATTTCCAATCCTTCGGAGCAGTGAAAGGATCTACTTCCATGAAATTGAACAACCGCAGGGCATCCAGCGCGTTCCTCATCCTCGGCATGGCGTTTCTGGTCATCGGTATATCCACGGACAATACCGCCTTCACGTGGGCATCCATCGCGTTCATCGTCCTCTCCCTCGCCCTCGGCGGACGTTGGCTGAGACCGCGCAGGAAGTGAGCGAGGAGGCGGGCGGGGTACCTGTCTACTTGTCTACCTGTACACTTCTTTACTTATCCCCTCCCCCGCGCATCCGCTGGCGGATCTTTGCCGATTCAAAGATGCGGTCGAAGAAACCCTTGTAACCGTCCTTGTCGTACAGGATCATGTAATCCGCAGGTCCGTACTCTTTCAACGGCAGCATGATGGCGGGATTGGGATTGATCTCCAGAATAAACAACTCCCCCTGCTCGTTCATGCGGATGTCGCAGCGTCCATAACCGGAAATGCCCATTGCAAGGAACATGCGCCTGCCCATGTCCTGTAATCGCGGCGCGAGGATCGGGTCGGTCACTTCCTTGAAATCGAACGGCACGTTGTAATCCCATTTGATGTCGGTATGCCAGAACTCCTCGCCGGGCGGAAAGATCAATTCGGCAGGCGGGTAGGCGAACGGCAAACTCATGTCTTCGGGGTTATCCGCCACCAGCACGTTGTATTCCCTGCCGACGATGAATTCCTCCATGCGCGCCGCCCCGAACTCCGAACAGACGCGCTTCACCTGGGTCAACACCTGCTCGAGTGTGTCGGCGCGGGATTCCTTGAACATCCCTGTGCTCCCATAACTCTTCGGGTGCTTGACCATGATGGGGTAACGCAGGTTCCCTGCCAGCCCTTCCGCCTCCTCGACCGACTTTACCCGATAACCCTTTGCGAAACCGATCCCGTTCGCGTCGGCGACCGCCTGCATCTCTTCGCGGCTCGGATCGAAGCATCTCGAGTCCGCGCCGGTGAATACCAGGTTCAATTCCTCGAGGCTTCGCACGACGTCAATACCGTGGTAGCCCCAATCATCGTCCTCTGCGTCCTCGAACTCGTACCCCTCGCAAACGTTCAAAAAGAGATCGTACTTCCCGCTTTCCGCCAGCGCGCGGATGCGTTCCTCGACCGGCGCGGTGAGCGTCACCATCTCCCAGTCATATCCGTCCATGAAAGGCGCGGGATCGAAGTCCGAAATTTCCTCGTCGGAAAGAATGCAGATGCGCATGAGATTCTCCTGTTCCATTTTTACCGCATTATCCACCCAAAAACGCATCGCGTGAAAAATTTTTAAGAAACACAAATTTTCCCGTCGAACGAAGGGAGGACGGGCGTCGTCATCAATCCCCCCTTGACAAAATATTTAGTCAAGCCTAAAATAAATTTAGGAGAGCCTAAATTCCGGGATGACCAAAAAGCAAGCCGCCACCCAGTCCGTGCAGGACTACCTCAAGCGCATCTACGAACTGACCGAGGACGGCGCGCCCGCCAGCACCAATGACCTCGCGCGCGAACTCAACATCAAACCCGCCTCCGTGACGGGCATGATCCAGAAACTTGCCGCCGAAAAACCCGCGCTGGTCGAATACCAGAAACACCAGGGCGTAACGTTGACAAAGGCGGGCAGGAAAGCCGCGCTGGAGGTCATCCGGCACCATCGCCTGCTCGAAGCCTGGCTGGTGCAGACGCTCGGTTATTCGTGGGACGAAGTGCATGAAGAGGCGGAGCGACTCGAACACGTCATTTCGGAGGATTTCGAACAGCGCATCGCCGCGGCGATGGGGCACCCTCTTCGCGACCCGCACGGAGAGTTGATCCCTACGGCGGAGTTGGTAATGCCGGAGGACAACTCCACTCCGCTCTCCTCCCTGCGCCCAAACCAGACCGGCACTGTGCAATGCGTCAAAGCCGCGGATACGGAGTTGCTCCGCTATCTCGAAGGTTTGGGGCTTGTCCCTGACGCGGAGATCGAAGTCATGGAGTACTCCCCTTTCGATCACAACCTGACCGTGAAGGTTGGTCGCAAAACGATCGTGCTGGGGTTGAATATCACGAGCAGGATTTTTATCGAAGAAAGTTGATCCTGTCATTGCGAAGAAGTGGCGGGAGATTGCTTCGCTTCGCTCGCAATGACGGAAAGGTAAATATGAACGAAAACATATTCCGCATCATAACCGCCCTGATCCTTTTTACAGGCATTGCCATCTCTTCCTACTTCCGCCGCAAGGCGGACAAGGAAACCGGCGAAAGAATTTCCCGCAAGGCGGATGGCAGCGCCATGATGACGGTCATCCGCATCGGCGGGTTGATCCTGTGGTTAAGTCCGTTTGTCTATCTGCTAAACCCGGCATGGATGTCCTGGTCGAAGGTCGGGCTTCCCGAAGCAGTCCGCTGGCTTGGGGTCGGGACAGGCGCGCTGTGCGTTATCGGAATCTACTGGCTGTTCAGCGGCATCGGGAACGGCATTACACCCACCAGCGCCACGCGGAAAGAACATAAACTCGTTACGAATGGGATTTATCGCTGGGTGCGGCATCCGCTTTATACGATCGGGTCATCCCTGTTCGTTTCATTCGGGATGATGGCGGATAACTGGTTCATCGCCGCGCTCGGTATCCTGGCGTTCATTGCCATGGCGATCCGCACGCCAAAGGAGGAAGCCAACCTCATCGAGAAATTCGGCGATGAGTACCGCGAATACATGAAACGCACCGGCAGGTTTTTGCCGAGGTTGAGGTAAGTAAGTACACAGGTAAACAGGTACACAGGTAGAGTTGTAATTTCAGTCTTCAAAACTTTATTCCGATTCTTATCAGTACATGGAGTTAAACGCGATGAACAACAAATTTTCGAGAAGAGACTTTATCAAGGTCGGCGGGCTTGCCCTGCTCGGCACGGCGGGCGCGGTTGCCGCCAACCAGACCGTCGGCGGGAACGCCGCAGGTCACGATCACAACCTCCAGGCAAAGGACGATTCTCCTCACGCTCACGTCCTGCAGCAGGGCGACCATGGCGACCTGCCCGGCACCGTCGGCGAAGTGAATCACGAAGCGAACGGCTTCGATCCCACCGACACGCTCACCGATTTCGATTACGGCGAGGTCTCCACCCTGCCGAACGGACAGACTTTGAGGGAATACAAAGTGGTGGCGATCAACAAGAACATCGAAGTCCTGCCCGGGCTCGAATTCCCCGCCTGGACGTACAACGGCCGCATCCCCGGTCCCACACTGCGCGCCACCGAGGGCGACCGCGTCCGCATTCATTTCAGCAACGGGAGCAACCATCCTCATTCCATGCACTTCCACGGCTTTCATCCCGGCGAGATGGACGGCGTGCCAGGCACGGGACCGGGAGGACTCGTCGAGCCGGGAGGCAGCTTCACGTACGAGTTCGACGCGGAGCCGTTCGGTCTGCATCTTTATCATTGTCACGTCTTCCCGCTGGCGCGTCACATCGCAAAGGGACTTTACGGCGCGTTCATCGTGGACCCGAAACAGGGTCGTCCGCCGGTGGACCGCGAATTCGTCATGGTGCAGAACGGGCTGGACGTGGACTTCGACGACGAAAACGATTTCTACGCCGTCAACGGCATCCCCTTCCACTATCAAAACCATCCCATTCAGATCCGGGTCGGCGAAAAGATCCGCGTCTACCTCGTCAACATCCTCGAATTCGATCTTCTCAATTCGTTCCACCTGCACGCGAACTTCTTCCATTACTACCCCACCGGCACAAGCCTGACCCCCTCAGAGTTTACCGACACGATCGTTCAGGGACAGGCGCAGCGCGGCATCCTCGAATTCACATACAAATACCCCGGCATGTACATGTTCCACGCGCACGTGACGGAATTCGCCGAACTCGGATGGAACGGCATGTTCGAAGTATTGCCTTAGAGGTGACATTATGACTCACTCGATTTCCAAACCGACGACCACACGCTTCAACTTTCGGACCCTTATCCTGCTTCTCATCCCGGTCATTCTCCTCGCCGGAGTGATCGCGCTCTTCCTCTCCACCGGCGGCGGACTCGATCTCGAAGCGCCCGTACCCGTCGAACGCCTCGACATCGAACGCTACACCCTCGAATCGAACCGCATCACGCTCCACGTCCGCAACACGGGACCGGAGGAACTCACCATCGCAACCGTGATCATCAACGACGCGGTCATGCCGTTTACAGTGAGTCCGAGCGCAGCCATCCCGCGCCTCGGTCGAGCGGACATTCAGGTCAACTACGCGTGGTCTTACGGCGAGGCTTACGGCGTCAAGGTTATGACCGGCAACGCGATCCCCTTCGAAGTGCATATACCGGTCGCGTTCGAAACGCCGAAGCCTTCCGCCGCCACGTTCTGGGGCTTTACGTTGATCGGCATCTACGTCGGCGTGATCCCGGTCTTTCTCGGCATCTTCTGGTTCCCCGCGCTGCGCCAACTGGGCCGCCGCGCCATGACCTTCCTCATGGCGGCGACGGCGGGCTTGCTCGTCTTCCTCGGCCTGGATACGCTCGCCGAGGCGCTCGAATTTGCCAACGCAGTGCCTTCCGCGTTTCAGGGCATCGGCTTGATCGGCATCGGCGCGGTGGGCACGTTCCTGCTGCTCGATGCCATCTCGAAAAAACAGACCCAGGCCACCGGGAACGAGACCGACCGCAGGCTCGCCATCGCGTTCATGATCGCGATCGGCATCGGATTCCACAACCTCGGCGAGGGACTTGCCATCGGCGCGGCGTACAACGTCGGCGAGGTCGCGCTGGGAACATTCCTCGTCGTCGGCTTCATCATCCAGAACATTACCGAAGGGCTGGGCATCATCGCGCCCGTTTTACGTGACAAGCCGACGATCGGCAGACTCGCCTTAATGGGTCTCATCGGAGGCGGGCCGGCAATCCTCGGCGCGTGGATCGGCGGGTACGCTCCGTCGCCGTTCCTCGCGGTGTTGTTCCTCGCCATCGGCGCGGGCGCGATCTTCCAGGTGATCTACGAGATCGCAAAACTCATTCAAAAGGACACCCAACGCGAAGCCATGCCAATCACCGTGTTCAGCGGCGTGCTGACCGGCATGTTATTGCTGTGGGTCACAGGCTTGATGATCAAGTAACTTGCATTGCATGGCGTCCCGAAGGTTCGATCAACAGGGCGGGTCTTTTCGGGAAAACCTTCGGGACGTTGCGCGTAAAGCGATCGAGTAATTTTGGAGGCAGCATAATGAATCTCTGGATTTGGTTTTCGATACTTCTCCTCGCGGCGATCTTCGTTCCGCGCTATGGTCTCCTCACGCTGTACAAGGACTGGCGAAGCGCGAAGGAACGCGAACAATTGGAGGACGCGCTCAAGCATCTCCTCGACCGCGAACAGGGAGGCAGGCACGCGTCGCCCGAATCCCTTGCCGGGACCCTGGACCTGCCGCGCGCAAAAATAACCCGTCTCATCTCAGACATGGAATCGCAGGGTCTGCTCGAGACGCACGGTTCGCAACTTCATCTCACTGCGGAGGGGACGCGCTGGGCGATGCACGTCGTCCGCGCGCACCGGTTGTGGGAACGTTACCTGGCGGACGAGGCGCGCATGCCTTTGAGCCAGATCCACAATGCGGCGCAGAAACGCGAACATACGCTGACCAAATCCCAACTGGATGAACTGGACGCCGCGCTGGGGCATCCCGCCCGCGATCCGCACGGAGACCCCATCCCCACGCGCGAGGGGAAAATGCCGTCAGCGGAGAGTCAGCCCATTACGGCGCGGCAGGATGATGGTCCGGTACGAATCGTTCACATCGAGGACGAACCGGCCATTGCGTACGAACAGATCCTTGCGGCTGGACTCCGCCTGGGACAGGTCATCCGAATTATCGAGAGAACGCCGGGACGAATCGTGTTGAGCGACGGCGAGACGGAATATCGTCTCGCGCCGACCGTTGCGGCAAACGTAGGTGTGACGCCATTGCCCGAAAGCGAGATCGCAAAGACAAACGCGGTGCCGCTCGCCGCATTGACGCAGGATCAGCGCGGCGAGATCGTGTCGCTCGATGACTCTGTGCAGGGATTCACGCGCCGCAGATTCCTGGATTTGGGCTTGACGCCCGGAACCATGATCTATCCCGAACTTGGAAATTTCTTCGGCGACCCGCGCGCCTATCGCGTGCGAGGGACGTTGATCGCGCTGCGCAAGGATCAGGCGGCGCAGATATGGGTAAGGCCAGTTTAACAACATGTCATTGCGAGGGCGATAGCCCGAAGCAATCTCCTACACTGCGAGGGGATTGCTTCGCAAAATACGCTCGCAATGACATATGAACAGAGAAACCATGACAACAAAACCAACACTCCCAACCGAACATTGCGAAACATGCCCCGCGTTCTACAACCTGGAACAGATGGGATTCAAGATCGGCGCATTCGACCGCGTGGTGGCGCTGGCAGGCAACCCGAACACGGGTAAGTCCACGCTCTTCAACGCGTTGACCGGGCTCAAACAACACACCGGCAACTGGCCCGGCAAGACCGTCACGCGCGCCGAGGGCGGATATCAATTCAACGGCGTGCGCTACAAACTCGTTGACCTGCCCGGCACGTACTCGCTCCTTTCCGCTTCGCAGGACGAGGAAGTGGCGCGTGACTTTATTTTATTTGGACAGCCCGATTGCACCATCGTCGTCACCGACGCGACCGCGCTCGAACGCAATTTGAATCTGGTGATGCAGGTGATGGAAATCACCGACAAGGCCGTGGTCGCCATCAACCTGATGGACGAAGCCAAACGCAAGGGGCTCGAAGTGGACGCGCGTTCGTTGAGCCGCGACCTGGGAATCCCTGCCGTGCCGGTCACGGCGCGCACCGGCGAAGGGATTCACACCCTGCTCGCCACCGTCGCAGACGTGATCAGCGGCGAGGTCAAAACAAAACCTTTGCGCGTGGAAGGAACACCCGAATTTCAAAAAGCGGTACGCGAACTTGTGCCAATGATCGAAGGGATCGCGCCCGGCATCCCGAACGCGCGCTGGCTGGCGATCCGCTTGCTGGACGGGGACTCGAAAGTACAACAGGCTTTGATTTCCGGCGAACTCACGCAGCGCGTGGAACGACAAAAACAAGCCGACGTGCAATTCAGCCGGAAGATGTCGGTGGAGGGGAGGCAGTGATGCAACACACAACCATTCAACCCAACGATATATTGACCAAAGCAGAGTCTTTACGAAGCACGCTCTCGACCAGTTTCCGCGACGAGATCGTCAAGTCGCTTTACAGCGAAGCCGAAGCCATCGCGCGGCGCGCAGTCAAAACGGCGCAGGAAAAGAAATACGATCTCGATCAGAGGATAGACCGCCTTGTCACGTCGCCCATAACCGGCTTGCCTATCATGCTCGTTCTTCTGGGCGCCATCATCTGGCTCACAGTGGCAGGCGCGAACATCCCATCGCAAATGATCGCCAACGTGCTTTTTGGTTTTGGCGATTGGGCGCGGGCGCTTTTTGTCAGTTGGAACGTGCCGTGGTGGATCACCGGCTTTATATGGGACGGCGTCTATCTCGGGCTGGCGTGGGTGATCAGCGTAATGCTCCCGCCGATGGCGATCTTCTTCCCCGCCTTCACCTTTCTCGAAGACCTCGGCTACCTCCCCCGCGTCGCCTTCAACCTCGATTGGCTGTTCAAGAAAGCCGGCGCGCACGGCAAACAATCCCTGACGATGGCGATGGGATTCGGATGTAACGCCGCGGGAGTCGTTGCGACGCGCGTGATTGATTCTCCGCGCGAACGACTGATCGCCATCCTGACCAACAACTTCGTCCCCTGCAACGGACGCTTCCCGACCTTGATCATGCTTGCCACTGTTTTCGTGGCCGCCGCCTTCCCCCCAGCCTTGACCTCCTTCGTCGCCGCGGGGACAGTCGTCGGCGTGGTATTGATCGGAGTCGCGTTCACGTTCCTGATGTCGTGGTTGTTGTCCAGGACGGTCCTCAAAGGCGAAGCCTCCGCGTTTACGCTCGAACTGCCGCCCTATCGCAGACCGAACGTTACGCGCATCCTGTACACCTCCATCATTGACCGGACGATCTTCGTCCTCTGGCGCGCCATGCAGACCGCCGCCCCCGCCGGGGCGATCATCTGGATTTTGGCGAATATCCACGTCGGCGATTCCAATCTTGCCCGCACGATCGCAGACTGGCTGAATCCGTTTGGCATGGCGCTCGGACTCGATGGCGTCATCCTGCTTGCTTACATCATCGCCATCCCCGCCAACGAGATCGTCGTGCCGACCATGATGATGGTGTACATGGGCGCGGGCATGATGGTAAACGGACCCGGCACGAGCGCGGGAATCTATAACCTGCTCGTCGCTCAGAACGGCTGGACGATGCTGACCGCGGTCAACCTGATGTTGTTCGCGCTTTTGCACAATCCCTGCGCGACGACGATCATTACGATTTACAAAGAGACCAAAAGTTACAAGTGGGCGACGGTCAGCGTACTGATCACGCTCGGCACGGCTTTTATCGTTACCTTCCTCACTGCAAGTTTAGCGAGACTGATGGGATGGGTATGAAAAAGCGACGGTCACTTGTTTCTCGAAGTGACCGTCGCTCATCGTACCGCTCGTTGAAACGCTTATGGCGTTATTTTCAAAAACCATCCTATCGGGATGATTCTGTTGCGCGAGACGTTTCGCAGTGTCGCCGTTGGGTTGCGACTTGAAAGCCGCGTTACGGATTCTGCGTTCCCCAATTCCACATGCCGGGACCGTAACCGTCGCCGCGATTCTGCATCATGCCTGGACCAAACCCCTGTCCCCGGCCGACCGGCGCGCCCTGTCCATAGTGCATCGGGCAGTTCCCAAATCCGTAACCGTTCTGGTACATGCCCTGCATCCGTTGAATCATCCAATCCGCCTGCTCCTGCGTGATCACGCCGTCCTTCACGGCTTGGGCGAAAGCATCCGTGTGGACTCCGTTCATGAAGCCTGCCAGTTCGTCCTGCTTGACGCCGTTATCGAGCGCGATCTGGTACATGGGTTTGCCCGCCGCCAGCGCCTCTTCCACCTGCTCCTCGGTGAGACCGAGTTTCGCGGCAAGCGCCTGTTCGACGTAGTCGTGCATCCAGCCGTAGCCGTATCCGCTCATCATGGAACCATACGGGGGCTGTCCGCTTTGCGCGAACGCGATGCCCACCCCGAGCGCGCCCAGCGCCAGCGCCGCAATCGCAACGATCAAAAGTGTCTTTTTCATGTTCATACTCCTTGAGTGAATTTACAGGTTTGTTCCTGGTTACGCCCAAAGGATACAACCGCAATGTAAAGGTTCGATAAAGAAAACTTCAAGATTGCGGAAAGAATCACAGCCCGTTGCCCGACTGATGTTGATCCTTTCCCCCTCCAAAGAAGCAGGGTCCGGGCAAATCACATAGTACCCCAGTATATTGACACCCGATATATCGGATGGTATTATAGCGACTATCGCTATACCGACGCACGATATAAAGAGGTGATAATGAGCGCAACTCTCGACAAATACCTGCCCCTGACGGAAACCACGGCGTACATATTGCTGGCGCTCACCGAACCGCTTCACGGTTACGCTCTGATGCAAAAAGTGGAGGTGATGAGCCGCGGCACGGTGAAGATCGGACCCGGCACACTGTATGGCGCGTTCGCGCAACTCGAAAAGGAGGGGCTGATCCGAATGGTCAGCGAGGCGGATCGGCGGAAATCCTATGTGCTGACAGCGAAGGGAAGGTCGGCGCTTCAGGAACATATTCACAGGACCGAGATCCTTGTGGAGAACGGGCGCTCGATTTTGTAACACTCTCATGGAGGACGCAATGACCACGATAACAAAATTCAAATTGTTCTGGGCATGGCAGGATGAAAAGGAAGAACTCTGGCTGCACGAGATGGCAAAGCAGGGGCTTCATTTCCGGTCGGTGGGCGCTCCCGGCCTCTATAAATTCGAGGTCGGTCAACCTCGCAACGACTACTACCGCATGGATTTCATCACCGACCGCAAGGATTACCAGAACTACCTGCAACTCTTCAAGGATGCGGGTTGGGAACACCTCGGAGAAATGGGCGGCTGGCAATACTTCCGCACGCAGGCGGAGGGCAGCGCCATCCCGGAGATCTACACCGACAAGGATTCCAAGGCGCAGAAATATCAGCGGCTGATTGTCATCCTGATCGTTTTCCTGCCGATCTTCATGACGATCACCACCCGCCCGATCGATCCGGCCAGTCCGTTTGTAGACCTCTACTTCGCAGGGAAAATGATCGGCGCTTTCCTGATGATTCTTTACGTCGCTGCGATGATCAAGATCTTCCAGCGCATTCAGCAACTCAAAAGTAAATAGAAAACGGGCGGCTCAGTGAGCCGCCCGTCAATTTATTCCTCCCCCGCCAGCAACTTGATGCGCTCCCACGGTTTCAAGCCTTCGTCTTCCGCCAGCAAACTCTTGAGGTCGAACAACTCGTCGCGCAATGCGGCGGCGCGCTCGAACTCGAGATTCTTCGCCGCCTCCTTCATCTGCTTTTCCATCTCGTGGATGATCTGCTTCAGTTCGTTGCGGGGCAGGTCGCTTGGGGCGCGGGTCTTGTACTCGCCCTTCATCTCCGCCACAGCCTTCTGCGAGAACTCCTCGGTCAGGTCGTGGATCGCTTTGTGGATGCTGATCGGGATGATGCCGTTCTCTTCGTTGTATTTCACCTGCTTGGCGCGGCGGCGATTCGTTTCGTCAATGGCGCGCTTCATCGAGTCGGTCATCTTGTCGGCGTACATGATCACGCGTCCGTTGACGTGACGCGCCGCGCGTCCGATGGTCTGGATCAGGGCGGTCTCCGAACGCAGAAATCCCTCCTTGTCCGCATCCAGGATTCCCACCAGCGAGACTTCCGGCAGATCCAAGCCCTCGCGCAATAGGTTGATCCCAACCAGTACATCGAACACACCCAGGCGCAAATCGCGCAGGATGCCCACGCGCTCGAGCGTCTCCACTTCCGAGTGCAGGTAATGGACTTTCATCCCCAACTCCTGCAAATATTCGGATAAGTCCTCGGACATCCTCTTCGTCAACGTTGTGACCAAAACGCGCTCGCCTCTTTCCACCCTCTGCCTGATCTCTCCGATCAGATCGTCCACCTGCCCTTTGGTTGGTCTGACCTCCACTTCGGGGTCCACGAGTCCCGTCGGGCGGATGATCTGCTCGACGACCTGTTCCGCCTTGTTCATTTCATACGGACCGGGCGTGGCGGAGGTGTAGATCGTGCGTCCCATCACCTCTTCGAACTCATCGAACTTCAACGGGCGGTTGTCCAGCGCGCTCGGCAAACGGAAGCCGTACTCGACGAGCGTCTCCTTGCGAGAGCGGTCGCCGTTGTACATGCCGCGGATCTGCGGCACGGTCATGTGACTCTCGTCAATCACCAGCAGGTAGTCGCTCGGCAGGAAGTCAATCAACGTCCACGGATGCGTGCCGGGCGCGCGCTGGTCGAGATGACGGGAATAGTTCTCGATGCCCGAACAGTAGCCGACCTCCTTCAACATCTCCAGATCGTAGCGGGTGCGTTGTTCGATGCGCTGCGCCTCGAGATATTTGCCGGTCTCCTTGAAGAACTTCAGGCGTTCCTCCAACTCGGCTTCGATGTCGGCGATGGCGTCCTTCATTTTGTCGGCGGCAGTGAGATATTGCTTGGCGGGGTAGATCGCCGCCTCCTGCAACTCTTCGATTACCTCGCCGGTCAACGGGTTGAACTCCATGACCCGTTCTACCTCATCACCGAAGAACGCGATGCGGTAACCGCGCTTGTCCTCGTAGGCAGGGACGATTTCCAGCGTATCGCCGCGCACGCGGAACGTGCCGGAGCGCAGGTCCATGTCGTTGCGCTGGTATTGCGATTCGATCAACTGGCGCAGCAACGCGTTGCGGCGATACAACTCCCCTACCTTGAGAGTCACCGTCCCTCTGCCAAACTCCTCCGGCGAGCCCAAACCGTAGATGCAGGACACGGAGGCGACGATGATCACATCCCGCCGCGACATCAAGGCGGTGGTGGCGGCGAGGCGCAGGCGTTCGATCTCCTCGTTGATCTCGGTCTCTTTCTCGATATAGAGATCGTGACGCGGCACGTACGCCTCAGGTTGATAGTAATCGTAGTAGGAGACAAAGTACGAAACCGCGTTCCCCGGGAAGAATTCCTTGAACTCGGCGTAGAGTTGCGCGGCGAGCGTCTTGTTGTGCGCCATGACGAGCGCCGGCATCTGCACTTCCTGGATCACGGACGCGATGGTGAAGGTCTTGCCGGTGCCGGTCGCGCCAAGTAGGACCTGGTGTTTCATTCCCTGTCTCACACCGTTGACAAGGTCACGGATGGCTTCGGGCTGGTCGCCCATGGGCTGGAAGGGGGCTTGAAGTTTGAATTCCATGATTCACCTTGCATGAAACGTCCCGAAGGCTCGCCCTGAGCCCGTCGAAGGGTGTTTCGAATGACCGCGTTCCACCGCTTGAACCTTCGGGACGGTCTGCCTGCCTAAAACAGGAACGGGTGTTCTAGATTGTATCACATCGGGAATGTCACTGCGAACGCAGCGAAGCAGTCTCCTCATCTCGATAGGGGGATTGCTTCGGGGAAACCACCCTCGCAACGACAGATTCGCGTGAAGCGAAGTATCCATCAGAGTATAATCTCGCAAACCAATCCGGGAGATGTTCATGAAAACAGTATTGAACGTTATCGGCGTGTTACTCGTCCTCACGGGCGGAGTCTGGTTCCTGCAGGGAATCAACGTCCTGCCCGGCAGTTTTATGACCGGCGATCCGCAATGGGCAATCAACGGGGGCATCGCAATTGTGATCGGAGCCGGGCTTTTGTATTGGGCAAATCGTCAGAAGAGTCGGGATGGATGAGATCCGCATCGGCGACCGCGTGCAGATATTCCTCGACGCCGAAACGTGGGGAAGCGAAGGCTGGTTCGAGGGAACGGTCGTGCGGATCGAACCGTATTCCGCGCATCGCAGTTTCCATTGGGTGGAATTGGACGAGGCGGCTCAAGCCGCTCTGGGGAGGGAAGTAAAATTGATCTCGGTGCTGAACCCGAGGAACATCCGCAGGGCATGATCGGCACGGAATACGTGAGGTTGCAATGAACCCAAAGGATGGAATCAGGGGCATCAAAGACCGGGACAGGCAATCACAAAGGGCGACCACAAGAAGGAGTCGGCTTGCCGCTCATGCCGCCCATCCTGCGCCTCGACGAAGCGGAACGGACCGAGAGACAGTTGTTGAAGTGAGCGGTCCATCCTCTCTGCTCGAACAAGCCATCGAGGCGCGCGGCTCAGCCCGAAGAACTCTCTGACCGCCACGTCACCGATACCCGCGTGACCTTCACGCCGGGCAAGCGCTTCAAACAGGCGCTGAGCACGATCGAATTTCAAAAAGAGACCCTGAGCTAATGGCGGGAGGCTGGGAATACAAATGGAGGGGGTTGACTACCTTACACTTTGGTATTGGGACGCGGATTAACGCGGATGGACGCGGATTTTTGGAGGAAATGCCCGAAAAAGCGCGTTGAATCCGCGTTTTCTGCGTGCTTCGCGATCCGCGTCCCATTTTTAAGACTGTAAGGTAATCAGTGGAGGGGGTTTGTAATGTATTAAATTTGCTCAATGAGGGAATCTGTATGCTAAAATTTACAAATCACGCCCGATCAAAAGGGACAAGTATCATGCCACGTAAAGCAACGACAAAGACAAAATCGAAAAATGGGAACGGCGTCAACCTCGGCATCGAAGCGGAGTTGTGGCTGGCGGCGGATAAGTTGCGCGGCCACCTCGACGCGGCGGACTACAAGAGCGTGGTGTTGGGGTTGATCTTCTTGAAGTATGTCTCAGACATGTTCGAGCAGGTTCATGCTCGGGTTAAGAAAGAAGCGGTGGATGATCCAGAGGATAGAGATGTCTATTTGGCGGAACGCGTCTTTTGTGTCCCGAAAGAGGCGAGATGGAAAGTCCTGCAGGATAATGCCAAGCAGGAAGCAATCGGCAATTTGATAGACAAGGCGATGGAGTCCATCGAGCGGGATAACCCAACGTTGAAAGGGATGCTGTCAGGCAATTACGGACGCGCCACGCTGGATAAGCGTCGGCTCGGGGATTTGGTGGACCTGGTCAGCAACAAGATCAACTTCGCGGACGAAGAGAGTCGCAAGCAGGATACGCTCGGACGGGTGTACGAATATTTCCTGTCGCAGTTCGCCAGCCAGGAGGGACGCAAGGGCGGAGAGTTCTATACGCCGCGTTCGGTGGTGCGTGTGCTGGTGGAGATGCTCGCCCCGTATAAGGGACGGGTCTTCGACCCGTGCTGTGGGAGCGGCGGGATGTTCGTGCAGAGCGAAAAGTTTGTCGAAGCGCACGGCGGAAGAATCGGCGACCTTTCGGTGTACGGACAGGAATCGAACCCCAACACGTTCAAGCTGGCGAAGATGAACCTTGCCATCCGCGGCATCGAAGGGGACTTGGGGGTACAGCCCGCGGACTCGTTCCACAATGACCAGCATCCCGACCTGAAAGCGGATTACATCCTTGCCAACCCGCCGTTCAACATGAGCGATTGGGGCGGGGAGGGGTTACGGGAGGACAAACGCTGGAAGTATGGCGCGCCGCCCCTGGGCAATGCCAACTTTGCGTGGGTACAGCACTTCATCCATCACCTTTCGCCCAATGGCACGGCGGGATTTGTGCTGGCGAACGGGAGCATGTCGAGCAATACGTCGGGCGAAGGCGAGATCCGCAAAGCCATCATCGAAGATGACCTGGTGGATTGCATGGTCGCCCTGCCTGGACAGTTATTTTACAGCACGCAAATCCCTGTGTGTTTGTGGTTTTTGACACGCAACAAAAAGACCCTAAAGGTTTCTCAGGCGATAGACCCTAAAGGTCTTAAGAGACCTTTAGGGTCTGACAATCAGGACGAAGGTCAGTCGGGAAAACCTTTAGGGTCTCGTGATAGACGTGGAGAAGTATTATTCATTGACGCCCGAAAATTAGGCACATTGACCGACCGCGTCCATCGCGACCTTTCGGAGGAGGATATCGCGAAGATCGCGGGGACGTATCATGCGTGGAAATCCCAAGAAAGAGACCCTAAAGGTTTTCGGAAACCTTTAGGGTCTGGATACCAGGATATTCCCGGCTTTTGCAAATCCGTGACCATCGAAGACATCCGTGCGCAGGGATACGTGCTCACGCCTGGGCGGTATGTGGGCGCGGCGGAATTGGAAGAAGACGATGAACCCTTCGAGGAAAAGATGGCGCGCTTGACGAAGGAATTGGAAGCGCAGTTTGAAGAAGGCAAAAGACTTGAAAATCTAATCAAGAAGAATCTTGGTCGGATTGAAACAAAATGAAAGATACAGTTTACGGTTTGGTGAGCGATGACTTTGATGTTGATACTCTGGAAAATCTTTGTGTTTCTGGAGGAATTCAAACTGGTCCTTTTGGAAGCCAATTACATCAAAAGGATTATTTACCTGTAGGCACGCCCATTATCACAGTGGAACACCTTGGGGAAAATCGCGTCTTACACCAAGATTTACCGCGTGTTTCAGATGCAGATAAAGAAAGACTTTCGCGATATGTGATGGAAAAAGGGGATATTATTTTCAGCCGTGTAGGTTCCGTTGATCGTCGGGCTTTGGTTCGAGATGAAGAAGATGGATGGTTATTTTCTGGTCGTTGCCTCAGAGTGAGACCTGACAAAGCAAAAATAGATTCTGATTACTTATCTTGGTTTTTTGGGCTTGAGATATTCAAAGATTACATACGGCGTATTGCAGTCGGCGCGACAATGCCATCTCTCAATACAGAATTACTGAGCAATGTGCCTGTGTTTTTTCCGCCCCTTCCCGAACAACGCGCCATTGCAGGGATTCTCGGTGCGCTGGACGATAAGATCGAACTCAACCGTCGCATGAACCGCACGCTCGAGTCCATGGCGCGGGCGGTGTTTCGCCAGTGGTTTGTGGAGGATGAGGAGATTGGGGATTGGGAAATTGGTAAGTTGGGTGATGTTGCGGAAAACATAAGGCGAAGCGCAAATGCGGATGAAATTGAACCCGAAACACATTACATCGGTTTGGAACATATGCCACGCGGAAGTATTGCGCTTTCAGAATGGGGAAATGCAAGTGAACTGGCAAGTAACAAATTCATTTTCAAAGAGGGTGAATTTCTCTTTGGTAAGTTACGACCCTACTTTCACAAAGTTGGCATTGCTCCAATTGATGGTGTTTGCTCAACAGATATTTTGGTCATTGCTCCAAAGTCGCCAGAATGGTATGGCTTTGTTCTCGGTCACATTTCGAGTGTTGAATTGATCAATTACACAAATGCCGCTTCCACAGGAACGAAAATGCCAAGAACAAATTGGACAGATATTGCACATTATGAAGTGGTAATTCCGCCTATGAAGTTGGCTAAAGATTACAACGAGATATTTCTACCGATGGCACAACGTATTCGTGCAAACATAAAAGAATCGCGCACGCTGGCGAGTCTGCGGGATAGTCTGTTGCCGAGGTTGATGAGGGGGGAAGTGAGGGTGAAATGAATATGGAAGAGACCCTAAAGGTTTTCACCGTTAACCGTGGTCATGTCGGGCGAGGGAGTCTTGCTAATCAAGGCGCGCGTCAGTCAAGGAAACCTTTAGGGTCTGGTACCCGCGCGCGGGCGAGCCTGCGGGATAGTCTGCTGCCGAAGTTGATGAGGGGAGAGGTGAGGGTGAAATGAAAGAGACCCTGGTACGAGACCCTAAAGGTTTCTTTCGTATACCCGCGCCATGTCTGGCAGGAGAGTCTTGCCAACCGAGACGAACGATAGCAAGGAAAACCTTTAGGGTCTTCAAGGTTGAACCACAAAATAAATAACGAAGAGGTAATAAGTATGAGCGTGACTTTGTTTAAAGAAGTAAGTTACACATTGTCCAAGCTCCTGCATGATATCGAAATGGGAGAAATCGGCTTGCCCGATATTCAGCGTCCATTCGTGTGGGCAAACGCCAAAGTCCGTGATTTGTTCGATTCCATGTACAAGGGTTTTCCTGTTGGATATTTACTGTTTTGGGCAAATGGCGCAGGGGATGGTCATCGTCAAATTGGCGCAGATGAAAAACAAAAATCTGCTCGCTTATTGATTGTGGACGGTCAACAGCGTTTAACATCACTCTACGCGGTTATCAAAGGGATTCCAGTAGTACGTGAGAACTATGAGAAAGAAAGAATTCAGATTGCCTTCAATCCAATCAGCCAGAAATTCGAAGTTGCAGATGCAGCTATCAAGCGCGACCCGGAATACATCCCTGATATTTCCGTCATTTGGTCGGAAGCAACGGACATCTTCGAATTGGCAGACGATTACCTTACAAAGTTGCGCGCAACACGAGATGTAAGCGCTGATGATCAAAAACAGATTCGGAAAGCCATCAATAATCTGGATAATGTGCAAAATTATCCCTTCACCGCGTTGGAGGTATCTGGCTCCACGACCGAAGAACAGGTTGCGGAGATATTTGTCCGTGTAAATAGCAAGGGTACTCCACTCAATCAGGCAGACTTCATTTTGACGCTCATGTCCGTCTTTTGGGATAAAGGACGGAGTGATTTGGAACATTTCTGCCGTGAGGCTCGGCTTCCCGCAAAAGCTGGAGCGTCACCATTCAATCACTTCATCCAACCTGACCCTGACCAACTATTACGTGTGAGCGTGGGTCTGGGTTTCCGTCGAGCCCGATTACAGTATGTCTATAACATCCTGCGCGGCAAGGATTTGGAAACTGGCGAATTCTCAAACGAACGCCGCGAGAAACAATTCGAAATCATGCAACTTGCCCAAAGTCGTATGCTTGACCTGCAAAACTGGCATGAATTTATGAAGTGTATTCGCCGTGCTGGTTACACAGGTCAATCCATGATTGTCTCTGTTAATAATCTGCTGTACTCTTATGTGTTCTATCTGATTGGCAAATATGATTACGATGTTGAGCCCTTCATCTTGAGAGACACAATTGCCCGTTGGTTTTTTATGAGTGCGCTGACCAGTCGCTATTCAGGCAGTTTCGAGTCCACGATGGAACAGGACTTGAACCGATTGCGGGACGCAAAGGATGCGGAAGAATATACTGCCTTGCTTAGCCGTATTGTCACCGATTCACTTACGGATGATTTCTGGAATATTACACTTCCGAATGATCTTGCTACATCTTCTCCGCGAAGTCCATCTCTATTTTCTTATTACGCCGCACTCAATTTACTAAAGGCAAAGGTGCTGTTTTCCAAAATGCTGGTATCTGATCTGCTCGATCCCACACTCAAAGCAAAGAAGTCTGCGGTCGAGAGACATCATCTTTTTCCAAAGGAATATCTGCGAACACTTGGCATTGATGAAAATCGAGACATGAATCAGATCGCTAATTTTGCATTGGTTGAGTGGAATGACAATATTTCGATAAGTGATACGCCACCGTCTGACTATTTCCCGAAATATAAAGACCGCTTCAAAGGAAATGAACTTCTTGAAATGCTTCATTGGCATGCCTTGCCCGATGGCTGGGAGAATATGCAATATCAGGAATTTCTTGAACAACGACGTGAGCTGATTGCCCAAGTGACCAAAGAAGGTTTCAAGGAATTGATGTCTAACAAAGAGTAAGAAATGACCTTCACTGAATCCACCACCGAGCAAGCCGCCATTGATTGGAAAGAGACCCTAAAGGTTTCTTTCGTATACCCGCGCCATGTCTGGCAGGAGAGTCTTGCCAACCGAGACGAACGATAGCCAGGAAAACCTTTAGGGTCTAAACCTACGATGACAAGCCCATCCCCTTTACTCTACGACACGTATTACCATATCTACAATCGCGGCAACAACGGCGAGAATATCTTCGTGCAGGAACGCAATTACGAACATTTCATGAATTTGTACTTCAAGTACATTGACCCAATCGCCGAGACTTTCGCCTATTGCCTGTTGCGAAATCATTTCCATGTGTCGTTAAAGACAAGGGCGGAGGAGGAAATTATAGAGACCCTAAAGGTTTCCACGGCAAACAAGAACCTTGTCGGGCAAAAGAGTGTCGCAAACCAAGGCGCAAGACAGGCAGGCAAACCTTTAGGGTCTGGGTACTTGTCAAAAAAATTCTCCGATTTCTTCAACGCCTACGCCAAATCCATCAACAAAGCCTATGGCAGAACGGGGAGCCTGTTCCAACATCCCTTCGGGCGCGTGCCCATCACCACCGACCGTCAATTCTGGAACGTGATCGCCTACATCCACCAGAATCCGCAGAAGCACAAGTTCGTGAAAGACTTTCGGGAGTGGAAATGGTCTTCGTATGGAATTCTCATCGCAGAGAAACCGACGAAACTCAAGCGCGATATTGTCCTTGATTGGTTTGGTGGAAGGGAGAATTATTTGGAACTGCACCAGCAATGGGTCTCCGATGCAGATGCGAAGTGGTTTGCAGAGGATGATTACGATTAACTGAAACCACAAACCCTAAAGGTTTCTTCGATAATCAATGACCATGGTTTGCAAAGTGTCTACCCGAAACGGGAACATGGTTAGTCAGGAAAACCTTTAGGGTTTCTACCAAAACCTTTAGGGTCTATAATCACAGTATGACCTTCACCGAATCCACCATCGAGCAAGCGACCATAGACTGGCTCCAGGAGCTGGGCTACGACTACGCCTTCGGTCCTGAGATCGCGTTCGATGGGGAGCATCCCGAACGCGATGATTATCACGAAACGCTCCTGTTCAGTCGTTTGCGGGATGCCATTGCCCGCCTCAACCCCGACCTTCCGCCTGCCGCGCGCGAAGAAGCCTTTCGCAAGCTGACGCGGCTGGGCAAGCCCTCACTCCTGCTCAATAACCATGCCTTCCATCACATGCTGGTCAATGGCATTGAGGTTGATTATAAAAAAGACGGACGCACCGTCAGCGGGCGGGCATACGTGGTGGATTTTGAAGACCCCGATAACAACGACTGGCTGGTGGTCAATCAATATACGGTATCTGAAACCCTAAAGGTCTCGGAGACCTTTAGGGTTTCCAACAGGCGACCCGATGTGGTGATCTTCGTCAACGGTCTGCCGCTGGCGGTCATCGAACTCAAGAACGCCGCCGATGAAAAGGCGACGATCTGGTCGGCGTTCAATCAACTGCAAACCTACAAGAACGACATCCCTGCCCTGTTCCACTATAACGAACTGCTCATCATCTCCGATGGCTTGAATGCCCGCATCGGCTCGCTCACGGCGAACAAGGAATGGTTCCTGCCGTGGAAGACGGTCGAAGGGGAGACCCAGGCTCCAGCATCGCTGACCCAACTCGAAGTCCTGCTAAGAGGCGTCTTCGAGAAACGCCGCTTCCTTGATCTCATCCGCTACTTCATCGTCTTTGAACAGGAACGCGGCGCGCCCATGCTCAAGAAGATCGCAGGCTATCACCAGTTCCACGCGGTCAATTACGCGCTGGCGGAAACCATCCGCGCATCACGTTCTGTCGGGGCGGGTCTTGCGCCCGCCCTGGGCGAACTGAAAGGCGTGTACAAAGCGCAACCCATGAAAGGCGGCGAAAGGGGCGATCACCGCATCGGCGTCGTGTGGCATACACAAGGCGCGGGCAAGAGTCTCACCATGGCGTTCTACACGGGGCGGCTGGTGGCACATCCCGCCATGGAAAATCCCACCATCATCGTCATCACCGACCGCAACGACCTCGACGATCAACTCTTTGGCACCTTCTCGCGCTGTTCCGAAGTCCTGCGCCAAACGCCTGAACAAGCGTCAAGCCGTGAAGACTTGATCGAAAAACTCCAAGGGCGCATCGCGGGCGGCATCTTCTTTACGACCATTCAAAAGTTCATGCCTGTCGAAACCCTAAAGGTCTCGAAGACCTTTAGGGTTTTGTCCGATCGTCATAACATCGTCGTGATTGCAGATGAAGCCCATCGCAGTCAATACGACTTCATAGACGGCTACGCCCGTCACATGCGCGATTCACTGCCCAACGCTTCTTTCATCGGGTTTACTGGTACGCCCATCGAACACACGGATGCCAACACCCGAGCCGTGTTCGGCGATTACGTCAGCATCTACGACATCCAGCAGGCAGTCGAAGACGGTGCAACGGTCAAGATTTATTATGAAGGTCGCCTCGCCAAACTCGAACTGGACGAAAAAGAGAAACCGAAGATTGATCCCGAATTCGACGAAGTCACCGAAGGCGAAGAACTCGAAAAGAAGGAAAAGCTCAAGACCAAATGGGCGGCGCTCGAAGCCATTGTGGGCACCGAGAAACGCATTGGCTTGGTTGCCCAGGATATTGTCCACCACTTCGAGAAGCGACAGGAAGCCATGGATGGCAAAGCCATGATCGTGTGCATGTCCCGCCGCATCTGTGTGGATTTATACAACGCCATTACCAAACTCCGCCCCGATTGGCACTCCGAAGATGATAAGCAAGGCGTCATCAAGATCGTGATGACAGGCAGTGCTTCTGATCCGCTCGATTGGCAACAGCACGTAAGAACAAAGGCGCGCCGCGAAGAACTCGCCAAACGCTTCAAGGATGCAGATGACCCGTTCAAAATCGTCATCGTCCGTGATATGTGGCTGACAGGCTTTGACGTCCCGCCGCTGCACACCATGTACATTGACAAACCCATGCAGGGACATGGTCTCATGCAGGCGATTGCGCGGGTCAACCGTGTGTATCCAAACAAAGAAGGTGGTTTGATTGTTGACTATCTGGGTCTGGCATATCACTTACAGAAGGCTCTTGCTACTTATACCGAAGCTGGTCATCCCGCTGAAATACCGAATCAGGATGAAGCCGTCAATGAACTGCTTAAGCGCTATGAGATTTGTAAAGATATGTTTCACGGTTTCGACTGGTCAAAGTTCTTTACAGGCACGGCGGCAGAACAGACTACAACTTTTGCATGGGGTATTGATTTCATAGTCCAACAGCAAGACGGAAGAAGACGGTATCTTGACGCGGTGAGAAACATGTCGCTCGCCTTTGCGCTGGCTGTTCCCGATGAACGTGCGCTTGCCATTCGGGATGATATTGCTCTCTTCCAGAAAGTACGCGCCGCGCTGATAAAGCATACAGTTAACGAAGGCGGCACGTCCGACGAAGATTACGAGCAAGCCATTCGGCAAATCCTGTCACGCGCCGTTTCTGCCAGCGATCAGGTCATTGACATCTTTGCCGCCGCTGGCTTGAAGAAACCTGAAATCTCCATCCTCTCCGAAGAGTTTCTGGCAGACGTCCGCAACATGCCGCAAAAGAACCTTGCCATTGAACTGCTCCGCAAACTGCTCAACGACGAACTCAAATCGAGAATGAAGAAGAACGTGGTGCAATCTCGTTCCTTCACCGAACTACTTGAACGCACGATCCGCTCCTACCAAAACCGCACGCTTGAGTCAGCGGAAGTCATTGCTGAACTGATCAAACTCGCCGAAGAAATGCGCGAGGCACAGAAGCGCGGCGAGAAACTCAACCTGACCGAAGACGAAATTGCCTTCTACGATGCGCTCGAAGTCAACGACAGCGCCGTCAAGGTGTTAGGCGATGACACACTCAAAAGCATTGCCCGTGAGCTTGTGGAAACCGTCCGAAATAACACCACGATAGATTGGACAGTGCGGGAAGCTGTCCGTGCCAAGTTGCGCGTGATGGTAAAGAGGATATTGAGAAAGTACGGCTATCCACCCGATAAGCAGGAGAAGGCAACACAGACTGTTCTTGAACAGGCTGAGGTCATTGCCAGGGATTGGGCAGGATAAAATGCTCGAAGGTGAACAATTTCTGCATAAATGGTCGCTCCTCGTCGGATAAGACGCGTTTATGGCACGATTAAAACATGGGATAATCACAGCAGTGGATCACCCCGCCTTTATTCCCCTGCTCGAAAACGCCATCGCCTCCCGCGCCCATCTGTTCGATGAGCGTCACGAAACAGCCTTCCGCCTCTTCAATGGATTTTACGAAGGCTGCCCCGACCTTGTAATTGACGTGTACGGACGCACATTGGTCGTCCATGATTACGCGGAAGAACCAGACAAAAATACTGTCCGCGAAATCTCCGATTACGTGAGAACTGCACTAAACTGGCTGCGCGCAGGTATCGTCAAAACGCGCAGCGCCAAATCACAGGATGAAAAACGCGGGCGACTCCTCTTCGGCGACAAGCCCGATGCCAAGGTCAAGGAACACGGAGTCTGGTACGCCATCCACCTGACCATGCACCGCGACGCGAGTTTCTATCTCGACACGCGCAACCTGCGCAAATGGCTCGTCGAAAACGCGCGGGGCAGATCCGTGTTGAACGCCTTCGCTTACACAGGCAGCCTGGGCGTGGCGGCGATCGCGGGTGGGGCGAAACGCGTCGTTCAAATAGATCGCAACCGCCGGTTCCTCAACCTCGCCAAAACGTCCTGCACCCTCAACGGTTTCCCCATTCACAAACAGGATTTCATCGCGCAGGATTTCTTCCCGGCAATCGGCAGGCTCAAACGATCCGGGGAAACGTTCGATTGCGTCATCCTCGACCCGCCTTTCTTCTCCATCACATCCAAAGGCAAAGTGGATCAGGTCAGCGAAAGCGCGCGGCTCATCAACAAGGCGCGCCCGCTGATCAACGATGGAGGCTGGCTGATCGCGATCAACAACGCCTTGTACGTCAGCGGGAGGGAATACATAAAAACGCTGGAAGAGTTATGTGAAGATGGATATTTGAGAATTAGAGAATTGATCCCCGTTCCCGAAGAATTCATTGGATACAACGTAACTGGCAAACCGGTTACCGATCCATACCCGTTCAATCATTCGACCAGGATCGCAGTGTTGGAGGTGAAGAGGAAATAAGCGCATTACAAGTGAAATTCCCGGCGCTCCTGGCGCCGCCCATCATGCCCCCTGCTTTGAGCGGGGCATTTTTATTCCATTGACCTTGCGAGGAATGTAACTTCATCTCCCTTCGTACTCTTTTCCCATTGAGATTCCGTTGGAGTGGTTGTATAGTCGAAACGAATTGAGATAAAATCAGTCCGAATTAGGGAGGGTCGAACGGCTTGCCTGGTTACAACAAGACCCTCCTGAGCGCGAAAGGATATATCAAAAAACCTTCAACATCGGTGCAACGGTGATAGTCGAACTCGAAAACCTGCTTGCTTTCCTTACCCAGATCGTCTTCCTATTCGTGGCTGGCAGCACACTGGTCAACTGGCTGGTATTTCGCAACTTTGCCCGCTTCGATATTGCGCTGATCTTCCTTCCACTTGCCCTTGCCATTCTCGCGCAGAACCTGCTAAGGCTGTTTCCAGGATGGGAAACTTTGCTTGCGCCGGTCTTTTTCCTTGCGCTTCTTTCCCATCCTCACCTGCTCCTGCGCGTCGCGCAATATTTCCGCCCGGTTCCCGTCGTCGTGCGGCGGGCGTCGCTCGTCAGCCTCCTCCTGATCGTTGCTTCCCTCCCGCTGGCTGAAACCGCGCCGCTGGCGGTCTTCACTCCCGCCATCGGATACTTCATGGTCGTCGAAACGTACGCGGGGGTTCTCTTCGTACAGGGTGCGATGAAATTGGGCGGCGTGGCTCGCAGGCGGCTGCGGCTTGCCTCCCTGGGCGCGGGCTTGCTGGCTCTGGTATTCACGCTGTCGCTCGGCATGGTTCTATACAGCGCGGGGAACGAACCCTCCCTCACAACCCGAACGATCGTCAATTCATCCATCCAGGTCATCGCCATGCTCTCCGGCTTGTGTTACTACTTCGGCTTTTCCCCGCCGCGCTGGTTGAGACGTTCCTGGCAATTGCGGGAACTGCATCGCTTCCTGCAACAGGCTTCGAAGCGGAAGGAGTACAGCCGCCGCGCGGTCTTCGAGGAACTCGCAAACGGCGCGGCGCGAACCGTCGGCGCGGCGGCGGTCGTTGTGGCGGTTTGGGATGCCGAAAGGGAACGCCTCAACATCGAACTGCCGGGCGATCCGCCCCTGCAGGTCGAAGATATCGAAACCGAATTGCAGGTCAACGGCTGGGACTGGCGCGAAGGGGAGGCGCGCATCGAGCGGCTGCCGGGCAGGATCGGGATGAGTTTGAATCGCTGGGCTGAACGCCTCGGCGCGCGGACCTTGATCCTCATCCCCGTCAAAGGCTCGATCCAACCCTGGGGCGCGTTGATCGCCGCCCTGCGACATACCCCGTTGTTCGCACAGGACGATCTCGACCTGCTTTCCCTGCTGGCTGAGCAATCCGCCAATTCGCTCGATCTTGCCGCGCTTTTGTCCGAGCTGCGCGAAGCGAACCTGTCCCTCGAAAAGGAAGTCGTCGAACGCAAACAGGCGGAGGAAACATTTCGCGGCTTGCTCGAATCCGCCCCGGATGCGATCGTGGTCGTGGACACGCGGGGCGTCGTCCAACTGGTCAACTCGCAAACGGAGAAAATGTTCGGCTACGACCGGGCGGAGATCGTGGGGCAGCCGGTCGAGGTCCTCGCGCCGAGGCGTTTTCGAAAATCCCATGCCAGGCACCGCGAGGGTTACATGGTCGAACATCCCGCGCGCCCGATGGGCATCGGGCTGGACTTATTCGGCTTGCGAAAGAACGGAAGCGAATTTCCCGTCGAGATCAGCCTCAGCCCCATGAAGACAGAGGAGGGCTTGCTGATCAGCGCCGCCATCCGCGACGTGACGCAGCGCAAACTCATCGAAGCCGACGTGCAAAAACTGAACGAAGACCTGCATCAACGCGCCGCTCAACTCGAAGCCGCAAACAGGGAACTCGAATCGTTCAGTTACTCCGTCTCGCACGACCTGCGCGCCCCCCTGCGCGGCATTGACGGCTTCAGCATGGCGCTGCTGGAGGATTACGGCGACCAACTGCCTCCCGAAGCGCAGGATTACCTGAACCGCGTGCGCGGCGCGGCGCAGCGCATGGCGGAATTGATTGACGACCTGTTGAACCTCTCGCGCTTGACGCGCGCAAAACTGCAACCCCGTTTCATCAACCTCAGCCAAATGGTCGGCGAGATCACCGACGCCCTGCGCGAACGCCAACCGCAGCGGCAGGTCGAATTTGCGATCATGCCGAACCTGATGGCGGAAGCGGACCCGAACCTCATGCGCATCGCATTGGAGAATTTGCTGAACAACGCCTGGAAGTTCACCTCCAAACGCGAACGCGCCGTCATCGAATTCGGGCAGAAAAGCCGGGCAAGGGAACGCACCTTCTTCGTGCGCGACAACGGCGCCGGGTTCGACATGGCGTACGCCGACAAACTGTTCGGCGTCTTTCAACGCCTGCATTCGGAGAACGATTTCCCCGGCACCGGCGTGGGACTGGCAACCGTGCAGCGCATCATCAAGATCCACGGCGGGCGCGTCTGGGCGGAAGCCGCGGAAGACGAAGGGGCGACCTTTTACTTTACCCTGAATGGAGAACAAAATGAATGACAGACCGATCCTGCTGGTGGAGGACAACCCGGACGACGAAGCGCTGACCCTCCGCGCGCTCAGGAAAAACAACATCGCAAACGCCATGTCCGTTGTGCGCGACGGCGCGGAGGCGCTCGATTTTCTGTTCTGCGCGGGCGCCTACGCCAGCCGCGACCCGCGTGAAATGCCGCAGGTCGTTCTATTGGATTTGAAACTTCCAAAAGTGGACGGGCTGGAGGTGTTGCGCCGCATCCGCGCGGACGAGCGGACCCGCCTCCTGCCCGTTGTGATCCTCACCTCCTCCCGGGAAGAACAGGACCTGCTCCAAAGTTACAGCCTGGGAGCGAATTCATACGTCCGCAAACCTGTGGATTTCAATCAATTTGTGGAGGCGGTCCGACAACTCGGCTTATACTGGCTGGTCTTGAACGAAGCGCCTCCGCGATAAGGTCTATTTGATGATAAAACCATTGCGTCTTTTACTCGTCGAGGATTCGGAAGATGACGCCCGATTGATACTCCGTGAACTCCAAAAGGTCGGCTACGAAGTCGCCTGGAACCGCGTCGAAACCCAATCCGCGTTGAAACGAACCCTGACCGAACAAGCGTGGGACCTGATCGTCTGCGATTTCTCCCTGCCGCAATTCAACGCCCTGGACGCGCTGAAAATCCTGAAAGAAAGCGGCATGGACCTTCCCTTCATCATCGTCTCCGGCACCATCGGCGAAGAAACGGCGGTGACAGCGTTGAAAGCCGGCGCGCACGACTTTTTGATAAAAGGCAACTACGCCAGGCTCGGTCCCGCCATCGAACGCGAACTGCGCGAGGCCGAATCGCGGCGCGAGCGCCGCCAGGCGATCGAGACGTTGCGCGAGAAGGAAAGATTGTTATCCGAGGCGCAGCGCATCGGTCACATCGGCAGTTGGAACTGGGACCTCGCCGCCGACACCCTGCAATTCTCCGACGAGATGTACCGCCTGCTCGACGTATCGCCGCACGAATTCCAGCACAACAGCGATGCGCTTTTGGATCTGATCCACCCCGAAGACCGCCCCGTAATGGAAAACTGGGTGGACGAATTGAGAGCCGGGGGACAGGTCAACGAAATGGATTTCCGCATCCCCCTCAAGGACGGCGGGCTGCGTTACCTTCACGGCTCCGGCGCATTCCTGCGCGACGCATCGGGTAACCCTGTCCGCTTTATCGGCACGGCGCAGGACGTCACCGAACGCAAACTGGCGGAGGTGCAGATCAACAAGCAGATCAACCGTCTCCTCGCATTGAGAAGAATTGACGAAGCGATCACGTCCAGTTTCGACCTGCGCCTCATCCTGAACGCATTGCTCACGCAGGCGCTCGAACAGTTACAGGTGGACGCGGCTGACGTTCTCCTCCTCAACGAGGACCTGTACACGTTGGACCATTTCACCGGGCAGGGCTTTCTCACGAGTTCGATGGAAAACATGCAGCTCCCCTTGAACAACAGTTACACCGGGCGCGCCGTTCTGGAACGCCGCCTCGTCCAGATCGCGGATCTGAAGGCTTACCCCCTTCTCGACCGGAAGACGCCCGGCGAAGAGTTCGTGTGCTATTACGGCATCCCGCTGATCAACAAAGGGAAGGTCAACGGCGTGCTGGAGATCTTCCATCGCGCCCCGCTCCAACCCGACAAGGAATGGATGAGTTTCTTCGAGACGCTGGCGGGACAGGCGGCGATAGCCATTGACAACGCCGCCCTCTTCCAGAAACTGCAACGCTCCAACCTCGAGCTGGGTCTGGCTTATAACGCGACCATCGAAGGCTGGTCGCGCGCCCTCGATCTGCGCGACAGGGAAACCGAAGGTCACACCCAGCGCGTGACCGAGATGACGCTCAAACTCGCGCGCTACATGGGGATACCCGAAGAACAACTCGTTCACATCCATCGGGGCGTGCTGCTGCACGACATCGGGAAGATGGGCGTGCCGGACGGCATCCTGCTGAAACCCGGTCCGCTCACCGAGGAGGAATGGGAGATCATGCGCCGGCATCCCCAACTGGCGTACGACTGGCTTGCCCCGATCTCCTTCCTGCAACAATCGCTCGAAATCCCATACTGCCATCACGAAAAATGGGACGGCACGGGGTATCCGCGCGGGCTGAAGGGGGAGGAGATTCCGCTTTCGGCGCGCATCTTTGCCGTGGCGGACGTGTGGGACGCGCTCACGAACGACCGTCCCTACCGCAAGGCATGGTCGAGAGAGGAAGCGCTCGAATACATCCGCGAAAACGGAGGCAGGCATTTCGACCCCCAGGTTGTGGAAGCCTTTCTCGAACGCATCGTCGAGACGGATTTGTAACGCGAATCCGTTTCGCGATGCGCCGCGCTCAAAACAACGCCCCCTGCTCGAAACCGCCCACATCCGCCTCATTCCACGGCAGCGGCGGAACCTTCGCATCCTTCGCCGCGCGCTGATGCAGGTCCCTGCAAAGTCGGGGCGCGATCACGTTATCGGGCGAGTGGCAGAACACGTACGCGTCCGCGCCGTCCTTCATCTGCGACGCAAGATAACTCCCCCATTCATCGAGAAACGGACGATTGATTTCCGGGTCGGGATGACCGATGTAACGGACGAAGACGAAATCGGACGTGCGCTTCGGGACTACGGGGAGGTCTGGTTTGCCCTCCCGGGCCTCGAGCAAAGTCTGATACACGGATCCTGTCAAGAGCGCGTCCCCGGACAGACTCCGTATCGGACGCGTGTCAATCGTCACGCGCGCCATATCATGCTCCGCGAGCAATTCATCGAGCGCCTCGTCGTGCGGCGGATCGAACCAATCCAAATGACGCACTTCGACCGCGAGGCGCGCGTCGGAAACCCAGGCGGAGAGAAAGGCTGATAGGTCGCCGATCAACTTCGGGGAGAATCGAGGCGGAAGTTGCAGGAACATCGGACCAAGCCGTTTGCCGAGTCTCTTCATCACATCCACGAACGCGCGCGCTTTGTCAATGTGATCCGTCAGTCTCCCTTCGTGGCTGATCGTCTTCGGAATCTTCGGGCAGAAGCGAAACGACTCGGGCGTATCCGCAACCCAATCCTCGATGGTCTTTTTCGCTGGGACGGCGTAGAAGGTGGTGTTGCCTTCGATGGTCGTCAGGCGGCGCGCGTACTCGCGCAGAAAATCCGAGGGCTTCGTTCCCCTGGGATAGAAATTCCCCACCCATCCCTTGAACGACCATACAGGACAGCCGACGTACAGCGTCATGCAAGTATTATATAATATACAAGCGCCGTCCCGATGGATCATTGTGAGTATTTCGAGGTTGGACGGCAACCTTCGGGACGTTTTTTCTGATTACCGATAAAGTCGGATGTCTTTGGAGGAATGATCGGGCGCCCATTGAGCGAAGATGAAAAAACTGATACTGGCAATTGATTTCATCGAAGACTTTATGCGCTGGTCGAGGAAGCGCGCCGACATCCGGGCGGTGGCTTTGGTCGGTTCGTACGCCCGGGGCGAAGCGACGGATTCGTCCGACGTGGACCTGGTCATCATCGCGAACGATCCGCAGAAATATCTGACCAACACGGAATGGCTGAGGGTGTTCGGGGTCGTCATTACGCAGAAGGTGGAAGAGTACGGGAAACTTACCTCGCTCCGTGTGTGGTACGAAAGCGGACTGGAGATCGAGTATGGGTTTACGACCCGCGCATGGGCGCAAACCCCGCTCGACGAGGGGACGAAACGGGTCGTTGACGACGGCATGAGGGTGCTGTTCGAAAAAGAGACCCTGCTCAGCCCGCACGAGACGCCGGCGCGTTCGTCGTCGCGGCGATTCGCTTCGTGATCCCGATGTTATACTTCCGCCCATGAGCGATTGCAGCGGCGCATTGCATCCGCAAGCCAGGGAGGGACTCCGCCTGTTCAACGCGGGGGAATACTTCGAGGCGCACGAAGCGTTGGAGGATGCCTGGAACGCCGAGACGGGCGAGGCGAAAAATCTGTACCGGGGAGTCTTGCAGATCGCGGTCGCATACCTCCACATCACACGCGGGAACTATAACGGCGCGGTCAAGGTCTACGAGCGGAGCAAAAAATGGCTGAACGAACTGCCCGGCGTATGCAAGGGAATTGACGTAGGCAAACTGCGAAGGGACGCGGAAGCGATCGTGCAGGAGGTTCGACGCCTCGGCAGGGAAAGGATCAATGAATTCGATCCATCCCTGTTGAAACCTGTGATATGGGAGGAGGGAAAGAAGGCATACATCTGCGACCGTTGCGGAAGCGAGATGGTCGAGAGGAATTGCAAGGTCGCCTGTCCCAATTGCGGCAACCGCTTCGATTGCTCGGATTTGAACATTTACTTTGATTGATTGTCGCAGGGCAGGATGACATCTTTCGAAACCGCTTCGCCATTCAGGAGGGCATTCCGCCCTACAGTATCAGTACTTCACCGTTCGAAACGTTTGTATGCTTTGCTCGAAGATGGGGAGATTGTCGAAGAACTCGTTGATCTGCGCCACGTATTCCACGTACCAGACCGTGCTGCCGTCCCGGATCACGTACACGAGGTCGTTGAAATCAATGTTGTTGATGCGCACCTCGACCACGATCCGCCTCGCTTCGACCGTGTTCACGAACACCGTGCGGCGGTCCGCCATCCTTGCCTGATACGGGAGGCTGGGAAATTTGGCGTCCAGGAATTCATCCAGCGAATCGCCGGTCATCAGGTCGTAGGACACGCCGACCAGCATGTTGTAGGCGGAGGATTTACTCGGTATCTCGGCGATCAACAGTTCCGGCACGGCAAAACCGGCCGTGGTGTTGACCGTCCTTTTATCGGCAAGCCTGAAGTTGGACGGCAGCCAGATCTCGACCAGCGCGGTCTTGTATTGCTTCCAGCCTGCGGGGATCAGTTGCTCGTAGGGAATGGGCGTCGGCGTGAGAGTGGGAGAAACGGTCGGCGAGACAGCCAGCATGGGGGTCACGGTCGGCGCGGGCGTTGACGTTGACGCCGGCGCGGAATCGACCGGGTTCGAATTCCTCAACACAAACCAGCCGCCGACACAAGCGATCAAGAACAATATCCCCGCCATGCCCGCCAGGATGCCGATCTGCATCCTTGTCATTCCGAAAACCTTTTGTTCTTCGCTCATTCGTTGTCCTCCGCCGCCATGATTATTTACGAGGGAATCTTACCCTCACTCCCCGCAGATGAAGCGTTATAACTTCATTTCTGAATCAGGATCGCCCGCGCGGGCGCGCCGTCGGAACCGGCGATCTTGAGCGGCAGGCAATACAGGTCGTAGAAGCCGCGCACCACTTGTGAAAGATTCAACCCCTCCACGATGACCACTCCCGCTTCGAGCAAGATCCTGTGCGTCGGCGCGGAGTCGCCGTACGGCGCGACGGACAGGTAATCCACGCCCACGAGTTGGACGCCGCGCCCCACCAGCCATCCCGCCCCGTCCTCCGTGATGGCGACGAAATCGGTCTGGAACTCCTTTTCGCCCTTCGCCCAAAGATGGGAGTTGCTCGTCCCGAACAGGATACGCTTCATATCGGAAGTGATCTCGGAACGATCCAACACCTCGGCTGTGATCGCGTCTATCCCGTCCGGTAACTGCATCACGTAACAGGGACCGGTCAACACCTCGAGCGGAAGTCCCTCCACCGTGCGCCCGTCGTTGAGGAAATGATGCGGCGCGTCCACGTGCGTGCCGAGGTGGACGCTGGAACCGATGCGCGTCACGTTGGCGTGCGCGCCCTTCTCCATGGATTCGAATTGTTCGAGTTCGAGTCCCGGGTCGCCGGGCCAGGTCGGGAGGTCGGGGGAGATCGTCAGGGATATGTCGTGGATGGTCATGGGAGGCTCCTTGAATTATGTACCGCGACATTCATGTCGCCTGGCTTTTGCGACATGAATGTCGCGGTACAGGCGGGTCACGGTCTCGGCGTATGGATCAGAGACGGGATGGACATCGGCGTGAGCGTCGGGGTGATGGTCGAGGTTGGGGTCGGGATGAACGGCATCCATCCGCTGTAGTAAAAATATTCCTGCAAAAAGCCTGCTCGTTCCTCTGCGTTCATTATACGCGGACGCGAGTAATCTTCAAGCAGGGCTGTAATCAATTCGATACTGACAAGTTTCCCGTCATAGACCGCGTAACGGTCGAAGAACAGGCGGCGGATGCCGGGCGGCATCCAATCCTGGTCGCCCATCTGGTCGAAGAACAGGTTGCCGAGACCGTAATGGATGAACGCGTCGTTGTAAAACTCCATCGTTTGCGCGTAATGCGCCTGGCTGCCGCTGACGATGGACGCGCCCGCATCAGCCATCGAACGGAAATCGCCGCGCTGTTCGGGCGCCGGGTTGTAATCGTAACTTTCGTTCCA
>JAANMT010000163.1_pt1 | contig 68234 bp, 62 predicted proteins | sample 7279711 | NCBI WGS metagenome assembly JAANMT01 (sample SAMN14094538, study PRJNA606508) | bioreactor metagenome | isolation source: A lab-scale SPAN reactor treating ammonium-rich wastewater day 1 | place: Ireland: Galway | collected 2017-01-16
TTCTTGTCATGCTCTTGCTCCATTTCAGGGCCGCTACGCGGCCGTTGGGGGGCAAGGCTAACACTTATCCCGCTGTCCGAATTTCCGGGGCCGGCTCTCAAGGCTTCGGCTAGAATCATCCGATGCCAGCAGAAACTGCAAAGCGAGCCTTGTCAGGCGAGGAAGTTCTTACCGTGTCGGCGCTAAACCAGCTGGTGCGCAAGGCGCTGGAAAGTAGCTTCCCGCTGTTGTGGGTGAACGGCGAAATTTCCAACCTGCGCCGGCCGGCTTCGGGCCATGTCTACTTCGCGCTCAAGGATGATAACGCCCAGGTGGACTGCGTCATGTTTCGCGGCCGCGCCCAATTGCTGCCGTTCCGCCTGCAGGATGGCATGCGCATCGAGGCGCGCGCGCTCGTCACCCTGTATGAAGCGCGCGGCGGGTTCCAGCTCAATATCGAAACCCTGCGCCATGCCGGCATCGGCGCGCTGTTCGAGGCTTTCGCGCGTTTGCGCGGCAAGCTTGAAAGCGAAGGACTGTTCGCAGCAGAACGCAAGCTGCCGTTGCCGCGCTTTCCCCGTCGCATCGGCATCGTCACCTCGCTGCAGGCCGCTGCCTTGCATGACGTCCTGGCCGCGCTGAAACGGCGCGCGCCGCATCTGCCGGTTGTAATTTTCCCGACGCTGGTACAGGGCGAAGGCGCTGCTGAAGGCATAGCCGAAGCCATCGGCATTGCGGCCGGTCGTGGCGCCTGTGACGTCCTCATCGTCGCCCGGGGCGGCGGCAGCATCGAAGACCTGTGGGCCTTCAACGAGGAAACGGTTGCGCGCGCCATCGATGCCTGCCCGATTCCGGTCATTACCGGCATAGGACATGAAACCGACACGACGATTGCCGACTTCGTTGCCGACTGCCGTGCCGCCACACCCACCGCTGCGGCCGAACTGGCCAGCGCCGGCTTTGTGCAGGCGCAGGGCGATTTGTCGCGCCTGATCGCCATTCTGCACACGGAAGCGCGACGGCATTTGCACGAGCGCATGCAACGCGTCGACCTGCTGGCGCGCCGCCTGACCCACCCGGGGGAGCGGCTTGCTCGCCTGCGTGTGGAAACGGCGCACCTCGCCACACGACTCGCAGGCGGCCTGCGCCAGCGCATCGGCGCAAGCGCAGCCAGCCTGCAGCGGCTCGAAGCGCGCCTCGCTTTGGAACGTCCCGACCTGAGCCACGCTCAACGCGACCTGAACGATCTGCTCGCCAGGCTCCGCGGTGGGACATCGGCTCTGCTGTCGCATCAGGAACATCGCCTGCAAGGCCTCGCCGCCAGCCTCGAGCACCTCAGCCCGCAGGCCGTGCTCCGGCGCGGCTACAGCTTGGCGCGGATGGCCGACGGCCGTATCGTTCGATCGAGCGCACAACTGGCCAAGGGCGATGTCTTGCATCTAGCCTTCGGAATTGGAACTGCCAATGCTGAAATCACCGATCTGAATCAGGACGATTGAGAAGGCAAACATTGCCAAATGAAATAATTCCGACTAAAATGCTCAAGTTTTCGCAACCCTGACTGAAACGGAGACCGCAATGGAACATACCCTACCGCCGCTTCCCTACGCGATGGATGCTCTGGCACCGCACATCTCGAAGGAGACCTTCGAGTATCACTACGGCAAACACCATCAGGCCTATGTCACCAACCTGAACAACCTGATCAAGGGCACCGAATTCGAGAACGCCGGCCTCGAGGCCATCGTCAAGAAGGCTTCCGGCGGCATCTTCAACAACGCCGCCCAGGTGTGGAACCACACTTTCTTCTGGAGCAGCATGAAGCCTGCCGGCGGCGGTGCCCCGACCGGCGCTTTGGCCGATGCCATCAACAAGAAGTGGGGCAGCTTCGACGAGTTCAAGAAGGTCTTCCAGGCTTCCGCCGTCGGCAACTTCGGCTCGGGCTGGACTTGGCTGGTGAAAAAACCGGACGGCTCGGTCGACATCGCCAATACCAGCAATGCCGCCACGCCCCTCACGACCGACAGCAAGGCGCTGCTGGCCATCGACGTGTGGGAGCACGCCTACTACATCGACTACCGCAATGCCCGGCCGAAGTTCGTCGAGACTTTCCTCGCCAGCCTGGCCAACTGGGACTTCGCGGCGAAAAATTACGCCGGCTGACTTTTCGCGCTAACGCCCGGCTGCGGCCTTGCCGATACCGTTGATCCGGGCGCCGGCGGACAGCCCACGGCTCCTGAACCAGCCGGCGTTCATTTCCAGCGCGAAGCGCACCGGTTTCACCGAACAGTGGTTGTCGAGGGACTGCGGCCGCATGTCGGTGATCTGGACGATGCGGCCGTCGTCGTCGAGGAAGGCGATGCTGAGCGGAATCAGCGTGTTCTTCATCCAGAAGCACTGCACGCCGGCCTCGGCAAACACGAACAGCATGCCGCGGTGCGTGGGCATGGCGGGACGGTTCATCAGGCCGGTGGCGCGGTCGGCCGGCGTGCTCGCCACCTCGGCCTCGATGCGGTGCATGCCGGCGGACAGTTCGATGGTCGGCGTGGCCAGCGCGATGCCGCTCGCCAGCAGGAGCGCAAAAAAGATCGTTATTGACTTCACGGGCGCAAGCTTACCAGCTCGGCGCGGCACCCGGCAGATAGGCAAGCGGAACCGTCTCGGCCTGCTGCTGCGGCTCGTGGCGGGCCTCGATGGCTTCGCGCGCCGGGCGCGGCTCGGCGAGGCATTCGGCGAGCAGGTCGCGCAACTGCTCGCACCAGAGAAAAGTCAGTCCCGCCAGCACGGCGAAGAAGGGATGCTCGCAGCGATCCGACACGCGTGCGGCGAAATCGGGTAGCCATCGCAACAAGTGTTGGTCCAGCATCGAGGCAAGCCCGCGCAAGGCAGCGGCATCATTCGCCTGTCTGAGCGCATGGGCAACATAGAGCAGCTGCAGCACCAGATGGTCGTCCGGTCGCCTTCGCCAGTTTTCCGCAGCCAGTCCCGCCGCCGCATAGATTTCCCGCAAGTCGAACATCGGCGCCTGACAGGCCAGATGGTCGTCGTCCAGCCACACCGATTCGCAGGGCGAGGCGCCATAGGCGCCGGTGAGGTAGATCGCCGCATAGTCGGCGGCGAACCGGTCGAGCCGTTCGGCGTCGATTACCGCCGGCACGGCCGCCTGCATCATTTGCCAGGTCTTGCGCGCCGCATCGCTTGCCGGCAGCAGGCCGAGGTTGGCCGGAAAGCCGGTTTCGCGCAGGGCGGCAACCGTCTCTGCCGTCAGCTCGCGGTCGTGCAGGGCAGCGAGCATTTCGGCATCCTCGGCCAAGGCCAGCCGCATCGGCGTCGACAGCACGTTCATGAGCCGCCGTCCACCCGCCCCTTGCTGTGCGGCACGAAGACAATGGAAGGATTCGTCAGTTCCGGATTGGCCATGTTCTTCACCTGGCGCACCGGCTTGTCGTCCGGGCCCAGCGCGGTCGTCTTCCAGGTGCCGGCGGCGAGCTCGTCGATGGGGCCGATGTCGAGCACGCGCATCATGCAGGCCATGACGCAGTAGGGCTTGCGCCCGGCTTCCAGTTCGTCGATGCACATGTTGCACTTCTTGACGACTTTCTCCTGCGGGTCCCACTGCGGCGCGCCGTAGGGGCAGGCTGCCTCGCAGCGGCGGCAGCCGATGCACAGCGTCGAGTCGATATCGACGACGCCGTTGTCGGGCCGCTTCCAGATGGCGCCCGAGGGACAGGTCGGCAGGCAGGCAGGCTCGGCGCAGTGGTTGCAGGACATGTTCACCTTGTAGGCATACACGTCCGGGAAGGCGCCGCCCTCGACGTACATCACGCGTCGAAAGCGCGGGCCGGGCGGCAGGCCGTTCTTGTCCTTGCAGGCGATCTCGCAGGCGCGGCAGCCGATGCAGTCGACGTTGTGGTGGATGAAGCCGAACTGGGTCTTCGGCCGCACCGGCTCCCGCGTCTGCGTGACCTTGCGCTCCAGGGCCTTCTTCACTTCCTCGCGGTCGAGTTTCTTGGCCATCTCAGTAATCGCGCCTGAAAACATGCGAGCGCGACGTCGCCTGCACGTCCCAACCCGGCTTGTGCACCCGCTCCGTCTTCTTCACGTTGCACAGGATGGTGTTGTAGGCGAAGGCGCCGGCCGGCGAGGGCTCGTCCAGCGTCAGGAAATCCGGATTGCCGGCGCGGTCGATGCCCGCGGCGTCGCGGTCCATCCAGGCGCCCTCGTACACCACCACCACGCCGGGCATGCAGCGCTCGGTGACGTAGGCCGGCAGCACGATGCGGCCGCGCGCGTTCCACGCCTCGACCATGTCGCCGGTGCGGATGCCGAGCCGCTTCGCATCCGAAGCATTCAGCGTGATCTCCTGCTGGTAGGTCTCGCGCAGCCAGGGAATGTTGTGGAAGATCGAGTGGGTGCGCCAGCGCGGATGCGGCGTGATCATGTGGAAGGGATAGATCTTCGCCAAGGGATGGTTGAGCGATTCGAAGGGCTCGATCCATTTCGGGATGGCCGGAATCTCATGGCCCCACTGCGTCTTCGTCCAGTCGGTGACCTTGGCCAGCGTCGTCGAGAAGATCTCGATCCTGCCGGAGGGCGTCTGGAAGGGCTTGCCCTGCTCGACCTGCTCGCGGAAGGCCACCAGCGGCTGCTTGAACTCGAACTTGTAGACGCCGCGGCGCTTGAACTCCTCCCAAGGCATCGTCACGCCCTGGTGCGCCTGCACCTTGCCCTGCCACCAGGCAGCGAGGTAGGCCTCGTCGACCGCATCCGGGTCGTCGAAATAGCTGCGCTCGGCGCGCGGGTTGTAGCGCTTGCCGAAGTCCTTGAGCGCCGGATCGAGCTTCTCCAGCCGGTAGGCCAGTTCGGTGAACACCTGGAAGTCGGTCTTCGACTCGCCGAGCGGCGCGATCGCCTTGGGGCGGTGGATATAGTAGTGGCCCTTGTACCAGGGCAGTGCCACGCCGTGCCGCTCGAAGTGCGTGGCGATGGGCAGCAGCACGTCGGCCCACAGGCCGGAGGGCGTGATGGTGGAGTCCTGGCAGACGACCAGCTCCAGCTTCTTGATCGCCTCGATTTCCTTGTTGATGTTGGTGAGCTGGTTGAACCAGTCCGAGCCATGCCACCAGATGGCCTTGATGTTGGGGACGACGCCGTCGAGCTTGTCGGTGCGCGGCCACAGGCCGACCTCCTCGCGCTTGACGTTCGGATAGCTCAGCACGCAATGCGCCCAGCGGTCGGACTTGATCGAGGCGTACCAGACGTTGGCATACTCGTCGTAGGGATAGGCGACGCTCTCGGCATGCCAGCCCTTGCCGACGCCCTCGGCGCTGCCGCCGAGGATGCCGATGTTGCCGGTCATCGCCTGCAGCGCCGCCGCCATGCGGTTGTACTGCTCGCCGTAGGCGGCGCGGCCGGGCGCCCAGGAGGCCTTCAGCGCTGCCGGTTTCGTCGTGGCGTACATCTGCGCCAGCTTGCGGATGTCCGCGGCCTTGACGCCGCAGATTTGCTCGGCCCACTCCGGCGTCTTCGGCGTGCCGTCCGACTTGCCGAGGATGTAGTCCTTGAAGTTCTCCCTGCCCTTGGCCCAGTCGGGCATGGTGCCGGCGTCCATGCCCTGCACGAACCGGTCGATGAAGGCCTGGTCCTGCAGCTTGTTGGCGAAGACGTGGTGCGCCATGCCGGCCAGCATGGCGGCGTCGGTGCCCGGCCGGATGGGAATCCACCAGGCGTCGTAGCTGGCGGCGGAATCGGTGTATTGCGGATCGACCAGAACGAACTTGCAGCCGCGCTGCTTGGCCAGCCGCATGTAGTAGAAGGTGTTGCCGCCGTGGAAGGTGTAGGCCGGATTCCAGCCCCACATGATGATCAGCTTCGAGTGGGCGAAGGCATCGTCCTCGTTGCCGTCCTCGATGGTGCCGAAGGTCATGCGGCTGGAGAAGGTGGTGCCCTGGTATGACGGCACCGACCAGGAATTGGTGCGGCAGCCGAACATGCCGAGGAAGCGCGCCAGCAGCCCCTCGATCTGGTCGGACTTGTGCAGCACGCAGTAGGACGTGCCGGCATAGGCCTGGTCGAGGATCGCCGTCGGGCCGTACTTGCTCTTCAACTCCACCATCTTCCTGGCGATGAAGTCGAGCGCCTCATCCCAGGAAACGCGCTTGAACTTGCCCTCGCCGCGTTCGCCCACGCGCAGCATCGGATACAGCAACCTTTCCGGCGAGTAGATGCGCGAGCGGTAGGAACGCCCGCGCAGGCAGGCGCGCAGCTGCGGCACCTGCTCGTTCTCGAAGCCGAAGGCGCCGCCGGCCTGGTAGCGGCCGTCGTCGGTGGACAGGCGCACGATGACGTCGCCCTTCTTGTGCGCCACCAGCATGTGGCGCGAACCGCAGTTGTGGTCGCAACTCGTCACGACGGTGGCGAGCTGGTCGTCGGTCGGATAGGGCTCGTAGGCATGCGCCTGGGCGTCCTTGCCGGAAAAAGTCAGCTCCCCCAACCCGCCGGCCGCGGCGACGGCCCCGCCGGCTGCCGCCGACTTGAGAAAGCTGCGCCGTCTCGGATTCAGCAAGGTGTTTTCATCTCTTTCGTTAGCGCTCATGGCCTGCGTACCGTCTGCGTAAGGAAGCGCGCCTCGGATTGCGTGGGCCGGCTCCTTGCCCACTCCGGCACCTCGGCCGGCATGTCCGGCCAGGGCGTGCGCGCATAGGGATAGCTGATGCGGTACCAGGCGCGCCCGCCATGGCAACCGTAGCAGGTGTCGGCGCTGTCCTTGCCGGCCTGCTCGATGGCAGCCGCATTGAGGTAGCTCACCTCGTGCCGCTTCGTACGGATGGCGGCATGGCAGGTCTGGCAGTTGTTGCCGAACACGGCTTTGTGCTCTTCCCACGGGCCGGGCAAGCCCATCGGTTGCCAGGGGAACTGGCCGTGGCACTTGAGGCAGGTCGTTTCCGGATTCACCTGCTTGCGCAGCGTGAAACCGGTGTCGGACTGGGGCGTCGCGTCGGCCGCCGCACCCTGCGCTTCCTCGCGCGGGTTGTGTCCTTCATGGCATGTGTTGCATCTTAGATTCATCAGTTGCTTCGCCAGCGGCGTGGCGAGATGGCGGCGGTGAAACGTGTCCTGCTCACCGGCGTAGGTCGGCGTCTGCTGGTACCAGGCGCGCATCATCTCGGCCTTCACGCCCGCGTGAGAGGCGGCGCGCACCTTGTCGTCAAGCACTTCCCGATGACAGGCGAGACACTCCGCGTCGTCGGCGGTTTCGATGCCCGGGCGGAAATGCAGTGGGCTGTAGACGGCACGCAGGTAATCCGCTTCTGCTTCCTGTGGCGGCTCGGCGTAGGGCACGAATTCGGTCCGGGGTGCCATGCCCCCAGCGATCCAGATGAGAAAACCGACGCACACGAGGAACGTCAGTACGGCTGCGGACAGCGCCTGTTTCATTCGTTTCGATCCGGAAGCATTTTTGCAATTCTGAGAACCGCAGCCGGCGCCACTTTGATGCATGTCAAATAAGCGCCGGTTCCACCTCCCGCCATTCACCGGGTTGCAGGCCATCGATAGCAAACGGGCCGATGCGAGCGCGCACCAGGCGCAAGGCGGGATGACCAACCTTGGCCGTCATGCGTCGGACCTGGCGGTTCTTACCCTCGTGCAAAATGATCTCCAGCCAGGCGGTCGGAATGTGTTTGCGTTGCCGGATCGGCGGATCGCGCGGCCAGAGGCCGATCGGCTCATTGATGCTCGATGCCTCGCACGGCCGTGTGACGAAATCGCCAAGATTGACGCCTTGGCGCAACCTTTGCAGCGCCTCCTCGGTCGGCTCGCCCTCCACCTGCACCCAGTAGGTCTTGGGCAGCTTGTGCCGCGGGTCGGCGATGCGATGTTGCAGGCGGCCGTCGTCGGTGAGCAGAAGCAGGCCCTCGCTGTCCGCGTCGAGGCGGCCGGCGACATAGACTCCGGGAACCGGGATGAATTCAGACAGGGATCGATGGCCAGCCTCCGGCGTGAATTGGCTGAGAACGCCGTAGGGCTTGTTGCAGAGGATCAGACGGCTCACGCCGTCTCGGCCTCGCGGTGCGGCGCCCCCTGCCCGGACGTGTCCGCAAACATCCGGCAGAAACGCATTTCTTCCGGGTAGGGAAAGAAATCCGGCACAAAGCCGTCGAGGATCATCTGCTTGGTCTGCTGCCAGAACGTCGGCTCGAGCAAGTCGGCGTGGTGCTTCATGAAAACGCGCCGCGTGTCCGGGTTGCCCAGCAGGAAGGTGCCGAACTCCTCGGGGAAGACGTCGTGACGACCGACCGAATACCAGACTTCGCCGGACATTTCCGCCTCGGGATTCGGCGGCGGCGGAATGCGGCGGAAGTTGCAGTCGGTCATGTACTCGATCTCGTCGTAGTCGTAGAACACCACGCGGCCGAAGCGGGTGACGCCGAAGTTCTTGAACAGCATGTCGCCGGGGAAGATGTTGGCGTAGGCGAGTTCCTTGATGGCGTTGCCATATTCCATCACCGCTGCTTCCCGCCTCTCATCGTCGGCGCTATCGAGGTAGAGATTGAGCGGCTTCATGCGCCGCTCGATGTAGGCATGCTGGATGACGATCTCGTCTTCGTTCTCTTCCAGCAACGAGGCGCACTCCTTGCGCAGCTCCGCCAGCAGTTCTTCACTGAAGCGGTGCTTCGGCAGGGCGACGTTGGAGAATTCCAGCGTGTCCGCCATGCGGCCGACGCGGTCGTGCTGCTTGACCAGTACGTACTTCGCCTTGACCGTAGCGTGGTCGACGTCCTTGGCCGGCGCGAAAACGTCACGGATCACCTTGAACACGTAGGGAAAGGACGGCAGGGTGAACACGCTCATGACCATGCCCGGAATGCCGGGAGCGATGATGAACTCATCCTGCGAGTGGCGCAGGTGGTGCATCAGATCGCGGTAGAACATGGTCTTGCCCTGCTTGGCGAGCCCCAGCATCGTGTAGATTTCGCCCAGTGGCTTGTGCGGCATCAGACCGGAAAGGAACTTGACGTAGGCCGATGGCACTTCCATGTCGACCATGAAATAGGCACGACTCAGGCTGAACAGGGTGCGGATCTGCGCCGGGTCGAGCAGGATGGCATCGAGATACAGGCGTTCCTTCGAATCGTGCAGGACCGGCACGACGAAGGGATATTCGTGGTCGCCGTTGATGGCCTTGCCGACGATATAGGCCGCCTTGTTGCGATAGAAGGCCGAGTGCAGCACCTGGATCTGGAAATTGGCTTCCGCCGCCGGCAGGTGGCCTCCCATCTGGAGCACGACGGCATCGATGACGTTGCCGACGTCGCGCTCCGAGTTGACGAAGGCGCAGTTCCAGCGGAAGTCGGCGCAGATGTCGCGGATGACCTGGCGCAGACCGGACTTGTTTGGGTAATAGCTGCGATAGGCCGGCGGATCGGATTCGATGAATTCCGTGGACACCGCCGGACGCACGAAGATGAAGTCGTTGTGGAAATACGTCCGGTGCATGATCTTGCAGAACACCGAGTTGAAGAAGGTTTCGGCCAGTTCCGGCTGCTTGTGGTTGGTCAGCAGTCCGATGTAGAGCAGCTTGGCCAACTGCCAGGTGTCGTCATCGATCTTCTCGGCCGCGTATTTCTCACGCAACAGGCCGACGCATTCGTTGACCCGCGTGTCGTAGAAGGCGATGCGCTCGCGCACGGCACGCTGGGCATTCAGCCAATCCCCGGATTCGAAGCGGGTCTTGGCATGCGTGCTGCTCTCGCGAAACAGCCGGTAGTGTTTGTTGAAGCCGTCCAGCATGGTATGCGCGACGGCCTGTGCCACGGGGTTTTCGCCGGCGGGGATTTGCATTTGAATTTCCATGTTGCAGTGCAAGGGCCGAGCATACCGGCAAATCACCGGCCCCGCCAAGCAGCCGTATCGGGTATGGAACTGGCGGAATTTGACGTAATGGCGGATAATATTTATTTATAAGGCTGGCATCACCCAATGCTACCCCGACCCACAAGGTTCGCGGGCCGCGGCATTGCCGGCTGTCGACTTCATTACAAACCACCAGTGGAGCAGGAAATGGGCGCGAATTCTCTTATCAAGATTCCCCAAGGCGGCGCAAAAATCATCCCCGGCAAGCCGATGCCGGACAATCCGATCATTCCCTACATCGAGGGCGACGGCATCGGTGTGGATATCACGCCGGTGATGATCAAGGTCGTCGATGCGGCGGTGGACAAGGCCTACGGCGGCAAGAAAAAGATTCACTGGATGGAAGTCTATGCCGGCGAGAAATCCACCAAGCTCTACGGCGGCGACGTCTGGCTGCCGGCCGAGACCCTCGAGACGCTGAAGGAATACTCCGTCTCGATCAAGGGTCCGATGACCACGCCGGTCGGCGGCGGCATCCGCTCGCTCAACGTCGCCCTGCGCCAGGAACTCGACCTCTACCAGTGCGTGCGCCCGGTGCGCTACTTCAAGGGGGTGCCCAGCCCGTTGAAGGACCCGAGCAAGGTCGACATGGTCATCTACCGCGAGAACACCGAAGACATCTACGCCGGCATCGAGTGGGCGGCCGAGACGGACGCCTGCAAGAAGGTCATCAAGTTCCTGCAGGAAGAGATGGGCGTCAAGAAGATCCGCTTTCCGAATACCTCCGGTATCGGCATCAAGCCGGTCTCGCGCGAGGGCACCTCGCGCCTGGTGCGAGCCGCCCTGCAGTACACCATCGACAACGACCGCAAGTCGATGACGCTGGTGCACAAGGGCAACATCCAGAAGTTCACCGAGGGCGCCTTCCGCGACTGGGGCTACGAGGTGGCGCAGAAGGAATTCGGCGCCAAGCTGCTCGACGGCGGTCCGTGGTGCACCCTGAAGAATCCCAAGACCGGCCGCGACATCGTCATCAAGGACATGATCGCCGACGCCTTCCTGCAGCAGATCCTCCTGCGCCCGGCGGAATACGACGTGATCGCCACGCTGAACCTCAACGGCGACTACATCTCCGACGCCCTGGCGGCCCAGGTCGGCGGCATCGGCATCGCCCCCGGCGCCAACATCTCCGATCAGTACGCCTGCTTCGAGGCCACCCACGGCACGGCGCCGAAGTACGCTGGCAAGGACTACGTCAACCCCGGTTCGCTGATCCTCTCCGCCGAGATGATGCTGCGCCACATGGGCTGGCGCGAGGCGGCCGACCTCATCATCAAGTCGATGGAAGCGGCCATCGCCGACAAGATCGTCACCTACGACTTCGCGCGTCTGATGGAAGGCGCCACCGAGGTCAAGTGCTCGGCCTTCGGCCAGGCGATGATCGAGCGGATGTAAGGCTGGCGATGCAATGAAGACGGAACGCAGCGTCGGCGCCATCATGTCGCCCTTCCAGATGGTGAGCGGCGGCGAGAGCGTGGATTCGGCCATGCACGTCATGCGCGAGCATGGCCTGAATGCCATCCTGGTCGAGCCGAACCCCGAGGGAGAATGGGGCATCATGACCAAGCGCGACGTGCTGCGCAAGGTCATTGTCCCCAACCGTCGGCCGGGCGGCATGACGGTCGACGAAATTGCCAACCGTTACCTGATCACCTGCACGCGCGAGACGCCTTTGCTGCATGTCGCGCGGCAGATGATGAACAATGGCATCCGCCGCATCGTCGTCATGGAAGAGGGCGTGCCGCTCGGCATCATCACCGAGGCCGACCTGTTCCGTCTCGTCGAACAGAGCGGCTGGGGGCCGGAAGCGAAGTGATCCCGTAACAGCCGATAAAGCCGGTACCCGCCGGCTTGTTTAGCCGAAAAGAAAAGCCCGAGTCCCGCAAGGGGCCGGGCTTCCGCATATCCGGATCAGACAATCGGCAGCGGAGGTGCCCGCGGCCGATCCACGGCCGCTTCAGGCAGCCTGAATATTCGAGGCCTGCTTGCCTTTCGGACCCTGCGTCACCTCGAAGGAGACCTTCTGTCCCTCCTTGAGCGTCTTGAAGCCACCCATCTGGATTGCCGAAAAATGGGCGAACAGATCCTCGCTGCCGTCGTCCGGCGTGATGAATCCGTAACCCTTGGCGTCGTTGAACCACTTGACTGTACCCGTTGCCATAAAACTCTTTCCTCGTGTTAAGCGTCTTGGCCGGGCACCACCTTGATGGACCCGGATGTTTGTTTTGAAAGCAAGCGACAACCACGGGAGCGAAGCGGGATTCGGGAAGAAACACGGCGTCCAACCAGCGGTATTGCATAGGCTTTGCGACAAACACGCATGATTTTTTACGCCAGGCAAATATGGCGCGTCAAGCACTTTCCCGTGTTTTTTCATGCTGCATGACAGCAATTTGTAGCTTTTTGGCACAGACTGATTCACGACGGCTCTCGCCCGCGCCGCCCGGCAGCGGACAGACAAACCGTTGCGCACGGCGTGTTGCAGATTGGCTTTTTGTGATTAGAATTCAACCATGGCTACGCGCAAGCAGAGCGAATCGGTGCTCGAAGCGGAGCGGACCAAGACCAAACCGCCGCCGCTGTTCAAGGTTTTGCTGTTAAATGACGATTACACGCCCATGGACTTCGTAATCGTCGTGCTGCAAAGATTTTTCGGCATGAATCGCGAACAAGCGACGCGAATCATGCTCAAAGTGCATAAGGAGGGTGTCGGCACCTGCGGCATCTTCCCGCGGGATGTGGCCGCCACCAAGGTTGAACTGGTGACCGGCTTTGCCCGGGAGCACCAGCACCCGCTGGCGTGCGTGATGGAGGAAAGTTGAGATGATTGCGCAGGAACTGGAAGTCAGTTTGCACATGGCCTTCGTCGAGGCGAGGCAGAAGCGCCACGAGTTCATCACCGTCGAGCACCTGTTGCTGGCGCTGCTCGACAACCCTTCTGCCGCCGAGGTCTTGCGCGCCTGCGCCGCCAACATCGAGGAACTGCGCAAGGAACTCATCGCCTTCATCACCGAGCACACGCCGACCGTCGCCGGCACCGACGAGATCGACACCCAGCCGACGCTGGGCTTCCAGCGGGTCATCCAGCGCGCCATCCTGCATGTGCAGTCCTCCGGCAAGAAGGAGGTCACCGGCGCCAACGTCCTGGTCGCCATCTTCGGCGAGAAGGATTCGCACGCCGTCTACTTCCTGCAGCGCCAGGGCATCACCCGCCTCGACGTGGTGAACTTCATCTCGCACGGCATCACCAAGACGCCGGCGCAGGGCAGCCCGCGCGGCGAGGGCGAACAGCCGGAGCAGGAGCAGGAGGGCCAGCAGGCCGGCGGCGCGCTGGAGAACTACACGCAGAACCTCAACGCCCAGGCGCTGATGGGGAAGATCGATCCGCTCATCGGCCGCGACAAGGAACTCGAGCGCGTCATCCAGACCCTCTGCCGCCGCCGCAAGAACAACCCGCTGCTGGTCGGCGAGGCCGGCGTCGGCAAGACCGCCATCGCCGAGGGCCTGGCGCGGCGCATCGTCGAGGGGCGCGTGCCGGAAATCCTGGCGCACGCCCAGATCTACGCCCTCGACATGGGCGCCCTGCTGGCCGGCACCAAGTACCGCGGCGACTTCGAGCAGCGCCTGAAGGCCGTGCTGAAACAATTGGTGGACAACCACAATGCCATCCTCTTCATCGACGAGATCCACACCCTGATCGGCGCCGGCGCCGCTTCGGGCGGCACGCTGGACGCCTCGAATCTGCTCAAGCCGGCGCTCGCCTCCGGCCAGATGAAGTGCATCGGCGCGACCACCTACACCGAATACCGCGGCGTCTTCGAGAAGGATCACGCCCTGTCGCGGCGCTTCCAGAAAATCGACGTCAACGAGCCCTCGGTCGAAGAGACCGTGTCGATCCTCAAGGGCCTGAAGACGCGTTTCGAGCAGCACCACGGCGTGAAATACTCGGCGCACGCCATCTCCAGCGCCGCCGAGCTGTCCGCCCGCTACATCAGCGACCGCCACTTGCCGGACAAGGCCATCGACGTCATCGACGAGGCCGGCGCGGCCCAGCGCATCCTGCCGAAATCGAAACAGAAGAAGGTCATCGGCAAGACCGAGATCGAGGAAATCGTCGCCAAGATCGCCCGCGTGCCCTCGCAGCACGTTTCCAGCGACGACCGCGCCGCGCTGAAGAACCTCGACCGCGACCTGAAGTCGGTCGTTTTCGGCCAGGACAAGGCCATCGAGGCGCTGGCGAAGGCCATCAAGATGTCGCGCTCCGGACTCGGCAGCCCGACCAGGCCGATCGGCAGCTTCCTCTTTTCCGGACCGACCGGCGTCGGCAAGACCGAGGTCGCCCGCCAGCTCGCCTACTGCATGGGCATCGAGCTGGTGCGTTTCGACATGTCCGAATACATGGAGCGGCATGCCGTCTCGCGCCTGATCGGCGCCCCGCCCGGCTACGTCGGCTTCGATCAGGGCGGCCAGCTCACCGAGGCCATCACCAAGAAGCCGCACGCCGTGCTGCTGCTCGACGAGATCGAGAAGGCGCATCCGGACATCTTCAACATCCTGCTGCAGGTGATGGACCACGGCACCCTGACCGACAACAACGGCCGGCAGACCGACTTCCGCAATGTCGTCATCGTCATGACCACCAATGCCGGCGCCGAGATGCTGCAGAAGGGCGGCATCGGCTTCTCCATTTCGCGCGCCGCCGGCGACGAGATGGGCGAGATCAAGCGCATGTTCTCGCCCGAATTCAGGAACCGGCTCGACGCCATCATTTCCTTCGCCGCCCTCGACCACGAGGTCATCCTGCGCGTGGTGGACAAGTTCCTCATGCAGCTGGAGGCGCAACTCCACGAGAAGAAGGTCGAGGCCGTGTTCACCGACAAGCTGAAGGACTGGCTGGCCGAGAAGGGCTTCGACCCGCTGATGGGCGCGCGTCCGATGGCGCGCCTGATCCAGGACACCATCCGCGCCGCGCTGGCCGACGAACTGCTGTTCGGCCGGCTGTCCAGCGGCGGCCGCGTCACCATCGACCTGGACAGCGAGCAGAAGGTGAAGCTGCTCTTCGACGAGGTGGCCGAGCCGGTCGCCTGACAACCCCCTTTCGTCACGAACGGCGGCTACAATGCCGCCGTTTTCTTTTCAGGAAATGCACCCATGCCCTTCCAGACTGCCGATCTTTGCGACAAATACGAAAGCCAGGTGCGCGCCGGCCAAATGAACGTACTCGAGCCGATGCTGAATGCCTATGGCGGCCGCGCCGCCTTCCACGGCCGCATCACCACGCTGAAGCTCTTCGAGGACAACTCGCTGGTACGCAAGGCCCTGGAGGCTCCCGGCGAGGGACGCGTGCTGGTCATCGACGGCGGCGGCAGCCTGCGCTGCGCCCTGGTCGGCGACCAGCTGGCGGCGCTCGGCATGAAGAACGGCTGGGCCGGTATCGTCGTCTATGGCTGCATCCGCGATGCGCGCGCCATTGGCGAGATGGACATCGGCGTGCTGGCGCTCGACACCCATCCGCTGAAGAGCATCAAGAAGAACACCGGCGAAGCCGACCTGGTCGTCAGTTTCGGTGGCGTCATGTTCACACCGGGACATTATCTGTATGCCGACGAGGACGGCGTGCTGTTGTCAGCACAGGAGCTCGCGGCCTGAGCCTCACGCCGTAGCGTGGAGACTTTTGTTCCGCACCGGAACCTGCTCGCAAACATGATTGACAGGTTGCCGGACAGCAGGTTGCTGCGTCGCAACACGCATTTCATTTCACGAAATGAATAGCATTTTATATTCCGGTAAATATTCTGCAACTATTTGTGTATGAATGGGTAATTAATTATATATAAGACTTTGTATTTTCTTGTTGCTACGCAAAATTCCCTCTATACTCTTGCCCTGAAACATTCACCGCACGGCGACTCCCCGGGCGGTTCCTTTTTCAAACACCCAAGCACTGACGAAGAGGATTGCGATGAACAACGAACTCGAAGTTGCCAAGCTCAAGAAGGAATGGGCCGAGAACCCCCGCTGGAAGAACATCAAGCGCGGCTACACTGCAGAAGACGTCGTCCGCCTGCGCGGCTCCCTGCAGATCGAGCACACCCTGGCCCGCCGCGGCGCCGAGAAGCTGTGGAACCTGGTCAACAACGAGCCCTTCGTCAACGCCCTCGGCGCCCTCACCGGCAACCAGGCCATGCAGCAGGTCAAGGCCGGCCTGAAGGCCATCTACCTCTCCGGCTGGCAGGTCGCCGGCGACGCCAACATCGCCGGCGAGATGTATCCCGACCAGTCGCTCTATCCCGCCAACTCGGTGCCGCTGGTGGTCAAGCGCATCAACAACACCTTCCAGCGCTGCGACCAGATCCAGTGGTCCGAAGGCAAGCGCCCCGGCGATGAAGGCTATCTCGACTTCTTCGCCCCGATCGTCGCCGACGCCGAAGCCGGCTTCGGCGGCGTGCTGAACGCCTTCGAGCTGATGAAGGCCATGATCGAGGCCGGCGCCGCCGGCGTGCACTGGGAAGACCAGCTCGCCTCCGTGAAGAAGTGCGGCCACATGGGCGGCAAGGTTCTCGTGCCCTCGCGCGAAGCCGTCGCCAAACTGGTCGCTGCGCGCCTGGCCGCCGATGTCATGGGCGTGCCGACGCTGGTCGTCGCCCGCACCGACGCCGAGGCCGCCGACCTGCTGACCTCCGACGTGGATCCCAACGACAAGCCGTTCTGCACCGGCGAGCGCACCGTCGAGGGCTTCTACAAGACCAGGCCGGGCCTCGACCAGGCCATCTCGCGCGGCCTCGCCTACGCGCCCTACGCCGACCTGGTGTGGTGCGAGACCGGCAAGCCGGACCTCGTCTTCGCCAAGAAATTCGCCGAGGGCGTCCACAAGCAGTTCCCCGGCAAGCTGCTCGCCTACAACTGCTCGCCGTCCTTCAACTGGAAGAAGAACCTCGACGACGCCACCATCGCCAAGTTCCAGAAGGAACTCGGCGCCATGGGCTACAAATTCCAGTTCATCACCCTGGCCGGCTTCCACAGCCTCAACTACTCGATGTTCAACCTGGCCCACGGCTATGCCCGCACCCAGATGAGCGCCTTCGTCGAGCTGCAGGAGGCCGAGTTCGCCGCCGCCGAGAAGGGCTTCACCGCGGTCAAGCACCAGCGCGAAGTGGGCACCGGCTACTTCGATGCCGTCACCACGACCATCGAGCGCGATGCCTCCACCGCCGCGCTGAAAGGCTCGACGGAAGACGAGCAGTTCTTCGACAAGAAGGCCTCAGGCCATTGAGCATCGCCGTATCGCGAAAAGCCACCCCGGCGGGTGGCTTTTTTTCGCCCGAAAACGGCGCATGCCGCATTGATCGGAAACCACGATGAAACAGCCTTGCCTGCTTTTGGCCCTGTCGTTCGGCGCCGTCTTGCCCGCCATCGCCGGCCCCATCGCCTGCCCCGACCCGGCGAAAGCCGTGCAGGTCGCCGCCTGTCCCTCCGAGGAGGAGCTTCGCTACACCTTCATGGGCTACTGCGGCGACGACCGTCGCCTGTACGCCAGCGATGCGGACACCTGCGCCAGCTATGAGAATTACCGCAAACAAAAGAATGTCGCGCTATGGGAATCCGCCGACGGTGCCTTCCAGGCTTACCTCTCCTGCGACCTGCCGCCCGACGCGCTGAAGCATCTCAAGCCCGTCTCCATTGCCGTCACCCGGCTAGGCAAGCTGACACGACTTTCCTGCAGCTACGGCGAAAACGTCACCTTCACCCACCGCACCAAGGCACAATGCCAGGTGCAGGGCAACGGCGACTGCGCCGCCGATCCGGTGGCTTGCAAGGCAAGCTGCGACTAACATAGGTTCGCTGCCGTAGTGCCGCTATGTCGCTGTTGCCCTGCGGACGGCATGCGAGTAGACTGTACAGTCCAGTCCACTCGTCCGTGCAAACCCACTCGTCCCATATGGCCGCCCACCCCGCACCTGCCCCGGACGATTGCCACTCGCGCCTGCTATCGGCCGCCTACGAGACCTTTCTGGAGGAAGGGTACCGCGCCAGCGTCGATCGGATTTCGGCCCGCGCCGGCGTGTCCAAGCAAACGCTTTACAACCATTTCCCGAGCAAGGCTGAGCTGTTCGCCGCCGCCATTCACGTGGCGATGGAGGCAATGCTGGCGTCGCTCGGCGATGCGGGCCGGAACCTGAATCTGCGCGAGCGCCTCATCGATTTCGGCGTGCGCTATCGGTCCAAGCTGCTCAGCCCGTCCGGCATCGGTTGCTACCGCGCGATGGTCGCCGAAGCGCCGCACTTTCCGGAGCTGGCGGCAACCTTCTACCGCAGCGGGCCGCAGCAGACGGCCGCGCGCCTAGCCGTCGCGCTGGAAGAGGCGATGCATCGCGGCGAACTGCGCCGCGACGACCCGGAGTTCGCCGTCACCCTGCTGCTGTCCATGCTCGTCGGCCACGAGCGCTTCCATGTCCTGTTCTCCGGCGAACCCGCCGCCGAACCCGATCCCGCCGCCGTCGGCCGGATCGTCGATTGCTTCCTGCGCGCCTTCGCACCGGAAGCTCCGTCTCTTGCCGCACCACGGAAGGCCTTATGAACAACAAGACTGCCCTTACTCTGCTGATCCCGTTGCTGTCGCTCGTCGCCGCCTGCGGCGAGGACGGCAAGCAGACCTCCGCTGCCGGCGGCGGCGCGCCGCCGCCCGAGGTCGACGTGATCACCGTCACGGTCGGCAGCGCCACCCTCACCCAGGATCTGCCCGGTCGCCTGCAGGCCGTCCGCTCGGCGCAAGTCCGCGCACGCGTCGAAGGCGTGCTGGAGAAAAGACTTTACAAGGAAGGCAGCGACATCGCCGCCGGCACGCCGCTGTTCCAGATCGACGCCCGCACCTATCAGGCGGCCGCGGCGGCGGCAGAGGCCGACCTGGCGGCCGCCAAGGCCATGTTCGACCGCTACAAGCCGCTGCTGGAGACGCGCGCCGTCAGCCAGCAGGAATACGACGGCGCGCGGGCGCGCTACAAGCAGGCCGAGGCGGCTCTGGCTCGGGCACGGCTCGACCTCGAGAACGCCGTGCCGCGCGCGCCCATCGCCGGCCGCGCTGGCCGCGCACTGGTAACTGAAGGTGCGCTGGTCGGCAGGGGCGAACCGACGCACCTGGTCACCATCGAGCAACTCGACCCGATCCGCGTCGAGTTTTCGCAAACCTATTCGGACGTATCGCGCCTGCAGCAGGCGGTCAAGTCCGGCACGCAGAAAAAACCCGATTCGGCCGAGGTCGCGCTGCTGCTGGAGGACGGCTCCCTCTACCCGGAAAAGGGGAGACTGCAATTCGCCGACATGGCCGTCGAGCCCGCCAGCGGCGCCGTGGTGATGCGTGCGGAATTCCCAAACCCGCGGCGCGAACTGCTGCCGGGCACCTTCGTCCGCGTGCGTTTCCCGCAGGCCGAGCTCGACCAGGCCATCCGCGTGCCGCAGCGTGCCGTGCAGGGCGGACCGGGCGGGCAATCGGTGATGACCGTGGATGCCGAGGGCAAGGTGGCGCCGCAGCCGATAACGACCGGTACCATGATCGGGGGCGATTTCATCGTCACCGGCGGCCTCAAGGGTGGCGAACGGGTGATCGTCAACGGTCTGCAGAAGGCGCGCCCGGGCAGCATCGTCAAGCCGGTGCCATGGCAGGCGGATGCGCCGATCCTGGCGACGCCCGCGGCCGGGCCGCCAGCCGAGAAGAAATAAGCCATGATCCCCAGTTTCTTCATCGACCGGCCCATCTTCGCCTGGGTCATCGCCATCATGATCATGCTCGGCGGCGCGCTCTCGCTGCGCCAATTGCCGGTGGCAAGCTACCCCGAGGTCGCACCGCCCGCGCTGGCGATCACCGTCAACTACCCCGGCGCCTCCGCCAAGGTCGTGGAAGAAACCGCGGTCGCGCTCATCGAGCAGGAACTGAACGGCATCGAGAACCTGCTCTACATGGATTCGGCCTCCGAGCAGAACCTCGGCACCATCACCCTGACCTTCAAGGCCGGCACCAATCTCGACCTGGCCTCGGTGGAAACCCAGAACCGCATCAAGCGCGCCGAGCCGCGCCTGCCCGAGGAAGCCCGCCGCCTCGGCGTCACCGTCGTCAAGTCGGCGCGCAACTTCCTGCTGTTCATTTCCCTGTTCTCGCCCGACAAGTCCCTCGACAACGTGGCGCTCGGCAGCTACGCCGCCGCCAACGTGCTGGAAAGCATTCGGCGCACGCCGGGCGTGGGCGAGGCGATCCTGTTCGGCACCGAGTATTCGATGCGCCTGTGGATCAAGCCGGAGCGCCTGCAGGCCTTCGGCCTGACGCCGGCCGACGTGGCCAAGGCGGTGCGCGCGCAGAACGCGCAGATCGCCACCGGCGAGCTCGGCCAGGTCCCGGCGACACCCGGCCAGGAATACAGCGCCACCATCATCACGCAGGGCCGTCTGGCGACACCGGAGGAATTCGGCAACATCATCATCAGGAGCGATGCGCGCGGCGCCACGGTGCGCGTGAAGGACGTCGCCCGCGTCGAGCTCGGCGCGCAGGACTACACCATCTCCGCCCGCGTCGACGGCCAGCCCAACGCGGCGATTGCCGTGCGCATGGCGCCGGGCGCGAACGCGCTCGACACCGCCAAGGCCGTCAAGGACAGGATGGGCGAACTGGCCAGGTTCTTTCCCTCCAACATCTCCTGGATCATTCCCTACGACACCTCGACCTTCGTCGACATCTCCATCAGCGAGGTGGTGAAAACCCTGATCGAGGCGATGGTCCTGGTGGTCCTGGTCATTTACCTGTTCCTGGAGAACGCACGCGCCACCTTCATCCCCGCCATCGTCGTGCCCGTCTCGCTGTCCGGAGCGTTGATCGGCCTCCACCTGCTCGGCTATTCGATCAACGTGCTGACCCTCTTCGCCATGGTGCTGGCCATCGCCATCGTGGTGGACGATGCCATCGTCGTCATCGAGAACGTCGAGCGCATCATGAGCGAGGAAGGACTCAGTCCGCGCGCCGCCACGCGCAAGGCGATGGGCCAGATCATCAACGCCGTCATCGCCATCACCGTGGTACTGACGGCGGTATTCGTGCCCCTGCTCTTCTTCGGTGGCTCGGTGGGCGCGATCTACCGCCAGTTCGCCGTGACGCTGATCCTGACCATGGCTTTCTCGGCCTCGATGGCACTCAGCCTGACGCCGGCGCTGTGCGCCTCGATGCTCAAGCACCAGCCCGGCCAGGAGCTGCTGCCTTCGACCGGCTTCTTCGGCTGGTTCAACCGTTTCTTCGCCGCCACCGTGCAGCGCTACGTCGCCGCCACGCGACGCATGCTCGGCAGGCCGGGGCGCTGGCTGATGGTTTTCGCCACGATTCTCGCCGCCACCGGCTGGCTGTTCGCCAGGCTGCCTGGCAGCTTCCTGCCGAGCGAGGATCAGGGCTATTTCCTCAGCATCGTCCAGCTGCCGGCGGGCGCCACGCGCGAACGCACCCTCGAGGTGCTCGACTCGGTCGAGAAGCATTACCTGGCGCAGAAGGAAGTCGCCCATGTCATCGGCGTCGCCGGCTTCTCCTTCTTCGGGCGCGGCCAGAACGCCGCCATCGCCTTCATCACCCTCAAGAGCTGGGACGAGCGGCCGAACAGGCAAAACGGCGTGGAGTCCATCGTGCAGCGCGCCAACATGGCCTTCTTCCGCATCAAGCAGGCCATGGTCTTCGCCATCAACGTGCCGCCGATCCCCGAACTGGCCGCCGTCGGCGGTTTCGACTTCCGCCTGCAGGATCGCGGCGGCCTGGGCCGCGACAAGCTGATGGAGGCGCGCAACATGGCGCTCGGCCTGGCCGGCCAGAATCCGGCGCTCGCCGGCGTGCGCCCGGAGGGCCAGGAACCCGCCCCGCAAGTTTTTCTCAGCGTAGACCGGGTCAAGGCGCGGGCGCTGGGCATCGACCTGGGCGATCTCAACGACACCCTGCAGGCGACGCTGGGCGCCGCCTACATCAACGACTTCGTACGCCAGGGCCGCATCCTGCGCGTACAGATGCAGGCCGAGGCCGACATGCGGCGCACGCCGGAAGACCTCCTGCGGCTGCCGGTCAAGAACGCGAGCGGGGACATGATCCCGCTCGCCGAGATCGCCACGGCGAAATGGATCGTCGGCAACCCCAAGCTCGACCGTTACAACGGCCTGCCGTCGATGAAGATCTCCGGCAACCCGGCGCCCGGCCGCTCGACCGGCGAGGCCCTGGCGGCGATGGAGGAAGTGGCCGCCAAGCTGCCGCCCGGCTTCGGCTTCGAGTGGTCCGGCACTTCCTACGAGGAGCGGCTCTCCGGCTCGCAGGCGCCTTTCCTCTTCGCCGTCTCCCTGATCGTGGTTTTCCTCTGCCTGGCGGCGCTGTACGAGAGCTGGTCGATACCCTTCGCCGTGATGCTGGTGGTGCCGCTCGGCATCTTCGGCGCGGTGCTCGCCGTCACCCTGCGCGGCCTGCCCAACGATGTGTACTTCAAGGTCGGCCTGATCGCCATCATCGGCCTGTCCGCCAAGAACGCCATCCTCATCATCGAGTTCGCCCGCGAGCTGCAGGAGCAGGGCAAGGATCTGATCGAGGCCACGCTGGAAGCCTGCCGGCTGCGCTTCCGTCCGATCCTGATGACCTCCATCGCCTTCATGTTCGGCGTGCTGCCGCTGGCGGTGTCCACCGGCGCCGGCGCCAACAGCCGCCACGCCATCGGCACCGGCGTCATCGGCGGCATGCTGACCGCCACGGTGCTGGCGGTGTTCCTTGTGCCGGTGTTCTTCGTCGTTGTCCGGCGCTTCTTCCCCGGCCACGCACGCCATCCTGCGGAAACCAGCCATGACTAAGCCTCTCGCCCTCGGCCTGTCCATCGCCCTCGCCGGCTGCTCGCTGGCGCCGGATTTCCTGCGCCCGGCCGCGCCGGTGCCGGCGTCCTGGCCGACTCAAGTCGCCGACGATGCGGCTGCGCAACCGTTGCCGGAAGACTGGCGCGCCTATTTCACGGATACCCGCCTGCAGGCGCCGATCGCCGCTGCGCTCGAGCATAACCGCGACCTGAAGATCGCCCTCGCGCGCGTGGACGAGGCGCGCGCCCAGGCCGGCCTCGCCCGCGCCGACCGCTTTCCGGCCGTCGACGCCAGCCTGCAGCGCCAGGCTGCGGAAACGCCCGCGGACCTGGCGCCCGGCGGCCGGCGCACCTTCAGCCAGCGCTTCGACGCCAATCTCGGCATCGTCGCCTTCGAGCTGGATTTCTGGGGGCGCGTGAAGAATCTCGACGAAGCCGCGCGCGCCAATTTCCTCGCCAGCGAATACGCCCAACGCGCCTTCCGCCTGACGCTGATCGGCGATGTCGCCTCCGCCTGGTACACCCTGCAGGAACTGGAGGCACGCAGCGCACTGGCCGAGGCCACTGTCGCCAGCCGCGCCGAGAGCCGCAAGCTGATCGGGCAGCGGCGCGACGTCGGCCTCGCCGGCGACATCGATTATTACGCCGCCGACGGCGCCTGGGCCGGCGCCCGCGCCGAGGCCGCCAACCTGGCGCGACAGAAGGCCGCCGCCGGGAATGCGCTGCGCCTGCTGGTCGGCACGGAGCCGCCGGCGACGGTCGCGGCAGCGGAACCGCTCCCGGCCGCTGCGCCGGCTGTCCGCGTCGGCCTGCCTTCCGAGGTGCTGCTGCGGCGTCCCGACGTAATCGCCGCCGAGCAGAAGCTGATCGCCGCCAACGCCAACATCGGCGCCGCGCGCGCCGCCTTCCTGCCGCGCATCCTGCTCACCGTCATCGCCGGCAGCGCCAGCCCCGCCCTCTCCGGCCTGTTCCAGGGCGGCAGCAGCGCATGGAATTTCGTGCCCCTGCTGAAATACCCGCTGTTCGACGCCGGCCGTGCCGAGAGCAATGTCGACCTCGCCGAGGCGCGCAAGAACCTCGCCGTGGCCGAGTACGAGAAGACGATCCAGCAAGCCTTCCGCGAAGTCGCCGACCTGCTCGACGCGCGCGAGCGCTATGCCGAGCAGTTGCGGGCACTGGAAGCCGCCAGCGCGGCGCAGAGCGAGCGCCTGCTGCGGGTCGATGCCCGTTACAACGCCGGCATGTCGGGCTACCTCGAGTTGCTGGATGCCCAGCGCGAGCTGTTCGCCGCGCAGCAGTCGGTACTCGCGGCGCGGCGCGCGCTGGCCGCCACCGGCGCCAGCCTGTACAAGGCGCTCGGCGGCGGCTGATCGATTTATGCCGGCCTGATCCGGCCGGCACCGGTAAAGAACCTGCGGAAAAAGTCAGTCCCGGCGGGACGGCGGCTCACAGAAAGCGGTCGAGCAGCCGGCGGCTGGTCTTGTCCAGCGCATTGAGGTCGCGCACGAGGAAGTGGATGCCGTGGCTGTCCTCGATCAACAGGCCGGATCTGCCGAGGCGGCGGATGAACTCCTCCCCCCAGAGGACGAACTGCGTCTCGCCACGGTCGGTGTCAACCTTCCACGTGCTCGGCGTGGCAAAACTGGATACGCTGCGCAAGCGGCGGATCTCCGGCATGAACTCGCGACGGCCGAGTTCCTCCTCTACCACCTGCCGCACGCCGACGGGCAGCGCGTCGAGGCGGCCGATCCAGGCGACCTCGTGACCATCCTGGCCGACCAATGCGATGTCCTCGTCCGGCGCGGCGATGGGAAAGGCGCGCACCGGCACGACCCCCTCATGCACGTCGCCCGCCGCGGTGGTCAGCACCAGGCGGCCGAAGGCATTGCGTGCCAGGTCGAAATCCGTTTCCATCACTGTCCCTTCGTCTTGTGTTCGATGCGCGGCACTTCGGCGCCGGCTTCTTCCAGATCGGCATCGACGTTGCGCGCCTGCGCCTGGTAGAGGCGGAAGTAGGCGCCCTCGCGCGCCATCAGCTCGTCATGGTTGCCGACCTCGACGACGCGGCCGCGGTCCATCACCACCAGGCGGTCGGCCTTGCGCAGCGTCGACAGCCGGTGCGCGATGGCGATGGTGGTGCGGCCGCGAACCAGGTTGTCGAGCGCCTTCTGGATCTCCTTCTCCGTCTCGGTATCCACCGACGAGGTGGCCTCGTCGAGGATCAGGATGCGCGGATCGATGAGCAGCGCACGGGCGATGGAGATGCGCTGGCGCTCGCCGCCGGAGAGCCCCTGGCCGCGCTCGCCGACGAGGGAATCGTAGCCCTGCGGCAGGCGCAGGATGAAGTCGTGGGCATGGGCGGCGCGGGCGGCGGCGACGATCTCCCCGCGCGTCGCATCCGGCTTGCCGTAGGCGATGTTGTCGGCCACCGTGCCGAAGAACAGGAACGGCTCCTGCAGGACGAGGCCGATGTTGCTGCGGTAGTCGGCCACCGCGAGGGTGCGGATGTCGACCCCCTCGAGGCGGATCGATCCCTCCGTCACGTCGTAGAAGCGGCAGATGAGGTTCACCAGCGTCGTCTTGCCGGAGCCGCTGTGGCCGACCAGGCCGATCATCTCGCCCGGCGCGATGGCCAGATCCACGCCGCGCAGGATGGCGCGATTGCCGTAGCGGAAGGCGACGTCGCGCAGCTCGATGCGGCCCTTCACCTCGGCCAGGCGCACCGGCGCCGCCGGCTCGGGCACGCTGGAGACGTGGTCGAGGATGTCGAACAGGCGCTTGGCGCCGGCGGCGGCGCGCTGCGTCGTCGACACGATGCGGCTCATCGAGTCGAGCCGCGTGTAGAAGCGCGAGATGTAGGCGAGGAAGGCCGTCAGCACGCCGACCGTGATCTGGTTGCGCGACACCTGCCAGATGCCGAAGGCCCACACCACCAGCAGGCCGATTTCGGTGAGCAGCGTGATGGTGGGCGAGAACAGCGACCAGACGCGATTGACGCGGTCGTTCACCGCCAGGTTGGTGGCATTGGCGACGCGGAAGCGCTGGGTTTCCCGCTTTTCCTGGGCGAAGGCCTTGACGACGCGGATGCCGGGGATGGTGTCGGCCAGCACGTTGGAGATTTCCGACCAGATGCGGTCGGCCTTCTCGAAGCCGGTGCGCAGCCGGTCGCGCACCAGTTGGATCATCCAGGCGATGAAGGGCAGCGGCAGCAGCGTGACGAGCGCCAGCCAGGGGCTGATCGAGAACAGGATGACGGCCGTCATCGTGATCATCAGCACGTCGTTGGCGAAGTCGAGCACGTGGATGGAGAGGAACTGGCAGATGCGGTCGGATTCCGAGCCGATGCGCGCCATCAGGTCGCCGGTGCGCTTGCCGCCGTAGTACTCCAGCGAGAGTCCCATCAGATGCTCGAAGGTGACGGTGCGCAGGTCCGAGCCGATGTGCTCGGCCACCAGGGAGAGGATGTAGGTCTTGGCCCAGGAGAGGCCCCAGGCCATCAGCGCCGCACCGAGCAGGCCGCCGAGCAGCATCATGACCAGTTCGACGTTGATCGGTGCGCCGTTCTGGTAGGGAATCAGCACGTCATCCATCAGCGGCATGCTCAGATAGGGTGGCACCATCGCCGCGGCCGTAGACGCCAGGGTCAGGGCGAATCCCCAGAAAAGCTGCCAGCGGTACGGTTTGGCGAAGCGCCACAGCCGCAACAGTGTGCGTGTCGAGGGCGGGGCGTGGATTTCCTTGGCGCAGACCGGGCATTCCTCCTCGCCGTCCATCGGCGCGCCGCACTTCGGGCAGACATCCTCCTCCGGACGCTCGACCGGTCGCCCGGACAGGTGGCTTTCCAGCTGCCGCTCGAATTCATCGGCCAGCCGCAGGGCGGCGGGATTGGCGCCGATGGTGAAGCGCCAGGCAGCCAGCCGGCCGCTGCCGTCGTGCAATTCGAGGGTGCCGACCCCGGCATGGTCGCCATGCACCAGCCGCAGGCCCGGCTTGTACGGCCATTCCTGCCACCCCTCCGCGCCGGGAGATCGGGCCAGCAGGCGGCGGTCGGTCAGCAGCAGCAGCCCCTCCGAATACCGCAAGTCGGTGTCCAGGTTCAGCGGAAACCCCGCTTCCAGGCGCTCTCCGGCAGCCAGGCGCGATACCGCCTCCTGACGCCAGGGCTCAATCGGCAAGCCTTCACTCACTACCACGGAACCATCTGAATTCATTATTTTTCCGTCGCCGCATGGGACTTTTTGTGAAAATGCTGCATCGCAATATCAATTCTATCAAGCAAGTATATCTTTTGTAACGCCTTTACCGGTATGACGGGATACAGGAAAGGGCGAGGATTTTTCCGTCCCAGGTAAACCTAAACCCATATGCCTCGTTATTTGCCTCAAACACGACACATACCCTGCCTGGGCAACCGGCCCGGCGGCAGGGAACAAAATGAAATTCAAGGATATCGAGATACTGCGCATCACCCCGCTTCGCGGGCCGACCATGTGGACCTATCGCCCGATCATCGAGGCCTGGGTCGACATCGGCGAACTGGAAGACTGGCCATCCAACAAGATTTCCGGTTTCTATGAACGCCTGTTGTCCTGGCTGCCCTCTCTCATTGAGCACCGCTGCAGCGAGGGCGACCGCGGCGGCTTTCTGCAGCGCCTGCGCGAAGGCACCTGGGCGGCGCACATTCTCGAGCACGTCACGCTCGAGCTGCAAAACCTCGCCGGCCAGCGCACCGGCTTCGGCAAGGCGCGTCAGACTTCGAGGCACGGCATCTACAAGGTGGTGGTCCGTTCGCGCCAGGAACAGGTGACCCGCGCGTGCCTGGTGGCCGGTCGCGACCTCGTCATGGCCGCCATCAACGACACCCACTACGACGTGCCGGGCACCATCGAGAAGCTGCGCGAGCTGGCCGACAAGCTCTGCCTCGGCCCCAGCACCACCAGCATCGTCGATGCCGCCGGCGAGCGCGGCATCCCCTTCATCCGCCTCAACGAGGGCAACCTGGTGCAACTCGGCTACGGCGCCCGTCAGCGCCGCATCTGGACCGCCGAAACCGATTCCACCTCGGCCATCGCCGAGAGCATTTCCCGCGACAAGGACCTCACCAAGACCCTGCTCGCTTCCTGCGGCCTGCCGATACCCGAAGGGCGCGTCGTCGACGGCCTGGAAGATGCCTGGGACGCGGCGCAGGACATCGGCCTGCCGGTGGCCGTCAAGCCGACCGACGCCAATCACGCGCGCGGAATCACGCTGGAGATCACCACCCGCGAAGATATCGAGGCCGCCTACCGCCTGGCCCTGAAAGAAGGCAGCGAAGTCATGGTCGAGCGCTCGATCCCCGGCGTCGAGCACCGCCTGCTGGTGGTCGGCAACCGCGTCGTCGCCGCCTCGCGCGGCGAAACCGCCCAGGTCATCGGCGACGGCAAGTCGACCATCGTCCAGCTCATCGAAAATCAGATCAATTCCGACCCGCGCTGCGGCGAGGACGAATCCTTCCCGCTCGAGCCGCTGCTGCTCGAGCGCGAGCCGACTGTGGTGCTGGAACTGGAGCGCCAGGGCTATAACGCCGACTCGGTCCCGCCCGCCGGCAAGCGGGTATTGCTGCGCCGCTATGGCCAGCTCGCCGACGACGTGACCGACGACGTCCACCCGGCCGTAGCGGAGGCCGCCACCCTGGCCGCCCGCGTGGTCGGACTCGACATCGCCGGCGTCGATATCGTGGCGGAGGACATCTCGCGCCCGCTCGACGAGCAGCGCGGCGCCATCGTCGAAGTGAATGCCGGTCCCGGCCTGCTGATGCACCTCAAGCCGGCCAAGGGCAAGCCGCGCCCCGTCGGCGAGGCCATCGCGGACAGCCTGTTCCCGTCCGGCGGCAAGGGCCGCATTCCCATCGTCGGCATCGCCGGTACTCAGGGCACGAATCTGATCGCGCGCCTGGTTGCCTGGTTGCTCCAGCTCACCGGCAAGCATGTCGGCCTGGCCTGCCGCGACGGCCTTTTCCTCGACAAGCGCCAGGTCGAAAAAAAGGACAGCGCCAACTGGGCGGCCGGGCAGCGCCTGCTCATCAACCGCTCGGTGGAAGCCGCCGTGTTCGAGAACGGCCCCGCCATGATCCTCGGCGAGGGCATCGCCTACGACCGCTGCCAGGTCGGCATCGTCACCGATGCCGAAGGGGCGGAGACCCTCGGCGAATTCGACATCCACACCGTCGACCAGCTCTATCACGTCCTGCGCACGCAGGTGGACATCGTCCTGCCGGAGGGCGTGGCCGTGCTCAACGCCACCGATCCCCACGTCGTGCGCATGGCCGAGCTGTGCGACGGGGAGGTGATCTTCTACGGCCTGGGCGCCGAGCTGCCCGCCATCGTCGCGCACCGGGCGAAGGGCGGCCGCGCCCTCTACCTGCGCGACAATCGCATCATGCTGGCGACGGGCGCCGTCGAAGGCCCTTTCCTCGAACTGCCCGTCCTTGCCAACGGCAAGGACGATACCGACAACCACCGCGCCGCCAGCCTCTTGGCGGCGGTCGGCGCCGCCGTCGCCCTCGACATCCCGGTCGAAATGATCCGCGTCGGCATCGAAACCTTCGAACAGGACCGCAACGGCAAGCGGCCCGCACGCAGCCGCCCGCGCCGGGTGGCGAACCAGTAAACGACATTTCCCTCAGGAACCCATCATGGAAGTTTCCCGTATCCGAGCCCTGCGCGGTCCCAACCTGTGGAGCCGCCATACCGCGATCGAAGCGGTGGTGCGCTGCGAAGGCGCCGAATGCGCCATCAGCGCCCTGCCCGACTTCGAAGAGCGTCTGCGCGCGCGTTTCCCGAACATCGGGCCGATGCGGCCGATCGGCCATGAGGGCGAGATTTCCGTCGCCCATGCTCTTGCCTATGCCGCCCTCGGGCTGCAGGCCGAAGCCGGCTGCCCGGTCACCTTCACGCGCGTTACGCAGACCGTCGAGCGCTGCATTTTCCAGGTCGTCGTCGAATACTCCGAAGAGGACGTCGGCCGCCTCGCCGTCGAACTGGCCGGGCAGCTCTGCCGCGCCGCCATCGAAGACACTCCCTTCGATCTTCCCGGCGCGCTCGCCCGGCTGCGCGAACTCGACGAGGACCTGCGCCTTGGCCCCAGCACCGGCTCCATCGTGCATGCCGCGGTAGCGCGCGGCATCCCCTTCCGCCGCCTGACCCAGGGCAGCCTGGTGCAGTTCGGCTGGGGCTCGAAGCAGCGCCGCATCCAGGCCGCCGAGGTCGACCGCACCGGCGCCATCGCCGAGACCATCGCCCAGGACAAGCAGCTCACCAAGCAGCTGCTCGAAGCCGCCGGCGTGCCGGTGCCGCAGGGCCGGCCGGTCGTCGACGCCGACGACGCCTGGGCCGCCATGCAGGAAATCGGCTCGGCCGTCGTCGTCAAGCCGCAGGACGGCAACCAGGGCAAGGGCGTCACGGTGAATGTCGCCAGCCGCGAACAATTGAACGCCGCCTTCGCCGCCGCCGCCGAATACGGCTCGACGGTGATGGTCGAGCGCTTCGTGCCGGGCCACGACTTCCGTCTGCTGGTGGTCGGCAACAAGCTGATTGCCGCCGCGCGGCGCGATCCGCCGCACGTCATCGGCGACGGCGAGCACAGCGTGCGCCAACTGGTCGACGAGGTGAACAGCGACCCGCGCCGCGGCAGCGGCCACGCCACTTCGCTGACGAAAATCCGCTTCGACGACATCGCCCTCGCCCGCCTCGCCCTGCAGGGCCTGACGGCCGACTCCGTGCCGCCGCAGGGCACCCGCGTCGTCCTGCGCAACAACGCCAACCTGTCCACCGGCGGCACCGCCACCGACGTCACCGACGAGGTCCACCCCGAAGTTGCCGCGCGCGCCGTCGCCGCGGCGCAGATGATCGGACTCGACATCGCCGGCGTCGATGTCGTCTGCGAAACCATGCAGAAACCGCTCGAGGAACAGGCCGGCGCCGTGGTCGAGGTGAACGCCGCGCCCGGCCTGCGCATGCACCTGGCGCCCTCGTTCGGCAAGGGCCGCGCCGTCGGCGAGGCCGTCGTCGCCGACATGTTCCCGGACGGCCAGGACGGCCGCATCCCGGTGGTGGCCGTCACCGGCACCAACGGCAAGACCACCACGGTGCGCCTGATCGCCCACCTGCTTGAAGGCACGGGGCTGCGCACCGGCATGACCTGCACCGACGGCGTCTATGTCGGCGAGCGCCGCCTCGACACCGGCGACTGCAGCGGCCCGAAGAGCGCCCGCAACGTCCTGATGCACCCGGACGTCGATGCCGCGGTGTTCGAGACCGCGCGCGGCGGCCTGCTGCGCGAGGGCCTCGCCTTCGACCGCTGCAAGGTGGCGGTCGTCACCAACATCGGCGAGGGCGACCATCTCGGCCTCAACTACATCACCACCGTGGAAGACCTCGCCGTGCTGAAGCGCGTCATCGTGCAGAACGTCGCGCCGGACGGCATGGCGGTGCTCAACGCCGCCGACCCGATCGTCGCGAAGATGGCGGAAAACTGCCCCGGCGCGGTGACCTACTTCGCCGCCGACCGCCACCACCCGGTGATGGCCACGCACAACGCCCAGGGCAAGCGCGTCGTCTACATCGACGGCCAGTCCATCGTCTGCGCCGAGGGCGGCGAAGTCGTTCAGCAGATTCCCCTCGAGAACGTGCCGCTGACGCGCAAGGGCACCATCAGCTTCCAGGTGGAGAACGCCATGGCTTCCGTCGCCGCAGCATGGGCGCTGAACCTCGACTGGGCCGCCGTCCGCGAAGCATTGCGGTCCTTCGCCAGCGACGCCGACACGGCGCCCGGCCGCTTCAACGTCTTCGGCTACCGCGGCGCCACCCTGATCGCCGACTACGGCCACAACCCGGACGCCATCCTGGCGCTGGTGCGCGCCGTCGAGGCCATGCCCGCCGGACACCGCTCGATCGTCATCAGCGGCGCCGGCGACCGCCGCGACGAGGACATCCGCCGCCAGACCGAGATCCTCGGCGACGCTTTCGACGAAGTGATCCTCTACCAGGACCAGTGCCAGCGCGGCCGCGCCGACGGCGAGGTGCTGGCCCTGTTGCGCAACGGCCTGGCCAACGCCAAGCGCACCAAGGTGGTGGAGGAGATCCGCGGCGAATTCCTCGCCATCGACACGGCGCTGGCGCGCCTGCAGCCGGGCGAGCTGTGCCTGATCCTCATCGACCAGGTGGAGGAAGCCCTGGCGCACATCGCCAAACGCCTGGCCGAGGTCTCCATCGAGCGCCCGGCCAAGCCGGCTGCCGGGCCAGCAGCGACGCCGCGGAAGCAGGCCGCCAGCGCCTGATTCCGCAACCGCCTGCGGTAAGATAGGGCGATGAATGCGCGCAGCTTCATCGCCCTTTTTCTTTGCGGTTCACTGACTTTCGCCCATGCCGCGGCCGAGACCCGCGAGGGCGTAAACGTCGGCCAGCCCTCCGCCGTGCGCAAGCTGGTGCCGGCCGAAGGCCTCGAACGCCAGGCCAGCCAGGAATTCTCCCAGCTCAAGCAGCAGGCCGCCGCCAAGAAGGCGCTGGCGCCCGACGACCACCCGCAAACGCGGCGGCTGCGCCAGATCGCCGCCCGCCTCATCCCCTACGCCGGCCGCTTCAATCCGCGCGCGCAGCAGTGGCAATGGGAAATCATTCTCATCGGCTCGCAGCAGGTGAACGCCTTTTGCATGCCCGGCGGCAAGATCGCCGTCTTCAGCGGCCTGCTGCTCGGGCTGCAATTGAGCGATGACGAGGCGGCAGCGGTGATGGGCCACGAAATCGCCCATGCCCTGCGCGAGCACGCCCGCGAGCGCCTCGCCAAGACCGAGCTGACCCGCCTCGGTGCCAACCTGCTCGGCGAATTCGTCGGCCGCGGGAAATATTCCGGGCTGTTCGACATGGGCGGCCAGCTGATGACCCTGAAGTTCTCGCGCGACGACGAGACCGAGGCCGACACCGTCGGCCTGGAACTCGCCGCCCGCGCCGGCTACGATCCGCGCGCCGGCGTCACCCTGTGGCAGAAGATGATGGCCGCCAACAAGGGCGCGCCGCCGCAGTGGCTGTCCACGCATCCGTCCGGCAAGAACCGCATCCAGGAAATCGAGCGGCACCTGCCCGAGGTGATGCCGCTCTACGAGAAGGCGAAAAGTCAGTCGCGGTAGGACGGCGCCGCCCAGTAATCCGGATTGCCGTAGCAGTGCCTGAGGTGGTCGACGAGCAGGCGCACGCGCAGCGGCAGGTACTTGCGCTGCGGGAACACCGCGTAGATGCCGGTCGGCGGCGCGGCGAATTCCCCCAGCACCGACAGCAGCGCGCCGCGCCGCAGGTCCTCGCCCACTTCCCACATCGAGCGCCAGGCCAGTCCCCGCCCCGCCAGCGCCCATTCGTGCAGCACGGCGCCGTCGTTGCATTCGAGCTGGCCGGAGACCTTGATGCTGACGATTTCACCGCCATCGCGGAACAGCCAGCCGCGCTGCTGGCCGAGCGACAGGCAATTGTGGTTCGCCAGATCGGCCAGCGCGCGCGGCGTGCCGTGCTTGTCCAGATAGGCGGGGCTCGCCACCACCACGCGCGGATTCTCAGCCAGGCGGATGCTGACCAGGCTGGAATCGGTCAGCTCGCCGACGCGAACCGCGCAGTCGATGCCTTCATTCACCAGATCGACCAGGCGGTCGGAGAGGTCGAGGTTCACCGTCACTTCCGGATTGGCATCGAGGAACTGCATGACCAGCGGTGCGACGTGCCTGCGGCCGAAGCCGGCCGGCGCCGACAGGCGCAGGTGGCCGCGCGCCTTGACGCCGCCGAGGCTCACCGAGGCCTCGGCATCGCCCAGCTCGCGCAGGATGCGCTGGCAGTCCTCCAGGTAGGCGCTACCCTCGAAGGTCAGCGTCACCCGCCGCGTCGTGCGCAACATCAGCTTGACGCCCAGCCGCGCTTCCAGCGCATCGAGGCGGCGGCTCACCACCCCCGGCGCCACGCCCTCGGCGGCGGCCGCGGCGCTCAGGCTGCCGCGGCTGGCCACGGAAACAAAGGTTTCGATCTGCTTCAGGCGGCTCATGTGAATTTTTGCTTTTTTAGCAAGAATGAATTGATTTTATCGCTATTTTATTAACAAAAGAACAGGGGTATCTTCCCCTCATGCCCAAATTCACCGCCAACCTGTCGATGCTGTTCACCGAAGCGCCCATGCTGGAGCGTTTCGAGCGCGCCGCACGCGCCGGCTTCAGGGCGGTGGAACTGCAGTTCCCCTACGACACGCCCGCCGAACAGCTGCAGCAGGCGCTGTTCCGCAACAAGCTCGCGCTGGTGCTGCACAACCTGCCGGCCGGCGACTGGGCCGCGGGCGAGCGCGGCATCGCCTGCCTTCCCGACCGTGTCGAGGAATTTCGAGCGGGGGTGGACAAGGCCCTCGCCTATGCCGCCGCGCTCGGCGTGCCGCAACTGAATTGCCTCGCCGGCATCCGCCCCGCGCGCGTGCCGGCCGAAACGGCGCAGCGCGTGCTGGTCGACAACCTGCGTCACGCCGCCGCCAAACTCAAGGCGCAGGGGCTGAAGCTCCTCGTCGAGCCAATCAACACGCGCGACATTCCCGGCTTCTTCGTGAACGGCACGCGACAGGCCCTCGACCTGATCGCCGAAACGGGTGCCGACAACCTGTTCCTGCAATACGACGTCTATCACATGCAGCGCACGGAAGGCGAACTGGCCGGCACGCTGGCCGCGCATCTCGACAGGATCGCCCACATCCAGATCGCCGACAATCCCGGCCGCCACGAGCCCGGCACGGGTGAAATCCGCTACGATTTTCTTTTTTCGCATCTCGACCGCATCGGCTATCGGGGATGGGTCGGCTGCGAATACCATCCGGCCACCTCCACCGAGGCCGGGCTCGGCTGGCTGGACAAATGGATGGACGGGACGCATTGACATGGAAGCCTGGCAGATCGCGCTGATCGGCATCGCCGCCTTCGCCGCCGGCGCCATGAACTCGGTGGCGGGCGGCGGCACCTTCTTTTCCTTCCCGGCCCTGCTCGCCGTCGGCGTGCCGCCGGTGATGGCGAATGCCAGCAACTCCGTTTCGCTGTGGCCGGCCAGCATTTCCAGCGCCCTCGCCTATCGGCGCGAGCTGGCGCGCTACCGCACGATGCTGCCGGCGCTGTCGGTGGTGGCTTTCTGCGGCGGCGTGGCCGGCGGACTGCTTCTGCTGGCCACCCACGACAACACCTTTTCGATCCTCATTCCCTGGCTGCTGCTGGTGGCCACGCTGCTGTTCGCCTTCAGCGGGCAAATCTCCGGCCTCGTTGCCCACTTCCGGCAGCGGCGTCATCCCGAAACCCGCAACAGCGCGGGCGGCTTGCTGTTCCAGTTCATCGTTTCCATCTATGGCGGCTTTTTCGGCGCCGGCATGGGGATCCTGATGCTCGCCAGCCTGGCCATCCAGGGGCACAGCGATATTCACGAGATCAACGCCATCAAGAACTGGCTGTCGGCCATCATTTATTCCGTGGCGGTGGTCACCTTCGTCGTGGCCGGCGCGGTGAGCTGGCCGCACACCCTGGTCATGCTCGCCACCGCCACGCTGGGCGGCTACTGGGGCGCGGCGATGGCGCGCAAGATCCCGGCCGTCTGGCTGCGGCGTTTCATCATCCTGGTCGGCGGCGCCCTGACCGCCTACTATTTCCGCAAAACTTCGTAACGACAAGGAGCCACCATGAGCAAGCTTCCCACCGGCGTGCAGATCAACGCCCCCCTGCATCCCCGTTTCGACGAGATCCTCACCCCAGAGGCGCTGGCCTTCGTCGCCAAGCTGCACCGCGCCTTCGAGCCGCGCCGCAAGGAGCTGCTCGCCAGGCGCGTCGAGCGCCAGGCGCGCATCGACGCCGGCGAGATGCCGGACTTCCTGCCCGAGACGAAGCACATCCGCGAAGGCGACTGGAAGGTGGCCCCGCTGCCGAAGGCGCTGGAGTGCCGCCGCGTCGAGATCACCGGGCCGGTCGAGCGCAAGATGATCATCAACGCCTACAACTCGGGCGCCGATTCCTACATGACCGACTTCGAGGATTCCAACAGCCCGAACTGGTTCAACCAGGTGCAGGGCCAGGTGAACCTGAAGGACGCCATCCGCCGCACCATCAGCCTGGAGTCCGGCGGCAAGACCTACAAGCTCAACGACAAGATCGCCGTCCTGCAGATCCGCCCGCGCGGCTGGCACCTCGACGAGAAGCACGTGCTGGTCGACGGCCAGCGCGTCTCCGGCGGCATCTTCGACTTCGGCCTGGTGTTCTTCCACAACGCGAAAGAGCAGATCGCCCGCGGCGCCGGCCCCTTCTACTACCTGCCGAAGATGGAATCGCACATCGAGGCGCGCCTGTGGAACGACATCTTCTGCATGGCGCAGGACGAGATCGGCCTGCCGCGCGGCACCATCAAGGCCACCGTGCTGGTGGAGACCATCCTCGCCACCTTCGAGCTGGAAGAGATCCTCTACGAACTGCGCGAGCATTCGGCGGGCCTCAACGCCGGGCGCTGGGACTACATCTTCTCCTGCATCAAGAAGTTCAAGAAGAACAAGGATTTTTGCCTGGCCAACCGCGGCGCCATCACCATGGAAGTGCCCTTCATGCGCAGCTACGCGCTGGCGCTGGTGAAGGCCTGCCACAAGCGCGGCGCGCCCGCCATCGGCGGCATGAGCGCGCTGATCCCGATCAAGAACGATCCCGTCGCCAACGAGAAGGCGCTCGCCGGCATCCGCCACGACAAGACGCGCGACGCCAACGACGGCTACGACGGCGGCTGGGTGGCCCACCCGGGCCTCGTCTCCATCGCCATGGAGGAGTTCGTCAAGGTGCTCGGCGACAAGCCGAACCAGTGGGGCAAGCAGCGCACCGACACCTACGGCCCGAAGGACTGGCTCAACTTCCAGCCCGAGCAGCCGATCACCGAGGCCGGCGTGCGCAACAACATCAACGTCGGCATCCACTACCTCGGCTCCTGGCTCGCCGGCAACGGCTGCGTGCCCATCCACAACCTGATGGAAGACGCCGCCACCGCCGAGATCTCGCGCTCGCAGGTGTGGCAGTGGGTGGTCAGCCCGAAGGGCAAACTCGACGACGGCCGCAAGGTCACCGCCGAGATGGTGAAGGGCTTCATCGTCGAGGAACTCGCCAAGGTCAAGGCCACCGTCTCCGCCGCCGGCGAGAAGACCGAGACCTACGACCAGGCCGCGGTCATCTTCGAGAAGATGAGCCTGTCGCCGGACTACCCGGAGTTCCTCACCCTGCCGCTGTACGAGGCGATGGAGTAAAAGTCAGTCTGCGCAGTACGGCGATTAAAACGGCGCCGGGGCAACCCGGCGCCGTTTTTGTCCTTCCGGAAATAGGGTAACGGTGCAGAACAATGAGGTAAAAGCCCTGCCATTACCCCATTTGCCGGCTGGCTATGAAAAGTCAGACTCCACAAGACGGCACATCAGGGGCTGCCCCAGTCAATTCGCCAGGGGATACGCCGTCAACAGGCGCGGGCAGGCGGCGGCAGGCGCAAGCTCCCACACCGAGCGGATGCAGGGATTCGCGCCGTCCGGCGTCGGGCAGTTGCAATCCACCTGGTAACGGGTACCCCATGGGTGCGGCGTGACCTTCGTCACCCGGTTGTCGCGCCCTTGGGCCAGAAGGGCATCGCGCATTTCACCCCAACGGCGGACATCGAATCCCCGCGCCAGAAAGAACCTTGCTTTCGATGCGCCGTCGGGATGGGCGAGATTGAGCAGGTATTCGACGACCTTCTTTTCTTCCACCAGGGCGCACCCGCTGTTGGGCAGGTGCTGGCTCACGAAGCCGGCTCCTCGGCCAAGGCGTCGGCCGGCACGGTCACCACCGCAATCGCGCCCCCGACATCGGCAAACTCGACGGCGTAGGCGGCCCCATCGCCATAGCAGGCCAGCACCGTGCCGACCATGTCCCGGCGCAGGCGGTAGCCTTCGCTCTCCACATCGCGGCACAGCCGCACGCGGCGATGCTCGGCAATCGCCTTCGGCACGGCAACCGCACCGATAACCGCTTCGATCTGCTGCCGCACATCGCGCCCCTGGGCGTCGCTTTCCACCGCCATCAGGAAAAGGTTGCCGCTCGCCCTGGCCCAGAATTCGCCGACCAGCCGCTTCGCCTGCGAGTCGTCATTGCTCTTGTAGCCCTCGCCCTTGTACTCAACCACGAAGTGGCGGCCGTCCACCAGCTCGCAGACGAAATCGGGATAGAAGTTCTGCTCGGAGGTCGGCAGGCTGAAGGAGAACGCGCTCTTCGGCAGATTGCGCACCCAGTGACGTACGGCCGGATGCTCGTCGAGGGCGATAGCACAGTAAAACTCGTGGTCCCTCTGCTTCGGCGGCGGTTCCTTCAGCTCGCCGATCACGCCGTAGTAATGCTTGCGGAAGCGATAGCGGCCCTGATAGTAGGGCGGCTGCGCCGGATAGCCGAGCCGCTGGAAGCCGAAAATGTAGTCACCGCTCACGCAGCCCTTCGGATCGTCGCCCAGCAGCGCCATCTGGAAACCGGCCTTCTGCGCCGCGCCGCGCAGCGCCGCCATGCGCTCCGCCAGCGCGTCGGCCAGCTGGTTGCGATGGCGCACCAGCGCCGTCAGCGACAGGTTGCGCTCGCGCTGCAGCCAGCGCAGCACCTTGCCCAGCCACACCAGGCGCTCCGACTGCGTCACGCCCGCCGTGCGCAGGCGTTCGTCGAGCCACCGCACCAGGTCGGTCTCGGTCACGTCGGTCGGCACTGCGTCGAGGTTCACGCCATATACCGCCTGCTCCTGCTCGATGCGCAGGTGCCCGTTCTCCACGTCGAGCAGATAGGGCTTGCGGTCAGCCTCGGGCGCGAAGCCCGGCAGCTCCGGCGCCTGCGCCGAGAGCGAGAAGCCGGCCAGGTCGACCAGCGTTTCCTTTTCCGCCAGGTCGAGGTCGGCCTGCCCGCCCTCGCCGAAACGAATGCACAACAAGGGCAGCGGCCGGAACGGCACGCCGCGCTGCGACGGCGCCATCTGCGCCTGGTGGCGCAGCTCGAAGCGCTCCAGTGCGCGCGCGAAGGCTTCCTGCTCCTTGCCTTTCGGCAGCGCGGCGATCAGGGCCTCGCGCACCTCCGCCGTCGGCGGCTGCGACAGGCGCAGCGCGAAGCCCCCTTCCGGGTGCGCCTCCAGCGCCATGCCGGCGGATTCGGCCACTGCCGACGCCATGGCCGGCGCCTGCGGCAGCACCCACTCCATCGGCGGCGGCACGAAGCCGGCCGCGCCCGTTTCGTCGAACAGCGGCGTCGTGGTGGGAAACACCGCCTGGGCCGCTTCCAGTTCCTCGAAGCCCATCGCCACCAGCTTGTCCGCCAGCGCGTTCGCCACCTGCGCCGTCTGCGCGCTCGCCAAATGGGCGTAGGCCCGGTTCAGCAGCTCGCTCCTGCGCCGCCGCGCGTACGGCATGCGCAGCACGCGCCCGAGCAGCTGCTCCATGTCCTTGCTCGATCCGATCTTCTGCAGCGAACAGAAGACGTAGGCGAAGGAACAGTCCCAGCCTTCCTTCAGCGCCTCCACGGTGATGACCACTTCCACCGGGCAGGCCGGGTCGAAGAGATTCACGCCGTCCAGTTCCCGCTGCGTGCCCGTCGCCACAGCGATGCGCGCCGGCGCGACATGCTCCTGCTCGACGAGATGGGTGCGCAGTTTCTCCACCGTCACCTCGCCCGACTTGTCCTCGGCCTGCAGCAGCAGGATCGGCCGCAGGTAATCGTCCTCATTGACGGCCTCCGCCGCCAGGCGCTTGCGCGTCAGCAGCGCGTCGCGCACCGCCTCCTGCCAGTTCGGATGCGCCTGCAGCACGATCGGCAGCTTGATCATCTGCTCCGCCTTCAGCGCCTCCGCCGAGACGTGGTAAAGCACGTTGCTGCGGTGCTCCCCCTTGCGGATCGGTGTGGCCGTCATCTCGATCAGCGCCGCCGGCCGCAAACGCGCGAAGGTCTCATAGCTCAGCGCGCCGCGCGCGTTGTGCGCCTCGTCGATGATCACCACCGGCCGGTGCCAGTACATCAGGTTGGCGAAACTGCGCTTGACGCGGCCGAGGTCGGCGCGCGACAGATAGGGCTGGGCGGCCAGGTCTTTTTCCTCGACGCGCTCGAAGCCGGCCAACTCGGGTGCGCGCTCGAAATGCGGCTCGAAGGCTTCCTTGTAGGCATACACGTCGCGGCCCGTGGTGTCCTCGACGCGCAGCGTCTGCAGGGTGCCCACCACCACGATGGCGCGGCCGCCGAAATCCTGCGGCCGCAGCTGCTCGCACTCGGTGATGTCGATCACGCGCAGGCCGTCCACGCCGAAATGCTGTTCCAGCGCCTCGCGATAGGGATGGCCCGGCTGGCGCAGCGCATCGAGCGTCTGCCGGCGGATGGTGTTGGTCGGCACCAGCCACAGCGCCAGCGGCCGCTCCTGGCCGGTGTAGTGCCGCGCCGCGCAGGCGACGGCATGCGCGCCCAGCAGGGTCTTGCCGCCGCCGGTGGGGATGCGCAGGCAGACGTAGGGCGTGCCGTCGAAGCCCTGCGCGAGATACGGCGGGATCGCCTCGGAAGGCAATTCCTGCTCGGTCAGCGTCTGGCGGAAGGCGGCGTCCAGCGCCGCTTCGGTGGACGCGCCGCGCGCCAGATCGAAGAAACGCGCCAGCACCTCGAGCGCGGCGGACTGGTAACGCTTGAGGGACAAATTCATGGTCAGCGCGCCTTGATCTCGTAGGGAATCTGGCGGAAGCGGACATTCTCCGCCGCCAGCCGCCGCGGCGACAGGCGGCAGGACTCGCCGAACACCATCCACGGCCCGGCATGCTCGGGCCGCAGCGCTTTCAGCGCCGCCAGAACGGCAGAAGTCAGCACGTTGCCGCCCTGCGGCCGGCGGTCGCCGAGGATGCCGTTGAAAAGCAGCGCGTAAGCCGTGCCCTCGTGGATGCCGAGCAGCGGCGTGCCCGGCATGGCCCCCCGCTCCCCGCCAGCGGGACGAGGGAGCACACTCCCCTCTCCCGCCTGCGGGAGAGGGGCCGGGGGAGAGGGCTGCCCCCACGGCGTACGCGTCTCCTGATACCACACCCACGCCGCCAGGGTGTCGAAGCGAATGTCCGGATCGATGCCGCCGTCGGCGAGGAACACCGGCTGGCCGAGGGTGAAGAAGCGGAAGCCGCCGCCACCCTGCCAGCCGACGGCCGGCGAGATTCCGCCCTGCTCGCCGGCTACCACCTTCTCCAGGCGCGGCAGGCAATGCGTGCGCGCATGCTCGCCCATCTCGATGCCGATCCAGCGCCGCCCCATCTTGTGCGCCACCGCCGCCGTGGTGCCCGAACCCAAAAAGCTGTCGAGTATTAGGTCGCCGGGACGTGAAGCGAGACTAAGAACTCTTTGAACCACACGCTCTGGCTTCGGTGTACCGAAAAGATCATCAGATTCGTGAATCAGTTTAGCCTCTCGTCGCGCCTCATCATTATGTCCTGCCTCGGAATAGCTCCACCACGTTGTTGCCGGTATCGAGTCGGCGACCTCAGAAAGAAATCGCTTAAGCCGAGGAACATTGTTTCCGCTTGCTCCAAACCAAATACGGTTGTCCGAAATTAGCTCGGCCATTCTCTCCTTGGTAAAACGCCAGCTAGTTCCTTTGGGCGGCCAATGTTCCTTCCCCGTAAAACTGGCAATCGGATAAATGGCATAGTCACGAGCTTCATTGCGCTGGAGCGGCCCGGATGTCCAAGGGCCACGCGGATCGTTGTCTGGATTGTTGTAGCGTGAGTCTTGCTCTTCCGTTCTCGGCAACCGATAGAGCGAAACGTGGCATCGATTCTTCGCATAGAGCAGGACGTGATCGTGTGACTCGGACAGAAACTCCGAATCGCTTTTTACCGCGTACTTCTTTTGCCACACCACATTCGCAATGAAATTCCTCCGACCAAACACCTCATCCATCACCACCTTCAGGTAGTGCGCCTCGTTGTCGTCGATGGACACCCAGATGCTGCCGTCCTCGGCGAGCAGTTCGCGCAGCAGTTCCAGGCGCGGGACCATCATCGACAGCCACTGGCTGTGCTCCAGGTTGTCGTCGTAGTGCTCGAAGGCGCTTTTGGTGTTGTAGGGCGGGTCGATGTAGATGCACTTCACGCGGCCGGCGTAGAAGGGCAGCAGCGCCTTGAGGGCTTCGAGGTTGTCGCCCTGGATCAGCCAGTTGTCGGCGGCAGGGTCGCCGTGTGTACTCTCGGCATTCAGCAGGCGGTAGGGCACGCGGCCGGCGGCCTTGATCGCCTGCTGCTTGTGGAGCCAATCGAGTGTGGGCATGAAATTCCGTGCAAGTCCCGGCCGGCGCCGGCGCGCCGTTCCAGCCCGCGACTATAGGGGCTTTCGCCAACGTCATCAACCCGGATGTCTGTACGAGGCGATGGGGCAAGGCGAAGGAAAAGTCAGTCTGCGCAGTACGGCGACAACAGTGCGTCAGGGACGGTTGGATGCCGGCGCCTGCTCGCCGGTCAGCACGCGGTAGAGCGGCAGGTTGATGTAGTAGTTGCTCCGCCCCACCTTGCGCTTGTGCAGGAAGCCGCCGGCCACCAGCGCTTCAAGATACTTGGTCGCCGTCAGTCGCGAGACCTTCAGGTCGTGTTCGATGAACTCGATTCTGGTATAGGGATAGGAAAACAGGTTGTTGATCAGGTCCTGGCTGTAGAAGCGGTAGCCGGCGCGGATGCGGTGCTTGTAGTCCATCAGCAGCGCCTTGATGGCCTGGATGGTGGCGATGCCGTCGGCGGCGGTCCGCTCCACCGCCGTGAGCATGTAGAGCACCCAATCCTCCCAACTGTCCCGTTCGCGGGTTTCCTGCAGGAGGCGGTAGTAGTCGGCCTTGGTGCGCACGATGTGGCGTGACATGTAGAGCACGGGGCTGTCGAGCATTCCCTGTTTGACGAGGTAGAGCACGTTGACGATGCGCCCGGTGCGGCCGTTGCCGTCGTAGAAGGGATGAATGCTCTCGAACTGATGATGGATGAGCGCCATCTTCACCAGGGGATCGGCATCGAACAGGCTGTCGTCGTTGATGAAGCGCTCCAGGTCGCCCATCAGCGCCAGAATCTCTTCCGGGTTCTGCGGCGGAGTGTAGACGGTGCGCCCCCCGTCACCCTTCAGCGCCGTGCCCGGCAGCTTGCGGAAACCGGCGCGGTTGCGCTCCAGTTCGGCCTGGATGCGCTGGATGACGTTGTTGGTCAGCAACCCGGCCTTGCGCACGGCGGCGAAGCCGACGCGCAGGGCCTGGCCGCAATAGGCAACCTCCTTGGCTGCCGCGCTGCTGGCCGTATCCGGGAACACGGCTTCGCGGAACAGCTCGTCGTGGGTGGTGACGATGTTCTCGATCTCGGAACTGTCCTTGGCCTCCTGCAGGCCCAGGGTGCTGATCAAAATGCCCTGGTTCGGCATGGCGGCGGCCACCCCCTTCAACTCGGCCAGCTTGCGGCTGGCGGCATTGAGCCGCTTGAGGATATCCGGTCGGTCGAAGCGCTCGGGGCGCAGGGATGTCAGGGGAGGAATTTCAGTCATTTCTATACATTTCGCCAGCCATGTATATAGCAATCAACGCATTTGTATACATATCCGGCGCGATATGCAAAGGGTTTTTTGCCAAATGCATCGAAAGGCCGACGCTGACGGGACGGCAAAAAAAAGCAATTGCGACAACCAGCCACTACGTAAAATCTTCGGCCCGGCTCCCGCCACAGGCATCAGCCCCGGCGCAATGGGCTTGCCGAGCGATTCATAATAGCCGCCGGAAAAAAAGTCAGTCCCTGCAGGACGGCGAATAAATACAGGACGGCACCCGCGGGTGCCTGGAATCAGGAGACCCCACCATGCTCGGCGCCCTCACCCTGCTGCTCGTCTTCCAGCTGATCGGCGAAGTCCTCGCCCAGTTGTTCGCGCTGCCGATCCCGGGGCCGGTGATCGGCATGGCGCTGCTCTTCGCCGCGCTGGCGCTGCGCGGCGGGCCGTCGCCGGAGCTGCGCGACACGGCGCAGAACCTGCTGCAGCACCTGTCGCTGCTGTTCGTGCCGGCCGGCGTCGGTGTCATGCTGCACTTCCATCGCATCGGCGACGAATGGCTGCCGCTGGCGGCCTCGCTCGTCGGCAGCACCGTGCTCACCATCGCCGTCACCGCCCTCGCCCTGCGCGCCCTGATGCGGCGCACGGAAGGTGGCAAGTAGCCATGCGCGCGCCCGCCCAACTCGCCGAGATCTGGGTCTACCTGCCGGCCTCGCCGCTGCTGGGCCTGACGGTCACGCTGCTCGCCTACCAGGGCGCCTGGTGGCTCTCCAAGCGAGCCCATTTCCATCCGCTCGCCAATCCGGTGCTGCTCGCCGTGGCCGCGCTGGTGCTGCTGCTGAAGCTGACGGGCACGCCCTACCCGACCTACTTCGACGGCGCGCAGTTCGTGCACTTCCTGCTCGGTCCGGCGACGGTGGCGCTGGCGATTCCGCTGTACGCGCAATTGCCGAGGCTGCGCGCCATGGCGTTTCCGCTGCTGGCGGCGCTGCTCGCCGGTTCCCTCACGGCAACCGTCAGCGCGGTGGCCATCGGCAGGCTGTTCGGCGCCAGCGAGGCCTCGCTGCTGTCGCTGGCGCCGAAGTCCGTCACCACGCCGGTCGCCATGGGCATCGCCGAGCGCATCGGCGGCCTGCCCTCGCTGACGGCGGTGCTGGTGATCACCACCGGCATCCTCGGCGCGGTGAGCGCGCGCTTCATCTACCGGGCGCTCGGCATCGCCGACCACGCCGTGCGCGGCTTCGCCGTCGGCGTCGCCTCGCACGGCATCGGCACCGCCCGCGCCTTCCAGGTCAGCGAGCAGGCCGGGGCCTTTTCCGGCCTGGCGATGGGGCTGAACGCCCTGCTCACCGCGCTGCTGGTGCCGCTGCTGATGCCCTGGCTGAGGGACTGGCTGTAAAGTCGTGTCGCCCGGCTACAGGCCGGGTGGCGTGCCGATTGGGGCGGGGATCGCCGAGGCCCTCGGCATCGGCGGCGAGAATGCCGGAATCGCGATGCGCGCCGACTGGAGGCGTTTGCGCGAGATCCTTCTCATCGCCGGCCTTCGGCGCGCCCTGTGGCGTCGCCCCCGCCCGCCTCCGTCAGGGCGATCTCGTGATCGTTGTCCTCCCAGCGCGCCCGCGCCGGGAAGTAGCGCTTGATCTGCAAACTCGCGTGTCCGGCCAGCTCGGCACGCGACAGGCGCACCCCGTGCCGGCCGCATCCGAGCGGCGCCGAAGCGCGGTCGAAGGCTTCGCGCCAGCCGTCGAAGCCCGCATGCAGCAGGAATTCGGCATCGCTGTCGACCAGAAGATCGCGGCCCGCCGGCAGGCGCTCGAAGGGCAGCTCGGCGCGCCAGTGCCAGGCCGCGGCGCGCGGCCGCGCCGCGCCGTAGCGGCGCTCCACCGCGCGCAGCAGCTCGAACGGCCTGCCGCTTTGGCGCGTCGCCAGCAGCTTGAGGAATTCCGCGTGCGCCCAGGCGAGCGGCATGGCGCTGCCGGTCGGCCGGCCCGGATACAGGTTGCGCGCCGGGATCGGCGCGGCGTCCCACACCTGCTCCGGCAGCATGCCGCACGGGCCGGCCATGGCGCGCATCGCCTCGAGCTCGCGCAGGGCGTCGTTGCCGGCCAGCACCTCGTAGTGCCCGCGCTCGCCCGCCAGCAGCGGCCAGGGCCGGCCGATGCCGCTGCCGTCGTAGGGGGCGCCGTCCTCGTGCTCGCCGTAGCCGTCCTCGTTGTAGCGGCGATAGGCGACGCCGTTCGGCGTGCGCACCGCCAGCACGGCGTCGGCGACGCGCAGCGAGTTGCGGATGCGCGCGTCGTCCGCCGCGCGCAGGCCGAGGCGCACCAGATAGAGGAACTCGAGGCCGACCAGCCGCGCCACCTCGATCGAGGCGTCCGGCCGGTTGCGCAGGTCGATGCGCCCGCGCAAGCCGCCGCAGGCCGGCGGCCGGCCGATGCGCACGTAATAGCCGTCGACGCCGCACTGCGCGGCGAAGGGGCCCTCTTCGACATAGGTCCAGTCCTCGATGCGCTCGTTCCAGTAGTCGGCGAGGGAGAGCAGATAGGCGGCCTCGGCCTCCCCGGCGAGTTCGGCGGCGCCGACCAGGGCGGCGATCATGACGGCCAGGGTGAACGGGCTCAGGCCGGCGAGTTCCTCCCAGCGGTCCTGCTCGCTGGCCGGGCCGTGGCGCGCCAGATAGCCGGCGGCGCGCCGCACGCCGTCGCGCAGCGCATCGTCCGCCTCGAGCGCGCCGAGCTCGCGCAGCTTCGCCGCCAGCAGGACGGGAAACGCCACCTCGTCGAGCTGCACGCCATGCCAGTAGGCGCGCCCGTCGGGAAAGCCGTTCTGGCACCAGCCGCCGTCCGCGCGCTGGATGGCGAGCAGATAGGCCAGCGTGCGCCGCGCATCGCCGAGCTGGCCGAGGGCGGCGAGCGCCAGGCTCGATTCGACCGCATCGCGCGTCCACACCATGTGGTAGCCGGCGACATTGTCCGAGGTGTTGCCCCAGGGAATGCTCAGGCTCGCCACCATCGCCCCCGGATAGGAGCGGTCCTCGTGCGCGCGCAGCACCGCGGCCGAGAGATAGGCTTCGTCGCGCAGCGCGGATGGGACATCGGGCATGTCCAGGGTATTCGCCCAGCGCTCCCAGCCGGCGACGAAGCGCGTGCGCGCCGCCGCGAAACCGGCGCAGAGCGCCGAGCGCGCCAGCGTCGCCGCGCCCTCGGCGCCGAAAGCGAAGGCCAGCGCCAGCACGCCCTCCGCCCGCGCCAGCTCGCCCATCAGGGCGACGTTGCCGTCGTCGGCCGCGGCATGGGTCCAGGTCATGGCGCCGTTGCGGGCGAAGTCCTGCCAGCCGTCGGAATGGCCGACATAGCCGGCGGAGCTGCGCGCGAAGCCGCCGTCGGCGGCCAGGCACAGGTCGGCATCGCCGTTGCGCGCCGTCAGCATCTCGCCGGCGCGCGCGCTGTTGTGCCATCCCGTGCCGTTCAGATGCGGCGCGAGCAGCGCGTAGAGCCGGCAGCCCTCGCCCTGCAGGCGATAGCGCAGCAGCAGGACATCGCGCTGCGGGTCCGGCAGCGCCTCGAGTTCGAGGCGATAGCCCTCGCCCTCGTGCACGATCAGCGGCAGGGGCACGCCGGGCGCCGGCAGGGTCAGCGTGTAGCGCCGCACGCGCTTGACTTCGAACCAGGCGCCGTCGCGCGCGACGATGAAGCCGAGGTCGCGGATCTGCGGCAATCCGGTGCGCGGCCAATACACTTCGTTGACGATGCCGTGGCCGAAAGTGACCCAGACGCGGCTCGGGCCGAGCGCCGTCGCCACCAGATCCTTCGCGCTGGAAGTCCAGGTCGGGGCGATGCCCGGGCCGCCGGGCGCGCTGCCGCCGCTGTTGCCGCCGCCGTTGTGCATGCTAGGATGGTTCCGGAATGTTTGCCTTGCCGCGCCGCTTCGTGCCACCGATTCTAGACCGATCCGCCGGCGAGGCGAAAGGTTCGCGCCCATGACGAGTCCTGCCCTCTCCGACGCGCTGGTGCTGTTCGGCGGCACCGGCGACCTTGCCCGCAAGAAAATCTATCCGGCCCTGCTCGCCCTGACGCGCAAGGACGCGCTGGCGCTGCCGGTGGTGGTGGTTGCGCGCGCCCCCCTCAACGACGACGGCCTGCGCCGGCTGGTGCGCGAGAGCCTCGCCGCGCACGGCGAGGTCGACGAAGCCGCCTTCGCGCGCCTCGCCTCCCGCCTCGCCTATGTCGCCGGCGACTATCGCGAGCCGGCCACCTATGCCGCGCTGCGACGGGCGCTCGGCGCCTGCACGCGCCCGCTGCATTACCTGGCCATCCCGCCGGCGATGTTCCCCGTCGTCGTCGCCCTGCTGGCGCAAGCCGGCACGGCCGGCGCGCGCGTGGTGGTGGAAAAGCCCTTCGGCCGCGACCTCGCCACGGCGCAGGCGCTCAACCGCACGCTGCGCGCCGCCTTCGCCGAGAAGGACACCTTCCGCATCGACCACTATCTCGGCAAGGAGGCGATCCAGAACCTGCTGTTTTTCCGCTTCGCCAATGCCTTCCTCGAGCCGATCTGGAACCGCAATTACGTCGCCAGCGTGCAGCTGACCCTGGCCGAGCGCTTCGGCGTCGAGGGGCGCGGCGCCTTCTACGACTCGGTCGGCGCGCTGCGCGACGTCGTGCAGAACCACATGCTGCAGGTCGCCGCCATCCTCGCCATGGAGCCCCCGCTGACGGCCGAGGGCGAAGCGCTGCGCGACGAGAAGGTCAAGGTGCTGCGCGCCATGCGCCCGCTCGCCGCCGGCGACATCGTGCGCGGCCGCTACCGCGGCTATCGCGAGGAGCCCGGCGTGGCGGCCGATTCGCGCGTCGAAACCTTCGTCGCGGTGCGTCTGCGCATCGATTCCTGGCGCTGGGCCGGCGTGCCCTTTTTCGTCCGCGCCGGCAAGCACCTGCCGGTCACCGCCACGGAAGTCGTCGCCGAGCTGCGCGCGCCGCCGCAGCAGGTCTTCGGCGAGGCGCCCGACGGTCCGGCCAACCATCTGCGCTTCCGCCTCGGCCCCGACCGCGTCGCCATCGCGCTCGGCGTGCGCACCAAGCGCATCGGCCCGGGCATGCTCGGCCGCGGCACCGAACTGTGCTTTTGCGACCAGGCCGCGGCGGCCACCGATCCCTACGAGCGGCTGATCGGCGACGCGCTGCGCGGCGACGGCACGCTGTTCGCGCGCGAGGATGCGGTCGAGGCGGCCTGGCGTGTCGTCGAGCCGGTGCTCGGCGAGGCGGCGCCGGTGCATGAATACGAGGCGGGCAGCTGGGGGCCGGCGCAGGCCGAGGCGCTGACGGCGGCCTGGGGCGGCTGGCGCGCGCCCGCCTGAGGCTTCAGGCGCCGCGCTTCGACGCGATGCAGGCCATCAGGTCGCGCCACGAAGCCTCGAAGGCGCGCACGCCCTCGCGCAGCAGCGCATCGGCCAACTCTCCGGTGTCGATGCCGGCGGCGGCAAACTGCGCCAGCACGGTTTCGGCCTCGCCGCCGTCCGCGGCCAGCGCCCGGCCGATGCGGCCGTGGTCGGCGAAGGCCAGCAGCGTCGCGTCCGGCAGCGTGTTGATGGTATCCGGCGCGGCGAGCGCTTCGACATAGAGCACGTCCGAGGCCCGCGGGTCCTTGGTCCCCGTGCTCGCCCAGAGCAGGCGCTGCATCGGCATGCCCGCCTCGGCGAAACGGCGCACCTCGGGCCGCGCCAGCCACTCGCGGTAGGCGCGATAGGCGCGCCCGGCCACGGCGATGCCGAGGCGGTTGCGCAGGGGCGCGCCCACCCGATCCGCGACCGCCTTGTCCCAGCGGCTGACGAAAAGCGAGGCGACCGAATGCACCGGCGCCGCCAGGCCGGCCGCCTGGCGGCGCTCGAGCGCGCGGCGCCAGGCAGCCGCCGCGGCGAGGTACTGCTCGGCCGAGAAAAGCAGGGTGACGTTGACCGGCACGCCAGCGAACAGGCTTTCCTCGATGGCGGGAATGCCCTCCGGCGTGGCGGGAATCTTGATGAACAGGTTGGGCAGGCCGGCGCGCGCGTGCAGCGCCTTCGCCTGGGCCACCGTGCCGGCGGTGTCGGCGGCGAGCAGGGGCGAGACTTCCAGCGACACCCAGCCGTCGGCGCCGCCGCTGGCCTCATGCAGCGGCCGGAACAGCGCGGCGGCCTGGCGCAGGTCCTCCAGCACCAGCTCGAAGAAAATCGCCTCGTCCGGCAAGCCCTGCCCTGCCAGGCGGCGGATCGGCGCGTCGTAGCGCGCGCTGTGGCGGATGGCATGGTCGAGGATGGTCGGATTGGAGGTCACGCCGCTGACGGACAGCCCGCCGATCCAGCGCGCCAGCGTGCCGTCGGCGAGCAGATCGCGCGTCAGGTTGTCGAGCCAGATGCGTTGTCCGAGCGATTGCAGCTCGCGCGTGGGCGAGGAACTCATGGCGCCTTCGCTTCCCGATCGAGGATGGACAGGGACAAAAGTTTGATCCACACTGGGCCGGAATGCAAACCGCGCGCCGCATGTCCATCGCGGCGGCAGGGTCTTGCAGGGGTCCGGCGAAAACGGGAGCGGCACATGCAGATCGGCGTCATCGGCCTCGGGCGAATGGGCGGCAACATCGTGCGGCGGCTGCAGCGCGGCGGCCATCGCTGCGTGGTCTTCGACCGCCATCCCGCGGCGGTCGACGCGCTCGTCGCGGAGGGCGCCAGCGGCGCGGCGCGCCTCGAGAATCTGCCGGCACTATTGGAAGCGCCGCGCGCCGTCTGGGTGATGCTGCCGGCCGGCGAAGCCACCGAGAGCACCGTGCGGCAGCTCGGCGCCCTGCTGCAGGCCGGCGACATCGTCATCGACGGCGGCAACACCTTCTATCGCGACGACATCCGCCGCGCCGAGGCGCTCGCCGAGAAGGGCATCCGGCATGTCGACGTCGGCACCAGCGGCGGCGTCTGGGGCTTCGAGCGCGGCTACTGCCTGATGATCGGCGGCGAGAAGGCGGTCGTCGACCGTCTCGATCCGGTCTTCGCGACCCTCGCCCCCGGCGCCGGCGAAATCGCCCGCACGCCCGGCCGCGCCGGCCGCGATCCGCGCGTCGAGCTGGGCTATCTGCACTGCGGCCCGCACGGCGCCGGCCACTTCGTCAAGATGATCCACAACGGCATCGAGTACGGCCTGATGCAGGCCTATGCCGAAGGCTTCAACATCCTCGGGCGCGCCGCCGGAAAGTCCTATGCGCCGGCGGAGGCGTACCGGCTCGACCTGGCCGACATCGCCGAGCTGTGGCGGCGCGGCAGCGTGATCGGCTCCTGGCTGCTCGACCTCACCGCCATCGCGCTGGCCGAGGATCCCGCGCTGGAAGGGTTCGCCGGCCGCGTCGCCGACTCCGGCGAGGGGCGCTGGACCGTCGCCGCGGCGATCGAGGAAGCGGTGCCGGCGCCGGTGCTGTCGGCGGCGCTGTACGCGCGCTTCCGCTCGCGCGAGGAGCACGACTTCGCCGACAAGCTGCTCTCCGCCATGCGCCACCAGTTCGGCGGCCACGCCGAGCCGAAGGCGGGAGACTGAAATCGCGCCGCAGACCGAAATCCTCGCCGATGCCGAGGCGCTGGCGCGGCGGGCGGCGCAGTGGCTGCTCGAGTCGGCGCTCGCCACGCCGGGCAGCTTCGCCGTCGCCCTCTGCGGCGGCGCGACGCCGCGCCGCCTCTACGAAACCCTCGCCGCGCCGTCCTGCGGGCGCGACTTCCCCTGGTCGCGCACGCACGTCTTCTGGGGCGACGAGCGTTGCGTGCCGCGCGACGATTCCGCCAGCAATTTTCGCCTGGCGCACGACACCCTGCTGGCGCGCGTGCCGATCCCTGCGGCCAACATCCACCCGGTTCCGGTCGAGCTGCCGACGCCGACGGCGGCGGCCCAGGCCTACGAGCGCACGCTGCGCGACTTTCTCGCCGCGACACCCCGGCGCGCGCTGTTCGATGCCGTCCTGCTCGGCCTCGGCGAGGACGGCCACACCGCCTCGCTGTTTCCCGGATCGCCGCTGCTCGAAGAGCGCAGCCGCTGGGTCGCGGCGGTCGATGGCGCGGCCGGCACGCCTCCCCTGCCGCGCATCACCCTGACCTTCCCGGCGCTGCGGAGCGCGCGCGAGGCGGCCTTCATCGTCTCCGGCGAAAGAAAGCGCGCCGTTCTCGAGCGCCTGCTCGCCGGAGATTCCGCGCTGCCGGCGGCGCGGCTGCGGAGCGCGGGCGGCCTGCGCATCTTCGCCGACCGCGCCGCAGCGCCGGCGGCGCTGCCGTGACGGACGGACGCCGAAAAGTCAGTCGCCGCGGCACGGCGTCGTGACACCGGCTACACCATGGCGCTCAAATCCACCGTCTTCCGGGCCGAGTTGCAGGTCTCCGATCTCGATCGGCATTACTACGCGGCGCATGCGCTGACGCTGGCGCGCCATCCGTCGGAGACCGACGAGCGCATGATGGTGCGCCTGCTGGCCTTCGCGCTCTTCGCCGGCGAGCGGCTGGAATTCGGCCGCGGCCTGTCGACGGAGGACGAACCGGCGCTCTGGCGGAAGAACCTCACCGGCGCGGTCGAGCTGTGGATCGAGGTCGGCCTGCCCGACGAGCGCGCGCTGCGCCGCGCCTGCGGGAGGGCGGAGCGGGTCGCGGTGCTGTGCTACGGCGGGCGCGGCGCCGACCTCTGGTGGGCGCAGAACCGCGACCGGCTGGAGCGGCTGCGCAATCTCGCCGTGATGCTCCTGCCGGCGCCGGCCACCCAGGCGCTCGCCGCGCTGGCCCGCCGCAGCATGAGCCTGCAATGCACGATTCAGGACGGTCAGGCCTGGCTCACCGAGGGCGAGCGGACCGTCCATGTCGATCCGTTGCGATTGCAGGAAACCGCTTCTTGAGATTCAGGCCGCCTGGCCGGCCGGCCTGGCGGCGTGGCGCCGCAGGACGCCGTCGATGAAGCCGCGCAGGAAGCCTGGCGTCTGCGCGCTGTGGAAGCGTTCGATCTCCTCGCCGCGGCTGTAGGCGATCACGGTCGGGAAGCCGCGCACCTTGTGGCGGCCGGCCAGCTTCATGTTCTCGTCGGCATCGACGTTGGCCAGCACGAAGGCGCCGCCATACTCCTTCGCCAGCCCCTCCAGCAGCGGCGTCAGCACGCGGCAGGGCCCGCACCAGCCGGCGCCGATGTCGACCAGCACCGGCACCGCATGCGAGCGCGCCACGACGCGCTCCTCGAAATCGGCCTCGGTGACGTCGCAGAGATAATCCATGCACGAATGCTATCAGACGCAGCCGGTCGGCTTCGGCATGCCGGCATAGCGCGCGCCCTGCTTGGCCGGACCGTAGGGAAAGAGGTCGAACAGGCGATTCTTGTCGGCCCATTCCTCGCCCAGATCCGTCTTCATCAGCTTCAGCATGGTGCGCAGGTTCGGCGCCGTGCCGTTTTCCTGGTAGTAGGCGCGAATCCAGTTGATGAGTGTCCAGTGGTCTTCGCCGAGCTGCAGATTGTCCTGCTGCGCCAGATAATTGGCGATGCCTTCCGACCAGTCGTCGAGCTGGGCCAGATAGCCTTCCGCGTCGGTTTCGATCTCTTTGCCGTTGATGACGATCATGATGTTTTCTCTCTGTTGGGGGTGGGGGTATTTTTTATACTTGACATTATTAGTCGGGAATTATTCAATGTCAAAACAATTTCCTGATGTCCCCATCAAGCGAAAGGAGAAATGGCATGAACACCCCCGACATTCCCCAGAAGGCCCCTTACCCCGTGGACGTGGAAGCCGGCCAGAAATACTGGTGGTGCGCCTGTGGTCGCAGCAAAAATCAGCCCTTCTGCGACGGCTCGCACAAGGGCACGCCGTTTTTGCCGGTCGAGTTCGTCGCGGAAAAATCGGAAAAGGTCTGGTTCTGCGGCTGCAAGCACACCGCGGCGGCGCCGCTGTGCGACGGCACGCACCGGAAGCTATGACAGCGCCGGCAGCAGGTAGGCGCGCCAGAGCGAGTGCTCGTATCTCGGCCTGAAGAAACCGAAATGCCCGATGCGCTTCTCGCCGATCTCCTGCGGCGCGATGCGCTGCATGGTGCGCGCGGCATTCGTGTACTGGCCGTGGATCGCCTCGGTGTTGCGCAAGGACATGAACTCGTCGTCGGTGAAGGAGAGCGAGACGATCGGGGTGTCCACGGCGGCATACAGGTCGCGCGCCGCCGCGCCCTCGACGCCGACGGCGTATTCGGGGTCGAGGCACCAGCGCCGCCACTGCTCCATCACGCCGCGCGGCAGGTCGCCCACCTTGCGCAGGCGCTTGCCGGGGAAATAGCCGAACAGGCGCAGCGACAGCGGCGCCACGACGAACCACAGCCACCATGAAGTGCGACGCAGGGAGGCGGTGTTCTCGCGCCAGTAGCCACTGCCCGTCGCCACCGTCACCACCCGCGCCAGACGCCGGCGGTTCGGCACGAAGGGCAGGATCTGCCCGCCCAGGCTGTGGCCGACCCAGTACAGCGGCCGCTCCGGCGCCTGAGCCGAGACGGCGTCGATCATCGCCGCGCAGTCGCGCCGCGCCCAGCCGAGGATGTCCGTTGCCACCTTGCGCAGGCTGCCGTGGCGCGACTGGCCGATGCCGCGATAGTCGAAGGTCGCCGTCAGGAAGCCCTGCGTCGCCAGCCAGTGCGCGAAGTGGGCGTAATAGGCTTGCGTCACGCCCATCGCCGGCACCACCAGCACCGCGCCACGGATGGCGCCGGTCGGTCTGAAGAAGCGGGCGACGACATGCTCGCGCTCGCCGATCGCCACCGTCTGCCGCATGAAGTCGTGCTCGGCCCTGCCGCCGGAGGACCTCATGGAAACCGCCCGCCGATGGCGCGCAGGAATTCCGTGCGCAGCTGGTCCGAGGTCTCGAATGCGCCGGTGAAGGCCTGCGTCACCACGCGCTCGTCGCCGCGACGGTCCTCGCCGAGCAGCAGGCAGAGCTGCTCGGCCTCGATCACGCAGGCGCCGCCGGCCGCCTTGCCATGCCTCACCAGCGCCTCGGCGATGTCGCGCGTCATCCATTCCTGGTAGGTGAAGCGGTGGCCGATGGCATCCACCATCCGCGCGATGCGGCCGAAGCCGTGCAGGCGCCCGCCCGGCAGGTAGGCGACATGCGCCACGCCGCGGAAGGGCACCAGGTGGTGCGGACAGACGCCGTGCACGGCGATGCCGCGCACCACCACCATGTCGCGGCGCGGATCCTCGAAGCCCTCGCCCAGCGCCTCGGCGGGGTCCATGTCGTAGCCGCCGAGCAGACGCTCCTGCCACAGCGTGCGCACGCGCTCGGCGGTGCGGCCCATGTGCTGCATGTCGGGCGCGATGCCGCAGGCGGCGAGCAGGTCGCCCACTGCGCGCTCGAAGGCAACCGGGTCGAAGGCGTCCCGGCGCGGGATGCCGATGCCCGTGCGGGCAGCGGGAACGGGGTCGGAACAGTCGGCCATAAAGGCATCATACACACTTGAGGCCGGACAGTTGAAGCCCGAAGCATTTCCCCGCGGGGGATGCGCGGCTCAGCGCAGCTGCACCACCAAGGGAGGAATGTTGACGCCGATGACGAGCGCCGGCTGCGGATGGTAGGGGTAGGCACGCTGCTCGTAGATCACCGGCAGGGGGCGATACACGATCACCCGCTCCCGGTACGCCGCATGGCTGCGATGAGGCGGATGGGAATGAGGGTGTCTGTGATGTCCCCAGCCGTGCCCGCGATATCCGTCGTGCCTGCCGGGACCGTGGGCAAATGCGCCGGCCGATCCCGCCAGGGCGACGGCGCCAAGCGCTGCGGCCAATGCAATGCGGATGTTTCTGCCCATCTGCGACTCCTTTGCTTCATTCGATTGGGGTAGCGCCAGATTATTCGGCCGCAAACGGCGATGCTGTAAGGAAATGCAATAGAATGTAATCGTTCGCGCGCCGGCATCCGCCCGCTGCGCAGGACGGATCGAACCCATGGCCGGACAATCCCATCTGCGTCCCAGCGACCTTCACGGCCTGAGCCGACTGGGCATCGATGCCGTCACCGGCCTGACCGACCTGGTGGAGGCGATGCACCACAACATCGCCAGCAAGCCCGGCCTGCTCGGCAAGCCGCCGGCGGGCCGCACACGGGGCATCACAGGACTCGTCTATCGCAGCATCCATGGCGTGACGCGCCTCGTCGGCGGCAGCCTCGATGCCGTGCTCGGGCGGCTGGTGCCGCTGTTCGTCGAAAGGCCCTCCTCCCCCGAGCGCGAGGCCATCCTGTCGGCGTTGAACGGCGTGCTCGGAGACCATCTCGAGGCGAAGGGGAATCCGCTCGCCATCCGCATGCGGCTGCGCCGCGCCGGGCAGGCGCTGCGGATGGAGAAGGCAGCCCTGGCCGCCGCCTTCCCGAACGCCGGCGGCAGGCTGCTGGTGCTGGCGCACGGGCTGTGCATGAACGACCTGCAGTGGCAGCGGCAGGGCCACGACCACGGCGTCGCCCTGGAAAGCGAGCTCGGCTACTCGGCCGTGTATCTGCACTACAACAGCGGCCGCCACATCTCCAGCAATGGGCGCGAGTTTGCCGGTCTGCTCGAAGCGCTGCTCGAGAACTGGCCGGTTCCGGTGCACGAACTGTCGATCCTTGGCCACAGCATGGGCGGCCTGCTGGCGCGCAGCGCCTGGCATTACGGCACGACGGCAGGCCATGCCTGGCCGCGCCGCCTGAAAAAACTCGTCTTCCTCGGCACGCCCCACCACGGCGCCCCGCTGGAACGCGGCGGCAACTGGATCGACTTTCTCCTCGGCGCCAGCCCGTATTCCGCCCCCCTTTCCCGCCTCGGCAAGATCCGCAGCGCCGGCATCACCGACCTGCGCCACGCCTATCTGCTGGACGAGGATTGGCAAGGCCGCGACCGCTTCGAACGCTCTGCCGGCCCCCGGGCGGCGCTACCCTTGCCGGAAGGGATGCAGTGCTTCGCGATTGCCGCGACCACCGGCAAACAGGTGGGGGATCTCAAGGACCGGCTGATCGGAGATGGGCTGGTCCCGCTGGCGAGCGCGCTCGGCTGTCATGCCGAACGCGACCGCAACCTGATGTTCCCGCCAGACCGGCAGTGGATAGCCCTTGAAACGGGCCATCTCGACCTGCTCTCGCGAGCGGAAGTGTACGCGTACATTCGGCAGTGGCTGGAAGACGCCTGAAACCGCTCGCGATGCGCCGCGTCCGGGCACTGCCGGCATGATGCAGCCGGCTACTTGAATAGGCCTCCGATCGCCTTGCCGATGCCCGTGGCTGCGCCACCTCCTGCTTCCACGCTCTTCTGGCCGAGGGAGCCGGCGCCCTTGGCCAGATCTTCGAGACTGAGGCCCAGCGACTCCCCGAGCGAGGCGGCGATGCGGGTGGAGAAGTTCTCGTTCAGACGGAAATTCGGATCATCCACTTTGCCGTCAAGGATGAACTTGATGTTGATCCTGCCCTGCTTGTTCAGATATGAGACCACGGCCGCACGCGGCAGGCCCATGAAGGTGCCGCCGGATTCCAGCTCCACGCCACTCAGCGTCAGCGTGCCGGGGCCACGCAGGTGGCCATCCTTCACCGTGGAATGCAGGTCGAGGTCGAGCGAACCCTTCTTCACGCCGCCCTCGCTCGCCTTGATCAGGTAGGGCTGGAAGGCGACCAGGTCAATGCCGCGCAAGGTGCTGCTGATCTCCGAGTCCTTGTTGGCGAAGGTCATCCAGCCGTCGATGAGGACTCTGCCGTCGTGTCTGACCCCCTTCAGTATCCCATCCAGGTGCAGGCGGGACTTGGCGCCCAGTGCGGGCAAGTGAAGGTCCGTCACTTTCGCCATCAGCTGTTCGATGCGGATCCTGTGCGGAGGCCTGCGAATTGCGGCATTGTAGAACTCCAGCACGCCGCCCTTCAGTTCGATGGCGCCGATGCTCACTTCCGGCCCCTTGCCGTCCCCCTTCTTCTCCTCCTTCTTCTCCAGCAGGCTCGGCACCACGCGCAGCTTGCCGTCGGCGCTGCGCAACGCGGAAACATAGCCGCCCTCGACGACGATGCTGGAAACGCCCACCTTGCCCGAGAGCAGGGCGAGCAGGTCGGGGGCAATGCGGATGCGCTCGGCGCGCAGGGTGTCGGGCGCCGGCCAGCCGGCGGGCGCCTTGACGCGCAACTTGAGCACTTCGACCGCGCTCAGGCCAAGGCGGATTTCGCCGATCTCGCTCTCCGGCCCGAGCGCCTGCTCAACCTTGGCTTTCAGTGCCCTGGAACCGAAATACAGCCCCGCGGCAAGGAGCACGCCGAAGCCGACGACGGCGGCAATTCCAATGACAGCCCAGTTGCGCGATTTGGATGCGGACATGATCGTACTCTCCATCGAGTTGGCGGATCTCCATGAATTGTAGTTCTCAAACCCCGGCTGCGCCGGGGCGCTGTGCGCCTGCCTACGGACGGCGCGGCCCGCCCTCCCGCATCAGCGTCTCGATGCGCTCGGCGACCTGCCGCGCCGGCGTGGCATAGGCGAAGCGGACCTCGACGCGCCCGTCCAAGCCGATCAGGATCATGCCGGCCGAATGGTCGACGGTGTAGCTGCCTGGCGGCGCGGCGGGATCGCGCACCTTTTCGTAGCGCACCCTGAACTCGGCGGCGGCGCGGCGCGTCAGCGCCTCGGAGCCGCGCAGGCCGAGGATGCGCGGATCGAAGGCCGAGGTGTATTCCCGCAGCACCTGCGCGCTGTCGCGTTCCGGATCGACGGTGATGAAGATCGGCTGCAGCTGCGCGGCCCGCTCGCCCAGCGCCTTCAGCACCTCCTGCATTTCGAGCAGCGTCGTCGGACAGACGTCGGGGCAGGAGGTGTAGCCGAAGGTGATCAGCTGGAAGCGGCCGGGGAAGTCCTCGTTGGTCACCGCGCGGCCGTTCGGATCCTGCAGCAGGTAGCGCGGCACGACGGCGTTCGGCAAGGATTCCCCCGCGTTATGCCCCGCCGGCACCTGGCCGGCCACCGGCAGCACGGCTTTCAGTCGCCCGGCGATCGCCTCGAGCCGCTCGCTCAGCTCGGCCGATCCGGGGCAGGGCGTGCCCTTGCCGTGGGCAAGGAAGGCTTCCTGCGTGCCTTCCTCGTAGGCTTCGCCGTAGGCCCGCGTCTTCGGCGCGTGGTTGAGCATCAGCACGCGCACCCATGAGGCGGCCTCCTTCTGCCCGCAGGCCAGCGTCACGCCGTTCAGGCGGCCCAGCTCGCGCACGGCCAGGAGACCGGCCTCTTCGGAGGCAAGCGCCGCGGCGGCAAAAGTCAGTCCGCACAGCACGGCGAGGAATTGGCGAAGCATGGTCATCCCTTCAGCGGCTTGTAGCGCAGGCGCTTCGGCTTGGCGCCCTCCTCGCCCAGGCGCTTCACCTTGTCGGCCTCGTACTCGTGGTAGTTGCCGTTGAAGAAGGTCCACTGCGACTCGCCCTCGCAGGCGAGGATGTGGGTGGCGATGCGGTCGAGGAACCAGCGGTCGTGCGAGATCACCAGCACGCAGCCGGCGAATTCGAGCAGGGCGTCTTCCAGCGCGCGCAGCGTCTCCACGTCGAGGTCGTTGGACGGCTCGTCGAGCAGCAGCACGTTGCCGCCGGCGATCAGGGTCTTGGCCAGGTGCAGGCGGCCGCGCTCGCCGCCGGAGAGGTTGCCGACGAGCTTCTGCTGGTCGGCGCCCTTGAAGTTGAAGCGGCCGATGTAGGCGCGCGAGGGCGTCTCGAACTTGCCGACGGTGAGGATGTCGGCGCCACCGGAGATGGCCTCCCACACCGTCTTGTCGTTGGGCAACGCCTCGCGCGACTGCTCGACCGAGACCAGCTTGACGGTCGGGCCGGTGACGATTTCGCCGGCATCCGGCTGTTCGCGGCCAGTCAGCATGCGGAACAGCGTCGACTTGCCGGCGCCGTTCGGACCGATGATGCCGACGATGGCGCCGGGCGGGATCTGGAAGCTGAGATTGTCGATGAGCAGTCGCTCGCCGTAGCCCTTCGACACGCCCTTGAACTCGATGACCTTGTCGCCGAGGCGCTCGGCCACCGGGATGAAAATCTCCTGGGTCTCGTTGCGCTTCTGGTATTCCTGGCTCGACAGCTCGTCGAAGCGCGCCAGGCGCGCCTTGCTCTTCGCCTGCCTGCCCTTCGGGTTCTGCCGCACCCACTCCAGTTCCTTCTTGATGGCCTTCTGGCGTGCGGACTCCGAGGCCTCTTCCTGCTGCAGGCGTTCCTCCTTCTGCTCCAGCCACGAACTGTAGTTGCCCTTCCAGGGAATGCCGTGGCCGCGGTCGAGCTCGAGGATCCACTCGGCGGCGTTGTCGAGGAAGTAGCGGTCGTGGGTCACCGCCACCACGGTGCCGGGGAAGCGCGTGAGGAACTGCTCGAGCCAGTCCACCGACTCGGCGTCGAGGTGGTTGGTCGGCTCGTCGAGCAGCAGCATGTCGGGTTTCGACAGCAGCAGGCGGCACAGCGCGACGCGGCGCTTCTCGCCGCCGGAGAGCACGCCGATCTTCGCCTCCCAGGGCGGCAGGCGCAGCGCGTCGGCGGCCACCTCGAGTTGCAGCTCGGCGGTGTGGCCGTCGGAAGCGGCGATGATCGCTTCGAGCCGCGCCTGCTCGGCGGCCAGCGCATCGAAGTCGGCGTCGGCTTCCGCATAGGCGGCGTACACGGCGTCGAGCTTCTGCTGCGCCTCGAACACCTCGCCGAGGCCCTCCTCGACGGCCTGGCGCACGGTCTGCGCCGGGTCGAGCTGCGGTTCCTGCGGCAGGTAGCCGATGGAGAGGTTCGGCATCGGCGTGGCTTCGCCCTCGATGTCCTTGTCCACGCCGGCCATGATCCTCAGCAGCGTCGATTTGCCCGAGCCGTTCAGGCCGAGCACGCCGATCTTGGCGCCAGGGAAGAAGGACAGCGAAATGTCCTTGAGGATGTGGCGCTTGGGCGGGACGATCTTGCCCACGCGGTTCATGGTGAAAACGTATTGAGCCATGCTGGAATGCCCGTGAAAGCGAAATGCGGATTCTAGCCGACGGCGCTCATTCGGTCTCGATCGTCAGCAGCAGGGCGCCTTCCGGCACGCGATCGCCCACCTCGACGAACACCCCGACCACGCGGCCGGCCTGCGGGCTCGGTATGTCGAGCGCCACCTTGCCGGTTTCCAGCACGAGGATGGTGTCGTCGCAGGCCAGGCTGTCGCCCGGCCCGACCAGCAGGGTGTCGATGACCACGTCCCCGCTGCCGCAGTTGCCGCAGGTCTCCCAGCATTCGGGATATTTGGGCATGCGCACTTCGACGATGCGGCTCATTGTCTTCGCTTTCGATTCGCCATGGACAGGTCAATAGGCAACGCCTCAAATATGTTACGTGATTGGGCTAACAAGAGAATTAATTGCCCCATTCATGAATATCATTTAACTTGTCGTGAGAAAGCAACGGCTTAATTCGATTATCACGCAAACAGTACCAGTACGCGTAGCGACGAAGCGACTCTTGGGGGAGAGCAACACATGATGGTGCGCAAGCTGCTTGGCATTCTTTCGATGGGCATCGCGCTGCTCGCCGGGCAACCTGCCGCCGCGCAGGAGAGGGCCTATCTGCTCGGCGTCATCAGCTACGGCGCCAGCCCGCAAATGATCGCCTCGGAATACGAAGGACTCACGGCCTATCTCGGCAGGGTGCTCAAGCGCCCGGTGCGCGTCGAGGGGACGCGCAACTTCACCTCCTTCGGTGAGCGCGCCAAGGCCAAGCGCTACCACATGATGTTCGTCGCCCCCTCGGCCGTCCTCGAGGCGAACAAGTCGGCCGGCTACGTTCCGGTCGCCAAGGTTCCCGGCCTGCTTTCGGTTTCCTTCATGGCGCCGGCGAGGACCAACATCGCCTTTCCCGAGGACATGAAGGGCAAGCGCATCGGCTTCACCGGCAAGGACGCCATGATCACCAAGCTGGCTTACGCCGAACTGAAGGCGCTCGGCGTCGGCGATCCGGAAAAATATTTTTCCAGCATCGCCTACTACAACGACGCCGACGGCGTGCTGGCCGGCATGCAGATGAACCTGATCGACATCGGCGTGGCCAATTCGGGCCTGTTCAACGTGTGGACCAACAAGGGGGAGAACATGAACCTCATCCACAGCGGGAAGGGCGTGCCGCACCTGACCTTCGCCGTGCGCGGCGACCTGCCCGAATCGGAAAGGCGGGCGGTCACCGAGGCCTTGCTCAAGGCGACCCAGGACAAGGACGCCCAGGAGTTCCTGCGCTATTCCAACTTCCCCGGCTTCGAGCCGGCCAAGCTGGCCGATTTCGAGGAACTGGCCAAGATGCTCGGCATCAAGTAGCGGCAAACCTCATCGCAGCCGAATGGACCCTCCGACCCCGTCGCCGACATCCTGCCGTTGGGCGGCGGAATATCAGCCCTCCCGAATATGAAAGTCCTTGATTCTTCGATCACTATATTTGGGCTTGTCCGAAGCGTATACGGCTGCAATAATCCCTCGAAAACAACAATTCTCCGCGTGGCGATCCAGCCGGCCGCAGCCGGCGACAACATGACTGCTGGTTTATTGAAATGAGCGAAAAAGACGTGAAGCACAAAGGCGCCCGCATGATGCTGCGCACCCTGGTCGTCGGCGTCGTCGGCGGCATCATCATCTGGGGCGGCCTGAATACCGCCATGGAATGGACCAACCGCTCCGAGTTCTGCGTTTCCTGCCACGAGATGACCATTCCCTACGAGGAACTCAAGAAGACCGTGCACTACAAGAACCGCAGCGGCACCACCGTGCAGTGCGCCGACTGCCATGTCGCCAGCAGCAAGACGCCCACCGACTACCTGTTCAAGTCCTTCCAGAAGCTGATGGCCGCACGCGACGTCATCGGCCATATCCAGGGCACCATCGACACGCCGGAGAAGTTCGAGGCCTACCGGCTGACCATGGCGCAGCGCGTGTGGGAGCGCATGAAGGACCGGGATTCCAAGGAGTGCCGCAACTGCCACGACTTCAAGACCATGGATCCGGAAAAGCAGAAGGATCGCTCGGTGGTGAAGCACGAGGGCGCGGTGGAGGACGGCAAGACCTGCATCGAGTGCCACAAGGGCATCGCCCACAAGCCGGTGCATCAGCAAGCCGAGGGCAGTCAGGCGCCCAAGGAAGGCTGAGCGTGAATCCGGCGGCGCTGGCCGTCGCCGGTTTTGTCCATTGATGTTCGCCCATCGGGCATTGCAACAGGAGTGAGCATGAACAAGATAGCGATTGCGTTGGCGGGTGTCCTACTCGCGGGTTCGGCGGCGGCCGCGCCGGACTGGAGCAAGGTGCCGGTGCGCAAGATCAAGGTGTTCTACCCGGGCCAGGCCAGCCTGGAGTGGGTCATGAACAAGGCCGATCATTCGGCGGTGCCCGACATCGTCGACAAGAAGCGCCCCTGCGCCAAATGCCACGAGGGCGATGCCCAGGACGTCGGCAACCTGATCGTCGCCGGCAAGCCCGCCGGCAGTTCGAAGACCGTGCTCGAGCCGAAGCCGATCGCCGGCAAGGTGGGCTGGCTGCCGGTGCAGTTCCAGGCCGCGCACGACGGCGAGAAGATCTACTTCCGCTTCGAGTGGGTGCCGCCGAAGGTCGGCGACGTCAAGATGGACAAGAAGAACGAAATGAAGCTCACCATGCTGTTCGACGGCGGCGGCACCGTCGAAGGCGCCGAGCTGAACGGCTGCTGGGCCACCTGCCACAATGACCTGCGCACCATGAAGGACGCCAAGGACGACAAGAAGACCAAGTACGTCAAGGGCGCCGATCTCGCCTCCGGCAAGTTCTACGACCTGATGCAGTTCAGGAGCGCCAAGGGCGAGAAGCCGGTGGACGGCTACGTCGCCGACAAGCGCGTCATGGAGGGCGGCAAGGGTCTCGTCAAGGCCGAAGGCATCAAGGAAGGCAACAAGTGGGTCGTCACCTTCGAGCGCACGCTGGCCGGCGGCGGCACCGGCGATCACGTCATTTCCGCGGGCAAGGTCTACAATTTCGGCTTCGCCATCCACGAGGACTACACCGAGGCGCGCTACCACTACGTCTCGCTGGGCTACCAGTTCGGACTCGACAAGCCGAATCCGGACGTCAAGAACTACATCAACGTCAGCAAGCCTTGATGCAGTAGCAAGAGAAGTATCGAGCAGTATTTTTAACGGAAAAGGAGGAGATGCTTATGAAAATAAGTCGATTCAAGTGGGCGCTGTCGGCTGCCGCCCTGGCCATGTCGGCGAGCGCGTTCGCGGCCCCGCCGACACCGGCGATGCTGGCCAATGCCTGCGGCGGCTGCCATGGCACCAACGGCGCCAGCGCCGGCCCGTCCATGCCGAGCCTGGCCGGCCATTCGAAGGAATCCATCGTCACCGCCATGAAGAAGTTCAAGAGCGGCGAACGTCCGGCGACCGTCATGGGCCGCCTGGCCAAGGGCTACAGCGACGCCGACTTCGCCGCCATGGGGGATTACTTCTCCAAGCAGAAGTTCCATATCACCAGCCAGGCCCTCGACGCCGCCAAGGTCGCCCGCGGCAAGAGCCTGGAGGAGGAGAGCTGCTCGCGCTGCCACATGGAAAGCGGCAAGGAAGGCAAGGATGACTCGCCGATCATGGCCAGCCAGTGGCTGCCCTACCTGCAGATCCAGATGGACCAGTATCTGAGCGGCCATCGCAAGATGCCGGAAAAAATGGCCGAGAAGGTGAAGCCGCTGTCCAAGCAGGACCTGGACGCCCTTCTGCAGTTCTACGCCAGCGTGAAATAAGGGAGGGCTAAACATGACCATGGAACGCAGAAGTTTTCTCAAACTGATCGGCGCGGGCGCCGGCCTGGGCGCGGCGAGCGTCATGACGGGCTGTGCCGGCCTCGGCATGGAAGGCCCCACCGGCGGTCGCCGGGTGGTGGTGGTCGGCGGCGGCTACGGCGGCACCATCGCCGCCAAGTACATCCGCATGATGGACAAGAGCATCGAGGTGGTGCTGATCGAGCGCAACGATCATTTCGTCTCCTGCCCGTTCTCCAACCTCTACCTCGGCGGCCTGCTGAAGGACCTGTCGAGCCTGACCATCAACTACGACAAGCTGGCGGCCAACCACGGCATCAAGTTCGTGCAGGCCGAGGTCACCGGCGTCGACGCGGCCGCCAAGCTGGTTCGCACTTCGCGCGGCGACATTCGTTACGACAAGCTGGTACTCTCGCCCGGCATCGATTTCCGCACCGAGGAAATCAAGGGCTACAACCTGGCGAGCACGCCGGATGTCATGCCGCACGCCTGGAAGGCCGGCCCGCAGACCGTTCTGCTGCGCCAGCAGCTGGAAGCCATGCCGGCCGGCGGCACCGTGGTGATGAGCATTCCGCTGGCGCCCTTCCGCTGCCCGCCCGGACCCTACGAGCGGGCCAGCATGATCGCCATGTTCCTCAAGCAGCACAAGCCGAAGTCGAAGATCGTCGTCCTCGACGCCAACCCGGACATCGTCTCGAAGAAGGGCCTGTTCCTGAAGGGCTGGAAAAAGCATTACGAGGGCATCATCGACTACCGGCCGGCGAAGAAGGTCACCGAGATCGACGCGGCCAAGAAGACCGTGCTGATCGAGGGCCTGGAGGACGTCCGCGGCGACGTGGTGAACCTCATCCCGCCGCAGCGCGCCGGTGCCATCGCCGTCGCCGCCGGCGTGGTCGGTCCGGACAAGAACTGGTGCCCGATCAACCCGACCACCTTCGAGTCGACCGTCAAGAAGGACATCCATGTCATCGGCGACGCCTGCATCGCCGGCGCCATGCCGAAGTCCGGCTACTCGGCCAACTCCGAGGCGAAGACCTGCGCGACCAACATCGTGAACGCGATGAACGGCCGCGAACTCGTCGACATGTCGGGCATCAACACCTGCTTCAGCTATCTCTCCGCCAAGGAAGCGGTCAGCGTCACCGGCGTGTATCTGGTCGACAAGGCCAAGAGCACCATCGTCGCCGCCCCCGGTTCGGTGGCCGTTTCGCCGGACCTCTCCGAGCTCGAGGCGATCTACGCCGAGAGCTGGCTGAAGAACATCCTCACCGAGATGTCGAGCTGAACGTTCGCGGCCCCAAGGACAAACCCCGCTGCGGCGGGGTTTGTTTTTTCAGCCGTGCCCGGTGCTGCCGAAGCCGCCGGCGCCGCGGTGCGACGCCTCGAAGCTGTCGACGACGTTGAAGGCCACCTGCAGCACCGGCACGACGATCATCTGCGCCAGGCGGTCCAGCGGATTGATGGTGAAGGTCTCGCGGCCGCGGTTCCAGGTGGAGACGAAGATCTCGCCCTGGTAGTCGGAGTCGATCAGGCCGGTGAGGTTGCCGAGCACGATGCCGTGCTTGTGACCCAGCCCCGAGCGCGGCAGGATCAGCGCCGCCAGGCCGGGGTCGGCGAGATGGATGGCAATGCCGGCAGGTATCAGCTGCGTGTCGCCCGGATGCAGCTTCACCGGCGCCGCGACGCAGGCGCGCAGGTCGAGCCCGGCGGAGCCGGGCGTGGCGTAATGCGGCGGATGGTCCTTCAGGCGCGGGTCGAGGATGCGGACGTCGATGCGATGCACTTACTCTCCTCCGTTGCCAGCGAGCAGGGCGCCGACGTGGGCGACGATGCCGCGGGCGATTTCTATCTTCGGCGCCGGGCCGAGCGGATGCCTGCCCTGGTCGTCGAACAGGATCACCGCGTTGCTGTCGCTGCCCATGGCCTCCTGCACCAGATTGCCGACCACCAGGTCGACCTTTTTCTTCCGCCGCTTGTCCTCGGCGTACTTTTCCAGGTCATGGCTTTCCGCGGCAAAGCCGACGCAGAAGGGCGGCCGCGGCCGCGCGGCGACCTCGGCCAGGATGTCCGGGTTGGGCGTCAGCGCGATCGCGATCGGCTGGTCGCCTTTCTTCATTTTCCCGCGCACCGGTTCGGCCGGACGGTAATCGGCCACCGCCGCAACGCCGATGAAGATGTCGCAGGCGTCGACGCGCTGCATCACCGCCGCGTGCATCTCGCGCGCGCTCGTCACGTCGATGCGCGTCACGCCGAAGGGTGTCGGCAGCGCCACCGGCCCGGCGACCAGCGTCACCTCGGCGCCGGCATCGCGCGCGGCGCGCGCCAGCGCGAAGCCCATCTTGCCGGAGCTGGGGTTGGTCAGGCCGCGCACGGCGTCGAGCGCCTCGAAGGTCGGTCCGGCGGTGAGCATGAGGCGCCGGCCCGCCAGCAGCTTCGGCTGGAAGAAGCCGACCAGCGCATCGTGGATCTCCTCCGGCTCGAGCATGCGGCCGAGGCCGGTTTCGCCGCAGGCCTGCTCGCCCGCGGCCGGGCCGAGGATCGTCACGCCGTCGGCGAGCAACTGACTTTTGTTGCGCTGCGTGGCGGGGTTCTCCCACATCTGGCGGTTCATGGCCGGGGCGACCAGCAAAGGGCAGTCGCGCGCCAGGCACAGCGCCGAGAGCAGGTCGTCGGCGCGGCCGTGCGCCAGCCGGGCGAGGAAGTCCGCCGAGGCCGGCGCGACGACGATGGCATCGGCGGCACGAGAGAGTTCGATGTGCGCCATGTTGTCCGGCATGCGCGCATCCCACGCGTCGCACCAGGCCAGCCTGCCGGTGAGCGCCTGGAAGGTGACCGGCGTGACGAAGCGCGCGCCGGACGCCGTCAGCACGGCATGCACCTCGGCGCCGTCCCTGACGAGCCGGCGCGCCAGTTCCGCCGCCTTGTAGGCGGCGATGCCGCCCGTGACGCCCAGCACCAGCCGCTTGCCCTTCAGTTCAGCCATGACGATGAGATAGAATGGAAACCGTTCCGCACGATTCTACTATACGCATGGCGATCACCGACTGGCCCGAAAGCGAGCGCCCGCGCGAGCGGCTGCTGGCGCATGGCGCGCAGGCGCTCTCCGACGCCGAGCTGCTGGCCCTCTTCCTGCGCGTCGGCGTGAAGGGATCGAGCGCCGTCGACCTGGCGCGCACCCTGCTCGGACACTTCGGCGGCCTGAATCGCCTGTTCGCCGCCAGCCGGGCGGAGTTCGCCGCCATCCCCGGCATGGGCGACGCCAAGTACGCCCAGTTGCAGGCCGTGCTGGAAATGGCGCGGCGCGCGCTCAAGGAGGAAATCCGTGCCGGCGACGCCCTCGCCTCGCCGCGCAGCGTGCGCGACTGGCTGCGGCTGAGGCTGTCCGGCCTGCCGCACGAGGTGTTCATGGTGCTGCTGCTCGACGCGCAGAACCGCCTGATCGCCGCCGAAGAGCTGTTCCGCGGCACGCTGACCCAGACCAGCGTGCATCCGCGCGAGGTGGTCAAGCTGGCGCTGGCGCACAACGCGGCCGGCGCCCTCCTCGCCCACAACCATCCCTCGGGGGTGGCCGAGCCGAGCCGGGCCGACGAGGCGCTCACCCAGGCCCTGAAACAGGCCCTGGCGCTGGTGGACGTCAGGCTGTTCGACCACTTCATCGTCGCCGGCCCCGGCGAGCCCCTGTCCTTCGCCGAAAAAGGCTTGATTTGACAGCCAAACATTGCGTATAATGCGCGGCTTTGCTAATTCCGATTTCTGGAGCACATCATGGCCCGCGTTTGCCAGGTGACCGGTAAGGCACCGATGGTGGGAAACCACGTCTCCCACGCCAACAACAAGACCAAGCGCCGCTTTCTGCCGAACCTGCAGAGCCGCCGCTTCTGGGTCGAGTCCGAAAACCGCTGGGTGAGCCTGCGCGTGTCCAACGCCGGCCTGCGCACCATCGACAAGAAGGGCATCGACACCGTCCTCGCCGAACTGCGCGCCAAGGGCGCCCTCTAAGGAGACCCGCCATGCCCCGCGAGAAAATCAAACTCGAGTCCACGGCCGGCACCGGCCACTTCTACACGACGACCAAGAACAAGCGCACCATGCCCGAGAAGCTGGAGATCAAGAAGTTCGATCCGAAGGCGCGCAAGCACGTCACG
>JAANMT010000164.1_pt1 | contig 67769 bp, 34 predicted proteins | sample 7279711 | NCBI WGS metagenome assembly JAANMT01 (sample SAMN14094538, study PRJNA606508) | bioreactor metagenome | isolation source: A lab-scale SPAN reactor treating ammonium-rich wastewater day 1 | place: Ireland: Galway | collected 2017-01-16
GGGTGGACGAAGGCGTGCTCCCAGCGCATCGCACCGCGGGAGGCCATCGCAAGTTGCTGCGGGCCGAGGTGCTAGCGCTGGCGCGGCAGAGTGACCTACCGCGCCAGGACCTGGCGAGGTTGATCTTGCCGTCCGAGAAGCCGCAGCCGAAAGACTTGGAGTCGCTTCCCGAGGTGTTATCGGCGGCGCTGCTTCGAGGAGACGCCGCGGACGTGCGAGCTTTGATCCACCAGGCCTATCGATCCGGCGCGCCGGTGGAACTACTTGCCGATCGCGTGATTGCCCCGGTCATGGCGGCCGTGGGACACGCGTGGGAGCGGGGGCGCATCGACGTGTGGCATGAGCACCGCGCGACCCAACTCTGCGCCGCCGCGATCCATGAACTGCTTCCGGAGCTGGAAGCCCGAGCCGAACGCGGCCGGCCGGTCGCCGTGGGTGGAGCGCCCGAAGGCGACCCGTATCAACTGCCGTCGCTGTTAGCGCAGTTGGTGTTGTTGGACGCCGGTTGGGAGCCAGTCAACCTGGGACCCAACACGCCCTTTGGCAGCTTCGTCCTAGCGCTGGAGGAACTGCGCCCGCGGTTGGTTTGGGTATCGGCTTCCTGGCTGCGCGATGCGGCCAGCTTTACCGCCGAGTACCAAAAGTTTTATCGTGTGGCCGAGCGCGCCGGCGTGGCGGTTGCGGTGGGCGGGCAAGCCTTGAGCGAGCCGCTGCGGTCCCAAATGCTCTACACCACTTACGGAGACGGTTTGAGTCACCTGGCGGCGCTGGCCCGTACGCTTCATCCCCGGCCTGGTCCTCCGCAACGCGGTCGACCCCGTAAACAGGAATAGCCGCCGCCTCGGCACAAAGCAAATGGAAAAAGTTCCTGTCGTGTTGCATTCCTTGGATGCTGAGACTGACAGGAGGACGGCGAGACCGTCCGGAACACGCACGACAAAAACATCGTGCGGCGTCGTATACGGCGTGCGGAGAATTGGGAAGCCTCTGGCCGACCGGTGCGGCGGATAACCGAGGCGCGAGAAAAAATGAACTCCCCTGAGGATGCTACTCCAAGATGCGATCTCGCCGAATCGAAGTTCACGACCGGATGCAACAGGGGTACGTTTACCTTTTGACCGAGCCGGCGGGCGAGAATTTCCACGTCGAATTCCAACCCGAATTAACGCCCAAGCAAATGCTCGAACTGGGCGTGTTCGGCGGCAAGTATATGACGGACTGCGCCGCCGAATTCCCGGATGACTGGTTCGAAAACGCCCGGCTCTGCCCCGAGCGGCGCACGCCGGAGTTGAACTGCTTTGGCGTGAATGCTTCCCAGCCGCTTCGCGTGTGGCGGGAGAAAGGGTGGATTTACCACGAAGACCCGCGGGGCTGGTTTCAGTGGTACTGCCGTTATTACCAAGGGCGGCGCTGCCCGGACGATGAGCGCCAGATCCGCCGGTGGCGGGCCATTCGCCGCCATCTGGCCCAAGTGGAGCAAAACTGCGGCCGCCGCGACCTCACCTGCCGGCGCAAGCAAAGACAAGCCCTGCTTCACTGGGCGTATGACGCCCGCATGATCTAGCGCTTCGTCAAAGCGTATGCAAGAGAGGGGCCGTTAGTGCGTTTTTCACGGTGGTTTGAAGCGTTCGTCCGTGTAGGTTACTCGCGGAGCGAGTGACCTACATGAAGACACGCCACGCTTGCCTCAAAAACGGTCTAGCGCATCCGGCGGCATTAACGGTTTCTGCCTTTGCCCTTGCCGGGCTTTCCACCGCCGCCGCCGCCGTTTCCTCCGCCCTTGGAGTTGATGACTTGGACCGCGTCGCTGTCGCTAAAGGCGCTGCCGTCGTGCAGTTCTCCGCGTAAGGTGGCCAGCGTGCTGCTGGTGGTCAGGCCGGTGCTGGAGGGCTTGAAGTAGGCGACCACGTCCAGCCGGCCGTCGCCGTTCACGTCCCGCAGTTCGTACTTCGGACCGTGCTTCTTGTGGGTGACCAGCGACTGCTCGCCGCCGGTGCGGCCGAAGGTCAGCGAGGCCACGTTCACCTGCGCCGCCGCGTCAAACGATTCGCTGGAAAGAATGGCCACCGCCACTTCCGAATTTTTCAAGTTGATGACGTTGGCGCTGGGGTCAAACGGCGTAATGTCGATGACCGGCGTTTCGCCTTGAGCCGCCAAAAAGACCGAAACCGTGGCGACCGTGCTGGTCCCCACGCCGTCGCTCACGCGGTAAGTGAACGAGTCGTTGCCAAAGTAATCGGTGTCGGGGTCGTAGGCCAGCGTTCCGTCGGCGGCCAGCGTCACCGTTCCGTGTTCGGGGTCGGTCAGAAGCTGGACTGTCAGCGCGTCGCCGTCGGGGTCCGCGTCGTTGGCCAGCACGTCAATCACCAGGTTGACGTCTTCGCTGCCCGTGGCCGTGTCGTTCGCCGCCGTCGGCAAATCGTTGACCGGCGCCACGGTCAACGTCACCGTGGCCAGCACCGGGGCGCCTTGCCCGTCGCTCACGGTGTAGGTGAACTGGTCGGGCCCGTGGTAATTGGCGTCGGGCGTGTAGGTGAACGAACCGTCGGCCGCCAGCGTCACCACGCCGTGCGCGGCCGGGGCGGCCAGCGTCGCCGTCAGCGCGTCGCCGTCCACGTCTGCGTCGTTCGCCAGGACGCCCGGAGCGGCCACGGTCAGCGCTGTGTCTTCGTCCAGCGTGTAGGCGTCATCGCCGGGCGCGGGCGCGTCGTTGATGGGAAGCACGGTCAACGACACCACGCCCACGTTCGATTCCAACCCGCCGTTGTCGCGCACTTGGAACGTGAACGAATCGGGGCCGTGGTAGTCGGGATCGGGCGTATAGGTGAAGATGGCGCCCGTTAATTCGATCGCGCCATGCGCCGGAAGATCGACGATCCAGAAATCCACCGTGCTGCCGTCAATATCGTTGTACTCCAGGTTGCGTACCAACACGGTGTCTTCGTCCAGCGTGTCGGGGAAGCTGATCGCCCGCGGCGCGTCGTTGACCGGGCGGACGGCGATATAGATTGAGGCCATATTCGAAACCGCCACGCCGTCGCTGGCTTGGAACCGGAACGAGACAACGCCGTTGAAGTTCGCGGGCGGCTGATAGGTGAAGTTTCCGTCCGCCTGGAAGTCGAGCGAGCCTACGCTCGGGCCGCTGTCGGGAACCAGCGTGTAGGTCAGCGCGTCGCCGTCCACGTCGGTCCCCTGCACGGTGTTGGTGAAGACCGTGTCTTCGTCCATCCCGTACTGGAAGCCGTGGGCCACGGGAGCGTCGTTCACGGGCGTGACCGTGATTTGCACGGTGGCCGTGTTCGACACCGCGGCGCCATCGGTCGCGCGGAAGGTGAAGAACACGTTGCCCGTGAAGTTCGACGCTGGCCGATAGGTATACGAGCCGTTGGAATTCAACACCAGCACGCCCTGCGCCGGCCCGGTGATTTGCTCATAGGTCAGCGCGTCGCCGTCCAGGTCGGTCGCTTCCAGTTGGCCCAGAAGCGAGGTGTCTTCGGGCGTGGAAACATCAACATTCGTGGCCACCGGAGCGTCGTTCACGGGCGTGACCGTGAGTTGCACCGTGGCCGTGTTGGAATAGCTGTGGCCGTCATACGCGCGGTAGGTGAACGAGTCGCCGCCCGCGTAATTGGCCGCGGGCGTGTAGGTGAAGGCGCCGCCGTTCAAGACCACGCCGCCGTGGCTTGGTCCCGCGACCACTTCAAACGTGAGCGGCTGGTTGTCGGGATCGGTTGCGATCAAGGCGCCGGTCACGGCGGTGTCTTCCGCCGTGGCGGCCGTTACGTCTTCGGCCACCGGCGGGTCATCGGTCCCCGAGATGGTGATCGTGGCCCGCGCCTGGGCGACCCCGCCGTTGCCGTCGTCGGCTTCATAGACAAACGAGTCGGCCCCGACGTAATCCGCGGCGGGCGTATAGGTGAACGAGCCGTCGGCCTGGAGCGAGAGCGTCCCGTGTTCCGGGTCTTGAATCAGCCGCGCGGTCAGCGTCTGGCCGTTGGGGTCGGTATCGTTCCAAAGCACGCCGCCGAGATTGTTGCCTCCTCCCGGCGCCGCGGGAATCACCAGCGCTTGGTCCTCCAACGTCGGGTAGAAATCGTCGCGGGCCACGGGCTGGTCGTCGTCGATGATCGTCACCCGCGCCGAATCGTCTGCCAGCAAGGCGCCAACGAGGTTGGAAAGGTTGACCAGGAAGTCCTCGTCCGCCTCGCCTTGCACATCGCCGGCCACAACGACGTTGATGGTCTTTTGCGTTTCGCCGGGATCGAACGTGAGCCGGCCCGTGGCGGGAAGGTAGTCGCCGACAGTGGTCACGCCGGCGACCGCCGTGCCGTTGGCGGTGGCGTAATCGACGGTGACCGGCCGCCCCGTGGGCTCCGAGAGCGTCACGGTGAGCGCCACTTGCTGCGTGCCGCTATGCCCCTCGATCACTTGCGCGTCGGTAATGCGCAGCTCGGTGGTGGTGGGGTCGTCGTCGATAATGGTGGCCGTGCTGTAGATATCGTCGCTGGTGGCGCCGTTCAACGCCGCCAGGCGGAGCAAGAACCGCTCGTCCCCTTCGTCCAGCGTGTCGCCCAGCACGTCCACCGTGACTTGCTTCTCGGTCTCGCCGGGAGCAAAGTTCACGCTGCTGGCTACGTGGACGTAGTCGGCGCCGGGTGTGGCGTCGGAAACGAAGGTTTCCCAGTAAATCAGAATGTTCTCGGAACTGGGGTGCGACAGCGTCATGGTAAAGACCGCGGGCGTACTGCCGCTGTCGCCTTCCACCACGGTCGGATCGCTCACGGTGAGTTCAGGGACCGCATCGTCGTTCGTGATCGTTCCCTTCCCTTGGCCATCCAGCAGCACCGCGCCGCTGACCGGCGCCAGGTTTACAAAGAACGTCTCGTCGCGCTCCCAGACGTTGTCGCCCCACACGGGAATCGTCACTTCGCTGATCGTCTGATCGGGAGCAAAAATCACTTCGCCCGGCGAACCTTCGTAGTCGCCGTCCGCGCCCTCGGTGGCCGTGCCCGGCGAGACAGTGTAGTTGACGCGCAGCTCCACGGGGTGCGGCTGCGACAACCGCACCGTAAGCCGGGCCGTGGTTTGGCCGAAGTCGCCTTCCGCCACGGTCACGTCGTCGATGGTGATTTTCGTATCGTCGTTCAGGATCGTGGCGGTGACGGGGTCGCCTATCACCGTCGCGCCTTGACCGTTGAACAGGCGGAGGTGGAAAGTTTCATCTACTTCGGCGGCGGTGTCGCCCAGGATGGGAACCGCCACCGTCAACTCCTGCTCGCCCGGCTGGAAGGTGAGCGTTCCCATCGTCGGGTCGTAATCCTGGCCGTTCGCGGTGACGTCCTGGGTTTGGTAGTCGACCGAAATCGGCGCCGTGGCGGGCGTGCTCAACCGCACCGTGAACACGGCGTCGGTGGTTCCCGCGTCGCCTTCGACCACCGTGATATTGCTGGCCGACACCGTGTACTCGTCGTCGTCAAGGATTGTTCCCACCGCCCGGCCGTCCGAGAAAATCACGTCGGGCGTCAGGGTCCACATCTCGGCGCCCAAAGAGTCATCGCCGGCGCGGAAGAAAAGCTGGTCGCCAATCACGCGCAGGCTATAGTTGGCGTTGGGGCTGCCTGAATCGCGATCGAGCACCGGAATCAAGTGGCGGCCGTCAAACCGCTTGAGCGTGATTTGTCCTTGGTCGTCCTGGTGGCTGAAGTACAAATCGTTGTTGAACACCGCATAGGCGCCCTTGCCGGCGAAGTAGGGCGTTTCGCTCAGCACCGGCCGGGCTACTTGACCGTCGTACTTCCAGAACTCGCGCACCCGATCGCCGTTCTCGTCAAACCGATCGTGGGCGATGAAGTAGAGGGCGCCGTTGTACGCGACCAGGTTCTCCGGCGTGCCGCTGCCGTCGAACGGACGAATATCGGCGGCCAGAGAAACGGTCTGGCCGTCAAACTGAAACAGCTCCCGCCCCACGTACTGCCCCGAACTGTTGAAGCCCGTGGCGGTAAAGTACAGGATGCCGTTCATCTCGGTGAACAGCGCCGCCTGCGAGCCAGCGGAGCCGGGCCAAATGTCGTACTGTTTCAACGTCGAGCCGTTGTAGGTCCACATCTCGATGTTGTCCAGGCTGTTCCGGGCGCGGAACACCAGCAAGTCGTTGTACACCGTCAGCCAGCCCGGTTCGTCGCTGCCTTGGCTGTACAAGTTCCCCACTTGGACCGCGGTATGGTCGGCGCGCAGCTTGAACAGGTCGCGGTGGCCGTTGAAGTTGTAGTTCGTCGCGAAGTACAACTCGTTCTTGTAAACCGTCAATTCGGTCTGGCGGGAGTCGATGAACTGCGGCTTGATAAAGTCGGTGACGCGCGTGGCGGTGGTCCCGTCGAACCGCCAGATCTCGCCGCTGGCGTCAGACGTGTAGGCCGAGAAGTAGAGCGCGTTGTTCCAGACCGTCAGATAACCAGGCGAGGAGCTGGGGGCGCCAAGATAAATGTCGGCCGCCAGCGAGACGGTTTCGCCGTCGTACTTCCACAACTCGCGGCCGTGCGCGGCGTCTTCGGCCACAAAGTACACCGCGCCGTTAAACTCGATAAACTCGTTGGGGTTCGAACTGCCCGCGCCGATGTTGGGAGCGTCGATCTGGTCTAAGGTTCCCGCGGCGGGGTTCGACAAGTCGAGCAAGAACTGCTCGTCCAACTCATCGAACGGGTCGCCCACAATCGGCACGGAGATCGTTTGCTCGGTGACGCCAGCAGGGAACGCGACGCTGCCGATGCTGCCAAAGTAATCCTCTTCGGCGGTGGTCGTGCCGTCGGTGATCACGTAATTGAGGACCGTGTCCACGTCCGGCCGCGGCTCGGAAAGCTGCACCGTGAACTCCATGTTCGCCGTGCCGAAGTCTCCTTCCACCAGCGAGGCGTCGCTGACGCTGGCCGTGACCGCCAACAGCGCCCGGTCCTCCAAACGCTCCAAGTTCAGCGCCAGCCGGCGTGCGAACCACGAAGTTCGAGAACGAGAAAGTGCGCCACGAACCCGCGACCGAGAGAACACGCGCGCCATCCACCACCTCCCGAAGTGCTATGAGGTTCAATGCGCCGCGATCGGAACCGATCGACGTTGGCTGCCCGGCGCACGAAAAGAGCGGTGGGTCTAAGAAAAGACATTCGACCCGAATCAAGGCCGCTTCGCGCGCCCTACGTTAATCCCCGGATCGCTGCTTAGCAATGGCTTGAATTGAACGCGATGGATGGATTCTGTCAACCTTGCCTTAGAGGAGATGAGCTCAGTCGTTAGAGGGGGGGCGCCTGCGGTTTCGCGCCCCCGATTTGCAAGAATGGAGGTCACTTGCGGAGCAGGAGCAAGTGAACTCCATGCAAGACCTCGCTTACGCTACGATCTCGCGCAGCACTTCTCCGGCCACATCCGTCAGCCGGAAATCGCGCCCGGCGTAGCGATACGTCAGGCGCTCATGGTCGAAGCCCAACAGGTGCAAGATGGTGGCGTGCAGGTCGTGAACGCTGGTCGGCTTTTCGACCGCCTGAAAGCCGAACTCGTCGGTAGCGCCGTACACGGTCCCGCCCTTTACGCCGCCGCCGGCCAGCCACACGCTAAAGCCGTAATGGTTGTGGTCGCGGCCGAGCTTGGATTTGCCGTCGCCGCCCAACTCCACCGAGGGCGTGCGGCCGAACTCGCCGCCCCAGATCACCAGCGTGTCGTTGAGCATCCCGCGCTGCTTCAAGTCGGTCAGCAAGGCCGCAATCGGGCGGTCCAACTCGGCGGCCAGGCGGCGGTGGTTGCCTTCGATGTTGTCGTGGTTGTCCCACGGCTGGCCGGCCCCGTGCCAAAGTTGGACGTATCGCACGCCGCGCTCCAGAAGCCGCCGGGCGATCAGCGTTTGCCGGCCATGTACTCCAGAACCGTATAGCTCTTGCGTGGCTTGCGTCTCGCGCGAAAGATCGAACGCCTCGGCTGCTTCGGTCTGCATGCGGAACGCCAACTCGAACGTCTGGATGCGGGCCTCCAGCCGCGGATCGAGCCGCGCCGCGCGATGTTCGGCGTTGAGCGCTTCCAGCAAATCCAACTGCCGCCGCTGCGTGGCGGTGGTGGCGTGCGGGTGGGTGATGTTCTCGATCAGCTTCGACAGTTCCCGATGCTGCGAGTCGATAAACGCGCCCTGGAACACGCCCGGCAGGAATGCCGACTGCCAGTTTTCGGCGTCCTTGATCGGGTAGCCGCCGGGGCACATGGCGATAAAGCCGGGCAGGTTCTGGTTCTCGGTCCCCAAGCCGTACAGCACCCAAGCGCCGACGCTGGGGCGCGGCTGCACCGAGTCGCCGCAGTTCATCAGCATCAGCGACGGCTCGTGGTTGGGCACTTGGGCGTACATCGAACGCACCACGGCGATGTCGTCGATATGCGCCGCCGTTTGGGAAAAAATCTCGCTGACCTCGATTCCGCTCTGGCCGTATTTCTGAAACTTGAAGGGCGAAGGGAACGCCGCGCCGGTCTTGCGCTCGGTGCGGAGCGTTTCGGGAAGCGGTTGCCCCGCGTGCTTGGCCAACGCCGGCTTGGGGTCGAACGTATCGACGTGCGACGGCCCGCCGTTCAGGAAGAAGTGGATCACCCGCTTCGCCTTGCCGGGAAAGTGCGGCGCGCGAGGCGCCAAGGGGCCGGCGCCGTCGGCCGCGGCCAACTCGCCCGCGTCGGCGAACAATCCCGCCAGGCCCAGCGCGCCCAGCCCCATGCCGCTGCGCGTCAATAGTTCCCGGCGACTCAACTGCGATGCGTGGAAGTGAGGGTGCATAAGAGACGTCAGGCGTTGGAGTTCATATCGGTCACCCGCGGGAGCGAATGATTAACCGCTGGTGTAACTCGATTTTCGCTCGTTCGCAACCTCTTGGCGGCGCGCGGCGTTGCAGGAGTTTACAAAACGCGGCCCGATTGCGCCCCGGTTGAATCGCATATCCCGCCACAACCAACACGTTGCGGCCTGCAGAACCAGGGAATGTGGGGCAACAGCTAACCCCGGCTTCTCGACTTTCGGGGGGGTGCGAATCTATCCGAAAGGCTAGTTCGGGGGGCTGGCAAACCCCATCCTGATTATCTATACTAACCGTTCCTTGTTTCTCTTCTCTTTTCTCTTGTTACTTATTAGAGGATGTGATGATGCGCCACGATGGTCGGAAGCCGAGCGGTTTCACTTTGGTTGAATTATTAGTGGTGATCGCCATTATTGGCATTCTCGTCGCCTTGCTGCTGCCGGCGGTCCAAGCAGCGCGGGAGGCCGCCCGACGCAGCCAATGCACCAACAACATGAAGCAGTTGGGACTCGCGATTCACAATTACCACGACACCTTCAAACGGTTTCCCTCGGGTTATGTCCGCCGAAGCGGCGACAACGACGGCTGGGGCTGGGGCGCGTTTTCGCTCCCCTTTATGGAACAGCAGAACATCTATGACAAGCTGGGGATTGGCTTGGGCGCCAAGGTTCCCGATAGCGCTACCGTCGACACGAAGACGGTCATCGACGCTTTTATTTGTCCTTCCGACGCCAGCGGCACGCTCAATAACGACCGCGGCGGCCACGCCAAGTCCAACTACCAGGGCTTGTATGGCAACTCAAACAGCCCCGATCCGAACACCGGCGCGGGCAACGGCCTGTTTTTCGTCAACAGCAATCTGGGGTTCTCCAGCATTACGGACGGGACCAGCAGCACGTTTGCCGTGGGAGAGGTCGCCTGGGACGGGAAAACCACCGGGTGCGTGCGCGGCGGCGGCGTCTGGATCGGCTATTGGGCGGACGGCAAATACGGCGGCTGCTTTTTTATTGGGAACAGCACCCCCAACTACCGGATTAACGGCACGGAGAAGCATGCCTTTAGCAGTCGCCATCCCGGCGGCGCCAATTTCGCCCTGGCCGACGCCTCGGTGCGGTTTGTCAGCCAAACGATCAACGGCACGACGTTCGCAAACTTAGCCCAGCGCAACGACGGGAACACCGTCAGCGACTTCTAACGCGGCCCACGTTCAACCGCGCCGCGCCGGGCGTTATTGAAGGACCCGCGCGGTAGTTCCCCGGGCGTGGCGGAAGTCGCCAGACTTTCGCTACGAGCACCGGAAAAGCCCGAACGCTTGCGAGTTCCGCTCCGAACACGTGATGATTTTCGGGGCTTTGGAAGCTTGCGCGAAGTCGCTCAACTTCGAGCGAATCGATGATCGTCCCGAACCCCGGCCCGGCCGCGATGACGCGCAACCGCCGATTGCGGCCTCGGGAGTTTCCCCGCTAACGAAGATTATTGTTCCGTAGAGGCTCTATGATCATCCGTCTTGACCGCGCGGTCGCGTGGACGACCGCGTTTCTCGCCTTGGTGTTCATCGGGGGATGTGGGGGCGGAGACCTCGCCCAGGTCAGCGGCACGGTGACGCTGGATGGGCAACCCCTGGAGGGAGCCCAAGTCAGCTTCTGGCCCCTGGATGCGGAAGCCGGAAGCGATCGTCCTTCGGCGGGGGTGACCGATGGCAGCGGCCAATACCGCCTGATGTACACGGCGGAGGAACCGGGCGTGCTTCCGGGACGGCATAAGGTTGAAATCAGCACGGCCAGCGGCGGCGAAGAAGGCCCGAAGGCCGAACGCCTTCCGCCACGGTACAATACCAACACGGAATTGACCGCCGAGGTGACGAGCGGAAGAAACACCTTGGATTTTGAATTGACGTCTCAATAGCCCCATGAACCTCCGCACGGCGACGGAGCACCGCGATCCCAAACCCACCCCCGGCGACCCGCCGGTTTCCGCTCGCCTCGCTCGGGCGTTGCTCACCGGCTGGCGGCCCTTGGCGGCGGTGCTCGGGGCGGCCCTGGTGGCGCGGGTCGTGTACTTCTTCCTGTATCACGCTTCGCCGCTGAACGGTTATTACGTTCTCGACCACCAATACTACCTGGAGTGGGCGCGGCGAATCGCCGCGGGCGACCTGGTTGGCGGCGCGGTGTTTGAGCAAGGGCCGTTGTATCCCTATCTTCTCGCCGCCGCATTCCGCGCGGTGGGCGAGCGGATGCCCCTGGTCCTGGCCGTGCAAATGGCCGCCGGCCTGGGGATGACGTGGCTGGCTTACCTGTCGGCCCGCCGCCTGTTCAGCCCTGCCGCCAGCCTCGGGGGAGGCTTGTTGGTGGCGGTGTACGGGCCTCTGGTGTTCTACGAGTGCCTGGCGATGAAGTCGTTTCTCTCGCCGGTGCTCACGGTCGTCGCGCTCTATGCGGGATTGCGCTGGGCCGATGGTGGGCGCCTTGGTTGGCTGGCCGTTCAAGGCGGGGCGATCGGGTTGGCCTGCCTGGAGCGCGAAAGCCATGTCTTGTTGTGGGTCCCCGCGGCGATATGGGTAGGGAGCCAAGCCGCGGCGCAAGACCGCCCCTGGGCCTGGCGGTGGGGGCGGCTAGGCGTCTTGACGGCCGCAATGGTCGCCTGCCTGATTCCCACCGCGCTGCGAAACTATCGGGTCGGCGGGGAACTTGTGGTCGTCACCGCCGGCGGCGGCGAAGTCTTTTACATGGCCCACGGTCCCCACGCGAACGGCTACTACCGCGCGCCCGATTTTGTCAAGCCGAACCCGTTTGTGGAGCACGAAGACTTCCGGCGCGAGGCCGAGCGCCGCGCCGGCCGCGAGCTGACGCGCGGCGAGTCTTCCCGGTTCTGGTTTCGCGCGGCGCTGCGCCATGCGGCCGCTCATCCGGCCGGCACCCTGGCGCTGACGGCCAAGAAGGCGGTCATCCTCCTCAACGATTTCGAGGTGAACGACAGCGAGAACTATCGTGTCGCGCGGCGCGTCGTGGGAATCCTGAGGTGGCTTCCTTCTTTCGGCTGGATCAGCGGCTTGGGACTGATCGGCGCGGCTGTCTGTTGGCGCCAAGGGCGCCGGCATCAGTTGTTGCTGGGGCTTGTCGCCGCGCACGTGGCGTCGGTCCTGCTGACGTATAACTTCAGCCGGTTCCGCCTTGGTCTGACGCCGTTGTGGTGCTTGTTGGCGGCCCAGGGCGCCGCGTGGTTGGTGGACGCCTGGCGGCGCGAAGATCCCGCGACGCGCCGGCGGGCGACCGGGTACGCGGTGATCGCCGTCTTGGTTACCGTCCTCGCGTTTCTGCCGCCGCCTGGCTCGGCGGAAATGACTTACGCCCTGGACGACGAACTCTTGCTGGGGCGGCTTGCATGCCGCGCGGGCGACTTCGACTTCGCCGAAATGCAATACCAACACGCTCTCTTGCTGATGCGCCAGCACGAGGAGCAATTCCCCGATTCCCGCGGCAATCAAGAGGCGCTGCTCGCCGCGCGCGTGGCAGAGGATCTTCTGCGGCACGGACAGCCCCGTCGCGCCATCCCCTACTATCGCCACGCCCTGCAGTTGCCCAATCGGGACCCGGAAAGAGAAATCCTGCTCCGCCGTTGGGTCAGCGTGCTGCGCACGTTCTGGCGCCGCGCCGCGCGGTTCGAGGAGCTGCCCGACCCGCAACGAGAGTTGCGGGACGTGGTGGCTGAGCTTCAACAGCTCAATCCTGGGGAGCCGGCTTACTGGGCCATCGCCGCCCAATGGGCAAGCGACGAGGCGGAGGTCCGCCGCCTTCGTCGCGGGTTGGCCGAGGCCTGCCCGGCCGGGGCCGACACAGCGCCCGAGAAGTCGGCCTGGTGTTGGATGGGGCAAGCGTTCCTGGCCCGCGCGCAGGGCGCTCCGGAAGAAACGCGGCGTTGCGCCCAACAGGCCCTGGAGCTGTGGCCAGAGCACCCTTGGCGGACCGAGATCTTGGAGCTTGTGTCTCCTTAACGCGCGGTCTTTAGCGGATTCTGAGGCCGCGGCAACTTCCAATCACGGCGGCAAGGCGGAGCGTGGGAGCAAGGAATGTAGGTCAGTCGATAAACATAAACTCGTTGGTCGAGAGCAACACTTGGGCGAGTTGCTCCCAAGGGTCGAGCCGGGCGACGGCGGGGCCGGTGAAGTCTTGTTGCGAACTCCAGGCCGGCTCCGAGGAAGTGGTTGGGGTAATCGTCGCTTCCCAGGTGAATTGATCGTTGTTCAGCGTGCCGCCAATGTCTAGCGCCAAGTCCAGGGTGTCGCCGGGCTGGACTTCCACGGCGTCTGCGTGCAAGTCGGCGCGGTTGTTGTGAACGGTGGCCGAGGCCAATAGCCCGTGGCGGCTGCTAATCACGCGGCCGCGCACGCCGTCGCCCGCGGCGGTGTCGTGAACCAGGGTCGAGCGAAGGTTCACGGTCATCGCCCGCGGCGCGGTCCAGCGGCGCACGGCGGCGTGCTGCGCGTCGTTGCCGGCGTGGCCGCCGGTGGCGGTCAGTTGCACCCAGCCCAACTTGCCGTCGGGCCAGGAGGGGCCGCCCTGCCAGGCGGCGCCCGTAAAGTGCGGCAGCTTCTCAAAGCCGGTGGTCCGCTGGGCCGATTCATCGTAGCCGCCAAAACCATACTGCCAGTCGCCCGCCCGCGGCGAGACGGCCTGAGGGTCGTCCTCTGTCGCCTGCACCAGCGCCAGCGCGGCCTCCACCTGCTCTGGCGTGGCGGGCCGCTGAAACACCAGGCGGATCATCTGGCGAATGCGCTCTTCGGCCGGCAAGTCGGCGGGAATACGGCGGGCGAGCGCTCGCGCGCGGCCCACCGGCAGGTCGTGGTTCAAGAAGAACAGCGCTTGTTGCGGAACGGTGGTGTCGCTCCGCTCGGCGATGTGCAGGTCCGGGTTGGCGAAGTCGAACACGCGGAGCGTGCTGGGCAGAAATTGCCGGTCGATCAGCCCATACAGCGTCCGCCGCCGGAACGAGGGAGCGAACAAGCCCGCCGCCTTGCCGCCGGTGCGCAAGTCAAGTTCGCCCGTGACCGAGAGCATCGTGTCGCGCAATTCCTCGAATGTCAGCTTGCGCTGGTTCATGCGCCACAGCAGGCGGTTCGCAGGATCGACTAATTGCGGATTAGTGGAAGGCCGAACCTCACGCGGGCTCCTAGCCGGCGGCAAACTGCCGCTGGAGGGCGCCGGCTCGCCAAGATTCTGCGACTGCGGCTGAATCGACGCTTGCCGGTATGTCTCGGACAACATAATCCTTCGATGTAGCGGTTTTAATCGCCAGCCGTCTTCGATAAACCGCGTGGTGAGCCAGTCCAGCAGGTCGGGATGGCTGGGCGGCTCGGACCGGACGCCGAAGTCGCTGGGCGTGGTGACCAGACCGGCGCCGAAGTGATGCAGCCAGACGCGGTTGACCGCCACGCGGGCGGTGAGCGGGTTGCTGGGGTCGATAATCGCCTGGGCCAACTCCAATCGGCCGCTGCCCTGCTCGAACGGCTTACGGTCGGGGCCGGCCAGCAGTTCCAAGAACTGCCGCGGCGCCACTTCGCCCAGGCTGGACGCCCGGCCCCGCTTCAGTACGCGGACGGGTGTCGTGGGAAGGCGGTCCACCAGGATCACGGCCTGGGGCGGCGCCGCGGGCGAATCGATCAGCCAGCGGTCTACCTCGCCTTGCAGCTTCCATAGCTCGGTGCAGGCGCCGGAGTCGAAGTACGATTCGATGTTCACGATTGGCTCGTCGGGAACTTCACACGGCGCCGCGGGACCGTAGAGCACTTGCCGCAGCGCTTCCGCGTCGGCGTCGGCCAGGGCGGTGGGCGCGGGAAGCTGCTTCTGGGCCGCCTCTTGAAGCGCGGCTTGCCATTGGCGATCGACTTCCGCGAACAGTTCGCCGTACCGCTGGGCGACCTCTTGCGGCGACTGCGGCGGCTGCGCGAACTTCTTTGCCACCCACGGATGCACCGTCCCCGGCGGAAGCGCCGCCAGCGCCGCCGTGACTTCCGCCCATAAGCCACTGCTGTTTTGCCCAGCCGTGTTCGGCTCCGGTGTAGCACTGCTGGGCAAGCCAGCAGTGGCACAGGTTGCGTAAGCAAACCACGGGACGAAGATCGGGTTGCGTTCGGTTTCGGCCCGCGCCAGGAAACTTCGCCACCGCCGGACGAAGGACGGCAGGATGTCGCCTTTCTCCAAGATTTGGTCGAAGCCCTCTTCGGGATACTTGTGCAGTTCGCGCTGGGCCAGCAGGTACTCGGCCAGCCGGCCGCGTACGCGTGCGGCGGTTTCCGCGCGGCGCTGGGCCAGCGTGTCGGCCAGCTTTTGTTGGCGCTTGTGCAGTTCTTCTTCAAAGGCGCGGGCGGCGTCGTCGCGCGTGGCTGGCTCGGCCAGCGCCGCTTGCTTTTCGACGCAGTTCTTGAACACGCCGTAGAGCGAGTAGTAGTCGCGCGTGGGGATCGGATCGTACTTGTGATCGTGGCACCGCGCACAAGTGACGGTCAGCCCCATGGCGCCGCGGGTGACTACATCAATGCGGTCGTCGATTATGTCGTGCGTCACGCCCAAAAACCGCCGCCCCAGCGTCAAGAAGCCCATTGCCGCCAGGTGCTCGGGTTGGTCGGGCGCCGCCTGGTCGGCCGCGATTTGCAGCAGCAGGAAGCGGTCGTAGGGAAGGTCGTCGTTCAGAGCCTGGACCACCCAGTCGCGATAGCTCCAGGCATGGATCCAGAAGCGATGCTCCCGCGCGTAGACGTAGCCCTTGGTGTCGGAGTAGCGCGCCACGTCCAGCCAATGCCGTCCCCACTGCTCTCCGTAGTGCGGCGACTCCAACAGCCGGTCAATCAACCGTTCGTAAGCTTGCGGGTCTTCGTTGTTGACAAACGCTTCAACCTCTTCCGGCGTGGGCGGCAGGCCGGTCAGATCGAACGTGGCCCGGCGGATGAGCGTGCGGCGGTCGGCCGGCGGAGACGGCGCCAGTCCCGCTACGGCCAGTCGGCTGCGCACGAAGGCGTCAATCGGATTGCCGCCCGGCGCGGAAGCCGCAGGATCGACGGGAACCGGCGGATCGCGCACCGGCTGAAAGGCCCAATGCGTGCGGGCCAGGTCAGACCCTAGCGCGGGTAGAGGCTCCGAGCCGGGCCACGGAGCGCCCAGTTCCACCCATCGCTGCAGCGCGGAGATTTGCTCTTCGCTGAGTTTCGACTTGGGCGGCATCGCCAGGTCGTCGCTGTGGCGCACGGCCGCAATCAAGAGGCTCTCTTCCGGCTTGCCCGGCGTGACAGCCACGCCCCGGTCGCCGCCGCGGAGGAGCGCCTCGCGGGAATCCACCCGCAAGCTCCCTTCTTGCTTCTGGGCGCCGTGGCACTTCTGGCAACTTTCCACCAGCACGGGCCGCACTTGCCGCTCGAACAACTCCCGCGCCGCCTCGTCGTTCTCTTCGGCCGCGGCGCCAAGCGCGAACGCTCCCCAGGCGAACAGGAATCCAAGGCCAAGCGAAAGGCGGCGCTGCATGGGGTTCCCCAAGTCAAGTCAAGGTGTGCCAGGCCGATCCATCTCCCACGGTCGTATGGGGCAAAGCCTAGCGCATTTTCCACGAGGGTGTGACGGATTCCTCAGTGTAGGTTACTCGCTCCAGCGAGTGACCTACATAAAAATCCGTCACGCCTCCCTGAAATGCGCTTTAGACTAACTTTTTGAGCCGGGCGGGTCTACCATCTGGCGTGTGCGGCAAGGTTTCAGGGCGAGCCCGCAGTAGCGCGGCGCCCGTGGACGACTCGTTTGAACTCACGGCAGGTCGCCGAGCAGCACCACGGGGAAACCGGTCGCCGCCTTCGCAAGATGAACATCGGCGGTCACGACCTCGCATTGCTCTTGTTCGGCGAGTGCGAGATACAGGCAGTCGTAGACCCCAATGCGGATTTGCGAAGAGATGTCGACGGCCCGCGGGAGCAGCGGCTGGTAGGGATGCAATGCGGGACCGGCGCCGAGAATGGCGAACAAGTACTTTGCGGCCTGACCGGGCTGGATGATTTTCTGTCGCTCCGCGCGGGTCAGTACGTGGGCGCACTCGACGGGAAAGACATCCGGCGCGAGCAGTTCATGCGTCTCCTCCTGAAAGGCGCCGCGCAGCGCATCGGCCTTCGGAGAATCCGGCTCGGGCAGGACCCACTTCAACGCCACGTTCGTATCGAGGACGTACTTCATTCCTCGCGAACTTCACGAACTAAATTGACCGCCACGTTCAGCGTGCCGTGCTTCGTTCGCAACTCTTCCCGCAGTTGACGCGCGGTCTCCAGGGCCTTTTGCCGCAGGTCCGGATCGATGGGGGTTCCTTCCGCCAGACTCTTGCAGATAATTTCCAAATCGGAAAGGGAAGTGTCGGTACTCATACTAGAATTGTCGGGAGGAACAACGACGAAGTCAACGCAAGTCACCTGGCACGGGCTTTTTCTTTTGCTCGCTCGCAGGCGAGCGGCCGGCGTCAGCCAGCTGATGGCGCGGCCTTTATCGCCCGCGCTCGCCGTTAGCTCCACCGCGCGAAGAGAGCGGAGTCCACCGGCGGCGCAATCAGGGGGCTGACGCCCTCCGCTCGCCTTTGGCTCGCGTTGTCTTTCGCTCGCCAAAATCCTGAATGGAAACCCGACGCGCGAGCGAGGGAGCGTCACCGAAAGATCCCTCACTCACGCGTCGGGTCTCTTGGACGAGGCTTCTTCAACGTGTAGCGCATCTTGTATTCCCACCAGCCGTCGTCTTTGGGCTGGGTGAACTTCATGGTCACGCCGGGCGGGAGGAAGGTGAGCATCAGCCCACGGATTCCTTCTTGAACCGCTTCCCAATCCAGCGGCGTCTGTTTGATCTTGGGCATGGGATGGCTGCGATCGGTCAGCTCGAGTTGCAGCTCCACGTTCCCCCCAAAGATGCGCACCGACGCGGCGGAGAGCCGTGGATCGCGCATGGGCGGCGGCTCATAAAGGATCAAGAGCGTTCCGTCTTCCTCCAACTCGTACGGAGGATCGGCAAACTGGATTGCCGAGGGCTTGCACCCAGCCAACGCTGCAAGCAACTTTCGCACCGCCCGCAAGATCGTGGTCAGCTTGACGCCATGCTGCTTCAACTTCTCCACCGTCAAGGGGCGGTCGCCGGGAAGGCTTTCGATCGTGCATTGCGTTTCCCAGACGACAAACTCGAACCGTTCGACCAGCGGCCGGCGGCTGTCAAAGCTGGAAGGAAGCGGCGGCGGATTCTTACGCTGCCCGACCAGGTGGTCCAGAAAGTGCTTCAGCGACTTGAACTGCTTCCAGGCCGACGCGCCTTGCTCGTCGCCGATCAGGTAGACTTGCTTGTCCGTATCCAGGCGCAAGGCGTAGTACTCGCCGGCGCCGTTCGTGCCGATGATGACGAACTCTTCCCACCACCGGGGATAAGCCGCGGCCGTGGGAGATTTCCTCTTGCGTTCCGCCAGGTTCTCCGCAATCACGCGATCCGCGGCGCCGAACACCGGCGCCAGGCTTTCTTCAACAAAGCCCATCTCGGCCAGATCGGCGGCCCGGGCTTGCATCTGTTGCCGATATTGCGGCGGCAACACGATCTTGAGCTTCGCTTCAATACGGTCCAAGTCGGCAGGTGTCATGGGAAGAGAATGCCCTGAAGCTTGCAACGTCCGAGCACAATTTCAAGTCGTTGATTGTACATCGCGTCTTCCGGCAAGCGCGAGTGCAACCCGCCTGATGGCGCACGTTCCAAGCCAATTCAATCAGGGCCGACGCCCCCGCTCGCCGTTGGCTCGCGAAAGAGCTCGAAGGGAAGATTGGCGTGGGAGCGCGGGATCTTTGGGCGTCGCTCCCTCGCTGACGCGTCGGGCTTTCCGTTGGCGATGGGGCGCCACCGCTACGCGGGACGCTGGAGCAGCTCTTTCACGATCCGGCCTTCTTGACCGTCCAGCAGCGTGCCCGCGCCGGTGGGACGAACGAAAACTAGCGAGGCTGGATCGAGGCCGAACAGGTGCAGCAGCGTGGCGTGGTAGTCGTAGTGGTTCACCACGTCGGCCACGGCGTGATGGCCAAAGTCGTCGGTGGCGCCGTGAACGTAGCCGGCCTTTATGCCGCCGCCGGCCAGCCACATGCTAAAGCCGTAGGTGTTGTGGTCGCGGCCGATGTTCTTCTCGTTCTGGATCACCGGCAAGCGGCCCATCTCGCCGCCCCAGTGGACCAGCGTGGTGTCTAGCAAGCCGCGTTGCTTGAGGTCGCGCACCAGCGCGGCCGAGGGGCGGTCGGTCTTCTGGCAGGCCTTGGGCAAGCCGTTCACAATGTTGCCGTGATGGTCCCATTCCTGGGTGCGCGTGTAGATTTGCACGAACCGCACGCCCCGCTCCACGAGCCGCCGGGCGATCAGGCAGCGGGCGCCGAAGTCCCGCGTTGGCTCCTCGTCCAGACCGTACATCGCTCGCGTGGCGGCCGACTCTTGCGAGAGGTCCAGCGCCTCTTTGGCGGCCGTTTGCATCCGCGCCGCAAGTTCATAACTGGCGATGCGGGCCGCCAGGTCGGTCTCGTGCGGATGCTCTTCCAGGTGCCGCCGGTTGAGTTGTTGCAAGTACTCCAGGTACCGCGATTGCGGCTCGCCCGAGAGCTTGGGCGGCGGGTCGAGGTTCAAAATCCGCGGCTCGCGCGGGCGGACCACGGTGCCCTGATACAGCGACGGCAAGAAACCGTTGGACCAGTTCTCGGTCCCCAGCACCGGCAACCCGCCCGGATCGGTCAGCACCACGAACGCCGGCAAGTCCTGGCTTTCGCTGCCCAGGCCGTAAGTGAGCCACGAACCCAGGCACGGCCGGCCGCCCACGTTGCGGCCGTTGTGCATGGCGTTGATCGACTGGCCGTGGTTGTTTACGCCCGTGTGCATCGAGCGGATCAAGGTAATCTCGTCGGCCACGTCGCCCAGGTGCGGCAGCAGTTCGCTTAGCTCCATGCCGCATTGGCCGCGGGGGGTGAACTTCCAGGGGCCGGAGAACAGTTTGGCGCTGGACTCGGCGGCGTTGTCGTACTTGATCTCGCCGGGGAAGTTCTCCATGTGCCGCTTGGCCAGTTCGGGCTTGGGGTCGAACATGTCCAGGTGGCTTGGCCCGCCTTGCATGAACATCGAGATCATGGCCCGGGCTTGCGGCTCGCGCGGCGGAGCTTTGGGCGCCAGGTCGAACGTGGGCTTCTCCATCGGCGGCTGCGCCGGCGCGGCCTGTGCGCCGTCGGCCTTCAACAGCCACGACAGCGCCAGCGACGCCAGACCAAAACCCTGTCCCGCCAGAAAGTGACGCCGTGAAGTACAAGCAAAGGAACGCATGGGTCAATCCACGTAAAGAAAGCGGTTGGAAGACAACAGCGACTGGCAGAACACCGCCAGCGCTTGCTCTGGCGCCGGGAGGACCGTCTTGTCGTTGTCGTTTTTGGGCTGTTGCTCAAAGTGCGTTTGCAGCTCGGTCAGAAACGCCTGGGCGTCGGCCACGTCGGCCTCGCTGGGGTCGGCGGCAAAGGCCAGCCGCCACGCGCGCCGCACTTGCTCATTCCGGTCGGCGCCGGCTTCGCGAACGACGCGCTCCGCGAACCGCTCCGACTGCCGCAGCACAAAGCTGCTGTTCATCATCAACAGCGATTGCGGGGCCACGGTGGACGACGGACGCACCTCGCAGTTGGGCGCCGTCGAGGCCACGTCGAACGGCTCCAGCATTCCCAGCGGCATCGACCGCCGCACCTGCACGTACAAGCTGCGGCGGAACCGCTCGGGGTCGTTCTCGGCCTTGGCCACCAAAATGCCGTTCCCGTCGCGCGTGGCCTTGCCGATGATGATCTGGCCCACCTCGTCAGGGTTCACGGTCGAGGGCGGGCCGAACATCGAGTATTCCCGGCTGCCGCTCACGTCGAGAATCGCATCGCGAATCGCTTCGGTCTCCAAACGCCGCACCGTCATCCGGCCTAGCCAGCGGTTCTCGGGGTCCTTCGCTTGCAAAGCGTCGATGCGGAGCGAGGTTTGTTGGTAGGCGGTCGAAAGGACCATCAGCCGGTGCAGGTCCTTCAGCCGCCAACCGCTACGCACCAGTTCATCGGCCAGCCAGTCGAGCAACGCGGGGTGCGAGGGCCGCTCGCCGATCACGCCGAAGTCCGAAGGCGTGCCCACCAGCCCGCGGCCAAAGTGGTGCATCCATACGCGGTTCACCAAGACCCGCGGAACGAGCGGATGCTGGCCGTTGACCAACTGCCGCGCGAATGCCAGCCGCCGGCCGCTAGTGGGAAGCTGCAGGTCGTCGGTCGGAATCGTGGCGCCCAACTCTCCCAGCACGCTCAGGTCGCCCGGCGGGAGTATTTCTCGCGGTTGGTTGATGTCGCCCCGGAAGAACAAATGCGTGGGGGGAATCTTGCCGGGAACTTCGGTCAGGCACGACACAAAGCTTTCGGCCGGCCGCTTGGCCTGCGCCGCGGCCTTGAGTTCTTCGTACTTCTTGTTGAACTCGTTGAGCCGCTTCGGCTCGTACAGGTACGCGCTGCCGCCGCTCACGTTCAGGCTGGGATGGTCCTTGAGCAACTGCTGCTGCTCGGGCGTGCGCTGGTCGGCCTTGGCGGCGCGGGCCTCGCGGGCGGCGGACTGTTGCTCGGCGGGGAGCTTGGCCACTTCTCTTTCAAAGATGTCGGCCACAATCTGGTCCAGTTCCGTCTTGCGCTCTTCGTCAATCGTGCGCAGCTCGGCATCCACCGCGGCGGCTTGCTCTTGCTCGGCGGTGGTCCATAGGCTCACGCGCCGGGCCGCCGGCGCCCGCCAGTTCTTCCAGTCCAAAGCCGGCTCGAACACCGCCCGCATCCGGTAATAATCGGCCTGCGAGATGGGATCATAACGATGGTTGTGGCACTGCGCACAACCGACTGTCACCCCCAACAGCGTGCTGGAGACAATCTTGATGGTCTCGGCCACCACGTCGTTGCGGGCCACGTTCTGATCCACGCCGCCGTCGCCGGTGCCGTCGGGCGCCATCCGCAAGAAGCCGGTGGCGGCCAGCCGCTCGGCGTCTTGGGGACTCAGGTTGGTATAGGGCGGACTGAGCAACTCATCGCCCGCCAGTTGTTCGATGATAAACTGGTCCAGCGGCAGGTCGGCGTTGAGCGCGCGGACCACGTAGTCCCGGTAGCGGAAGGCCCAGGGCCGCTCGCTGTCCTTTTCCGTATAGCCGTTGCTGTCGGCGTAGCCTGCCGGATCGAGCCAATGCCGCGCCCAGCGCTCGCCGTAAGCGGGCGAGGCCAAAAACTCTTCGACCAGCCGCGCGTAGGCGTCGGGCGCGGTGTCGTTCACGAACGCTTCCACGCGCTCCGGGGAAGGCGGCAGCCCCAACAGATCGAACGAGAGCCGCCGCGCCAGCGCGCGGCGATCCACCGGCTGCGAGAACGACAACCCTTCCGCCTCTAGCTTCGCCAGCAGGAAAGCGTCAATCGGCGTGCTGACCCGCTCCGGCTGCGCCACCGATGGCAACGGCGGGCGCTGGATCGGCTGGAACGCCCAATGGCTGCGTTCTTCTTCGGTCCATTCATCGGCGGCGGCGGGGTCTGCTGGCTCGGCCCGCCGCGTGCGGGCGCCTTGGGCGATCCAGCGCTCGATGACGGCTTTCTCTTCGGCCGAGAGTTTCTTCTTGCCCGGCGGCATCTCATCGTTGGTGATGCGCTCGACCAACAGGCTTTCTTTCGGCTTGTGGGCCACCACCACCGGGCCGGAGTCGCCGCCTTGCAGCATCAGCCGCACCAGCCGCAAATCAAGATTGCCTTCGTGTTCTTCCTCTTCGCCGTGGCATTGGATGCATTGCGCCTTGACGATCGGCCGCACGTGCGTCTCGAAGTACACGTCTTCTTCGTCAGCGCGGGCAGCGCGCGAGGCGCCCGCGATCAGCAAGGCGGAAGCCAGCAGGAACCAGGCGTGACGGCGCGCGGGACGGAGGAACGTCCCCAGGGGGGTGGCGTCATTCATGCTGCTGTTGTAGCCCGTGGAGGAAGGAACATCAATCACCGCCGATGCGAACCAAAGGCGCCGGGCAGGCGGCCGCGGTCAACATCGAACGGCGAGGGCGTAGGCGGGTATGTCCATGGCGAGCGGGGCTCGCCACGAGGGGGAAATTGCAAATTGCAAAATGAAAATTTCAAATTGAAGAGAAGCAATCCGCGCTAACGCAGTAATCTGCTAACGATCTTCATTTTTCAATTTGCATTTCCTAATTGTCAGTTTGCAATTTCCCGGCGTAATTACAGGACTCTCACGTTGCGGAGCGCCGTCACAAGGGTGAAGCAGCGTCCTACTTCACAATTTTGACGCTTGGCATCTGGCGTTGCAACTCCAATATGCCGGCGGGCGTGGCGGCCGTTCCCGCCAGGCGTAGCTCTTTGAGGTTCTCTAAGCCGTAAAGCTGGGGCAGGTCCTCGTCGCCCAGGGTGGCGTTGCCCAGGTGAAGGGTTTGCAGGTGTTCCAGCCGGGCCAGGTGCGGTAGCACCGCGCCGGTGACTTTCGTGTTGCACAAGCACAGCCAGGTGGCGTTTTGCAAAGCCGGCGCCAGGGCGACTAGCCCGGCGTCGCTGGTTTGCGTGCCCGACACGCCTAGCCGCTCCAACCCCGGCAGCCCGCGAAGCTGCGTCAGCCCCGCATCGCCCACGAGCGTTTCGACCAACATGAGCGACTTAAGACGCGTCAAGCCGCGCAGTCGTCCCACGCCCGCGTCGGTCACGGACGTATAGTTCAGCACCAGAAGCTCCAAGTGGGGCAGGCTCGCCAGATGCGCCACGCCCGCGTCGCTAATGCGGGCACGAGCAAGGCCGAGGGCGCGCAGCTCTTTCACCTGGCCCAGCACCGCCAAATCCGCATCGGTCAGCGCAATGCCCCGGACCGCCACACGGTCAGATATGCCATATAACTCCACGACCGGCGGCAAGTCGTCCAGGCGGGTGAGGTTGCCCGACGTCGCTCCCGCCAGCGAGATTCGCACCTGGCCGCCTTTCCACAAGGCCGTCTCGGCGGCGCGGCGTTCGGGCGGCGCGTTGTCGCTGGCAAGCGTGATCGGCCGCCCCTTGTCCGCCAGCGGCGTGAGCGCGAACCGATGCACCCGGAACTGGCTGCCCTCGTTGTGCAAGAAGGGAACGCCATTGTAGAAGGCGAGGTCATTGGCGTGGAGCGCGTAATCGTCCGTGCGGTTCCGGTCGATGACCAACGCGCCGCCCGGATGGTTGGCGCGCACCACGTCGCGTTCGACCGCCACCGTCAGCGCCACGCGCTGCCCTTTCGGCAGCCGGAGCGTGGAATCGGGCGCCGGGATGCCGCGCTGCTCGGCGGTGGATCGCCAGAAGCCGCTCTCGCCGTGGTGATCCAACACCAAAAGGCACGTCTTCCCCGCCAGCGGCAAGCCGACGCCGAAAGAGCCTTCGCCCCCGACTCGCTCTACGATCAACTCCACAAGGTACTCGTCGGGCGGAACGAACGGAACTTGCACGATGGCCCGTTGATCCTCCAAGGCGCGGAAGGTCGCCCCGTTGTCGTCCACCTCCCAATGGCCGTCGATCGCATCCCGCGCTGGCGTCAAGAGAGCGAACAAATCGACCTTCTCTCCCCGCGCTTCCGCTTGCGGTGCTGCAATGGCTTCTTCCACCCACGCCTCGACTTCCAACGCCCCCGCGTTGTCGCACCAGACTTTGCCATCCATTACGCCCAGGAACAACCGCGCGGCGCGGGCGGGAACGATAAACCGTTGGAGCTGTCCGTCCTCGGAGCGGCCGTCGCCAACGAAAAACACCTCGCCCAGCGCGGGAGCGATGAGATCTTCGCCGCTTGCGAGATTCGCCGCCCCGGCCGCGCTTGCCGCCTTGGAAGTTGGCGCCGATTCGTCCGCCCCCAGGAATACGCCTACCAAGGCCATCAGCGGCGCGGGATGGCCGACGAAACCTTTGGGCGCCTTGGCCGGCAGGCGCCGCACGTTGCCGCCGTCGGGGCCGCGCAGGAGTGGTCCCATGTCTTCGCGCGTGGCGCCTGTGACCGAGAACGACACCGCGGCCCCGGCCGACAGCTTCACGCCGCGCACCTCGACGGGCGACTCGCCCGGCGCCGCGTCGGCGCCCAAGGTCGTTCCCCGCGCCGCTCCGGCCAGGTAAGGATTGGCCGTGGCGGGAACGATCACGCGTGGAGCGTGCGCAACCCGCGGCTTGTCGTTCGCCGACGCCTTGCGGAATTGCAACTGCGAGAGCGCCACTTGGCGCGTGCTGGGTTCGGCAAGTTGTGGCGTTTCGTCATTTTGCCGCTCCACGCCAAACACCAGCACCACGCGGTCCACCGTCCCGTCAAACTGGACCGTGACATTGCCCGCGTCGGAATAGTCGGCGGCCGGCGCGGCGCCCACGGCGGTGACCAGGGGCATGGTCGATTCGGTTGAAGTGGCGGCCAACCGCCGGGCGTAGTCGCGAGGAAGCCACGCCGCCGCGATACCGCACGTATCGACGCGCACGGCGGCCGCCCGCCCCGCTCGCTCCATGCGCGGCAGCACCGCCTGGCCGTGATGCAGGCCGAACACGCTTACGCGGTCGGCGTAGCCGTCGCCGGCCGCGTCCACGTCGTAGAGGGTGAACCGCAAGTCCTTCACCGGCGAAGCGAAGTCAAACGCGACCGTCGACACTTCATGCGCTCCGCGCCGCTGTACTTGCCAAAGAAGGTTCGCGGGGGCGGCGCGGTTGCCTCCGGTGAGCGCCGCGGAATTGCTCAAGCCGCTGCGCCGGGCGGCGTTGTTCGCATGCAGGCCCGAAAGCGACACCGCCACGTCCACGCCTCCGGCCGTGAAGGAGGCGGTGCGCGCTTGCCGCCAGTTCACCTTGTCCCAGTCAAGCGTGTACATGGCGCCGAACGGCCGATCCACGGTGAACCGGACATCGTGCAGGGCGATCTGGGGAGTTTCGGCGTTCGCCTCCTCGTGCGTCGCGGGGTGGATGTATTGCAGCTCGACGCGGTCAATGGCTTCCGCAAATTCGACCGCGGCGACACTCTCGGCCGACGCCGCGCCAACATCGACCACCGCCGCCACGCCGACCACCATGCTTTCCGCCGCATCGACGCGATTGGCCGGACCCGCCCGGAGCGTCGGGCGAACCTCGCGATTGCCCAGATAGCCCAACACCTGCACCCGGTCCGAGGATCGGCCAGGCGTGCGGTCTACGTCAAACAAGCGGAACGCCACGTCCTTGACCGCCGCCGAAAAGCGCAAGGTCACGCGCAAGCGCTCCAGCGGCGGCGCCCAGTCGGCCGCGAGCACCAGCGTCTCTTCGACCGACTGCAGCCCGCCTTGGAAGTTGCTGCTCTTGTGCGGCAACTCGGCGGCCTCCGCATACGGTAAACCTTGCGGCAGGGAAACCGTCACGGTGACGTCGTCAAACGCGAACTCGCGCGACAACACCAGCGGGTCGGGCCACCGCGCCGTGTTCCAATCGAGCGTCGCCAAGGGCGCGGTGGGCGGCGGGGCGAGCGATTCCTTCTCTTTCGGCGCCGATCTCCAAGGAATCAGGAACGCCGCCAGACACGCGCCTAGCAGCGCTAAGCCCGCCAGCGCCGCCAGCGTGCGGCGCCGCGGCCGGCGCGCGGCGGCGACATGGAGAGAAATGGGTGCTTCCGGCGTGACGGCCGCGACGGAGTCCGTCGGCGCCAAGCGAAGGTACTCCGCTGTGTCCACCGCCGCCGCGCCATGCGCTTCCGCCGCCGCGGTTAGATCGACCTGTTGCAGCAAGGCGGGCACATCGCAACCGGCGGCGAAGGGCGCCAAGGCCGCGGCCGCCGCGGCCGGCGTGGAGTAACGGTCGGCGGGATTCTTGGCCAGCATCCGGTCGATCACGGCCGCCAACTCGGCGGGCACGTCGGAGCGGCGCTCCAGCACCGAAGGCGGCGGTTGGTTCACGTGGGCCAGGACAATTTGCTGCGGCGAGCGGTCGCCTTCGCCCTCGAACGGCGTGCGGCCCGTGAGCAGCTTGAACAGCGTGCAGCCCAGGCTGTAAATGTCGGCCCGGCCATCGACGGCGCCGCTATCTTGGGCCTGCTCGGGCGCCAGGTATTCCACCGTGCCCAGCGTGCGGTTCGAGGCGGTCAGCTCCTCCGTGGCGTCTTTCAGGCGAGCCACGCCGAAGTCCAGAATCTTGACCGCCCCGCTGGTCGAGAGCATCAGGTTCGAGGGCTTGATGTCGCGATGCACCAGCCCCCGCCGATGCGCGTGCTCCAGGCCGACCGCCGCTTGTCCCACCAGTTGGCAGGCGTCGGCCACGAACAGCGGTCCCAGGCGGCGGACCAACTGCTCCAGATCGACCCCCGGTGTGTACTCCATGACCAGGTAATGCACGCCATCGGCCTCGCCCGCGTTCTCGAACCGCACCAGGTTGGGGTGCGACAGCTCGCTGGCCAGGCGAATCTCGCGGCGGAAACGGGCCACCGCCTGCGGATCGCTCATGCGGTCGGCCGGCAGAATCTTGACGGCCACTTGCTTCTTCAAGTGCGTATGAACCGCCCGGTAGACTTCGCCCATGCCGCCCCGGCCCAGCAGTTCCAGCAGTTCAAACCGGCCCAGCAGACGCGAAGGCGCAGCAGCCGGCGCTGGCGAGCGAGGTGGAGCTTCCTCGGGCGTCGCCGACGCCGGCCGCGTAGCGTCGCCGGGGACCCAATCGTGGGTCGCTTCGTCGTTATCGAACGTATCGCCGTCGGGAGTCATGGAGGAAGAATCGAGGTCGAAAGTCGGAAAGTCGTTTCCCAAGCCGCGAGCTTGTCTCGCGCCGTGTTTCTTCGTTCCCACGCACTGCATGGGAACGAGGGTCCGCGACGCGGAGCGTCGTCACGAGAGGGGAAATTGCAAATTGAAGAGACGTATCCCGCACTAACGCGGCAAGTTGCTATCCATCTTCATTTTTCAGTTTGCAATTTCCCGGCGTCGTCACTCTTCCTCTTTCGACCCTTGGCCTTCGGCTTGCTTCTCTTCTCCGACCTTGATCTTACAGTGGGGAAGCGTGTTCCGCAGCGTTTGGGCGCCTTCTTCCGTCACTTTCGTCGCGGTCAGGTTTAATTCTTCCAGTAGCGTCAGCCCGGCCAGGTGTTGTAAGCCGGCGTCGGTCACGGCGGTGTGGTCGAGATCCAACCGCCGGAGCGCGCGGAGCTTGCCCACGTGCTCCAGGCCCGCGTCGTCGATGAGCGAGCGGGTAAGAAGCAACTCACGCAAGCTCGGCAAGCGTTCCAGGTGCGCCAGCCCCGGCCCGCGGACCTGGGTCCAGCCCAGGTGAAGGAAATCCAAGTCGCGCATCTGGGCCAACACCGCCAGCGCATCGTCGGTAATGCGGGCGCCGGCCACGTCAAGACTGCGCAGCGTGCGGAACCGCGCCACCTGCGCGAACCCTTCTTCATCGACCTTGGCCGTTCCTAATTGGATCACGGTCAGCGGCAGATCCTCCAGCGCCGCAAAGCCCGCCCCCGTGACGCGGGTGCGTCCCACGCGAATCGACCGCACCGCGCGGTGCGACGCCAGGCGCGCCAATCCCGCGTCGGTCACGGCCGTGCCGTTCAGGTGGAGGACCTTCAAGTTTGGAAGCGCCTGCAAGTGGGCCAGCCCGTCGTCGGTCACGGGGGCATCGTCCAGGGCCAGCCATTCCAGCCGCGACAACGGCGCCAACCGCGGCAGGACTTCTTCGGTCACCGCCGTTGCTTCCAGCCGTAGTTCGAGCAGCCGCGAAAGGCCAACAAGTTGCGCCACGCCGTCGTTGGTTACCGCCGCGCCGCGCAGGTGTAGCCGTTCCAGCGACGCGATCCTGGCTACGTGCGCCAGCCCGGCGTCGGTCAGGGCGGTGTTGTTCAGCAACAGCACCGTTAGCGACGGCTGGCCGGCCAGCGTCGCCAGGTCGGCTTCCTCGAACCGGGACGTGCTTAAATCCAGCACCTGCAGTTGTTCCGCTTTCGCCAGGCGGGCGAAATCCTCGGACGATAGTTCCGGTGCGTGCATCATGGCGATCCGCCGCACCCATAGCGGCCGGTCGGGGAGGTTCTCTTCGGGCAGGAAGGCTTGCTGCGTCTGGCCGTCGAACGAGACATTCACCACGGCGCCGCGCTCCCGCGCCCACAAGGCCAGGCCGCGCTCCGACGTGGCGGGCGTCGGCTCCAGCCGCAATAGCTCCAGTCGGCCCGACACCGGCCGCAGGGTCAGCGTGCGAAACTCGACGCCGCTGTTCCACGCCACCAGCCCCAGCGCCCGCGGGTAGGGGTTGCGCCAGACGCCCATCACGCTCACGCGGCCATACGCGGCGGGCCAGTCGATGAGCTGCTGCCCGTTGCGATGCACGCGGACCCGGTCGCGGCGCACTTCGACCGTGACGCGCACTTCTTCGTTTAGCGGGAAGGCGTTCAGGCGGACATGCGTTTCGTTCTGCCCGCCGCGGGCGCCCTCGATCCAATCGATCAGGGTGAACGGGCCGGAGTGGGGGAACTGGTCGAACTCGACCAGGAACTGCCGCCCACCGCCGACCAACATCAGCCCGACTCCATCTTGGCCGGCAGTGCGCTTTGCGACCAGTTCCACGTCATATTCCTCGGGCGGCGCCACGGGAAGCATCATCACGCCGGGCTGGCGGGGCGAGATGACCAGCGCATCGTCGGCGCGGCGCCACTCGCCGCGGACCACGCCGACATTCCAATCGACCAGCGAGAGCAGGTCGATGGCTTCGTCAAAGTCGCTGGCGATGCGCGCTTGCGGCAGCCGTTGCCGCAGCGCCGCGGCGCCTTGCTCGGTCACTTGGGTGGCGATCAGGCCCAGGCGCTTCAGGCCGGTCAACTGCGCCAGCGGTTCGATGGCCGCGTCGGTCACCGCGGCGCCGTTAAGCGAAAGCTCCGCCAGCGCGGCGACTTTGCTCAGCACCGCCGCTTCCGCGCCGGTCACTGCGGTGCGGCTCAGGTCGAGCCGCGCCAGTTGGTCCAGCTTCGCCAGTTCGGCCAGCCCCGCGTCGGTCACCGGCGTGGCGCTCAGGTCCAGGTCGGTCAATTGCCGCAGCTCGGCCAGCGGGGCAAGGGCGGCATCTTCCAGCGGCGCGCTGCTCAGGTTCAGGCGGCGCAGTTGCGGGAAGGCGTGCAAGTTCGCCACCGACGCGCTGCCGACCACCGCGCCGGCCAAGTTTAGTTCCGCCAACTTGGGCAAGTCGGTTAACCGCGGCAGCCCGGCGCCGTCGATCGTGGCGCCAGCCAGGTTGAGCCGCTCCAGTTCGGGCAGGTGCGAAAAGTACGGCAGGTCGGCGGCGGCGAACCAAGGGCTGGTGCGGCCGTCGATGCCGATGATCGTTGGCTCGGCCGGCAGATCGGCCAGTTGCTCGACCACCACGGTTTGATTGTCTTGCCGCGTTTCGACCGTGCCGCCCTTCCAAATGGCTCGCTGGGCCGCCGCCAGCGCGGGCTGTTGTGCGGGGTCGGCGAACTCCACCACGCGGCCCCCGGTCGCCAGCGGCGTAACTTCCAGCCGCGAGAACCGGATGGGGGCATCCGAGCAAAAGAGGAACAGCACGTCGGTCCTGGGCGGCCGCTGCGTGGGGTCCATGCTCAGGTGGATCGGGTCGCCGCGCCAGGTGAACAGCTTGCGGCCGGCGGCCTCCACCTGGATGCTGGCCAACCCGTTGCGGTGGAGGACCGCGCAGGTAATCTCGACCGGGCGGCCATTGGGTATCGCCTGGCCGCGAAACGCCTGGTCCTTGTGGGTTTCCAGCCCGCGGTTTTCTAACAGGTGCGGCCCGCTGAGAAAGCCCTCGTGCGGCCAGTTGTCCAGCGCCAGGCGCACTTGCCGGCCGCCGACCACCAGCCCCAGGTTGGGTCCCTCTTGGCCTTGGCCGGGAAGGCGCTCCACCGTGGCCCGGAGCACGTAGTCGCTGGGCGGGACGTAGGGGATTTGCAGCCAGGCCGGCGCATTCAAGGCGACGGTTAACGCCGCGCCGTCTTGCCGCCACTGGCCCGGCGGCGCGTCGCGCTCCAGGTCGATCGAAGCCAGCAAGTCCACCGCCGGTCCGGCCGGCGCAGGAAGTGGCGGTTCGTCGCCGCCTGCCAGATCGAAGTCCGAGAGCGGCGCGTGAACCTGGCACGCGGGCAACTCTGACCGCATCCGCGCCGCGCCTTGCGGCGTGAAGCGCGTGGCGTTCAGGTGCAGCTCGCGTAGTTTGCGCAGCCGTGAAAGGGACGCAAGGGCCGCGTCGGTGACGCCGCACCCGTCAAGCTTTAAGACTTCCAAGTCGCGCAGCGCCGCCAGCGCCGACACCCCGGCGTCGGTCAGCTGGGTGCGAGAAAGCTCCAGGTGGTTCAGGTGGGTCAGGCGGGCCAGGTGGCGCGCGCCTTCGTCGGTCAGTTGCGTATCCTCAAGCCGCAGTTGCCTTAGGTTGCGGAAGGGGCTTTCCGCCAGGCGCGCCGCGGCGGCGTCGCCAAAATCCGAGCGGTTCAGCGAAAGCGATTGCAGCAGCGGCAGATTGGCCAGACTCGCCATCGGTTCGGCGCCTAGCCCCGACAGGCCGTTGGCTTGCAGATAGCGCAGATCGGGCAGTCCTTGCAGGTGCGCCAGCCCCGCGCCGGTGGCCTGTGTGTTGCTGATCTCCAGCCAGCGGAGACGCTTCATTTGGCCGATGGTTTTTAATCCCTCGTCGGTGATCGCGGCGCCAACCAGGCCCAGGTCGGTAAGATTCAGCGAGGCGAGCTGCGCCAGCCCCGCGTCGGTCACTTGGGCGTTTGCCCGCGCGCTCCCCGTGACGCTGGTCTTCTCCAGTTGCGGAATGCGTCCAAGTTGCGCCAGTCCCGCGTCGGTGATGCCGGTGGTGCGTAGCCACAGATCAAGCAGCGAGCGATGCCCCGCCAGCGCCGCCAGGTGGCGTTCTTCAAAGATGGCGCCGTCCAGGTACAAGGCCCGCAGTTGTTGCGTCTGGCCAAACCGCGCCAGGTCTTCGGCGGTCAGGCTGACATTCTTGAGATTCCAAGCCCGCCGCACCCACAGCGGTCGGTCGGGCAGCGGTTCGGTGGCGGGCCAGTCCGTTTCCGTGTGGCCGTCGAAGGTGACGAACACGGTGCCGCCCAGTTCAAGAATCCGCTCGGCCAGGTCGCGCTCCGAAGTGTGCGGCGCGGGCCGGACGGGAATGGCGCCCGCCGCGCCCGAGATAGGACGCAGCGAGAGTTGCGTAATCACAAAGCTGCTGCTGTGCGCGCCTACGCCCCACACGCGCGGGTCGGCAAGTCGCCAGTCGTCGCGCAGCCAGACGCGCTGGTAATCGGCGTTCCAGGCGATGACCGGCTCGCCGTTGCGGAGCACGCGGACCGAGTCGCTGCGCACCTGGACGGTGGTTTGCACGCTCTCGCCGCCGGGGAACCAGACAATTTTCTTCGCCGTCTCGTTGGCTTGCTCCCGCGTGCCGTCGATCATATCGACCAGGCTATAGGGACCGCTTGTCGGAGCCTGGTCGAACTGCACCAGGAATTGCCGCCCGCCGCCATGCAGCACCAGGGCGAAGGCGTCTTGCCCGCCGGTGCGCCGGGCCGTGACTTCCAGATCATATTCCGCCGGCAGCGAGACCGTGACCGGGGCCAGCGCCACGCCGGAAGGCGACGAGACCGCCAGCGCGCCGTCGGAGAAGCTCCACGGGCCTTTGACCGCTTCGGACCAGTTCAAATCGACATCCGGCAGCAGGTCGATTGGCCCTTCATACCCGGTAAGCGGCGTGGCGTTGGGCAACTTCGCACGAAGTTGCTTCGCTCCCTCGTGGGTGAGTTGGGCGCCGATAAGGTTCACTTCCTTTAGCGACGGCGCCGCGGCAAGTTCCGCCGCGCCCGCGTCGGTCACGCCGGTGGCCATGAGCGACAAGCGCGCCAGCGCCGGCAAGGTGGCCAGCGCGGGAAGGCCCGCGTCGGTCACGCCCGTATGATCGAGGTTCAGCCGCGTCAGCCGCGAGAGTTGGGCCAAGGGCGGCAAGTTCTTGTCGGTCACGCCGGTGTAGGCCAGGTCGAGTTCTTCCAAGGCGGCGAGATTGCCGATCGCCGCCAGCGCCGCGTCGTCCAGCCGCGCGCCGCGCAAGTCCAGATGGCGTAGTTGCGGCAAGTCGCGCAGGGCGGTGGTTGCGTCGCCCGCCAGGTCGGCGCCGCCCAGGCGGAGCGTTTCCAACCGGGGCAGGCCGGTAAGCCGCGCCAGGTCTTCGGCCATGAGCGCGGGGCCGGAGAATTCCAGCCGCCGCAGGTTTTGCAAGTGGGCGAAGTAGGGCAAGTCGGCGCTGGTCAGCCATTGGCTGGTGGTGGCGTCGATTTGCTCGACCACGGGCTGCGCCGGCAGGTCGGCCCGCTGCGTGACTTCGCGGAGCGCCGCTCCGTCGCGGACCCACACGCGGCCAGCTTTCCACACCAGGCGCTGGGCGGCGGCCAGGTCAGGGTTTGCCGCGGGATCGGCGAACTCGACCAGCCGGCCTTCGCCCGAAATGGGAATGACCCGCAGTTGGGAAATCTTGAGCGGGTTGTGCCAGGTAAACAGGTACAGCACGTTGGCGGTGGGCGGGGCCTCGCCCCCAGATTCCGACAGGCGGCTTTCCTGACCGCGCCAGGTAAAGATCTCCTGCCACTGTCGGCCGTCGCCGCGCTCCACGCGAATGCTCGCCTGCCCGTCTTGCCGGCGCACGGTCCATGCCAGGTGAACCGGGCCGCTGGCGGGAATGACGATTCCCCGATACGCCTGCGCCTTGTACGCCGGCACCTCTTGACCGTCCAGGTTGGTGGGACCGCTCAGGTAGCCATCGTTCGGCCAACCGTCCAGGATCACGCGGAAACGCCGGTCGCCCAACGGCAGGCCCAGGTGCAGGCTTTCGGTCCGTCCGAGGCGTTCCACCACGGCTTCGACCCGGTATTCGTGCGGCGGTTGATAGGGGAATTGCAGCCGCGCCATTTTGTCGTTTTCCGATACCAGCGCCACGCCATCGCGGCGCCAGGCGGTCTTGGTCGCGTCGCGGTCCAGGTCCACCAGCGCCAGCAGATCGACGGGCGGAAACTGCGACGTGATCGGTCCGGACTCGTCCCAGGCGGGAATAACGGGCGCCAGCGCCACGCGGATCACCTGCCGGTCGTTGCGGCGCAGCTCAAACTCATTGGGCGAGAACGTCAGCCCCGAGCTGGCCGGGTCAAAGAAATAGGCGCCGATCCGCAGAGTTTGTTCGTCGGGGTAAATTGCCTGCCGATTGCCGTATTGGTCGATCAGCCCCGCTTGTTGCAGGGTCAGTTCCGCCTCGGGAGTGTCGAATTCGAGAACCACCGTGCCCCGCGCGGAGGACATTTTCAAGAGCAGCACCATCAGCGTCACGCCCAGCACGAAGAACGCCACGCCGGCCGTCAGCACGATCGGCAACCAAGGGATGCGCGCGGCGTTGAGCGGCGCCGCCTGGGTCGGCGCGGGAACCGGGCGATGGACCACCTGGGCCAGCGTCACCGTGGGCGCGGCGTGGTCGGTGGTTTCTTCCGATTCGGCCGTCTCGGCGCCGGCCAGCAACCGCGGCAAGTCGGCGCCCGCGGCGAACGGCGCCAACGCGGCCGCCACGTCTTCGGCCGAGGCGGGGCGGTCTTCCGGCTTCTTGGCCAGCATCCGCTCCAGGAGCGCGGCCAGCCCCGGCGGCGTTTCGGGGCGAATTTGCCGAATGGGCGGAACCGGCGCCTGGGCGTGGGCCAGCATTTGCTTGGCCGACGTGCTGTACCGCCGCTCTCCAAACGGCGCCCGCCCCGCGAGCAGCTTGTAGAGCGTGCAGCCCAGGCTGTAGATATCGGAGCGCGGGTCCACCGCCCGGCTGTCGGACGCCTGCTCGGGGGCCATGTATTCCAGCGTGCCCATGACCTGGTTGGTCAGGGTCAGGTTCTTGGAGTCCGAAGCGTAATCCAGTAGCGTGTCGAGGTCTTGCGCGCTGGGTTCATCAAGGGCCGACATTTCGCCAAAGCGGGCCAGGCCGAGGTCAAGAAGCTTGACGATTGCGGATTGCGGATTGCGGGCTGCGGGTTGGAGATTCTCTTCTTCCTCAATCCGCGGTCCGTAATCCGAAACCCGCAATCCAGCCAGCATCAGGTTCGAGGGCTTGATGTCGCGGTGGACGCGGCCTTGGCGGTGGGCGTAGGCCAGCCCCAGCGCGGCCTGGCGAATCAGCTCGCAGGCCTCGGGCACGGGCAGCACGCCGTGTTGGGCCGCCAGGCGCGACAGGTCCACGCCTTCCACGTACTCCATCACCAGGTAGTGAATGCCGCCTTCTTCGCCCGCGTCGATCGCCCGCACAATATGAGGATGGTCCAACTGGCCCAGGGCGACCATCTCGCGCTGGAAGCGCTCGATGGCTTGCCGGTCGGCGCTGCGGCGGGGATGGAGCAGTTTGACCGCGTACAGCGAACCCAGGCCCACGTGCCGCGCCTTGTACACCGTGCCCATGCCGCCCGCCCCCAGCGGCTCCAGGAGTTGATACTCGCCCACGCGCTCCAGGTGCGCGGGTGGATCGGGCGAGGTTCCGCCGTAAGTGAGCGCCGAATGGCCGGCGGTCGCCTCGCTGGCGAGCGTGGCGGCCGGCGCCGGCGAACCGCCGCGCTGGATGCGGACCAGCGCCTCCAGGCATTCTTGTTCGTCGGCGTAGGGGAGTTCGCGCCCGCCTTTCGCCAGGCGGTCGGTCGAAGGCGCTTCGGCGTTGTCCAGCGCGGCCACCTTCGCCTGGCAGGCTTCGCACACGTCGACGTGTTCGGCCAGGCGATCAGTCGCTTCCAACGACAACCGCCCCGCGACGAACTCAGCAATTTGCTCATCGCCCGGGCAAACGGTTTGCGAATGAGGCGCCGGACCGGTCATGCGGAAATCTCCTGAGGAGGGTCAAAAGTCGGAAAGTCGAAGATCGGAAAGTCAGGAGGGGAATCGCCGGCGACAAACCTGTCGCCGGAGGGCGCCCCAACCCCAACCACCCGCCGCGCCAGATCAACAACGCAAGCAAAAATCAACTTCCGTATGGGGGGCGCGGCGATTCATCGCCGCTTTCGTCTCTTCATCTTTCATCTTTCGACTTCACTCTGCTTCCATCAACTCTCCGAACTCTTGTCTTAGGCGGCTGCGGATGCGGGACTTGGCGATCCGCACGGCGTTGGGCGTCAGGCCCAGTTCGGCCGCCACGTCGGACGTGGGGCGGCCTTCGACAGCGGTTTGCCAGAAGGCTTGCCACGTGACCGGCTCAAAGTCGGCCCGCACCAACTCCAGCGCCTGGCGGAACACGTGGCCGATCTCGGCCTGGCGATCGGCGGGCGTCTCCGGGTCGGCTTCGTCCGGGTGTTGGGCTAGTTGCATCTGGGCTTCGGTCCCGCCCGCGGCTTGCGGCTGACGGTCTTGCCGCCGCCAGTGGTCGCGAATCTTGTTGTTGGCGATGGTTTTGAGCCATTTGCGGAAACTGTCGCCGGGGCGGTCGTGATGAAACTCGCGAATGTGCCTGGCCACCGCGCGGAACACCTCTTGCGAAACGTCGGCCGCATCTTCGGCTTGCAGCCCTTTCTGCCGGCACCAGCTATACACCAGCGAGCCGTACAACCGCACCAGGCGCCGCCAGCCCGCGTCGTCGTCGTCCCGCAGCCGCGCTAGCAAGCTGGTCGAGGTGACGCTGGGAACCGCACCGGGCGAAGGGGGCGACGTTTGGCTTTCGTCGCTAGAAGAAGGAACGTCAGAGCGTTTCACGATTTTTTTCCGCCGCAGAAAATACCCCGGAAGAGCGCCGCTCATTGTACCGCAAAGAGCAGGGGCAAGGCAGCATTTCGGTCGCCGACGCGCTGCAAGTTCTTCCCCCGAGCGGCCGACGCGAGCTGGCTGGCGGCGCCGCCACGAGCGCTGAACTCCGTGTTTCGCCCGCCGCCCAGGAGATTGGATTTTCCAAGGCGATTCCATCAGGGGGCTGACGCCCCCCGCTCGCCTTTTGACTCGCCGTTGGCGAGCGCATGGTGGGGTGTTAGTGGCAGGCCCAGCCGAAGGCGACTACGCTCTTGTGGCGTTTGCATTGGGTGATGTAGCCGATTCCCATGTCGCCAAACATGAAGGGGAGCGCGTCGCCCGTGAGTTGGAAGACAAACTGCATTGGCTTGCCGCAGCGCGGGCAGTCCGGGTATTCGACGTTTTGAATCCAGTTCGGCCAGCCGCCCAGCTTGTCGCCGCCGTCGCATTGCTCGCTAAGCCGCGTGGCGATGTCGTCGTCAATGTCCAGTGGCGCCGAGGTGAACTTCGGCTTCTGGCAGATGACGCGCATCGTTTTCTTCTTGAAGTCGTATTCGTAATCCAGCCCCAATTCTTCGTGTTCGGCCCACTTCGGCTCGTCCACGAATTTTTCCCAGCCCACGATGATCTTCGGCTCGAAGGCGCGGAGGTCTTCCGGCGGCTTGCGGGGCCGCGGCCGGGGCGGCGGTTGGATCACGCGCACGCGCTTGCAGGTGGTAGAGAAGGGCTCCCAACCGTCGTCGCTCTCGCAGGTGCGTTCGCCGGCGCCGCGGCAGTAAAAGAGTTGCAACAGGCCGCTGCCAAATGGCTTGCCGACCTCTTTGGGCAGACGGTCCAGGTTCAACTGGAAAAACAGTTGCAGCGGGCGCTCGCAGCTTGCGCAGTGGGGCCAGTCTTCGTCCTGGAGCAACAGCGGTTTGCCCGACATCTTGCTGGCCGTGACGGGACCGTCGCCGGCGCGAAGCACCGGTCGCCACGCCGGCCGGCGATGCCGCGCCACCCACGGTTGCAGAAGCTCCAGCACTTCGTCGGCGGTGGCAGGTTTGGCAGGCATGCGGAACGGCCATTCCAAGTGAGGTTCAACAACCCGCGTGGTCACGCGCTGAAGCGAGTGACCTGGATTTAGCCAAAGAGCGCCGGCAGGGGGGCGCCTTCGCAAATGCGGTGGGGACGGCCGTCGCGATCGGGGAGCATTTCGTGCGTATCGACCCCCAGCGCATGAAACAGCGTGGCCGCGTAGTCTTGCGGAGAGACAGCGTCTTGCACCGGGTACGCGGCGTGCTTGTCGCTGGCCCCGTACACCGCGCCGCCGCGGATGCCGCCGCCGGCCAAGAGGCCCGAGTAACAGTGGGGCCAATGCTCGCGGCCGGCGTTGTTGCGGCTGATTTGTGGGCGGCGGCCGAACTCGCCCACCCAGGCCACGATGGTCGAGCCCAGCATCCCGCGCTCCTCCAAGTCGTCCAACAACGCCGACAGCGCGCGGTCGGCCGGCGGGATCAGGTCGTTCTTTAAGCGGTTGAAGTTGTCGCCGTGCGTGTCCCAGAAGTTCTTGCCGTCGTTGTGCCAGTTCACGTTGACCACCGGCACGCCGCTTTCCACCAGGCGGCGGGCCAGCAGCACGCATTGCCCGTGCAGGTTGCGGCCGTAGCGCTCCCGCATCGCGTCTGGCTCTTGGGCAATGTCAAAGGCGTTGGCCACTTGGGGCGAAAGCAGCAAGTTGGCCACGCCTTGTTGATGCTCGTCCCAGCGCCCGACGGCCGCGGCGCGCGCCAGCGCGGGGCGTTGTTGATCGAGCGAGGCCAGCAGCCCGCGGCGCGTCTCCAGCCGCGCGGGGGTGACGCCGTCCAAGAGCCGCAGCGCGGGAGGGCGCCAGTCGGGCAAGTTCGGGTCGCCGCCCAAGAGCAGCGGATCGTAACGCGGCCCCAACCAGCCGCCGTGTTGCCCTGGCGCCTCGCCGCCGGGCGCCGCCGGATGGTAGCACTTCCACGGCAGGATCACGCTGCCGGGCATCTGGGTCTGCGGCGGACGCAGCCGCGTGAGCATGGCGCCCAGGTGCGGCGTATCGCGGTCGCTGGGCGGATCTTGGTCGCTGCGCACCACCGGCGCCGGGTGGCCCGTGATCGTGGCGTGTCCGCTGGAAAGGTGCGCGGGGTCGCCGTGCGATAACGAGCGAATCACCGCCACGCGATCGGTGCGCTGCGCCAACTGGCCAAAGTGTTCGCAGATGTGCAGCCCCGGCGTGGCGGTGGCGATGGGCCGGAAGTCGCCCCGCACGTCGTCGGGCGCATCGGGCTTCATGTCGAACGTTTCCAACTGACTGGGACCGCCCCACATAAAGAGGAAGATACACGCCTTGGCGCGGCCGAAGCTGCTTCCCGTGGCGCTGCCTTGGGCCAGCGCCGAGAGGGCCCCGCTTTGCCAGCCCAGCAGGCTTAGCCCGCCGGCTTGCAATAGCGCGCGGCGGCTGAAAGTAGACAGGCGGTGTGGTGCGGTGCGGTCCATCGTCTGCCAGAGGTTTGCAGGTGTGGGGTCGTGGCTTCCTGGAGCGCTGTGCCGGCGGGTGGGACGTCACACTTTACGGCCCGCCGCAGCCAAGTGCCGAGAGACCAATCTACCCCAACCGCCAAGCGAGGCAAAGCACAAAGAACCCCGCCGCGGCGGTTGGCGGCTATCACTCTCCGTGGGGCAAGCATCTTGCCTGCCGTTCTTCTGTTGGATTTCTGGTAAGCAGGATGCCTGCCCCACGAAGGGGTCGAGAAGGTTTTTCGGCCAAGCGTCTTTGCCAATGGATGGCAGGTGGGCCGAAAACCACCCCGACCCCCGCCGTAACGGCTTACCCCAGTTCGCCGCGGAGGCGGTCTTTGAGGGCGGTGTGGCGGGTGGCGGCGCCGGGGCGCTGGAGGGCCAGGCTGAGAGCTTTTTGAGTGCCGACGAGTACCACAAGGCGCTTGCCGCGAGTGACGGCCGTGTAGAGGAGGTTGCGCTGGAGCATCAGGAAGTGCTGGGTGTGGAGGGGTATCACCACGCAGGGATATTCGCTCCCTTGGCTCTTGTGGACCGAGAGCACATAGGCCAAGGCTAGCTCGTCCAGGTCGCCAAAATCGTAGATCGTCTCACGGCCTTCAAAATCGACGGTCAGCTCCTGCTCGATGCGGTTAATGCTCGTCACCACGCCCAGGTCGCCGTTGTAGACGTCGCGGTCGTAGTTGTTCTCGGTCTGGATCACGCGGTCACCCACGCGGAAGGTCCAGCCGTAACGCTCCACCTGGGCCTCGCCGCTGGCCGGGTTCAGGGCGTCTTGCAGCACCTGGTTCAAGTTGCGGCTGCCCAACAGCGAGCGGTTCATGGGCGACAGCACCTGCACGTCGCGCTTCGGGTCCAGGCCAAAGCGGGCGGGGATGCGGTCGCGCACCAGCCGCACCAGCATGTCTTGAATCTTCTCTGGCTCTTCGGCCTCGATGAAGTAAAAGTCGCTGTCTTCTCGATGAGCCAGGTCGGGCATCTGCCCCTGGTTGATGGCGTAGGAAGCCTGGATGATGCGGCTCTCTTGGGCTTGCCGGAAGATGTCGGTCAGCCGCACCACGGGCACAACGTCGGACTGGATGAGATCGGCCAGCACCGTCCCCGGTCCGACCGAAGGAAGCTGGTCCACGTCGCCCACCAGCACCAGGCAAGCGTGCGGCGGCACGGCCCGCAGGAACTGGTTGCCGAGCGTCACATCGACCATCGAAGCTTCGTCCAGCACGAAAAGGTCGCCCCGCAGCGGGTTCTGGGCGGTGCGTTTGAAGTCGCCCTTGCCCGGCTCGAACTCCAACAGCCGATGCACCGTAAGCGCGGTCTGGCCGGTGGTCTCGCTGAGCCGCTTGGCGGCCCGGCCGGTGGGCGCCGTCAGCACGCACTGGGCCTTCTTGGCGGCGAAGATTTCCAGAATCCCCCGCACCAGCGTCGTCTTGCCCACGCCGGGGCCGCCGGTGATGACCAGCAGTTTGCTCTGGCACGCTTGGCGAATCGCTTCCTTCTGCCCATTGGAAAGCGTGATGCTCTGCCGCTGTTCAACCCAGGCGATGGCCCGTTCCACGTCGATTTGCGGCAAGGGATGTTGGCCGCCAGCGGCGAACTCGCGCACGCGCTGGGCCAGGCCGACTTCGGCCCGGTGGAGCGGCGTCAGGTACAGCCACTGGTCGCCGTGAACGCGCTCGCGCACGATGGAGCCTTCTTGCACGCCGTAATCCGCTGCCTCGCGGACGAGCGTTTCTTCGATCTCGACCAGCCTGGCCGTATGCTCCACCACGCCGGTTTCGGGAAAGCCGCAATGGCCTTGGGATGAAAGCTCGCCGAGCGCATAACGCACGGCGGCCCTGGCCCGCAGGGGCGAGTTGCGGACGATCCCCAGCCGCTGGGCGGCCTGATCGGCGGTCTTGAACCCGATGCCGCGAATGTCGTCGGCCAACGTGTAAGGGTTGGCCTTGATGATCTCTAAGGCGTTGGCCCCATAGGTGCGGTAGATGCGCACGGCCCGGCCTTGCGACCCCATGCCGCACTCGTGCAAGAAGAGCATGATTCGCCGGACTTCTTTTTGCTCCTCCCAGCTTTGGCGAATCTTCTTGAGGCGGCCCGCTCCGATGCCGCGAATGTGCAAGAGGAAGTCGGGCGACTTGTCGAACACCTCCAGCGTCCGGGCGCCGTAGAGCTTGACGATCTTAGCCGCCAGTTGCGGGCCGATGCTGCGAATCGCCCCCGACGCCAGGTAACGCTCAATGCCGGCGGCCGAAGTGGGGTGCGAAGTGCGGATCTCTTCGGCCTTGAACTGCGGTCCGTGGTTGGCGTCCACGGTCCAGCGGCCACTAGCCTCTAAATGTTCGCCGGCGGTGACGGCCGTGATCTGGCCGATCACGGTGGCCGGATCGGGGCGGCCCTTCACCTGCACCCGCAGCACGGCAAAGCCGTTCTCCGGGTTGTGGTACGTCACACGTTCAATCAGGCCGGTCAGGGTTTCGGGCATGGCGGCATCGAGAGGGGAACTGGCTTCATTGTCCTTGGTAGGTTGAGTGTTCGCCAAGGGGACGTTCCCCCGCGCACCACTCGTCTCGCCGCGAGGCGGTGGCGTGGGATAGAATTCTAAACTTGGAGATTTCCAACGCGGGGGTGGCGGGCGCGAAACGGCAGGCGATGGCGCTTGCGGTTTCGCGCCGCGCACAATTGGACCTGCGGAAACCTCCCTCTCGCCCCCCTTCTTTCCCACGGACGGCTGATCCGCATGTGGAGTAGCGACCAAATCCTTGAGGGCCTGAACGAGGCGCAGCGGCAGGCGGTTTGTCACGGCGACGGCCCTTTGTTGATCGTCGCCGGCGCCGGCACGGGCAAAACCAAGACGCTGGTGCACCGGGTTGCGCTCCTGATCGCGCGCGGTGTGCCTTCGCAGCGGATTCTGCTGCTCACCTTCACCCGGCGGGCGGCCGACCAGATGCTGCGCCGGGTCGATACGCTCCTCCGGCAGACTCGGGCGCAGGGGACCAGCGGCGCAGTCGGCCAACCTTTGTGGGGCGGCACGTTTCATGCCACCGCGTCGCGCTTGTTGCGACTGCACGGTCCTTTGATTGGATTGGAGCCGGGGTTCACGATCCACGACCGCGGCGACTCGGAAGACTTGCTGGACGTGGTCCGCACCGAGCTAAAGCTGGACAAGAGCGACAAGCGCTTTCCCAAGAAGCGGTCCTGCATGGCCATCTATAGCCATGTGGTCAATGCCCGCCAGCCGCTGGAAGAGGTGCTGGCGGGGAACTATCCGTGGTGCGTCGATTACGCGGAGCCGCTCAAGCGGCTGTTCCAGGCGTATGTCGATCTGAAAGAAAAGTCGAGCGTGCTGGATTACGACGACTTGCTCTTGTTCTGGCGGGGCCTCTTGGCCGACGAGCAGGCGGGCCGCCGGGTGCGCGAACGTTTCGACTGCGTGCTGGTGGACGAGTACCAAGACACCAACCGCCTCCAGGCCGAGATTCTCAAGCTCCTGCGGCCCGACGGCGGCGGCTTGTCGGCGGTGGGCGACGATGCGCAGTCGATCTACGCCTTCCGCGCCGCCACGGTCCGTAACATTCTGGACTTCTCCACGGACTTTCCCGGCGCGCACCTGGTCAAGCTGGAGCAGAACTACCGCAGCACGAATCTGATTCTGGAAGCGACCAACGCGGTCATCGCCGGCGCCCGCGAGCGTCACGCCAAGACCCTCTGGTCCACCCGCGCCGGAAGTCAAAAGCCGCTGCTGGTCACTTGCGACGACGAAGGCGAGCAGGCCGACTTCCTGGTGCGGCGGATTCTGGAGCATCGCGAAGCGGGGATCGATCTGCGCAAGCAGGCGGTGCTGTTTCGCGCCTCGCATCATTCGATCTTGCTGGAAGGCGAACTGCTGCGGCACAACATTCCCTTTGTCAAATACGGCGGATTGAAGTTCATGGAGGCCGCGCACGTGAAGGACTTGCTGGCCTTCCTGCGGCTGGCCGAGAACCCGCGCGACGTGGTGGCGGGCCAGCGCGTGCTGACGCTGCTGCCGGGGATCGGGCCGCGCACGTCGAGCAAGCTGGTGCAAACGCTGCTGGAGGCCAAAGGCGACTTCGGCGCGTGGAAGAAGACTAAGGTTCCGACCGCCGCCCAGGAGGAATGGCCCAAGCTGGTCGAGTTCCTGTTGCGTCTGGCGGCGCTCCCCGCCACGCAGACGGCGGCGCAAGTGCATCTGGCGCGGGTCTTCTACGGTCCGTGGTGCGAGACGCGGTACGACAACTCCGGCCCACGACTGCGCGACCTGGAGCAACTCGAGCAACTGGCCGCCCGCTTCCCCGACCGCCGCACGATGCTGGCCGAGATGACGCTCGACCCGCCCTCGTCCACGCAGGACCTGGCCGGTCCGCCGCTCTTGGACGAAGATTACCTGGTGCTCAGCACCATTCACTCGGCCAAGGGGCTGGAGTGGGACGTGGTGTACGTGATGCACGCTTCCGATGGGTGCATCCCCTCGGACATGGCCACCAAGAATCCCGAGGAAATTGACGAGGAGCGGCGGCTGTTTTACGTGGCGCTCACGCGGGCCAAAGATTGGCTTTACGTGACGCATCCGCTACGCTATTACTTCGCCGCGCGCGGTCCGGCCTCTGACCTGTACGGCTACGCCCAGCTTACGCGGTTCATCACGCCGGAAGTGGAAGGCCACTTGGAGCGCCGCATTGCCGACACGGTGGTCGGCGAAGAAGAGTGGGGAACCGACGAAGCCGCCGCCAAGCGGGCCGACATTCGTGAACAAACCCGGTCGATCTGGAAGTAGCCCGTCGCCCGCACTTTCCAGGCGCTACGACGATGTGACAAAACATTCACAACCTCGCAACCGTGGAGCATCTCCATGAGTTCAACGTACGGCGCCATTGCCTACTGCGTTCTTCTCATATCGGCCCCACCCTACCCGCACGCGGCGCCGGGCGTGACCAGCCTGACCCAAGACGATGTGAGGTACGTCGCGCCGCGAGAGCATTGGGTTGTCTTGCGGCGCGGCGATGTGACGGCGATCGTGGTGGACAACGCGGCCGTCGATATTCCCGAGCTTCCCGGTCATCGCGCGGGCTATAACGGTGTGGCTTCTTTGACCCACGCTCAGAATGGCCGGAATCTTTTCGTCGGAACGTACGCCGGTTTGAATTTCGAGCACATTCACGACGGCACGCCGACCGTGGCGCAAGAGAAATTCGCCCCGCGCGTCGCTCCCATGCAGTTACGGCAGGTGGATGAGTGCACGGTGGAACTGTACCAGCCGCCGACCAAACCGTGGATGCTGGAAAGCTGCGGTCGCTACCACCTGTTGCCCGATGGGGTAATCGAATACACGTTTGAGTGCATCCCCCGCGCCGAAACCTTCACCCAAGGCTTTCTGGGGCTGTTCTGGGCCAGCTACATCGACCGTCCGCAAGACCGGGCGATCACTTTCCATGGCCGGAAGGCCGCGGACGAAAACGGCGGCACGCTTCTTCGCAGCGAAAGCCCTAAGCACGGCGTAAACGCCACGCACCCGCCCGCCGGGTCGCGGTTCGAGCCGGAGCTTGATCCGGAGATTCCCTTGACCCTGATCACGGGCCGGTCGCCCTACGTCTACACTCAGCCATGGTATTACGGTGTCAGCCACGGGATGGCCCTCGTGCAGATGTTTCGGCCCGACGACGGCATTTGGTTCGCCCAATCGCCCTCGGGAGGCGGCGCCACCAACCCCGCCTGGGACTTTCAGTGGTTCGTGCCCGATTACCAGGTCGGGCGGTCTTATGGCTTTGTGATGCGGGCGGCGTACCTTCCTTTTGTCAGCCCCGAACAGATCGAGCGCGCCACGCAAAGCCACCGCCAGGCGCTGGGCGGGCCTTAGTGCAGATTCATGCGATTGGTTGTTCATTGCCCAGGCGTTGATTGAACAGCTATCTCCATGAAACTGCACTAGAGCGTCCGCTTGTTTCGCAAGCGGTTGCTCGCGGGGCGCTTTACCCGCCTTCGTAATACCGGCTCAGCACGCGAATCCGCCGCACTTGAAAGCTGGTGATGAACCCCAGCACCGCCAGCAGCACGGCGAAGATCAAACAGTAGTGCGGCAGGGCGGCTTCGACCGGATACGCGATGAGCAGTCCGCCATAGCTGAGCAGCGAGGCGACGGTGGTCGTCGCGACCAGCCGCACTCGCAGCAGCAGCCCCGACACGGCGATCATCACCGCGTAACCCACCAGGAGCGGGCCAATCGGCGGTAGCGCAAAGTAGAGAATCAGCGTGAACAAGATCGGATCCGTCACCGCCCACAAGTGGCGCGCGGCCTCAGCCCACCGCGGGCGGTTCAAGAGCCGCTGCAGCGCCCAGCACGCCACGGCCCAGGCGAGAATCGCCCCGGTGTGTTGTAAGTGATAAGCCAGGTCCGGCGGCTGCACCAGGTAACGCACTTGCACGATCGCCAGCGCCGCCGCCAGCGCCGCCCAATGGCTGGCCAAGGCCGGCTCGCGGCGCGTCCAGCGCCGCAGGCGCTGCCGCCAATCGGTCGGCCGTGCTTCGACCGGCTCATCGCGCAAGAAGCGGTCCAAGTCGTCGGCCAGCGCCGCCGCGTTGGAATAACGGTCTTCGGGCTTCTTTTCCAAGCAACGCAGGCAGATCAACTCCAGCGGCCGCGGCGTTTGCTGGTTCAACCGCGTGGGCAAGGTCACTTCGCCTTCCAGCACCTGGACCAGGGTGTCGATCGGGTTGCGCGATTGAAACGGCGGCCGGCCCGTGAGCGTGGCGAACAGGATCGCTCCCAGCGAGTACACATCCGACGCCTCGCACACGTCATGCACCTTGCCCGCCGCTTGTTCGGGCGGCATGTAACTGGGCGTGCCCAAGATTTGCCCGGTGGCGGTCATGCCTTCGTCGCCGCCCCGTTTGGCAAGGCCGAAGTCGGTGATCCGCGGTTCGCCGTGCTTGTCGAGCAGCACGTTCGCCGGTTTCAAGTCGCGGTGAATGACGCCTTGGGCATGCGCGTACGCCACCGCGCGGGCAATCTTGCGGACCAGTTCCGCCGCTTCGCGCGGAGGCAGCGGGCCTTCCCCCAGCCGGGCGGCCAGGCTGCGGCCTTCCACCAGGGCCATCGAATAATAATGCTGGCCGGCGATCTCGCTGACTTCGTAGATGGGTACGATCCCGGGGTGATCCAGCCCGGCGGCGGCGCGCGCCTCGGCTTGGAACCGCCGCACGTCGTCGTGGCTGGCCAACTGGCCGGCCAGGATCATCTTCAGCGCCACGATGCGGTCGGCGCGTACCTGGCGCGCGCGATACACCACGCCCATCCCTCCGCGGGCGATTTCCTCGATCAACTCGTATTCGCCGAACCGCCGCGCCGAGGCAGCCGGCAGGGAAGAAGCGCCGTCGCCCGAGGAAGCCGCTAAGACGGAAGGTGGAACCGCCCAGGTCGTCTCGTTGCCCCAGGGCATGGCTTTGGGCGCCGCGGCATGGAACGGGGCGGCGTCTTCGACGGCGCCAACGTGCATCGCATGGTCATCGGGCGCGGCGGAGGAAGAAGGGTGTTCCATGATCTCGCCGGGGCTGAGCGTCAAAAGGCAGTGCCTCGCATTGTACATCACGATCACGTCGCGGGAGGGGGTTTGGCAATCGAAAACTCGCCGTGGGCAGGCCTCCCCAGCAGTTCCAAAAATCGTCCATGCAGGCGCCTGCGATGTTTCCATCCCCCGCCGGGACAAGCCCGGTGGCGACGGAATCCGGAGAGCGCCTCCACATGGAGCGAAGGTTGGGAACGACCGTTCCAACCTGCCAAAATCATGGCAAATGGCAGGCAAGGATGCCTACCCCACGGAGCATGGACCATGGGGCAAACGCCTTCCCTAGATTTGCACGCGGCGGCGGGCCAAGTACACTGGCCAGCGTTGTTTACCACTTATTGCCCAGGAGAACCGCATGAAAATCTTCACCCTGACGTTCCTCGCCATTGCCACGGTGGCTGGCTTCGCGCTGGCCGAGGATAAAAAATCGGAAGGCGACCAAGGCTGGGTCCAAATCTTCGACGGCAAGACGCTCGAAGGTTGGAAGCAGCGCAACGGGACCGCCAAATACCGCGTGGAAGACGGTACAGTGGTGGGAACCACCAACGAGGGCAGCCCCAACTCGTTCTTGTGCAGCGAGAAAGAGTACGGCGACTTTGAACTCGAGTTCGAGGTCAAATGCCACGACAAGCTGAACTCCGGCGTGCAGATTCGTTCGCAAACCAAGGACGGCCCCATGGGCCGCGTGAACGGCCCGCAGGTCGAGATCGAGGCCAGCCCCGGCGAGGCGGGCTACCTCTACGGCGAGGCGACCGACCGCGGCTGGCTCACGCCCGACGACGTGCGCAAGCCGCACTCGCACCTCAAGAACGGCGAGTGGAACAAGTATCGCGTGCTGGCCAAGGGACCGCGAATCCAAACCTGGATCAACGGTCATCAGGTGTCTGACCTGACGCTGGACGAGCCGTTCCATCAGAAATACGCCAAGGGCTTTATTGGCCTCCAGGTCCACGGCATTGGCGCCGGCCAAGGTCCGTATGACGTGGCGTGGCGCAACATCCGCATTCGCGAGCTGAAGTAAGCCGACAGCGTTCCCCACCCTGTGATAGCGCAGGTGACTCCTTAAAACGGTTCTAGGGCGTCGCTTGCGGTACGACCTCCGCGCTCCCCGGAGCGCGGAGGCGCCTGCCCGGTGGAGCGTGGGCAGCATCCGCTTCCGCCGCCTCGTTCTCCAAAACTAGCAAAAGGAGGGGTGACAAGCCGCCGTCGATTTGCGAAGATATTATGGTTCGGAGGTCCCCTGGGCCTCTCGACTCCTCTCCTCCCGTGCGGGCTGATTCCCACCGCCTTCCTTCCTCGCAATCGCAAATCGCTATGAGCCGGATCGCTCCGTCTGCTGGGTTTTTGCTGTTGGGTGTCTCTTTGTGCCTCGGTTGTGGCGATACCTCGCAAAGCAGCCCTCCCGTTGCGGCCAACATGCCGGCCACGCCCGCCGGCGCCGCGGGCATGGACCCGAACATGGGCATGCATTCCAGCCATGACCAAATGGCGGGTCACGCGCAAATGCCAGGCCACGACCAGGCGTCCGGACACGCGCAAATGCCCGGACATGACCAAGCCCCAGGACACGCACAAATGCCGGGCCACGATCAGGTTCCCGGACACGACCAGGTTCCCGGCCATGCGCAAGCTCCCGGACACGATCAAGCAGCTACGATGACGGCGCCCATGCCCGGCGCACCGGGAACGTATCCTGGCCACGCCGACGCCACGCAACCCGGCGCTGCAACCCCGATGCCCATGCCCGGCGTCTATCCTGGTCACGCCGACGCCACGCAACCGGGAAGTCCCACGGCGCCCGGCGCCATCCCCGGTCACGCGCAAGCCGCCACCGTTCCGATGGCCGACGCATCGGGCGCATTTCCCGGCCACGCGCAGGCGGCCCCCGGCGCCACGGCGCCCATGCCGACCGCCGATGCCGCGTTTCCCGGCCATGCGCAAAATGGGAACCCCATGCCGCTTCCCGTGATGACGGCCGCGCCGGGACACGCCCAAGGGGGACAACCTGGGGCGCCGAATTACGCGGGTCCGCCGGGTGGCGAACAGTACGGGCAGCCCGGCGCCCCGGTCGATCCGGAAGCCGCCGAGGACCGCGAGAAGATCGCGGCTTTGCTCGCCGTCCGCACCTGGACCGACGCCACGGGCCAGCACAAGTTCGAAGGCAAGTTTGTCGAGTACACCAACGGCAAGGTGACGCTCCAGCGGGCGAACGTGGAAGAGACGATCATGCTGGAAATGAAGCAACTGAGCGACTTCGATCAACGCTTCGTGCGCGACGGCCTCAAGGCCCAGACCTCCGAACGCAATCGCGAAGAGCGCCTACGCAAGCTCCGCCGCCCCCGCGGCCAGCAATAAAGAGCCAACAGCGCTGCGCGCCGGCGGAGAAACTGGACCGGCGTTCACAGGGGGAATTGCAAAATGAAAAATGGGCGCGTCTTGCGCTCTGCCGCTCGGTAGCGCACACCCCTTGGACGTGCGTGACGACGCGCTGCGTCGTCACGCACGTCCGCGAAGTCAAGGCTGCTCCTATTGCGGGCGTTTGCGCCGTGGCAAGGTCTTTTGGGAAGGCCGTCTTCGACGGACATTCCCACGCGAGCGCAGCGAGCCAAAGAATCCGCTTGTTTCACAAGCGATTAGTTATTCGCGGAGCGAGTAACCCACACTCAAGAAACCATCACACCTGCCTGGAATGCGCTCTAATCCTCGCGGCTTGCTTCTTGCGCTGGGTCGGTAATCATCCCCAGCACTTGGCCGGGTGGGGCCGGTTCATCTTCCGCCACGCGGCGTTCGATCAATACGCCGCTGGCCGGCGCCGAGACATCGACCGTCACGTCGCCCGCCAATAGCTCGACCACCCGGTCCCCTTCGACCACGGTCGCCCCTCGCGCCACCAGCCACGCGCTCACCACCACCGGCGTCCGGCCCAAATCCAAGTCTGGCGCGACGATCGGGTACCGCGACATGGAATTAGTTTCCAAGGTTTTTAGGGGGAATTGGTAGTTGGCGCCTTCCGGAGGCCGTTGGCCTCCGGCTATTTCCCACGGCGTGTCGGCGATCTTTGATTCCGCACTTTGCATCTTGCAAATTGCAATTCCTTATCCCCTCGCTCCTGCTTTGGCGGTCGGATCATCCGTGGGCGGGGTCCACTCCTTGGCTTCGATCACCTGGTTATTCTCCCGCGTAATCGTCTTGGCGTCGGTGTTGTTATAGCGGAAGGGTGGGATGCCGGGCGCGCAGACCAGGCGGTTGTTGCGGACCGTGTCGCGCTCGGCTCGGTGGAAGCGGATCGGGCTGCGGTCGATGTTGTAGATCGTGTTGTTCTCGATGGTGATGAGCGAGCTGCCTTCATCGATGAACATACCGTTGCTCTCGGCCCGGCCGGCGTTCAGCGGCACGTCGTGGATGCGGTTGCCGGCCAGCACTGTGCCCGGCTGGTTGCCGAGCGTGTAAATCCCGCCGCCGTCCGACAGCACCTGCATGACGTGGTGGATGTGATTGTCTCGGACCGCGTTTTCCCGGCAGCCGGTGGGCGTCGGGTTCCACTGCCAGCCGACCGAGACGCCCGTGTAAGGCAGGTGGCGAATGTCGTTGTGGGCGATGGTCGTGTTTTGCGCGATCCCGATCCACACGCCCACGGCGCCGTAGTATAAGGCGCCGCAATGCTCGATCACGCAGTCGGTCACCTGGTTGCCGCGGCAGACCTGTTCGGTCCCGTCAGCGGTCTTACGGGTGAACGTCTCGCCGATCATCACGCCATTGCCGGCAATGTCGCTCAGCGTACAGCGCGTCAGATGGTTCTCATGGCACTGCCGCCCCAAAGACACCCCCGCGCCGCCCAAATGCTCCAAGCGGCAATCCTCCAGCGCGCAGTTCTCGGCAAGCTCCAAACGCACCGCTCCCGGCACCAGGCCGCGCAGCGGGTTTTTGGCGCCGCTATCGCGGTCTTCATGAAAGGTCGCTTGCCCTGCCGCATACCCGCCGCGAGGCGTATCCCACCGACAGTGCGCGAAGGTCAGGCCGCGAAACCGCAGCCCGCGCACCGGCTGGCCGCTGGCCGCGTCGCCTTGCACCGTGACCAGGTTGTCCAGCCGCGGCGCGATCGCTTGCAGATTGTCGGCCGTCTCGCCTTCGTGGGGGCGGTAGTACAGTTTGCCGGCCGCGGCGTCGAGGAACCACTCGCCGGGCGCGTCCAGGTACTCGCGGGCGTTCTCCAGAAAGTAGCGCGGGTTCGGCTCGAAGTGGCTGATCGCGTAATGCGGCGCGCCGGGGCCGATCGGGTTGGCGAAGCGCATGACGCGGTTCTTTTCGTCGATCTCTTGGATTCGCACGCGCGACGTGGACCAGTCGTGCAGGAATACCACTTCGGCCTCGTGCGGGGCGGCGAGGGGCTTCACGTCGCCTTCGCGGAACGTGAAGCTGGTGCGGTTGTCCGGCCCGGCTTGCTCCACGCGGAAGTAGCCGGTGTTGGGATGCCGCGCTCGCGGGCGACGCTCGCCCCCGATAAACAACTCGCGAAAGCTTCCGGTTTCGCCGGTCGCCTTGGCTACGTCGGCCACCAGCAGTTCGCCTTCTTGCCGCCAGCCGGCGATGGGCTGGCCGCCGCTAATGACCACCTGTGCTCCCGGCGCGGCGGCGTAGGTGAGGCTCGCGCCGTCCTTGGCCGAGTCCCGCGGATCGAACCGCAGCGGCTCCTCTAGTCGATACACGCCGGCTTGCAGCCAGACCGTCGTTTCGCCCTGCTGGCCGCGCGCCAAGTCTCGGGCGCGGGCGAGGGTCCGCAGCGGCTTGTCCTTCGTGCCGGGGTGGGCGTCGTCGCCGCGGGGCGATACGTGAATTTCACCGGCCGACGCGGCGCAAGTCAGGGCCAGGATCGCGGCAAGTGGGAAAGCAAAGATTCGTAAACGGACCAACATGGCGCATCTCCAAAAGGGAATCGCTTCCTCCCGCGTGGCGCACGCGCTTTGAGCATGTGAAGAAATCGCAAGGCGGCGTCGCGCGCACTTCTCAGAGGTTGCGGATCTTTGGTAGGTCCCGCTTGCCGAGCGGGACTTTCTTTCCGCCGAACCGCTAATACGCGGCGCTGGCGGAAGGTCCCGTCCGGCAGACGGGACCTACTTGCCGAAACATTCATAACTTCTCTGGCGTGGGCGCCGTTGACCCGGCAATGCTTCACAGGCTCTTTGCGCGTGGGAAAACCATGCGCGGCGACACGGGTTACTTCGCTTGCGTGTTCTCCAGCGCAAAGGCCAGCACGTCGGCGGCTTCTTCGATGATCATGGCGGTGGGCTTGCCGGCGCCGTGCCCGGCGCGGGTCTCGATGCGGATCAGCACCGGCGCCTCGCCGGCGTGCGCCGCTTGCAGGGCGGCGGCGTACTTGAAGCTATGGGCGGGCACCACGCGGTCGTCGTGATCGGCCGTGGTGATTAACGTGGCGGGATACTTCGTGCCGGGCCGCAGGTTGTGCAACGGCGAATAAGCCAGCAACGTGGCGAACTCCTCGGGGTTCTCCGACGAGCCGTACTCGCTGACCCAGGCCCAGCCAATGGTGAACTTGTGGAACCGCAGCATATCCATCACGCCCACGGCGGGCAAGGCGCAACCGAACAATTCTGGTTGCTGCGTCATCATGGCTCCGACCAGCAGGCCGCCGTTGCTGCCGCCGCGCATGGCCAGCCGCTTGGGCCGCGTGTACTTGTTGTCGATCAGCCAATGGGCGGCGGCGATGAAGTCGTCAAACACGTTCTGCTTGCGCTGCTTCATGCCCGCCTCGTGCCATTCCCGGCCGTATTCGCCGCCGCCGCGAAGGTTCGGCACGGCGTAGACGCCGCCGTTCTCTAGCCAGACCACGTTCGAGACTGAAAAGGCGGGAGTCAGCGAGACGTTAAACCCGCCGTAGCCCGAGAGGATCGTGGGGTTGCCGCCGTCCAGTTTCAGTCCCTTGCGGCTGGTGATGAACATTGGCACGCGGGCGCCGTCTTTGCTGGTGTAGAAGACTTGCCGCGTCTCGAAGTCGTCTGGGTTGAAATCGACCTTCGGCTGGCGATAGACGCTGCTCTCGCCGGTCTCGACGTTATAGCGGTAGATGGTGGTCGGCGTGGTGTAGCTGGTGAAGTAGTAAAACGTCTCGGCCGAGTCTCGCCGCCCGCCAAAGCCGCCGGCCGAGCCGATGGCCGGCAACGCCACGTCGCGCACGTACTGGCCTTGCAGGTCGAAAATCTTGGCGTGCGATTGCGCGTCTTCCAGGTAGAGGGCGCAAAAGTAGTTGCTCACCATGCCCACGCCTTCCAGCACCGAATCGGCCTGGGGGATCAGCTCGCGCCAGTGAGTGCGGTCGGGTTGTTCGATGTTCACCGCCACGACCCGCCGCAGCGGCGCGTCCAGGTCGGTCACCAGGTAGAACACGCCATCGTCGTTGCCCAGGAAGCCGTACGCGGCGTCGAAGCCGGCGATCAACTCCACCACCGGCGCGTCTTGGATCCGCAGGTCTTTGTAAAACAACTGGTTCTTGCGCTCCGTGCCGCGCCAGACCGAGATAATCAGGTAATGGCCGTCCTCGGTCACTTCGCCCGAGAAGCCCCATTCCTTCTCGTCGGGGCGTTCGTAGATCAGCACGTCCTCGGACTGCGGCGTACCGATCTTGTGGAAGTAGAGCTTTTGATAGTAGTTGGCGGCGGTCAGCTCCTGGCCGGGCTTCGGTTCGTCGTAACGGCTGTAGAAGAAGCCCGTCCCGTCGTTCAGCCACGAGACGCCCGAGAACTTGATCCACCGCAGGTGATCGTCCAGCGGCTGGCCCGTGGCCACGTCCAGCACCTTCCACTCGCGCCAGTCGGAGCCGCCATGTTGCAGGCCGTAGGCGAGCAGCTTGCCGTCGTCGCTGGCGGTCCAGCCGGCCAGGGCGGTCGTGCCGTCTTCCGACAACCGGTTAGGATCGAGCAACTGCCGCGGCTCGCCGTGCGGCCCTTGCGAGACGTACAGCACGCTTTGATTTTGCAGGCCGTCGTTACGCGTGTAGAAGTACGCTTCGCCGCGCTTGCGGGGCAGGCCGTAACGCTCGTAGTTCCATAGCTCGGTCAGGCGCTTTTGTAGCCGCGCGCGGTGCGGCAACTTTTCCAGATAGCCGAAGGTGACCTTGTTTTGCGCCGCGACCCAGGCCCGCGTATCCGGGGCGTCGGGGTCCTCCAGCCAGCGATAGGGATCGGCGATTTTTCGTCCGTGGTAGTCGTCAACCTGGTCGACGGTCTTGGTGGCGGGGTAACTCAGTTTCTCATCCTCCTTGCGCGTGGGGGGTTGCTCCGCCGGGGCGAATCGAGGGAAAGGCGCCGCGGGAAGCAGCAGCGACACGAGCAGCCCCAGAGCGATTTTCCTACGGTGCGGCGACCTTCCCGACATGCGATTCCCTTCCGATTAACGAGGCGACATGGAATAAGAGGGCGTTTTCGGAATTGTAATCGCACCCCGGCCGAAAGGAACCCGCCCACGCTCCGCGACTGGGTTAAATGAAGCGTGGGGCAGGCATCCTCCGCAGTTCCAAACTTTCGCTCCGCGCGGAGGCGCTCGTCGGATTCCGTCGCCGCCGGGACAAGCCCGGTGGGGGGTGGAAACATCGCGGGAACCTGCATGGGGGATTTTTGAAACTGCTGATCCTGCCTGTCATTCTTCTGTTTCTTTGGCCGGCAGGATCAGGAACTCCAAAGTTTGGGGTGTTCACCGTCTTTTGATTCGGAAGCGGCGCCACACCTGGACAGTGGACCATTGCTTCAAAGTTTGGAGCTACTGAAGGCGCCTGCCCCACGAGGAAATGGCCCGCCACCCCCGTGCCTCCAACGTGGCCGCGGCGCTGGGAACGCGGTATAAAGATGCGTGATCCACGATTCCGGAGGCTGTTAACCTCCGGCTATTTCGCTGCGTGGTGTGGCGTTCTTTTAATTTGCAATTCCTTATGCGTGTCATTGCCGTAGGCCGCGCCGACCTGCCGCCGTTTACCATGCCGGATCGCTTTCGGCTGGACGTGGCGTACTTTATGACGCCCGCCGATCACCCCGACGCGCCCCGGTTGGAGCCAAATGAGTACTGGGTCCGCGGGGACGACGCGCGGCAATGGTTGGACGATTTGGTGGTGCCGGTAGTCTCGCCGCTCGACGCCGAGCACGTGGCCGAGATCGAACTGACCGAAGAGCAAGAAGCCTGGCTCCAGTGGATGGTCGATCACCAGGTGGAGCACATCCGCCTGGAAGCGTAGTGTAGGTCACTCGCTCTAATGAGTGAGTCGAAGAGCGCCGCACTGAAAATCCGCGCTAGTGCAGTTTCCTGCAGATAGCTAGCCGCCCTCCCCTTGTTCCCGCTTGATTTGCGTTCGTCGTTTATGGTGTTTCCAAGTCTTCGGGCGTCAGGTGTCTGATGAGCCACCGCGCTGGCGGGGCGTCGTGGGGGGCAATGGAAAACGCATCGACCTTGCCGGCTTGCTGGTAGGCTTGACCCGCCAGGGCGTAGGCTTGTTGCGTCTGCTCTGGCGCGCCGCGGCGGTTCAGGTGGTCCACCAGGCCGTGAAGCCTCAGGGGACGAGGCGCCAACGCGGCGGCTACGTCGGCCAGGTCGCCCACGGTCAGCACGCCGGGAACAACCGCGTCGTGGGGGATCAGCACCCAAGGGCTTGTCAACGCCGGCTGGAACTCAACTAATCCGCCCGAGACGTAAGTCGCAGCAATCTCGTCTTCATAAAGACCAGCCAACAACGCCAGCAAACCGCCGAGCGGCTCCGATTGACGTGGACGTTCAGCAACGCCGTGCGGTACGCGGAAGTTGGTCTCCGGGGCGTTAGCTTCCGCAAAGGAATCGCCCCACAGCGCGATCCGGCGCGGATCGATGTCTTCCCGCACACGCAAGTACTGCAACACCGCCCGCACGTCGCGCAGGCGGGCGCCAACCATCGTTCCGCCCAGCATCTGTTCGGTGGAAGACAAGGCGGTATCGGCGCTTTGCCGGCCGCGGTCGCCGCCGGTCCGCGTCTCGCCCACACCGCGCACGTCGGGCAAGCACACCGCTATGCCGGCAGACAACAGCTCGTCCAGCGTTTGCGGGCGTTGCCGCACAAAAGCCGCCTTGCCCGCCTGCGAGACGGCCACCACCACCGGCAACCGCTCTGGTTCCTGGGACGAGGGCCGCAAGAGAAGCAGCGGCACGGTCACGCCCGGCTCGGTTTCCAACGCCAGCCGTTCTCCGGTCACGCCTCCCGGCAACGACTGGCGCTCGGCGGTCAACGCGACTTGCGGCGCCGCCTCGCACGCCACGCGGCCCAAGAGGTTTTCCCATTCCTCGCGCAGGCGCACGCGCTGCGCCGAGAGCGGCAAGGCTTTCCGACGGCCGCGCGCCGCTGCCAGCCGCTCGGTCGCCAGGTCGGTCAGCACCGCATGGAGCGACTTCGGTTGCAGCGTCCGTTTCGCTTCGTCGGTCAGGCAATGCAAGGCGGCTGCGTCCAACCGCGCGGAGTATTCCTCATCCGGCGTGACGGGAATCTCAAACCACCGCTGGAACGCCGCATGAATCAGCACGCGATGAGGCCGGCCAATGTGCGTGCAATGAGAGGCCTCGGGCGGCTGACCGCGCAGTTCACCGTAACCGTGGGCAAAGGCCAGTCGCTCGGGCTTGTCGTAGAACGTGTAAATCTGCTGGAGCCGGCGCCAAACGGGATCGCGCTCGCGGTCCCAACGGAACTCATGAGCGTAGATTAACCGTCGCGGGGCCACCCCGCCCACAATCACCCACGGCAAAAACCCATCAGCCGCCGAGCGGCGCAGGTTGCGCGTCGATTCCCAACTGCCGCCGCCCGCGTAGTTGAATGATGTTTCGGCGTCTTCGGGCAAGGGATAGCGCGTCTCGGGCTGCGGACCGCCAAAGTTGAACGGGACGACGGCGGCGATGCGCTCGTCCAGCGCCCCGGCGACTGCGGCCGGGTCGCCCCCGCCCGCCACCGCGCCTAACAAGACGATGCGCTGGGGATCGACGCCGGACCGCGCGAGCAACAGATCGACGCCTCGCATCAAGTCCCACGCCATCCAGCCCAGCAGGCTCTCGCCGGCCAGGTGCAACTGGAGGCCGGTATCGTAGCGGAAGTAATAGTCCTGCCGGCTAGGGCGGAACTCGCCCGCGTAATCCTCGGCCGAAGCAAACGGATGTTGCCGCCGTTCGCCGTGCCCCAGGTGATCCATAACCAGCACGGCGCACCCGCCCCGCGCCCAGGTCATGCCCATGTCTTGCAGTTCGCCATGCTCTTTGGGCTGATGATGACTGTGGCAGAGCAGCACCCCCGGCATGCTCGGGGACGGTTCCGCGGGCAAGTACAGATTAGCCGTGACCCACAAGCCGGGCCGGCTTTCAAAGACCAGGTTTTCGATGCGAAAGCCATCGCCCGCAAGCTTGCCGGTCACGCGCACCGGGAGTTCTTGCGGCGGAGCGGGAAACGCGCCCAGCGAACGGCGCAGCGCCGCCAAGCGCGGCTGACGAAAGCGCTCCCACGCCGCGCGGCTGTCGATCATGCTCCAAGCGGCGCTGCTGCGGTCGTTCGCTTGTTGCAGCCGACGACGCTGGTCGTCGCGCACCATTGCGGTCCATCGTTCGCGCTGCGTGGCGGGAAACACGTCGCTCGCCAGTTCCGCCAGCGCCTGCCGCAGGTCGCCGGTTGCCGAAGAAGCCTCTTCGCCCCGCGCCAAGGAGTTCCACCCAAACAGCAGCAGGAGCGCCCAGATGGTGCGTCGCATCAGGAATTCTCGGTTGTCGAGGACGGCTTACGCATCCTCGGAAGGCAGGTCAAAACGTCCGGGAAGCGAGCGCTTGCTCGCCCTGGACTGGGAAGCGTCATCCGGGCCCGGGCAGAAACTCGTCAGGGTTGAGCAGGAATTCGACGAACAGCAGCAACCCAAACAGCACCGCCGTGTAGGCGCCTATCAGGCCCAGGGCCACCCACACGCTGGTCCGACCACGGTGGGCCAGCGCCCGCACGAGCGTGGCGCCTTCCAGCCCTTCGGCCTTGGCGCGGTCGATCTCGCGCCGGGCATGGGCCAGGTACCACGAGTTGCCAAACAGACCGCACACCAGGGCGAAGGCCATGCTCGTGGCAAAGGCGATGGAGTTTGGCGTTTCCGGGTAACCCAGGACCACCAGGAAAAGCAATTCCTCCAAGATCGTTTCAAGGATCACCACGGCGTAGAAGATCATCGCCACGCGGTACATCTTGCGATAACCGACCCAGATTCCCGCAAACAGGAATGCGGCCCAGTTAAAGCCCATGCTCTGCTTGCCCTGGGCCGCGCCGCGCCAGCGCTGGAGGTAATAGCTGGCGCGGGGACCGAAGAAGGCGATCAACTCACTTTGGGTCGGCTCTCCCGGCGCAACCGCTTCCCGCGGCGCGGCGATGGGCGAAGCATAAGGATTCGACGAAACCACCGGGTTCAGCGCGTTCATGGTTTAGTCCAGGTTCGTCACGGCGCGGGCGCCGTGGAAGAAGTTTGTGAAACCAATCGTAACGCAAGTCGATTCGCCAGCGCATCCCGTCGCGGCGCGGCGGGCGATTCCGTCCGCGGGCGCTCGATGCTCGACTTAGACACTCATTCCCGGCCTAAACTCACCGAGCATCTTAGCCCTTCGCGCGAGCCAGCGGAATCTTTTTCTTTTCTCATGACGACGCTCGACGTTGTCACGAGTTATACGGCCTTCCTTCTTTATCCGTGTTCAATCCATGTTTCATCCGTGGCCATTCTTTCTTCCTCTTTGTTCTTTATGACGATGCCGAACGCCATCACGACACCCTCGGAAAAGAATGTCCTCCTCCACTTTTTCCTTTTCATGTTCAATCCGCGTTTCATCCGTGGTTGATCTTCCTCTTCGCGACTCCAATTGAATTTTTCTCGAATCGTTTCCTGGCCCCCAATCGTCTATATTCGTAACGCTAGACCTTCAGGCCGGTGTGGCGGATTTTAGTGTGGTGCACTCGCTCCGCGAGTGCACCACATTGGAGAACCCTTCACATCTGCGTAAAACGCATTCTGGTTACGTGTCGCTTGTCTGCATTCGCCAAGGAGACGCTGTATGTCCGCCGCCGTCGTGAATCGCCGTGTGGGTCTGGTGTTGTTGCTGGCGTTGCCGGCGTTGGCGCTGTGGCGGGGAGGGGTGGCGGAAGAATCCGCGCCCGAGCAGGCTGGCCCCCAACTCAAGATCGCCACGACCGAGGACCTGGGCGGCGCCGACCGCTATTTAACCGTTCTTAGCACCGGCAAGCCGCTTTACCGCCCCGGCGAAAAGCTCTACGTCCGCGGCGTCGTGCTGCACCATGCCACGCGCCAGCCTCTGGAAGGCGGTCGCGAGGTAAGCGCGGCGGTCGAGATCAAAGGCCCCAAAGGCGACGTGGTCGCTTCGGGCGCCGCGTCCAGCCAAGACAGCGTGTTCGGCTTTCAGTGGGACGTGCCGCAAGAGCAGTCCGGGGGTGAGTACACCATCCATGTGACTTATCCCTGGGAGGGCCTCACCCCGGCGGAACGCAAGTTCGACATTCGCACCTACCGCGCCCCGCGGCTCAAGAGCCAGATCAAGTTCCTTCGTGACGGCTACGGCGCCGGCGATACCGTGGTGGCCACGCTCCACACCGAACGGGCCGAAGGCGGTATTCCCGCCGGCGCGCCGGTCACCGTCATCGCTCGGGTGGATGGCGCCGAGGTCTTCCGCGGCTCGGCCCAGGTGGACGAGAACGGCGACGCCACCGCACGCTTTGAGCTTCCCGCCGAAATTGCCCGCGGCGAAGGGACGCTGGCCCTGGTGATCGAAGACGGCGGCGTGGTGGAGACGGCCAGCAAGACCATTCCGATCCTGCTTCAAACCGTCGATCTGACGATGTACCCCGAAGGCGGCGACCTGGTGGCGGGTTTGCCTAATCGCGTGTACTTCGAGGCCTTCACCCCTTACGGCGACCCGGCCGACCTGGCGGGCATGGTGGTGGACGACGCCGGCCAGCAGGTGGCCGAGTTCCGCAGCGAGCACGAAGGCCGCGGCCGCTTCGCCTTCACCCCCGCGCCGGGCAAGAAGTACGAACTGCGCATTACCGAACCTTCCGGCATCAACACCGCGTACCCGTTGCCGGAAGTGAAGGACGCGGGCGCGGTGATCGCGTCGGCCGAGAACATCACCCCCGGCGGTGACGAAGTAAAGCTCTCGGTGGGCGCCGCCGGGGCGGGGCAGTACCTGGTCACCCTCCGGCAGCACGAACGGGAAGTCGCCCGGCAAACGCTTTCGCTGAAAGCGGGCCAGCCGCAAGCGTTGGCGCTGGACGCGGGGCAGGCCGAAGGCGTGCTGACCGCCACCGTCTGGAGCGCCGCGGGGCAGCCCTTGGCCGAACGCCTGGTGTTCCGCCAACCGGCCAAGACCGTGCAAATCAAGCTGACCGCCGACAAGCAGCAATACATTCCCGGCGGACAGGCGCAAGTGACGGTCGAAACGACCGACGCCGACGGTAAGCCGATCAGCGCCGTGGTGGGGCTGACTGTCACCGACGACAGCGTGCTGGAGATGCTTGACAAGCGCGACCAGCCACCGCGTCTGCCGGTCATGGTCCTGCTGGAGAACGACGTCAAAGATCTGGCCGACGCCCACGTGTACCTTGACCCCGAGAACCCCGACGCCCCGCTGGCGGTCGATCTGCTGTTGGGCGTGCAAGGCTGGCGCCGGTTTGCGGTGGTGGACCTGGCCAAGACCTTGGAGGAGCATGGCGACGACGCCCGCCGCGCGCTGGCGCTGAAGATCGTGACCCTGCGCGAAGAAGAACGGCTTACCAAATTCGCGTTTGGCGGCGCTTTCCCAGCTCCTGGAGCCGCCGCGCCGCCAGCGGAGGCCGACGGCGCGCCGCCGCCCGCGTCCGCGCTCGCGCCCGAGGCAGCAGCGCCGCCGCCAGCCGCCGAACCGAACGCCTCGCAGCAGAACGAGGGCGCCCCAGCCGATGCGCCGCCACCCGCGACCGCTCCTGAACCGCAAGCCAGCGCCTCGTCCGAAGCGCCCCCGGCGAATGAGCCTGTCCTTGCCGATCAACCAGCCCCGGCAGGCCTGCCTAAGCCGGCGCTCGCGTTGGAAGAAGATGACGATCGCGACATCGTTGCCGAGCGCCCGGCGGGTGCGCCCGCGGCGGACAGCGCTGCTGCGCCGCGGCAAGAAGCCCAATCGCAATTGCGTAAAGCACTGGACGCGAACTCCAAGCGCGAAGCCGACGAAGCGTTGTTCGCCGATCGTTTGGCGGCGCCGGTAGGGAACGACTTTGTTACGATTCGCGTCTACGCCCATGAAGTCCGTCCCAATCGCCAGCCCGGCGAGCGGAGCGACTTCGCCGAAACCCTCTACTGGCACGCCGGCCTGCGGACCGACGATAACGGCCAAGCGACCTTCGCCTTTGGCTTGAACGACTCGGTCACCAGTTTCCGCGTGGCGGCCGACGCCTTCGCCGCCAGCGGCGCGCTGGGCGTGGGAACACTGACCTTGGAATCGGTCGAGCCGTTCTACCTGGAGCCGAAACTGCCGTTGGAAGTGACCACCGGCGATTACGTGCGCGTGCCCATTGGCCTGGTGAATGCCACCGACGCCCCGCTGGACGACGTGACCTGGAAGGTCGAAGCTCACTCGGCCCAAGCCAGCGCTCAGCACCAAGGCCGCTTGTCGCTGGACGCGGGCGAGCGCCGCCGGCAAATGCTCAACATTCGCATCGACCGCTTCCACGGGGGCGCCGACCTGACGCTTTCGGCCCAGGCTGGCGCCTACGCCGACCGCGTGACGCGGCCCATCCGCGTTGTGCCGCAGGGGTTTCCCATCGAAGTCGCCCGCGGCGGCATGATCGGCCCCGCCGACACCGTGCTGCACTCAATCGAGATTCCCGAGCGCGTCGTGCCCGGCAGCGTCCAGGCCCGCGTGGTGGTCTATCCCACGCCGCTGGCCAACATGACCGAGGCGCTGGAGCGGCTCATTCAGGAGCCTTACGGGTGCTTCGAGCAAACCAGCTCGACCGTCTATCCGCTGGTCATGGCGCAGCAGTACTTTATGTCGCATCAGGGCGTAGATGCGTCGCTCATTGAGCGCAGCGCCGGCATTCTGGAAACGGGTTACAAGCGGCTGTTGGGGTTTGAGTCGCCCGGCGGCGGCTTCGAGTGGTTTGGCGGCGACCCCGGCCACGACGCGCTCACCGCCTATGGCCTCTTGGAGTTCTCCGACATGAGCCAGGTGCGTTACGTGGATGGCGCCATGCTCAAGCGGACCCGCGCGTGGATGCTCGACCAGCGCGACGGCAAGGGCGGCTACCACCGCAAGACGCACACCCTGCATACCTGGGTGACCGATCCCGAATGCGCCAACGCCTACAACACCTGGGCGCTGCTGGAAGCGGGCATCGACGCCGACCTGGCCACCGAAGTGCAATGGGTCCGCGAGGCGGGCGAGAAATCGCAAAACACCTACGCCGTGGCCCTGGCCGCCAATGTGCTGGCCAAAGCGGGCGACGAAGAAGGCTTGAACCACCTGCTCGACAAGCTGGCCGGTTCGCAAACCGAAGACGGCTCGCTGGGTGGCGCCACGCAGTCGGTGGTGGGCAGCGGCGGCGAAGCCCTGACCATCGAAACGACCGCTCTGGCGGTGCTGGCGTGGCTCAAAAACTCCAGTTACACCGAGAACGTCGAGAAGTCGATCCAGTACCTGGCCGAAGTGTGCAAAGCGGGCCGCTTTGGCTCGACGCAGTCCACGGTGCTTGCCCTGCGGGCGATCGTGGCCTATGACGCCGCCCGCGCCACGCCCAAGGCGCCCGGCACGCTGGAGTTGCTGGTGGACGACCAGATCGTGGGCGAGCCGGTGGACTACACCGCCGAAACGCAAGGCGCCATTGAACTGCCCGACATCGCCGCGCTTCTGACGCCCGGCAAGCACTCGCTGCAAATCAGCATGACGGGCGGCTCGCCCATGCCGTACTCGGTGGCGGTCACCTTCCACAGCCTCAAGCCCGACTCGTCGGAAGAGTGCAAGCTGACGCTGGAAACCACGCTCACCGACGCCACCGTGGAGGAAGGCGCCGCGACCGAAGCCAACGTGGCGGTGGTCAACACGTCGGATGAAGTTGTGCCCATGCCGCTGGCCATTGTCGGCATTCCCGGCGGCCTGGAAGTGCGGCACGATCAGTTGAAGGAGTTGGTCGAGGCCAACAAGATCGCCGCCTACGAGGTCCGCGGCCGCGAGGTGGTGCTGTACTGGCGTTCGCTCAAGGCCGAAGAGCGCGTGGAGTTGCCGCTTAGCCTGGTAGCCGCCGTGCCGGGAACGTACACCGCCCCGGCCAGCCGCGCCTACCTCTACTACACCGACGAGCACAAAATCTGGACCGACGGCCTGAAGGCAGAGATCACGCCGCGGCAGGAATAACACCCACTCCACACCCGCGGGGTCGGGTTGATTTTTCGGTCCCGAGTCTTGCCGCATTGCAAGTACGTTAGCCGAAAAAGCTACCCGACCCCTTCGGGCCGACGGCAACTTGAGTAACGCTTGCGGGCAGACTACATTCGGGTTCTGGGAGATCGCTCCCCTACGAATCCGCCGTTCCGCCTTCGATGGTGCAACCCATGCCTGCCGCCAATCGTCCGACCCGTCGCGACTTTCTTCACACCGGCGCCGCTCTGGGCGCGGCGCTTTCGTGCGCTCCGTTGTGGGCCGATGAGCAAAAACCTGCAGAGAAAAAGCGGTTCAAGAAGGCGGTCAAGATTGGCATGGTGCGAACCGGGGGGTCGCTCGCCGACAAGATGAAGACGCTCAAAGAGCTAGGCTTCGACGGGGTGGAGCTGAACAGCCCGGGTGGACCATCGCCCGAAGAAGTGGCGCAAGCCAAAGAGGCTTCGGGGCTGGAGGTGCATGGCGTGGTGGACTCGGTCCACTGGGAGAAGCGGCTTTCCGACCCGAACCCCGAAGTGCGGGCCGCGGGTTTGGACGCGCTGAAAACCGCGCTCCGCGCGTCCAAGGCGTATGGCGGCACAAGCGTGCTGTTGGTGCCGGGCCGCGTCACCGCCGACGCCACCTATGAACAAACCTGGGAGCGCTCCCTCGCCGAGGTCAAGAAAGCCATTCCGCTGGCCGAGGAACTGGGCATCCACATTTTGCTGGAAAACGTCTGGAACGACTTTTTGACCGACCCCAAGGAAACCGCGCGGTACATCGACGAGTGCGGCTCGCCGATGGTCGGTGCGTACTTTGACGTGGGGAACGCCGTGCGTTACTCGCCTCCTCACGAGTGGGTCCCGATCCTCGGCAAACGGATCGTCAAGCTCGACATCAAAGAGTACGACCTGACCAAGGGGAAGAAAGAAGGGCTGGGAAGCGGCTTCAACGTCGAACTGCTGGAAGGCGAATGCAACTGGCCCCGGGTAATGGACGCCCTGCGGGCCATCGGCTTCGCCGGCTGGGGCACCGCCGAAATTCCCGGCGGCGACCGCCAACGCCTTGCCGAAATCGCGAAGCGCATGGACCGCATTTTCGCGAGTTAGTCGGGCGGCGTCGAGTTCTTCCGGGGCCGTCTCGCGCATTCCGTGATTGCGCCCACGGCCCGTTCCGTTCGCATGTTACGCGGTCGGGCGACGCGGGGACAATCGATTTGCGGCACGGGACCTTGATGGGAGCGAAGCCACCCTTCATGGATTACCGGCCCTTGGCCCCTGCTCGCGGATAGGCGCCGGCCGTGTGGAACGGCGCGGCGCCATCCGCAAGAGGCAATTGCTCAAGGAATCAGCGGAAACCACGAAAACAAGGTCAATCCGAATATGTCCACGTCGCGCATCCCCTCGCTCCAGACCTGGCTTTGGGCGGCGGTCGTCGCTTTCGCGTCGCAGACCGGGGCGCAGGAACTGGCTCCGCGCACCGGACTTTGGAATGTGGCGCAGCTTGAGCAGGCGCCCGAAGCACAGTGGGGCGAGCCGGGGGTTCAGGCGTCGGGCGCGGTTTTGCAAGAGGTCTACTACCGGGGCGAGCCGTATCAAGGCCGGCCCACGCGCGTGTTCGCATACTTTGCGTTGCCGCAGCATCGCAAGGGCGCGGTTCCCGGCGTGGTGCTGGTGCATGGCGGCGGCGGAACGGCTTTCCGTGAGTGGGCGCTGTTGTGGGCGGAGCGGGGATACGCGGCTCTGGCAATGGACCTGGCAGGACACGGCCCGGAACGCCAGCGGCTGGAGGACGGCGGCCCCAACCAGACGGACCAGGAAAAGTTCACCGCCATTGCGCGAGCGCCGCTTACCGACATGTGGACCTATCACGCGGTCGCGGCGGTGCTGCGGGGCCATTCGCTGCTGGCTTCCCGGACCGAGGTGGACGCCCAGCGCATCGGCGTCACTGGGATCAGTTGGGGCGGCTATTTGACGTGCATCGTCGCGGGACTGGACGGCCGCCTCCAGGGCGCCGTCCCTGTCTATGGCTGCGGGTTCCTGCACGAGAACAGCGTGTGGCTGGACCAACTGGCGGCGCTGGGGCCGGAGAATCGGCAAAAGTGGATCGATCATTTCGACCCGTCGCAATACCTGTCGGGCGTGCGTTGCCCCATGCTGTTCGTGAATGGAACCAACGATTTCGCTTATCCGCTGGACAGTTACCAGAAGTCCTATCGGCTTGTGACAACCCCCCAGACGCTCTCGATCACGGTGAATATGCCCCACAGCCACCCGGCTGGTTGGGCGCCAAAGGAGATCGGAATCTTTTTCGATGGACTAGTCAAAGACGGCGTTCCCCTGCCGCAACTGGCGCCGCTGCAGATGGAAGGCGCTGTTGCGCGGGCCGCCTTCACCTCGAAAACGGCCATCGTCCGCGCGCAACTGCATTACACGACCGATGCTGGCCCGTGGAAGACGCGGGCCTGGACGACGGTCGCTGGCCGCGTCGAGGGCGGCGCCGCGCTGGCCGAGTTGCCGCCGCCGCGGCCGCTGACGTGTTTCCTCACCATTACGGACGAGCGAACAGCGACCGTGAGCACCCCCCACGTCACTCTGGAAAAAGGGACGTTCTGATTTTCATCGCGCGAGTCGGTGAAAACGCCCTTCCAAGGGCGTGGAGTTCGCTTCCTTGGGCGCCGACGCTAGGATTGGATCTGTAGCGGTAAAACGGAATAACCGCTGGCGGGGAAAGTGGCGTTGGTCGGCGCCGTGCCGGGGGCAAGGTTGATCTGCGTCGTGCGCCTGAGCAGTTCTTCCAGGGCCAGGCGCATTTCCAGGCGGGCCAGGGGCGCCCCCGGACAGACGTGAATGCCCGCCCCGTACAGCAGGTTTGCGGCGGGGTCCCGATCCAGGCGAAATTCCTCGGGGTCGGCAAAGACGCGACCGTCGCGGTTCGCGGCGATCCAGTTCAACGAGATGCGCTGGCCCGCGCCGATCTTCCGGCCGCCAATCTCCACCGGGCGCGTCGTCATGCGCCGGTTAGCCACCAGCGGACCGTGAATCCGCAGAATCTCGTCAATCGCGGCGGGCAGCAACGACGGCTGAGCGCGCAGTTCCTGCTGCAAGCCGGGGTGTTTCGCGAGATACTGGACCAGGATCCCGACCGCGGCCGAGATTGTGCCGACCTCGCCCGCGGTCCAGTTCCGCAGGATGCTGACCAGTTCCTCGTCGCGCAGCGGCCGCCCGGCCACCTGTTGCCGCATGAGGTGCGTGGTGATGTCTTCGCTGGCCTGCGCCCCAGCCGCGCGCCGGACATGAAGCAGCTCGCTCACGTAGCCCTCGAACTCGCGCGCGATTTCCGCCAGGGCGGCCCGGTCCTGCGCTAAGGTCGCACCGTGGTTTTTCAGCGTCCAGTGGCGGAGCGGTTCGTGCATGTGGACTGGCCATCCGAGAAAGACGCATTGGACCTGCACGGCGAAGGGTTGGGCGAAGTCGTGGATCAGCTCCACTTGGTCGCGGCCCAGCAACGCCGCGGCCAGGCTCGCGGCGATCTCCCGGCAGGGCGGCTCGAACGCCTCCATGCGCTCGGGCAGAAAGTAGGGATCGATAACTCGGCGGTAGTCGGTATGCTCGGGAGGGTCCATTCCGTTGGGAACCGCGCGGCGGCTGGAGACCACGCTACTAAAGGCGTCAGGGTCGTTCAGGATGCGGACCACATCCGCGTGCCGAAACACGGACCATCCCAGAAAGTCGCTATAAGCGACCGGACATCGCTCGCGCATCTCATCGTAGGCGGCCCGCTGATCGCGCAACACGGCTTCCGATAACGGGTCCCAATCCTGGGAAACTTGATCGCTCATGAGCTAGCGCCTCTTCCTCGAAAAGCATTGGCGGGATTGAAAAATCAGAATGTCCCCTTAATAGTGGATTTTTTAAGGGACCGAGCCAGCAGCCACAGGGGCGGCGCCCAGCCAAGGACAATGGCGTTGTCGAGCGGCCCGCCGAAAAACACGCCCACGGCCGTGGCGACCGCCAAGACAGGCAGGACCAAGAGAAAGGCGCGATCCCAGTCGCGCTGCGAGACAGGCCAATGAACACGTCTCATGGCTGCTTCTCCTTGTCGAAAGTATCGCCGGAATCCTCAATCGCTATTGTGACGTTCGACCAGGACCGGTTCAACGCTTGGGCGCCGCGGCCGCAAACCGGCCAGCTTCAAAGAGGGAGATGCCGCGTTCCGCCTTCAGAGAGCGGGCCTCGGCGACGTAAAAGCTGCCGCCTTTGTTCGGCACGAGTTCGCGCCGACGGGTAGGGGGATCTTTCACGAACGGTCGTAACATTAACCGCGGGCCGCGCCTATGCGAACTGGTTCCTCTCCTTCGACGATTGCCCGGCGGAACGCCCTTGGTCGAGGCGCGGAGGCGCGGCTCCCCAAGTTCGTTCATTCGCCGGAAGCCCCCAATATGGTACACTCACCCGTATTGGATAAGCTCGGCCGGTCCGCAATCGGATGTTCGCGACAACTCGTGCGTGAGGTCGAATTATGAGCCGGATCGTACCCTGTCCGCGTTGCCAACAACCTCTGGATGTCGGCCAGGCGGCGCCGTATTCCACCGTTCGATGTCCGCGGTGCCAGGCCGCGCTTCAAGTTCCCAGCCCCATCGGCCAGGCTTCCGCGACGGTTG
>JAANMT010000165.1_pt1 | contig 67564 bp, 47 predicted proteins | sample 7279711 | NCBI WGS metagenome assembly JAANMT01 (sample SAMN14094538, study PRJNA606508) | bioreactor metagenome | isolation source: A lab-scale SPAN reactor treating ammonium-rich wastewater day 1 | place: Ireland: Galway | collected 2017-01-16
CTTCGGCAAATTCCGAATAATAATTTGGATATGGTTTACGGTGATACTGACTATAATAGAGTTGTTGCAACGTCTTAAAATTATTTATTTTAGCAGAGAATCCAATGTCAATCACAATATAATCAATACAATGAAAATCGGTGTTTTCAGGTGTAAAAGGCCGCTTAACGGGCTGTTAAAAAGCAGCTGAAATCTCGAAAATAAAATCGTAAAGAATACAGAAGACAAATGAATAACAGAGTCAGAATAATCGGTTTTCCTATGGACTTGGGTGCCGGACGGCGCGGCGTGGATATGGGTCCGTCGGCATTGCGAATTGCAGGCGTGGGCGAAAAGTTAGAGCAGTTGGGCTATATCGTAACGGACGGCGGCGACGTTCCGATACAAACGCCGGAAGTTTTGACTGTGGAAGATGCACGTCTGAAATATCTGCCTGAAATTACCAAGGCGTGTTCGTTGCTTGCCGGAACTGTGCATAGAGTACTGAACGGCGGCGAATTTCCGCTTATTCTGGGCGGCGACCATTCCATGAGTATAGGTTCAATAGCCGGAATAGCCGCACATTGCCGCGAATACGATAAACGGTTGGGCGTAATCTGGATAGACGCTCATTCGGATATAAATACACCCGAAACGTCGCCGTCGGGCAATATACACGGTATGCCTGTAGCGGCATTATTGGGTATCGGTGCCGCAGAATTAACCGAGATAGCCGGGTTTTCACCAAAATTAAAGCCCGAAAATATAGCAATGATAGGGCTGCGCTCGGTTGATACGGGGGAAAAAGAGCTTATCCGCCATTTGCAAATCTCGGCTTATACTATGTTTGATATAGACAAACAAGGTATTTTTCCGATTGTCGAAAAAATCTTGGAATCAATGCGCAGAAACGTAGACCACTTGCATATAAGTTTCGACGTTGACAGCGTTGACCCAAAGGTTGCGCCGGGCGTTGGCACTCCTATTCCGGGCGGACTGTCGTATCGCGAGGCACATTTAATCATGGAACTAATAGCAGAAAGCGGTATTCTGTCGAGCTTTGAAATTGCAGAGGTTAATCCGATACTCGACAAGCACAACGCCAGCGCGGAGTTTGCCGCGGGCGTTGTTGCATCGTGCATGGGCAAGCGCATACTATAGAACGATGTTTTCCGTTTATCGGTAAAAAAACGGGCGAGTAATGAAAATCTCAGTCATATCGCTGTTTTGTATAGTTGCCGCTATCGGTTATGCAACGGCAAAAGATACATCGGAAAAAAATACGGAAAATACCGGGCATCGTTTTGCGCTTTCTGCGTATATCGGTCAAAAATACGGACTTGGTGCGTCGGCATTTTTTGATGATTACGCTACTTATTTCGGCGGACGTAACCTGAGTTTTCCTCTTGTTTCTGCTTTCGGATCGGCTGCAAAAATGGAATTGTTGCCTAATATGCGGTTCGGAATAGGCGGCGAACATTTTTCGGTAAATTTTACGGATAATTATTTGCAATCCGTATTTTTAAATCCAAATGACGTTGCGCCTTATGCAAGCAGGGAAATCTCGCAACAATATTCTTTAACCGTGAGTTCCGTATTGCTGACGGCCGAATATATTCCCGTCGTTTCGCCATACAGAACATACGCCGGAATTGGAGCCGGTGCAGCGTTCGGCACGGCAAAATGGCTGGAGACTGCGCATAGTACAGATGTTCATGACAAGCGCGTAGGCGGGCAGTACCTGAACGACAATCTACTGGCTCCCGCAGCCGCACTTTACGCGGGAGTGGAATTGGCGTTTGACCGAACAAAACATAACGGCGATTTGATACTTTTGGCAATAGAGGTGCGATATGTCGCCGTAGGTTTTAGCAGACCGATTTTTGAAAAAGCAGCAGAGCAATTTGCCGAACCGCCGCCATATTGGAACGAGCCGATGCCGATAGGCGCGAGCGGATTGACGTTGCAAATAGGTCTTGTTTTTCAATTTGTGCCGCGGCGCAAATAAAATATTCCGCGAGAAAATAAAGAAGTGTTTTGTAACACATTATTCAAGAGGTTGTTATGGAAATTAACGTTACCGGTCGCCGCTTCAAGGTGTGGCCGGAATTACGCGATGTAGCTGTGGAAACAGCACAAAAATTCGGTAAATTGAACGACAATATTACACAGGTGGACGTAGTCCTTTCGGAGGAACACGGTAAGACTGTGGAATTTACCGTGTATGTGAACAATCGCTCTTACAATGCCGGCGACACAGCCGAGAACTTTGACCGTTGCATACACACAGCCGCCGAAAAAATCACTGCACAACTTCGCAAATTGAAAGAAAAACAAACCGAGCATCGTTGACAGCTCTTGACGATGCCGCGTAATATGCCGCCACGCTTCCAAAAGAGGGGCGTGGCGGATTTTTTCCAATACTTTACTTCCGATTTTATATGTCGCTGTATAGCCATACGAAAATTGTAACTAAGGATAAAATTTCGGTGGAGGCACTGCTGAGTGCCCCGGTCTATCTGAAAAAAATAAACGGAGAAACAGGGCTGAATAATAATATTTCCGATAAAAATCTGCATCGTCCGCAACTTGCTCTTGCCGGATTTACGGAACTTTTTACGTATCATCGCGTTCAGATATTCGGGAATACGGAAATCTATTATCTGAAATCTCTGACGAGAGAACAATGTTTGACGGCATTACGAAGAGTAGCAGGCTTTCCTATTCCGGCAATTATCCTGACTAACCGGCACGAGATGGACGGAGAATTGCTGTCTGTTTTGAATGATAGCAACATTGCGGTATTTGCCGCCGAGGCCGAAACCACAAAAACCATAACTTTACTTTCGGAATTTCTTGACGACCAATTCGCCGAACAGATGCAGATACACGGCTCGTTTGTCGACGTGTATGGCGTTGGTGTACTGCTTACGGGGCGTAGCGGTATAGGCAAAAGCGAAATTGCACTTGACCTCATAGAACGCGGCCATCGGCTTGTGGCTGACGATGTTGTGATATTCACAAAAAAACGTGATAATATTCTGATGGGAACCGGACAGAAAATGTCTAAGCATTTTATGGAAATCAGGGGACTGGGAATTATTAATGTGCAGCGTATGTTCGGCGTTCGCGCAATTCGTTTCCAGAAGCGATTGGAAATTATCGTAGAGCTCGAAGTGTGGGATAAAGAAGCCGAATATACACGGACAGGCTTAGATGAAAAACCGATGGAGTTGATGGGAGTAAATGTAGCAAATGTAAAATTACCTATTTTCCCGGGGAAGAACGTTACGGTTATAACCGAAGTTATCGCGTTGAATTATTTGCTTAAAACTTATGGATATAGTGCGGCGGACGATTTAACGAATATTATTCATCGGGAAATCGCACTCAAAAGGCATAGTAAGTCTGCAGGCGATCCGCGCTTGATAAATTATTTTCAGAGCGACGACGAATAGCCGAGATATTCAGACGCTCACGGTGGAATCCAATCCTTTTTTTCTGATTTTCAGTCTGTATTTCTTCCATTTTTCTTGTGAATAAATCTATGAATATTTGCGTAACCGGCGGTGCCGGATTTATCGGCTCGCATATAGTTGATGCTTATATCAATCAAGGATATACGGTGTGCATAATTGATAATTTGTCAGGCGGAACACGCGGGAATATCAATGAAAAGGCCAAGTTTTACGAATGTGATATAACTTCTCCCGAAATAGAAAAAATTTTCGAGCACGAACGATTCGATATTCTTAATCATCATGCGGCGCAAATTGATGTACGAATTTCGGTACGCAACCCCAAATTCGATGCCGTAACTAATATTATCGGCGGGCTTAATCTCTATGAGTTTGCACGACGTTTCGGCGTGAAAAAAATAATATTTGCATCGAGCGGCGGCACGGTCTACGGCGAGCAGACGGAATTTCCGGCAACTGAAAACCACACTACAAATCCTATCTCGCCTTACGGCGTTTCCAAATTATCGAACGAACATTACTTGTCGTATTACAAAAACGAATACGGCATTGATTATGCGGCTCTGCGCTATGGCAATGTGTTCGGGCCAAGACAAAATCCCCACGGCGAGGCCGGGGTTGTAGCCATTTTTGCAAAGAAATTATTGGAAAATACGCAACCGGTTATCAATGGCGACGGACAGAACACCCGCGACTATGTTTATGTGGCCGATGTGGCGGCTGCAAATTTAGCCGCTATTTCCGAAGAAGTATCCGGCGCGTACAATGTGGGAACGGGGCGCGAGCGAACAGTAACGGAAATTTTTGATATACTGAACAATTTAACCGGCGGGCATTTTGGGCGGGTGCATGGCGATGCAAAGTCCGGCGAACAGCGTCGTAGCGTCATTTCCGCAGCTAAGCTCGGCGCGGCTTGCGGTTGGCAGCCGGAAACGTCGTTTGAAGTCGGACTTGAACGAACCGTAGAGTTCTTCCGCAATATTCGCCGTTCATAATGTATGAAACGCCGCCGCAATTTGCTTGGCACGTCGCACCCAAGCAATAGAAAAGCCGGAAAATTACACTATACTGCGCTATGGTTGCGCTCGCCATCTAAATGGAAAATCAAGGCTCTCCTTGCTTTTTTTGCATTCAGTATGGTAGCATCTGTGTTGCTTTATACGCAGTCGTTGGTTAATGAATTGGTGCGTCGAGAAATTATTGCCGTAGAGTTCTACGCAAGTATTTTCGAACATAATTTTGCCTCGGCGGATAATAATCCGGACCTCTTGTTTCTGCTTGACCGCGTTGCGCCTACCATTACTTTCCCGATGATTTTTGCAGATGTGTCGGGCGAACCTAATTGGCCGTATCTGGATTTTTCAAAGAATATTGACGTTGATACTACGCAGACAAAAGATCAACAGCGTGAATATATGTTGCATCGTGTTGCGGAAATGGCGGCGGTTTATCATCCGATTGATATAAAAGACGAATCGGGTGCGATTATTACCCGTATTTACTATACGAATTCATCGCTAATCGGGCGTATTCGCTTATTGCCTTATGTGGAAATTGTGATTGTTTCGGCTTTCATTCTGCTTAGTTATGTGGCATTTAGTTACGTGCGGCGCAGCGAGGAGTCCAATGTTTGGGTAGGTATGGCAAAAGAGGCGGCGCATCAGCTTGGGACACCGCTGTCAAGTTTGCTGGCTTGGGTGGAAATTTTGCGATTAAACGTGAATAATCCGGAGCAAATAGAGGAAACTACAACCGAAATAGAGCAGGATATTGCACGATTGAATATTATTGCTACAAGATTCTCGAAAATAGGGTCAGAGCCTGAAATGAAGTCGGAGAATCTTGGCGATGTGATTGAAAATGTATGTATTTATTTTGAAAAACGTGTTCCGCATCTCGGCAAACAAATTATTGTGGAACGTAATCTCGATTTTACGATAGATGCACGCATCAACGGAGAACTATTCGGTTGGGTGGTGGAAAATCTTTTGAAAAATGCCGTGGAAGCCATCGATTCATCAAATGGACGGATTACCATAACTTTGGGAATTGTCAAAGGAAAACTGACTGTTACGGTATCCGATAACGGAAAAGGTATGAGCGTGCAAACACGGCGGCAAATATTTCTGCCCGGTTATACCACAAAAAAACGCGGTTGGGGATTGGGGCTATCGCTTTCAAAGCGTATAATAGAGGCTTATCATCGCGGAAAAATAGCCGTTCGGGATTCCGCGCCCGGCAAAGGAACTACGTTTATTATTGAGCTCCCCGAATATTCCGTCCGATAGGATTTATACACTTAACCTGACAAATATTTTTATATATTTGTTGCCGAAATTCAAATTGTACCGCAAACAATTTGAAGCATCCGATTGGCAAAGTCCTGATCCTCCGTATTATTTGGTAGAAGTAATTTGTAAAAACCGTCGAGGTTGCAAGTTCGTTAATTACCCGGCTATGATTTACGGCAATTGCACATGGGCAACAAAAGCGAAAAAACGCGAATTTATTCCGCAAAAATCAAGACTTGCAAATAAAAAAGACCTACAAAAATAGTCCTGTTTTTTTCATGATTTTCAGGTGAGGCAATGTTTCCAATCGGCAAAGTCACAATGACCGCATTGATTGCAACGGTGCTTTTTACAATTACCGCCGCAAACTCCAATGCACAAATGCAATCGGTGTTTGAACAATTAAACAAGCCGCGTGCTGCACGAACAACACCGAGTATTTTCAAAGAAAAGCCGGTCATAAAATTAAATGGCGGCAGCGGGCAGGCTAGTATCAAGGGATTGTTCTACGCGGAACTGTCAGAAGATAAGCGCACAGCACTGCTCACCCTTGCAAAACGAAGCCAAGACTTGGTTGTACGCTATGACAACAGCAAATCGCAAACACCGACATTTATTGAAGCAAAGTCCATAGGTGTAAGACGTTACGATATTCAGAATGATGACATGGCATTAGCGGCCGCACGAAGCGTAATGGCCGATATTTCTCCGGTATTGGGGTTAAATTCCAATATTGCAACATTTACGGCCAAAAGCGTAGAGCGCGATAATATCGGAAAAATTCATGTCAGACTTCTGCAAACATTTAATGAAATTCCGATTTTCGGTGCGGAAAGCATTGCGCATTTCTCGGCAGGCGGCGTACCGGAAGCATGGAACGGCCGTGTAATTCCTATTACAGATTTGGCAACCAAGCCTGCGCTTAATGCCGACGAGGTTGCAAGTGCGGTTTATGCGGATGCTAAAGTGCAATACGGCGGTAATTTATCTTCACTCCAAGAAGTTGTGGCGTTAGGCTACGACGACGTATATCCCGAATTGATAATTTTTACGGGAATATCGCAAATATCTGCGCCCGTTCTTGCTTGGCGAGTTACCGTGCGCCCTACTGCATTGCGCCGCTGTGAATACTTTATCAATGCAATTACAGGCGAAATAATTAAATCGTTCGATAATACTTGTAATTCCGGCCCGGCCGTAGGAAACGGCAAGGATTTGCATGGTCAAAGCAAAGAATTTCCGACTTATGATTTAAACGGCACATTTTACATGATAGATGCCTCGCGCCCGATGTTCAACGCCGCACAATCAAAAATACCGTCCGAACCTATAGGTGCCATTATTACGCTGGACGCACGGAAGCAGCCGCTAAAAAGCATATTTTACATTACATCGCCGAACAACTCTTTTAGTGAGCCGGCGGCAGTTTCGGCTCATTTTAACGGCGGAATTACTTACGAGTATTACCGCAACACACATAATCGAAATTCAATTGACGGCAAAGGCGGCACTATAACGTCTATAATTCACGTTGCCGACGACGACGGTACGCCGATGGACAACGCCTATTGGAACGGAAAGTTTATGGCTTACGGCGACGGAAACAAGAGCTTTTCCAATCTTGCCGGCGGGCTTGATGTAGCCGCTCATGAAATGACGCACGGCATAACCGAGCATAGTGCAGGCTTGGTTTATCTAAGTCAAAGCGGCGCATTAAACGAGTCTATGTCCGATGTTTTCGGTTGTATGGTAGACCGCAAAGATTTTACAATGGGCGAAGAAATAGTAAATCCTGCCGTGTTTCCGTCAGGAGCGATGCGCGACTTGAGCAATCCGCATAATGGCGGCTCTCAATACGGCGACCGCGGTTGGCAACCGGCCAAAATGAGCGAATACGTTACGTTGCCGGAAACAAAAGAAGGGGATAACGGCGGTGTCCACATTAATAGCGGCATACCCAATCATGCGGCGTTTCTTATATCGCAAAGTATAGGGCGCGAGCAAACCGAAAAAATTTATTATCATGCTTTAACTAATTACCTGACAAGTACTTCACAGTTTATTGATTTGCGCTTGGCCGTAGTTCGTGCCGCAAAAGAACTGTTGGGCGAATCGGCTGAATCGGTTGCAAAGACAGCATTCGATAAAGTGGAGATATTCGATGGAAACGGCTCGCCCGATTCACCGGACGAAAAGCCTGTGAACGGTCCGCACTTTCTATTGGTGCATCGGGTAGGCTTGCCATTTACGCTGGCTATTGTCAATCCTGTGGCAAACGCCTCCGGCAACGATATTCACCATATTTCTCGCACGATTTGTAATAATGCGCCTTCTATTTCCGACGACGGCTCTTTTGCTGTATTTGTGGCTGCCGATAAAACCTTACACGGAATTACGCTTGACCCGAACAATCCCGTAGAAACTATTATCAGTTCAAATGCTGTATGGAACAGTGTTGCTCTTTCTCGCGACGGCAAACGTTTGGCCGCCACACCGGCCGAGCAGGACGGTACAATCACTATATTTAATCTTGAAAACAGCACGCTACAAGATTTTCAGCTTTACTCGCCTACTTTTACAAATGGGCAAAATGTCGGTTTAGTTTTGGGTGCCAATTCGTTGCAATGGGATGCGAGCGGACAGTATGTTCTTTTCGATGCTTTAAATGCATTGTTTACAGATGCAGGCGAGCAAGATTATGCAGACGTAGGTCTACTGCGTGCATGGGATAAATCCGTAAATACTTTTTCCGACGGATTGATTCGCCGCGTTTTGCCGCCGCTCGGCAATGGCGAAAACATTGGCAATCCGACATTTGCCAAGACGAATCAGTCAATAGTTGCTTTCGACTATCTTAATACGCTTACAAATAAGTCGGCGGTTATGGCGGCTAATATCTCAAAAATGATGTTTGGTGCAATTGTCGAAAACCCTAGTACAATAGGAAGACCAAGCTATTCGCCCGACGATAAGCGTATGGCTTACGGAGCAAACGAAAATGGCCTTAATGTAATAAAAATCATACCTTTGGCGGCTGACCGTATCAGTGCGTCAGGTCTGCCGTTTACTGTAATATCTTCTGCTGTTGCTCCCGTTTATTACGCCGTAGGGCAACGCCCAAGCGATGTTGAAGAAACGGTTGTAAATAGCCAAAAAATAGAAACATGGCCAAATCCGGCAAGTAATCGCCTTACCATTTCGTTCGATTCGCCGTCGAACGATAATTATACGATAATTGTATACGACATTTTCGGGCGAGAAATGCTGACCGTTGAGCAATATGCAAACGGTATGGAACGACAAACCTTAGACTTATACGTGGCATCATTACCCGACGGTGTCTACTCGTTACGTATAAACCCGGGCGATAAAGATATTCGCGGGCAATTTGTAATTGCAAGATAATTTTTACAGCAAAAAGCGGTCATATTCCGAAGAATGCGGCCGCTTTTTTTATTAGGTATTCCGGTTGTTACGAATTAAGTTCCGCACTCTGTGCCTTATCCCATAATCGCATAACACACAAACATTAGCCTAAATTATGCAAATAATATTATGGTTCGGACCCAACAGTCAAGAGCAACGGTCTTAGTATTTTTGTACACGATAAGATATTATGGCAAAACGACACGGTAATGTTTCAGGGAAGCAAGTACCGAACTCAATTGCCGCGCATAAATGTTGATGATATTTTTATAATTTCCCCCGATTATCAATAAAAAAGCGAAACGCTTAACGAAAGCGCCCCGCTTTTTTACTATATAATTCAATGCATTATTCTCCGGCAGGATATGCGCTGTTTATTGCCAAACGCGATAAATCACTTTTACCGAGACGTTTGACGCCGATTAAACGCTTGTTGTAGTATGTGCTTTCAAGCGAAGAAATGGTAACGCCGTAACGCGAACTTGAATGGGCGAACAGATTATCACCGAGATAAATGCCCACGTGCGAAACATAAGCATGGCGACGTGTATGGAAGAACACTATATCGCCGAATTGCATTTCTTCGCGGTTTCTTACCGAATTTCCAAAAGTTGATTGTTCGGCTGCCGTGCGCGGTAACATAATGCTTCCGGCCGAGGCAAACACCGCACGTGTAAATGCGGAACAATCAATACCGCTACGGCCAGTTCCGCCGAAATGGTAGCGCGTACCTACCCAATCCATAACAGCATCAATTATTTTCTTTTTATCTATACCGCAGGCGATACTTTCGATATCGCCGGTTGCGCCGCCGCCGTCCATATATGCCAGCCAAATAGAGCGAAAAGACTCTATATCAACCGTTACGTCATCTTCCTTTTCAAGTTCTTCGATATCTTCTCCCTCATCGGGGAGGTTACCGTTTGATTTTGCGACATATCCTGTTTTCAAAAGCGGTAAAGCCCCTGCGGGAGATTCGCCGTTAAATTCTTCGGCACGAGCTTCGTTGCGTTGTTCGGAATCGTCGCCTGCAAATCCGGCAAGTCGAGACAATTCATCGTTACCGTTGATATGTTCGAAAGCCATCATTTTTCCTTGTACCGGATTGCAAGGAGTAATGCGTGCGGCATATCTTCCTTTGCGTCTTTTTTTACGCGAAGAAATTTTTTTCTTCGCCGCTATCTTTTTTGTATGTTTTACAGTTGTTGCTTTCCGTGTTTTTTTCGGGGCAGCATCTGCGTTCGTCGAAGGCAAAGCTATAGCAATCGCAAGGAGAACCAAGCCAAGCCAGAAAGGTATGAGGGGTATGCGTCTGTTCATAATCGCCTCGTTAGTTAAAAAATCACCTTCTGGTAAGCGTTTTGTCAAACGCTTGGTTTTGGGTATCCGTCGTCTTTCCGGGCGGCGTATGAATGTGTGTGTAATCTGCCGAAAGCGGAAATTCATAAGATTAGTCGTATTACCGAGACTTTTTCACGGTTTCAAGGACAAGCCTGCCGGCACTTTCCGGGCGGAAACCGATAACGGAAGGCCGTGCTAATCTTAGACTGACGTCATGATACAAAAATATCCACGGCGCATCGTCAATTACAATGCGCTCCATTCGATTGTACAAGGTGTACCGTTCGGCGGGATTTAGTTTCGGGGAGAGAGCTTGTTCGTAAAGCGAGTCGAACGTAGCATTGCGGAAATGCGTCGTGTTCGGCCCGGCGGGGGATGCGTTCTTCGAATAGAATAACGCCAAAAAATTTTCTGGGTCGGGATAATCCGCAATCCAACTTGTGCGCCAAAGCGGAAGTTCGCTGTTGCGTATCATACCGAGATGACGCGGAAAATCTACTTGTACGATTCGTGCGTCAAGCCCGATTTCTTTCCATTGCTGTTGCACCGCTTCGGCTACCGAAGCTGTGCGCTCGTTTGCTCCTATTTGCAAAGTAATCGGCGGTAGAGATTTGCCCGGGCCGTAGCCGGCCTGAAGTAAAAGCTCGCGCGCTTTTTGAATGTTGTAGTCGTAGCCCTTAACTTCCGGCGAAAAACCGGGCATTGAAGGCGGAAGTATGCCGTTGTGTGCGGGAACAGCCCTGCCGCGTAATACATAACGAACTATTCTGTCGCGGTCTATAGCATAATTTAATGCCTGCCGCAATACCTTCGAAGTCGAATACGGCCCGTTTTTTGCGGCTGTAAAAGCGGTGTCAAGTAAAAAACCGTAGTATTCTACCGATTGCGCAGCCTTACGAAATTGCTTGTAATCTGCAAATTTCGGCGTAAGATTGCCATCAGGTGTAATGACTTGCTCTAAAACAGAGTTGTCTATCGTTGCCACAAAATCTAAACGCCCTTGCTCAAATTCAAAAAACTCGGACTTGGGCGAGCGAATAAAGGAAATTTTTATGCCGTCCAAATACGGCAATCTGACTCCTTTGTCGTCAAATCGAAAATATCGTTCATTGCGCTTTAGTCGAATATCGCGGTCTTGTTCCCAAGATAGAAAACGAAACGGCCCCGAGCCTACGGGATGATGAGCGAAACGCTCTTTGTAAAATTCCGTCGCTTCTTTGGGAACAATCCAACAAAAAGGAGTGGTCAGAAGCGATAGAAAGGGTGCGAACGGCTTCGCTGTGCGAATAACAAGAGTGGAATCGTCGGGTGCGGTAATTCCGCGTATCCCAACCGGCGATTCACCGGCTGCCGTTGCTTTTATATAAGCCTCGGCACCGTCCACAGTAGAGCGAAATATCCATTGTCCGGCGGACTTGATTCGCGCATCGCATACGCGCTCAAATGAATATTTTACATCGGTTGCGGTAAGTCGCCGCGTTCTTGCAGAGCCGAAACACTCGTCCTCGTGAAAAAAAACGTCTGTACGCAAATTGAAAGTCCATACGGTAGCCGTGCTGTCGCCGGACCATGACCGTGCGATGCACGGTTTGATTTGCTCGTTTTCGTCAGCTTCCACCAAGCCGTTGTATAATTGGCTGCCCGCCCAAATTGCCGCTTGATAATTTATGAAAGCAGGATCAAGCGAACCTATGCCGCTCGGCTCATTATATCGAAAAATATTGTCGTCGGGTGCGGAGCCACCGCCGCATCCAAGCGACATAAAAAGCATGAGAATACTGCATCGAATTGTCAAAGAACGAATAACGCTTCGGTACATTTGCATTAAGCAATAATTTTTAACCATATTTTAACAGTAAACCGAAGCGTCGGTTGCGTAACCCTTTCGGCTGTTTTTACAGCTTAAAACGTCGTAAAAACACCTTTGCAAAGAGTACAACAAAGCAAAAGTATGTAAAAAACTCCACACTGCCAAGAATTTATCGTTTTTTTTTGATGAAAAAAATGTTGTCGCCGGCGTTATCGCACTCTTAAAGAAATGGAAGAATACGGAGTATTGCCTAAACATTTCACTATAAACCGCGACACATTTGGGCAAAATATCCTAAATCGCCGCGAAAACAAGAGCATTTTCCGTAGATTTGTGCTAAAACATCAAAAAAGATACGGTTCGCGGCTACATAGTTTTTCAAAAATTGCCGCCCCGAACAGCGCAAATAATTTACGAATAGCGATAATTCTGTTATGTCTAAACCATTTATCCGCATCGCTTCCGGCCAAGGGTTTTGGGGAGATTTACTTTCCGCACCGCTTGCACAAGTAACCAAAGGACATATTGACTACCTTATGCTCGATTATTTGGCAGAGGTTACTATGTCCATTCTGCAAAAGCAAAAACTGAAGAATCCTGCACTCGGCTACGCCAAAGACCTTGTGCAAACTTGCGACGAAGTATTGCCGCATTTGCTTGAAAAGAACATAAAACTTATTACCAATGGCGGTGGGGTTAATCCCGAATCTGCGCGTGATGCAGTTTTTGCCGCCGCAAAAAAACGTGGAATAAAAGGACTGAAAATAGGCATAGTTTCGGGTGATAATATATTGCCGCGAATAGACGCATTGGTGGCCGACGGTCATGAAATGAAAAACATGGAAACGGGCGAGCCAATCGCGGAAGTAAAAGACAAATTATTGAGTGCAAACGTATACCTGGGAGCATTTCCGATAGTCGAGGCCCTGCGACAAGGCGCGGATATTGTGATTACGGGACGCACAACCGATACGGGACTGACGCTTGCGCCTATGATACATGAATTCGGCTGGGCGGCTGATGATTGGGATAAACTCTCGGCGGGAACGATTGCCGGACATATAAATGAGTGCGGTGCGCAGGCCAGCGGCGGAAATTTCCTCGGAGATTGGCGTTCTATACCGGATATGGCAAATATAGGCTTCCCGATTATCGAAGCCTATCCCGACGGAACTTTTACAGTTACAAAGCACGAGGGTACGGGCGGTGCAGTTACCCGCGAAACAGTAAGCGAGCAACTAATGTACGAAATCGGCGATCCTTCTCAATACATAACTCCCGATGTTGTAGCCGATTTTTCCACAATTCATTTAGAAGACTCCGGGAATAATCGCGTCCGTGTGTTCGGTATTACCGGCAAGCCCGCAACGCCGTTTCTTAAAGTAAGCGCGAGCTATGCCGACGGATACATTTCGTTTTCCACTCTTACCTATTCCGCGCCCGACGCTTATGAAAAAGCGCTGGCCGCCGATGCAATTCTACGCGAAAGATTGAACAATCTCGGTTTGCAATTCGACGAAGTACGCACTGAATTTATCGGTATGAATGCTTGCCATGGAGCAATAGCCAAACCGATTATTCCAAATGAAGTTATGATGCGGGTAGGCGTTCGCTCGCGTGATTATGCTTCCGTGGAGCGTTTCGGCAAGGAAATAGCACCTCTGATTCTTACAGGCCCGCCAAGCGTAACCGGATTCTCCGGTGGCCGGCCGAAGCCGAGCGAAGTAGTCGCGTATTTCCCAGCGCTTATAGCCAAGTCGGTTATACAGCCGACCGTGATTGTCGAAGAGCTGTAAGCCATATCACGTGACGCAAAAACAAACGCCGCTTATCAGTATAGTTATACCTGTTCTGCAGGAGGAAAAACTATTGCCAAAAACACTTGCGGCATTTCCACGCGAGCTTAGGCTGAAATATAATGCGGAATTAATTGTAAGCGACGGCGGCAGCACGGACGCGACGCTTTGTATTGCAGAACAAGCCGCAGATGCCGTGGTGCGCCATACGGGGATGCATCGCCAAACAATAGCCGAGGGGCGCAATCGCGGTGCCGAAATTGCACAAGGTAAAGTAATAATATTCATCAACGGCGATACTATTCCTGTTTATCCCGATAAATTCATATCACATATTTATCATTGGACTGTTTCTATCGAAAATAAAAATAGTGTCGGTGCTTTGGCGTGTCCTGTGTATATCGTACCCGACGAGTGCCGACGTAGCGATGCCGTGTTTTCGGCTTTCTATAACGGATACATACGTCTTTGGGTTAATATTTTCGGGCTGGGCATGGGGCGTGGAGAATGTCAAATTGTTCGTGCCGATATCTTTCGTAAAGTTCATGGCTATAATTCCGATATTGCGGCAGGCGAAGATTTCGATTTGTTCCGTCGCATGAGCCGGTATTGCCAAGTACGATACGAACCTGCATTGCCCGTCTACGAATCACCGCGCCGATTTCGACGTTACGGCTATGCGATGATGTTGCTCAGTTGGACGATTAATGCCGTATCCGTAATGTTGCGCGGGAAATCGGTTGCAAAAGAATGGGAGGCTGTTCGATAAATATATCTTTATGCCAATTCTCTCGTATTCATGGTACAAAACGAGAAAAAGCGGTTCGGCCGAAGATTAAATCATATTTCCGATAATTATCTTAAAAAATCATTGTTTATCATAAATATTCGTTTATTTATTTTACCGTAAAAAATAATCAACCGCTCGAATTGCAGTAAAATTCACTCCCGAAATATTTCCGCACAAACGATAAAAATGCCCGTCTTCGAGAAGTTTTCCCGTATTTATCAAAAAAAAACGATGTATGAGAAAAATCATAAAATCCAACAATATAATATCGGATTTTTGCTTTTGAAATTACTTCGAAGCGTCAATAATTGTCAATGCGCGGAGAATTTTATTACTTAAATTAAATTCGGGAGGTAAAGATGAAAACTTGTCGTGTTGTGACGGCGTTATGTCTTGCGGTATCAATCGGGTTGTTTTCCTGCTCGCAACAGCAAGAATCCGCACCTAAACCGGGCAACGATGCAAATGAAGCTGTTTCGCATGGGCAATCCGGCGTACAAGATGATCAATCTCAACAAGATGTAGTGAAAATTGCAGTAGGTTCGCCCGACCATACTACTTTGGTTACTGCGGTAAAAGCAGCGGAGCTTGTTGATGCACTTTCAAATGCAGGGCCTTTTACAGTATTTGCGCCAATAAATTCGGCTTTTTCCGCATTGCCGGCAGGAACAGTCGACGATTTGCTAAAGCCTGAAAATAAAGACAAATTGACAGACATTCTTTATGGGCACGTTACAACTTCTGTTTTTGACGATGCTCTTATGCGCGACGGATTGACCGTAGGTATGGTAAGCGGTGCGCGAATTACATTCCGTAAGAATGGCGATAAATGGATGGTAGGCGATGCGAATATACTCGGTTCTGCGCGGGGTTCGAACGGTATAGTCCATATAATTGACAAGGTTTTGTTGCCGAAATAATATCGGGAATATCGCCGTGTTTAATATTCGGTAAAATATTTTTCCGAACGGCCTGTGGCGCAATAAATTTGCCCCTGCTTTCGAGGTATTTTTTATCTCGGGAACAGGGGCAAAAAAACGATAATATCACGCGGAGTATTCTGCCGGATGAATTATACTTCCGATTTGTAAAAAAATAATTTACAATGATAATTTATCCGAAGCATACAGGCAAATAATCTTAATATCCGCCGCCTAAAAATATTCACGAAAACAGGGTGGAGCAATTAAAAATCTTTTCGTGAGAAAGAGCGCAAAGCGAGCATAAACGGCGCGACAATCCACGCCAACATAGCTCCGCTCGTAAGCGTAAATCCTACCCTACTGCCGAAAAATTGCTCGAACACGGCGCCTGTATATCCCATAAGAGCGGCTATGTCAAGGCGCAACATAATACCAACGCGGCCAAGGTCTATCGGATTAAGCGTTGTCATTACAATTGCGGCACGTTCTAACGGATAATCGGCAAAAAGCGCAAGAACAAGCCATATAAGTCCATCGTACAATATTGCAAAGGCAAGCCAAAGTCCGAGGCATATTCCAACGCCGCGCACTTTTTCGTCGGAACGAACGGCGACGAGAAGTGCAAGTGCGACAAAAATAAGAGTCAGCATAACTCCGATGCTAAGAATAGCGAGTATCGTTATTCGGTCGTCTGCCGTGCCGTGCAGTAAGCATGGCAAGCCGGTACCAATCAAGAAACCGCCGCCCAATGCTCCGGCTATGCCTGAAAACAGTCCCGTAAACAAAGGCTTTCTTCCTACGGGTTGCGCCAGAAGCAGCTCGATAAATTCCCTCGCTCCGTAGAAATACAATGCTCCGTAAATTATGCTTGCGGCCGGAATAAGCAGTATTGTAATATTCGTCAGAGAAACCAATGCTTGCCCGGAGTCGCCGCTGAAACGAAATAATCCCTCGGCTATCAAGAAGAAGAACACGGTATAAACAGGCAACCATTTGCTGCGGAATATATCGGTTGCGGTAAATCGGGCTACTTTCCAAAGCGCGTTCATAAAAGCTCCTTTCCGTTCTCTATACGTCGTGCTATGGCGCGTTCGAGGGTTCGTTCGCCGCTTTTGCCGATAATAGATGCCACGGGCTCGTGGAATATGATGGATCCGTCGAGCAAATATGCAATACTGTCTGCAAGTTCTTCTATTTCGCTCATAATATGCGAGGTAAGAAGTATGGCTGCACCGGAGGCTTTCATTTCTATAATATGGTCTTTCAAGCGGCTTGACGAAAGCGGGTCAAGCCCTGCAGTAGGCTCGTCGAGTATTACTACGGCCGGTCGAAACATAAAGGCTATTACCGCACTTACCTTTTGGCGTGTTCCTCCGGAAAGCGCACGCAACGGCTTGCCGAAATGCGGGCGTAATTTAAGAGCGTCAATCAGCCGCTCGTCGCAATCAGCCGGATAGCCGCGCAAAGATTTAACAAGTTCGATAGCACTTACTGCATCGAGATTATCCGGAAAACGTGCGATTTGCGGCATATATCCGATACCGGCGCGATAGTCGTCGCTATTGTTTATGCTCTTGCCGGCTATCGTAATTACGCCCGAATCCGGCTTGACCAATCCAAGAATAGATTTTATCAGGGTAGTTTTGCCGGATCCGTTGGGGCCTACTATTGCCGTTACGCCGCCCGACGGAATTGTCAAAGATACGCCTCCAAGTGCCCGCGTCTTGCCATAGGATTTGCAAAGATGTTCGATTGTAATCATTGTTTCGGCTTCATTCGTGGGTGAGCATCTGCAAGAGTTTGCGGAGTTAGCACGGGCAAGGCGCGTTCGGCTGCGTCGAGCAGGTCAATAAATAAACTGCGCAATAAAATAAGCGAAGTTGGCTGTCGCTCTATCAATATCGTAAATAATCGAACCGGATGATGCGCCGCGTCGCCAAATCCGTCGCGGTTCAAGTCGTAGCCCGTGTATTCGCTCCAATAATTTGCGTCAAAAACATTGGTTTGCAATGAACTGCTGTTGGTTGAAACTGCAAATGTATTCGAAAGAAAATTATTATCCTTAAAATTATTTTGCGAGGAATTCGCATATATTTTCACACCCCAGCCGTTACGGTGGAAAGTGTTGAAATGAATGGTGTTGCGATTGCAACCGTCGGCGTAAAGTCCTGTTGTGTTACCTTCAATCCGGTTGCGCTCGATATGACTGTCCGCAATTTCTTTCAGCAATAAACCATAGGCTGCCGGCCCCCAATTTTGCCGGAAAATATTGCCTGTCATTGTTATAAATTTAGAATACATTACCGCCACGCCGGCACCGTTTTCCTGAAATAAATTATCGCGATAAGCGCAGGAATCGGAGAACATGAAATGGAGTCCGTAGCGAATATTGTTCAGTGATTTATTGCCGCGAATAATTGCGTTGCGTGAAAATTCAAGGTAAATTCCGTCGCGGTGGCCGGCTATGGTGTTATTTTCAATTACAGAGTTGCGACAATACCATTGATGTATGCCGTTACCTGATGACGACTCGAGCCTGCCGCTTGCCTTGAATGAACAATTTCTTACGATACAATTAGATGATTTTGCAAGGTAAATGCCGAAAAAATTATCGCGAAAAGAGCAGTTTTCAATTTTCAGATCAGAAATGCCCGTAGCTTTAATTGCGGCATTATCCGACACATAGCTCATGCCGCTACGAATAAATGTCAGCCCGCGAATTACTACGTTGCCGGCTGAAATTATAAGTATTTGCGATTTGCCTTTCCCGTCAAGTGTTGCGCCGGCTTGGCCTGTAATTTCTAGCGGCTTGTCTATTTTTACGTCAATGGCTGTATGTACGCCGTTTGGCACAATAATTCTATCGCCTGCGGCGGCCTTTGCTACGGCAGCGGCAAAGTCAACACCGTTGCCTACACGGACTTCGGCGGCATGAACAGCCGAAGTCCGCATACAAGCAAAACATATCGAAAATAGGAGCAATAAGCGCAGAATTTGCCCGGCGGCCGCGCTCATCATTTCGAGGCTTGAACAATGTCGTCCCATGTCATGCGGCGGCATTGATAATTTGTAGAAATACGATTAAAATCATTCTCCGTAGGAACGGCCGAAAAATCGCCGCCCATAGGACTTTTAATCTGGTCGCAATGAACGAAAACGGCATTTTGGGCATTAATTAAACTGCCCGGGCTGATAAGATTGATAACCCACATAGAGTGTATATCTTCATGCTTGACCACGGAAGCCTCGGCATAAAAGCCGGCCATACATTCAATCGCGTCGAATTTATAGATTTTGCCCTTTTTTGTGAGCAATTCCGCACCGAATTTCGGGTCGCTGATAGTCATTTGGCAGTAAGCGCAATTATCCGTATTGATAATCAACGGCGTTGGTTGCGGCTCCGAGCATGAAATCAACCCGAAAACGGCTATACACACAAAAGCGAGTATTGCCAAATATCTGGTTATAAGTAGTTCGGCTTGTGTATAGTTCACGACTCAACCTCGTCCGCCATAACTGTTTCAGGCACAGGTCCGGCGAAATTTATAGTTTGTGATTTGCCGCTTTTTATGCTGTCGCGGCCTTTCAGTAAAGCTGCAAACGCTCCCAATAAAACAGATGCCCCTATAATATAGCCGCCGACATCGGGCAAAGAAATTGCTCTAAAATTAAGCAGTTGCTTCGAGCCAATAAGCGGCGGCTGATAGTTCATATCATCTATGCGAATAGCCGCATGCGGATCAAGATTATGCCCGTAGTCATATTCCCACAGATAAAAATCCCACATTCCGGCCACTCCGGCAACAATAAACACCGCCACCCAAACCCATGCAAGCGTCCGCCGGCCTATTGCGGCAAAAAGCAATCCGAACGCGATAAATGCTCCTACTATATAGGGCATAAGCTTCAGTTCGGGAATTGCATCGGGTACTATACGTTGCATACCGATATAGTGGTTCAGCCCGTTAATACTTTCAAGGTCATTACTTTTTTCGCCTTGTATGGTATGAAGGTGAATTTTAATCCCCAAACCTTCGGGGTATTGCGGCGCTTCAAGCTGTATACTCCATATCGGCGTAAAAAAACTGATAATTAGGCTCAACGATGCTATGGCAAGCATTATTCTGGCACTCGATTTCACTGTATCTTCTCTTATGAAATTGTACAAATTAGAAAGGGTGCGCCACGCACTAGTGCGTGGCGCACCCAGTGCATTATTATCGTGTATTGGTTGAAAGTTCAACTTTTGCTCCGGCCGGCGATACGCGAGCGTATCCCTGCATTTCTTGGTGCAATGCCGAGCAGAAGTCTGTGCAATAGAACGGATAGATTCCCGCTTGTTTCGGAGTCCATTTGAGTGTTTGGGTTTCGCCCGGCTTAATGAGCAATTCAGAGTTTTCCGCGCCCATTACTGCAAATCCGTGCGGTACGTCCCAATCCTGCTCAAGGTTGGTTACGTGGAAATAAACATCGTCGCCTACTTGCACACCTTCCAAATTATCGGGCATAAAATGCGAACGTATCGTTGTCATATACACGTGAATTTCCTTGCCTTTGCGCTCTACGCGAGCCTCTTTTTCACTCTTTACGCCGTAAGGATGCTTGTTGTCTTTCAGCTGATAAACTTTCTTTTGATTTTTTATTATTACATCTGCGGGCATAGCCTGTGCATAGTGCGGCTCGCCGATAGTCGGGAAATCAAGCAGAAGTTTCATTTTCTCGCCGCTTATGTCGTATAGCTGTGCAGATTGCGTAAGCTCCGGCCCCGTAGGTAGATAGCGGTCCTTTGTTATTTTGTTGTACGCTATAACATATTTGCCCCAAGGCTTTTTGGAGTCGCCGCCCGGAATGCAAAGGTGCCCGATAGAGTAATAAGTGGGAACACGGTCCAACACTTTGAAATCTTTGAGCGACCATTTGACGATTTCCGACGATACGAACATAGAAGTATAAGCGTTGCCGTTTCCGTCAAATTCCGTGTGGAGAGGCCCGAGACCCGGTTTCTGTACTTCGCCTGCCAAAGCCGCTTGATAGTTGATAACAGGAACGCCGCCGATTTCTTTATCGAATTTTTTATCCTCAATTGCCTTAACCATTTTGCCGAACGAGAAAACCGGTATTACGGTTGCAAGTTTTCCGCCGCCCACAATATATTCGCCCGTCGGATCTACGTCTGCCCCATGGGGCGATTTGGGAGTGGGAAGATAATAAATCAATCCGGGACATTCGGACGGATCCAATACCTTTACGGTTTGCATCATAGTGGAAGTAGCTGTATGTGTGCTTTCGTCGTACACGTTGTGTGCATACTTGGCCGGCATTTCTTTGAATTTGCCTTGCGCTACAAACTCTTCTGCTTTTTTCCAATTTATCGCCGCAATGAAGTCTTTGTCGTTTTGGCTTGCGTTAACTTCCAGCAAAGTATTTGCTTCTTCGGAGTTGTACGACGTAAAGAACATCCAACCGTGCGACGGGCCTTTGCCTGCATGCGCAAGGTCATAATCGTATCCCGGTACCAATATCTGGAAAGCAACCCCCATATTACCCGTGGTTTTGTCAACTTTTATAAAACTTAATGTTCCTTTGAACTTTTCTTTGTAGGATGCAATTGATACGTCCTCGTTCGGAACAGGCAAACTGAAACGTGTTCCTGCCACTACATATTCCGTATTTTCGGTTGTAAACGGCGAGGAGTGATTGCCTGAACTATTGGGAATTTCGATAATCTCTGCCGTAGTGAACGAGGTCAGGTCAATTCGTGCTATGCGCGGCGTATTATTGCCGTTAATGAATACCCAACGTCCGTCAGGCACACCGTCGGTCTGTGAAAGCTCGGGGTGATGCGCATCGTCCCACGGTATAAATCCGTAAGAAGTATTCAGCATAGGCTTTGTTTCTTCGGAAAATCCCCAGCCTTTTTCTGGGTCAAGCGAAAAGACGGGAATTACGCGGAACAAACGTCCACTCGGAAGTCCATACACGGCTAATTGTCCGCTGAATCCGCCCGATACGAAATTGTAGAACTCATCGTATTTTCCCGGGGGAACATACGTGCGCGTTGCCGCGTCGTCGCCTATTGCTGCCGTTTCCTTTTGAGTGGAGCAGCCGTAAAAATACATTCCGACTGCCACGGCGGCTAATGTTACCGACAGCCAAATTTTCATTTTCATAATGTCTCCAGAAATAAACCGGTTGATATGTTAAGGAACAATGATTGGATTCCGTTTCTTATTTTGATTTTACTTTCCGGAAGCAGGCTCGGTAGCTGCAACACGGAGATATTCCAATATATTGCGCGCATCTTGTTCGTCAACGCTTTGATTGGGCATCTGTATCAGATATTCTTGCAGAAGGCATTTTACCGTGTCGTCTTTCTCTAACATCGCTTCCGTATCGAGTATCATATTCATAATCCATTCCGGCGTGCGACGAGCCGTAATGTCGCGCAAGCCGGGGCCTACATAACGAGAATCTAATTTATGGCATGCAACACATTTCGTGTCAAACACTTCGCCGCCTTTTTTTGCAAGAGCATGGTCAATATCACCAAGTTTAACTTCGGTAATGCGCCCATAACCCTTAGGGTTCGGTTTAGGCTTGGCCGCTTCCGCCGGCGGAGTTTGAGCGTCGGCTGCCGGCTTATCGCCGCCGGAACTGCAACCAACAACAACTACCGCTGCAAGCACATAGAGGAATTTCTTCATGATTTTTCTTGAAAGTACACTAAATAATAGAAGTTTTAACACAAAATTAGGTGCATTGCGGCATTGTCGAAATGATTTTTATCATATTGATGATTTTTAATGAAGCGAAATGTAAATATGGCGTATAAAACAGTTGAAATTACAGATGATTCCGGCAAAAACAAGAAGGTATGCGGTCCGAAACAAATTGGAATCCACACCGGAGTTTTGTCCGCAATTTCTACTGACTCTTTAACAATAATACGAATTTGACTATTTTTGCAAAGTTTGCTCAAAGTTGTTACGGGCGAAGCGATATTTTATTCGTTACTTTATTTTAGTTGAAATTATGAAAGCGATTATCGGATTATTGATGCTGCTTGTCGCAGTAGCCGCAAATGCTGGCGGAACGGAGATTCGAGGGACAGTATTGGGCTTTGACGGCAAGCCGATGGCATTGGCTAACGTCAATATCTTAAAAAATATGCGCGGTGCTACCGTTGCGGAGGCAAAAAAAGACGGCACGTATATGTTTTCCACCGCCGAGCGCGGATTGATAACATTAGAATTTTCGGGCGTAGGGCATATAGCCAAAACGGTTGATTTGTTGCTTACGGACGCATCGTCGGCCAAACCGATTATCATAAATACCCGGCTCGCGGCAAATGTTCAACCGAAAAAAATTGACTCCGTATTCATTGTTGGCAGTTTTAATGACTTTGATTTTAAAACCGGCACGAAAATGAAGCCCCAGGCGGACGGTACTTTCGGCGCAGAATTTAAAGAGAGCAAAGTGGAGTTCGAGTATCAATTATTGATTTTCGATGGTTCGCCTATGTCGGGTATGCGGAGCATCAACGGCACACAATCAGACTCGTATGTGTACGACGGCGGCGGTGATTATCGTTCGATGTTAAAATCGGCAAACGGTAAGTGTATTATTACATTTGAACCGAATAAAATGCCCTCGGAATCACCGGAAGCAAAAATCGGTGTAGAAGATGATTTCCAACAAAAATTTGCACAATTAAAAGAGAAGTCAGCCGAAAGGTTGGACGATGTACGAGAACAGATAGCGGAATCTTATTCTAAGAACGGCGGCAAAATACAATTTGACCCCGAACCTGTACGAGCAGAAATATTGAAAGGTGCAACCGACGAGAATAATACCGATTTTCGTGCGCTGATAATGATGAACTATATGGCAGTACCGTATTGCGATGCTCCCGATGAACGCAGTCGTAAAATTGCCGCCGAATTATTGGAAATTGCTTCCGCCAAGTCGCCGCTATGGTACGACAAAGGATATGCAATAACCGCTATAAGTATGACCGGTACACCCGAAAAATACGGGCAATATATTATGGATATGCATAAATCGTCAAGCGATACGAACGCTGTGCCTTGGGCAATGATGTCGGCGATGCGAACTGCTGAAACTTTCGGGCGTAAATCCGACATAGCACCGGTTTACGCGCTGATGAAGAAGTATTTTGCAACGTCGAAAGCTTTCTCTACGGCTAAACGACAATATGACCCGTCAAAAGCCATAGAAATCGGAAAATCTATACCTGTTTTTTCTTTCATTTCCATTGATAACGCCGACAATCAAATCACCAATAAAGACATTAAAGGTAAATATACATTAATTGACCTTTGGGCTGTATGGTGCGGACCGTGTCGCGGGGAAATGCCGCATTTGCACGAGGCTTATGAAAAATACAAAGGAAACAATTTTGAAATTCTAAGTGTTTCTTTCGACAGAGAAGCAAATGATGTAACTAAATTCCGCGCCGGTAAATGGAAAATGCCGTGGTTGCATGCTTTCAGCGACGGAATATTCGAGAGCAAAGCCGGCGAAATATTTGAAGTTGTAGGTATTCCAAAGCCTATATTGGTTTCACCCGACGGCGTAATCGTTGCTATGGATACGGAATTGCGCGGAGATAGATTGGAACAAACTTTGGCAAAATACTTGAAAAAATAAGCCGGCCGGCATAAAGCCGACAGATTTTACTTCGCAAACAGAGGCGCGTTGGAATAAAAATGATGGAAAACTCTACTGCACGAATCATTCGCGCACCGCGAGGTACCGCGCTAACGTGCAAAAATTGGCAGATAGAAGCCGCTTATCGGATGATACAGAATAATCTCGACCCCGATAATGCCGAGCGGCCGCAGGATCTGATAGTATATGGCGGCTTGGGGAAAGCGGCGCGAAATTGGGAATGTTTCGACGCAATTTTAGATTGTTTGCGCAACCTAGATACCGACGAAACTTTGCTTGTGCAATCCGGTAAGCCGGTTGGCGTTGTGCGAACTCATACGGACGCGCCGCGTGTGGTCATCGCAAATTCCAATCTTGTTCCTAAGTGGGCAACTTGGGACGAATTCAGGAGGCTTGACGCACTCGGGCTGATGATGTACGGACAAATGACAGCCGGAAGTTGGATTTATATCGGGACGCAGGGAATATTGCAAGGAACTTATGAAACGTTCGCAGAATGTGCACGGCAACATTTCGGGGGTTCTTTAAACGGGCGGTTCGTATTGACTGCCGGGCTCGGAGGAATGGGAGGAGCTCAACCTTTGGCGGCCACATTCAACGGTGCGGCAATATTATGCGTCGAAGTTGATGAAGCGCGTATTGACAAGCGCATTCACGATAAGTATTGCGATGTAAAAACAGATAATCTTGATGAAGCATTAGAGGCTGTTTTCAAACATGTCAAAGAGAAAACGCCTGTTTCCGTCGGCTTGCTCGGGAACGCAGCGGAAATTCACGCAGAGATTTTGCGCCGCGGTATAGTTCCCGATGCAGTTACAGACCAGACTTCGGCACATGACCCGTTGAACGGGTATTATCCGGCAGGTATGACAAAAGCGGCGGCCGACTCTTTGCGTACGGAAAATCCGGCAGAATATTTGCAAAAAGCATATTCTTCGATTTGTGCCCATACAGAAGCTATGCTCGAATTCGGGCGACGCGGTGCCGTGGTGTTCGACTACGGAAATAATATTCGCGGCATAGCGAAAGAGCATGGAGTAGAACGGGCTTTCGATTTTCCGGGATTTGTCCCGGCATTTGTGCGCCCTCTGTTCTGCGACGGCAAAGGGCCGTTTCGCTGGGTGGCACTTTCGGGCGATCCGCACGATATAGCGGTAACAGACGAGGCCGTAAAGAATCTTTTTCCGAACGACGAACCATTGAACCGCTGGATTGATAAAGCGTCCAACAGTCTGCGCTATCAAGGCTTGCCCGCTCGAATTTGCTGGTTGGGATATGGAGAACGTGCAAAAGCAGGAAAACTTTTTAACGACCTTGTGAGCGAAGGTAAAGTTTCCGCACCGATTGTTATCGGGCGCGACCATCTCGACTGCGGCTCGGTTGCATCGCCGAACCGTGAAACCGAAGCGATGCTTGACGGGTCTGATGCGGTAGCCGATTGGGTGTATCTGAACTTTGCCTTGAATGTCATCGGTGGCGCAACCTGGGTTTCTTTGCATCATGGCGGCGGCGTAGGTATGGGATATTCTTTGCATGCCGGAATGGTTGCAGTAGCCGACGGAACGCCCGAAGCAGAAAAACGGTTGTTACGAACATTAACCTACGACCCGTTAATGGGAATACTTCGACACACCGATGCCGGTTACGTCCGTGCCGCAACAAATGCGCAAAAATTTGGCATAAAAATTCCCTTAATGAAACAAACCTAAACAAAATACGTTACTATGACATATTGTCAGAAATGCAACGGATTTTTAATGACGCTGAATTGTTCCACATATAGGGCTGATATGCAATAGATTGTTTACCGCTTGTTTTGTTGTTGCTAACTAACGTAAAATAAGGAGATTGCGATATGTATCGTACTCAACGGGCGGGAGTTGCTCGCTATACTTCGGTAAATAATCGTCCTATTGTTCCTATATTGCAAGGTGAAAAAATGGATTTGGCATTGCAAATTGAACATCTGTTCCGCACCGACCGGAAAAAATTTCTCGGCTTTATACGTCAACGGGTTCGCAGCCAAGAGGAAGCCGAAGATATTTTGCAAGACGTGTTCGCCAATGTATTGGCTGCCTCGTCGAGCGTACAAAAGCCCATAGAAAATATTGCTTCTTGGGTGTTCACCGCTGTCCGAAACAGAATTATTGATTCATACAGAAAAAAACGCGCAGAAAATTTTTCGGATATGCAAACGCCCGGGCAAATCGAAGAAGGTGTTGATTCATTCGAGAATTTTATCGGCGATTTAACTCATAGTCCCGAAAATGAATTATCGCGCAAGACAATATGGGAAGCCGTCTTAGGAGGGCTTGCAGAATTACCGTCCGAACAACGCGAAGTATTCGTGAAAAACGAATTCGAGGGCGTTTCGTTCCGTAAAATGTCCGAAGACAGCGGCGTAAATATCAATACTTTGCTCGCCCGCAAGCGTTATGCGGTATTGCATTTGCGCAAACATCTGAAGCATCTGTACGATTCGATGAACGAGAACTGATAAGTCGCATAATTCTTAAAAACAGCAACAGCTCGCCGACGTAAATGACGGCGGGCTGTTGTGCGTTTTTGCTTGCTGTTAAATAAAACTGACACCGTATTATTACTTGCACAGAGTTTTTGATTGAGTTAAATGAATACTGACATATTTAGAAACCAAAGCTATGCAAATATGGCAGATTGACAGGCACTTAAAGTCAGAATAGGTATGCAAAGCATAATTTACGATAGAAAAAGATACAGAGTGAACCATTATTTGCGTACAATCAGTTGTACAAAAACAATAATCCAATTAGGACTATGCTAAATCGGCATAGTCGATTCAGGCTTTTGCGGACTGCTTGGCGCGAAAATCGGTATTTTTGCGGTTCAGTTGTATTTTGTTTCTCTCTTTTTTATCTGAACCCGAATAAAACAGCGTAATATCATTCAGCCTATGCTTCAAGTATTGCAATATCAAAAAAACGGCGAAATGCTTGTGGCGGAATTGCCGCAACCGCAATGCCGTGCAGGAGGTATTTTGGTGCGTACAGTTGCCTCGCTTATCAGTGCGGGCACCGAGCGTTCATCGGTTGCCGGTGCGCAATCTTCTATGCTGGAACGCGCACGATCACAGCCGGAAGCCGTTAAACAAATTATCGAAAACATCAAGAAAGAAGGGCTTATCGCTACCTACGAGCGAGTAAAGTCGAAACTTGAATCATATAAAATGCTGGGCTACAGCGCGTCGGGTATTGTCGTAGAATCTCGTTGCCCGGAATTTGCCACGGGCGACCGAGTAGCCTGTGCCGGAGCGCAATTTGCCCATCATGCCGAATATATTTCCGTTCCAAAAAATCTGGCAGTCAGAATTCCTGATAAGGTTTCTTTTGAAGATGCCTGCTACACAACATTGGGAGCAATTGCAATGCAAGGCGTTCGCCAGGCCGATGTACGGCTCGGCGAAACGGTTGCCGTAATCGGTTTGGGCTTGCTCGGTCAAATTACAGTACAACTATTGAAAGCGTCGGGCTGCCGTACAGTAGGCTTGGATATTAACGAGGCTTTATTCCCGATGGCTTCGGAATTTGGTTGCGAAGCTACTTTTGTAAGCAAACTAGAATCTGCATCAGCCATAAAATCCTTTACTCGCGGATTAGGAACTGATGCAGTAATAATTACTGCAAGTACCGATTCCGACGAGCCGATGTTGCTTGCACTCGATATTGCCCGTAAAAAAAGCCCGGTCGTAGTTGTGGGTGCAGTACCGATGAATGTGCCGCGCTCGCCCTTTTATGAAAAAGAACTGGAACTGCGGATTTCATGCAGCTACGGGCCGGGGCGTTACGATCCGATTTACGAGGAAAACGGCATTGATTACCCTTCAGGTTATGTGCGTTGGACAGAAAACCGCAATATGGGTGCGTTTTTGGATTTAATTGCAGCCGGAAGTCTGCGTGTAGAATCTATGACAACGCATAGAATCGCGATAAACGATGCCGTTATGGGCTATGATTTAATCACGGGGAAAATTCGCGAGCCTTATCTTGGAATTGTGCTTAATTATCCCGAATCCGCCGCACCGTCTAAAAAATGTATTAAAAACAAAGAATTTGACAAGCAATCGTCCGTCGGCTTAGGATTGGTTGGTGCGGGAAGCTTTGCGCAGGCTATGCTGTTGCCGCCGCTGAAAGCCGCAGGCGTAGATTTTGCGGCTGTTTCTACATCAACTCCGGCAAATGCAAAATCGGCCGCGCATAAATTCGGTTTTGCACAATTTTCCACAGATTCTTCGGAGGTAATTGCCGATAAAAATGTTTCTTTCGTTGTAATAGCCTCGCGCCACGATTCGCATGCACGATACGTTGAACAGGCACTTATTGCCGGAAAACCGGCTTTTGTGGAAAAACCCCTTGCAATTAATCGAGAGCAACTCGATGCAATAGATGAGTTTGCTGCAAACGGGCGCATTATGGTCGGGTTCAACCGCCGATTTTCTGCACCGTTCAAAGCCATAAAAGAGTTTTTCGGCAAACGTTCCGACCCGATGACAATGGTATATCGTGTTAATGCCGGCTCAATTCCTAAAGCAAACTGGATACAAGATACCGCACAAGGCGGGCGCATAATCGGCGAAGGTTGCCACTTTTTCGACTGTATGACGTATCTTTGCGGTGCATTGCCCATAGCTGTTTATGCCGAATCAATATCGGGGGCAAATCGTGAAATTGCAAATCATGACATTGTGAGTATAACGGTAAAATTTACCGACGGATCCGTTGGGACTTTGCATTATTTTGCTAACGGCGACGCTTCTTTGGGTAAAGAGTATTGCGAAGTGTTTTGCGAAAACTCGGTTGCAATCATGGATAATTTCACCAAAGTTTCGCTACATCGCGGCAAGAAACAAAAAATACTGACATTCGACGGCTCGAAAGGGCATAGGGAAGAAATAGAAGCAACCGTTAAAGCGGTTAAATCCGGTACGCCAATGCCTATTGGTTACGCCGAAATTCGTGCCGTAACATTGGCTACTTTTGCGGCGGAAGAATCGCTTGCTACGGGAAATAAAATACCGATTATGTAATTTTTCATAAACGCGGGCGAACGGTTACGGCTGAAAATTGCTTGTTTGTCTTACGATAAAAAATATTTGCGTAATTTCATGAAAAATAACTTTTAGCGAATCTAATGGCTGAAAAACGGGATAATATTGTGATTAAGCATATTCCGGCTTCGCAACGGCAAAATGCAGCGGGAGGGGCGGATACGCCGAATCCCGAACCAAAATTTGATAAGCAGCCACGCACTAAAAGAGAAAAATCCGCGCCGTCGGCCGATACAAGAAAACGCCAATATCAGATTATAGCCGTATTGCTTGCGTGTTTTGCCGCGCTGTTGTTCGTGGCACTTATTTCCTATACTGCCCGCGACGAAGCCAATACCGAAATGACGTTGCGAGAATTTGTCGGAATTTTTCGCGGCGACCCGGACGCTCGCGCCAAAGCAGACACAACGCAAAATTGGCTTGGCATCATTGGAGCGATTCTTGCTGACTTCCTTTATAATCATACATTTGGATTTGCTGCACTAATATTGCCCGTAATTATTGTTTGGTGGGCCAAGCATCTTTTTATTGTGCAATCAATACCGCGCCGTGTGATAAAATACACCTCGACGACGCTGATTTTATGCTTATTGTTTGCAGGAATAACGGGAACATTGCAATTGATTACATGGTTGCCCGATATTTCTCGCGAGTGGAGCGGTGCCGTCGGCCGGTTTATGGCTGGAATAATAGGTGATATTATCGGGAAAATAGGAGCATTGCTCGTTTTTATATGCGGAGTAGTGGTTACGGTTATGCTGGGTACAGATATTGACGTAGACCGCGTAACCGTTCGTGCCCGCTTGCTTTACGGCAGGCTTGCCGATAAATTGGAAAATGCGTACAATAATATGTTTCGGCGCGAAAAGCATATACCGGAACCGATAGTGCCGGAGCCTTCAAAGCCGACGGAAAAAAAATCTTCTGCAAGGCCTGCCGTGCGGCCGGCTGCGGTGTCGAACGACGATACCGAAAACGAATACGAATACGAACCTGCGCGAATTATACGCCGTTCTGTGGAAATCGCCCAAAATCAGTTTCCGGATCCTATTATTCGCCCTACCGAACAAGACGGCAAGTCACCTGAGGTTGCAAGCGGGCATCATCCCGCAGTGCAAAGGCTAATCGAAAGCGGAGATTTACCGGAAGTGCCGCCGTCCGTTCGACCTATGACTACGTATAAAGATATGCCGCCGCAACGTTTTGCCTCAAAAACGGACGAAGAACAGCCGATAGCCGCCGCAATACCTACATCCGCAGAATTGCAATCTAAACAGAAACAATTGCCGCCGGATAATGCAAAACTTACGGTTGAATTGCACGAAGTTCGTCTGCCTGAGCAACAATTGAAATATGTGCCGAAAATTCACGTAACAGACGAAGAAATACAGTATTTTCCGCCCACACTCGAGATTCTGTCGCAACACAATGAAAGCGTTCAGCCAATAGACGAAGCCGAGCTGAAGCAAAACGCACGTGCATTGCAGGAAAAACTCGAAACGTTCAAAATTTACATTGAAAATTTGGTGGTTACTCCCGGGCCGGTTGTTACACAATACGAATTTGTTCCGGCGCCGGGCATTAAAATATCACAGATTGAAAATCTGGCTGACGACATTGCTCTTGCCTTGAAAGCGCGGGGTATTCGCATTATAGCACCCGTGCCGGGCAAAGGAACGGTAGGTATCGAAATTCCGAATCATAAACCGTCAATGGTGTTGTTCAGCAGTATTATTCGCTCGCCTAAATTTCACGACTCCGAATTTATGTTGCCGTTGGCACTCGGAAAAACCATTACCGGCGATGTATATTGCGCCGACCTTGCAAAAATGCCGCATCTGTTGATAGCAGGTTCGACAGGTTCGGGTAAGTCTGTGGGGATTAACACGTTGGTAATATCGCTTATATATAAGATGCACCCCAAAGAGCTGAAATTTGTATTTATTGACCCCAAGAAAGTAGAGCTGAGTTTCTTTGGTTTATTGCGCAATCATTTCCTTGCGGTGAATCCCGACATTGACGAAACCATAATTACTACGCCGGCCAATGCCGTACTTGTTCTACAGTCGGTAGTTACGGAAATGGAGCGCAGATACGATATTTTGGCGGCAGTCGGACAGAAAAACATCAAAGATTACAATGCAAAAATTAAGGAAGGGAAATTCCGCGACACAACAAATCACGTTCATCGTGCAATGCCTTATATCGTGGTTGTAATTGACGAGCTTGCCGACCTGATGATGACGGCCGCACGCGAAGTGGAAGAGCCGATTACGCGGCTTGCACAATTAGCCCGCGCTGTGGGAATACACCTGATTGTGGCAACGCAAAGACCATCAGTAGATGTAATTACAGGCATTATTAAGGCTAATTTTCCGGCACGTATTGCCTATCAAGTGGCACAGAAAGTAGATTCTCGAACCATAATTGATATGTATGGCGCGGACCAATTGTTAGGCAACGGCGATATGCTGTTTTTACCCGGAGGGTTCCCGAAACCGCTTCGTATTCAAAATTCATATATTTCCACCGATGAAGTAGAAGCAATTTGCGAGTATATAGGTAAGCAACAAGGCTATACCGAGCCGTATCTGTTGCCGAGCGTAACCGTTAAGAGCGGCGCGGGAAAATCGGGATTAAGCAATAGTGATTCAAGCGGTCGCGACGATTTGTTCGAGGAGGCGGCAAGGCTTATTGTGCGTCATCAGCAGGGGTCGGTTTCATTGATTCAGCGCAGGCTGAAAGTGGGCTACTCGCGTGCAGGGCGTATTATGGACGAACTCGAAGCGGCCGGCATAGTAGGCCCGTTCGACGGCAGTAAAGCGCGCTCGGTGCTGTTGGAAAGCGAGGCCGAACTTGAAGCATATCTATGATATTGGATTTGCTGCTGTTTTAAGTTAATTTTGCAGACCTTGTGCCGCAATTTGCACAATAAGGTGAATTTTTAATACAAATGAAATCAACATTTATCCAAACAATTCCGTAGAATTATGAGATCGTTTAGCGAAACAATGCTTGACATAGCTCGAAGTATAACGCCGGAGGCAGAACTTGTCGAGCATCGGAATCAATATACTGTCATTGTGCCGCAATCGGCATTGCTTGAAACTTGCCTGGAATTGCGCGACAATCCGCAGTCCGATTTCAAATTGCTGATAGATATTACGGCTATTGACCATAATAAGCGCGGCGCACGTTTTGAAGTGGTTTATATACTCGCGTCAATTTCCTATAAAACGCGCCTTCGCATCAAAACACCCGTTCAAGAAAAAAATCCGCGCTGCCCGTCGGTTGTAAATGTGTGGGAATGTGCGGATTGGTATGAGCGCGAAGCGTATGATATGTACGGTATTCATTTCAACGGACATCCGGATTTGCGTCGCTTCTATATGCCCGAGGATTTTGCAGACCCGCAAACAGGTGAGCCGCTTTATCCGCTTCGCAAAGATTTTCCGCTTATGGGCGTTCCGGGTTCATTGCCCTTACCGCCTCTGCCTACACGTATCTGAAATAACGATGCAACATGAAACGGAGGAAGTGCCGATAGCGGCATTTCCTCCGTTTTTTATCAAATCAGCCCTTCTAACGCGGATTGTCCGCAAATTCTATTGAGCGAGAAGCCGACGGACTGCTCCATACGCCGCGTTTCGAGCGAGTACGTAACCGATAATAATACGTTTCGCCCGGACGCACGGAAACATCCGGATAGCGTCGATCGGGCGGAGTAATCAATGGGCTTATTTGCACATATCGTTTACCGTCAAGGCTGCGTTCCACCACAACCTCAAAAGGCAAAATCGGCGCAACGTCCCATTTCCACACTACAATAATGCCCAAATCTTCGATTAGCAGTGAGTCAATTATCGGCGGTAGCGGGCGGCGCACATCGTAACTGCGTCCATAAACGCGCAACGATGGTTGTGAAAAAGCAAGATTGCTGTCCTGCGCCACTACTTCATAGGCATATAATATATCGGGCATACCCGAAGTATCGTCGTAGTACGTTTGGGCCGGCGGAATAATCTTCGCATTGATGGTTATTGGTGTATAAGTTGTGTCTTCATAACGATTTACCCAATATCCGGCTAAAGCCGGAAAATCAATAGGCATCCATTTTAATGAAACATTCCTGTCGTAGTTGCCGGTTGAATATATTATCGGGCTTGGCGGAACGGCCTTGCCTTGAATCTTACCGAATATGGCCGCTGTCCAATCGCTGCGATTGCCGCGAATGTCGACCGTTCGCGTTTTGTACCACCAAGCCGCACCTTCGCCAACCGTGTCCTCATATACGGTGTCGGAAATAGGGGCAGAGATAAGCGTGAATATGCCATGCTCTTTTGCGGACCGAGCGATTTCGTAGAAAGCGGCATCGGGCGATTTGCTGCGCGCCCAAAGAACAAGCAGTTTGTCGGCATCGGGCGTTACGCCGACAAAGCCCGGGCGCATAGGCGGAATTTCGTCGGGAACGGCAACAATGCTGTGGAAAGACGCTTCGCTTTCATTTCCGGCCGAGTCGACCGCAGTTGCAAAATATGCAATTTCTGCCACGGGGATTTGCCCCGGCCTGTCGGTAAAGAAAGTATCTGAAACAGGAGTATTGATAAGCCGAACAGTTGAATTTCCCGCTTGGCGATATAAATAAAATCCGGCAATTCGATTTTGTTTGTGCCAAGTATTTTTCCATGATATTTTAATTGAATCTCCCGATATTCGAGCCGTAAGTCCTACGGGCGGCATAAGAGGACGATTAGAAGTTACGACTGCCGAAATTTCTTGCCCCGGCACACTTTCCCTGCCGAAAACATCAAAAGCGATTATACGATAAGTGTATGTTTCACCTTTCTTTAATTTGGAATCTTCGTAAATGAACGGAATGTCACGGTCTTCGGGAAAAAATGCGGCAAGAATCGGGTGGGGCAAAGTATCTTCGGCCAATCTGTCTTGTTTTCGCAGTATTTTCCAACCGCAAATTCCGCTGTGCAACATTCCTTGAGTCTTCCACGAGAGTCGAACGGAGTTTCCGGCAACTGTAGCTTTTACATCGGGCGGTTGAAGTTTGGACGGCACGTTGCGCCCTACATCGAATATTTGCGCCACAATATCAATTCCAATTGATATCTGGTAATCATATCTTGTATTTACACGTGCCGATGAATCGAGAAAGCGGAAATTCAGCATTGAATAAAATAATGACGGATGCGCCATTGCCGCTAAATGAAGATCTTCGGCGGTCGTGCGAGTATGTTTGTCCGATACGGCTCTTTGCAATATTGAGGCAAGCGAATCGCGCAATACTGGTGAAATTGATTTATTGTCGGGAATTTTTGGCTGAACAAAAACCGTGTCAATAGGATAAAACATTGTTATTCCACCCCGCCGCCGCCGTAAAATAGTATATCCTTCAGCCGGAAACGGTTGTGCAGGCGACGGCAGCCATCGCAATTCTATTGCATTTCCCGCGCCGCTTCCCCAAGCTCGTGTTTTGTCGCTGTTTGCCTGCAAAGAGCAAACTGCCGCCAAAAGCGCGAATGACGCTATGAAGAAAAATATTCTCATTTGGGACAAACCAGAGAGCCGATTGAAATGCAGTCGTTTCGAGAATTTATATCTATAAGCGGGGCTATTGTCCGTACAGATAAAGTCGCACCGGAGATTCTATTCGCATTGGCAATGTAATTTTTTATTTCTATTGTATATTCGGATTGTGGCGGCAGGTTACGTTTAAGTTCCATAATTGTGTCGACTACGTTTTTTTTGCCGTCGGCTTCAAAAATCAGAGAGAAAGCAATACGGCTTCCTTGCGCAATTTCGTTTGTTCCGGTATTGCGAATCGCATATACATTACTTGAAATAACAGGTGCTATGTCGCAATTTTCAACTGCACCTACGCGCGCAGCTGCTATATCGTCGCAAGAACGAAACGATGGGGCGTTCTGCTCAAATTCCCAGTAATTGCCGGCAAACAAGGCTGCAATTTTAACATTAGGCAATCCGGCCGACAGCGCATCGTTCCAAGCCGGAAAAGATATTGCGGCGGATTGATTTTCGGCTGTGCGAAGTGTAGTTTCATGAATTTCGGCATATACAGTGCGTCGTATGGCCGCCGAAACAGAGGCAAAAACCGACAAAGTACCCGCCCCGCAATCGCTTCCCGAAACTAAAGGCTGAAATTCCCATATTCCGCCGTCGCGCCTATGTTGCTCGGCAAGACTGCCGGCAGATGCAACCGACAAAGCACCCGCACATGGCAGAACGTCGAGTCCGGCTAATGCGCCGCCTTCGTGCTTATAGAACGTAGTAAAATCCATTGTTGCCGAAGTGTTGTTTTGCGTAAACAGCAAACGCAGACAAGGCGACAGTTCGCCTTTAGCAATAATATAACCTGCTGTATTATGAGAACTTGCGCCGCCTGTTGCAAGTAGCGGTTCAAATACACCGCCAAACTTCACTTCATCGGGCGTTACTGTCAGAGTTGCATTGCGAGCAATACATTGCATAGCGGCCGACGGTGCATTTCTATCGTTTTTATCGAATTTTTCAAATAATGTAAGTTGTCCGTTTATACCATTAAACTTAATTGTCGGAGTATTGGCACCGCTTGCAACCGAAAGCCCTGTAATGTTAAAGGTATTTCCGGTAAAGTTCAGCGTAGCGGTTCCGGTTAATTGCAGAGGTGCATTGGCTGCGGTTAATTGCCCCGAAAGATAGCCGTGAGCAAAGCCGAACTCTGGATGAATTACGGCATTGCCGCTGATTTCAAGATAATTTTTCAGTGTTCCGGGTGTTGTACCCATAGGATTTACGGCAGTTGCAGCCATTCGTATAAGCCGCCGCGACGTTTCGCCGATCAAAAGTCCGGCACGAATCGAAAAAGGCAATTCGGTAAATATTATTTGCGGCGCAGAGATTAACGAAGTATTTTCTACTGAGGAGGAATCACAATGACTTAATGCTATATTCCAGCCGGCACCGAATGTACCTCCGAACAGCGAAAAAGACTGCGCAAATGCAGGCGGCTCGGGAAAAACAGTCGTACCGGTTGCATACCAAAATAAGCGTCCGTTTGACTTACCGAGAGCGAACTCAACCGAGAGTTTTGCAGCACCTACGCTATGAAAAGTTGCATTTGGGCGACCAATAAGCCCAAAGCCGGCATCGGGAATGGCACCGAAGCGAAAATTTCCGCTTATGTCGAGATTTTTTCCGGCAAAAATAGTTTGACTGACTTCGTCGCTTGTCGGCGTTAATTTTTCGTTTTCGTAAATGCGCAATCGCTTGATTTTTATGCCGCCGCTTGCGCTTATACCCGATTCTTCCGGCATTTGAATTATACCGCTTGTGCCGAACCACCAGCCTTCGTCGCCGTAACCGATACCTATTTCATTGGCTGCTATCGGCAAACCGGATATTTCCGCAGTCTTTGCGGGTGCAATTGATGCCCAGCCGTTGTTGCCGAATTTTATAGTTCCGTCCGCTGTAATTTTTAACCCGGCTATAGAAATAGGCTCATCGGTGTTTGCAGGTAGCAGCGCGGATTCTGTCCATTCTATCATACTTTTGCCCACACTAAGCAAAGAAACCGTGCCGCGGGAAAATTCAATAGCTCCGTATTTGCCGAACGTTAAGCGAGATTTGGGGCGCGATTCGATAATTCCATGCCAATTCCAGCGTCCGTCGGCAGTAAGGCTTGCCGATATTTTATCGAAATTTGTGGCTGATTGCGGAAATATCAGCGATTCAGGCAGAAATATTTTACCTGATAATTTCACCAATTGCGGGGCTTGTCGGCATATTCCAACGGCTACGGTATCGAGAGCAAGTCGGAATCCGCCGAGTTTTGTGAGCTGTTGTCGTACTTCTACCGATTTCAGACTCAATGCCAAGCCGCCTTGTACGGGCTCGAGCAAAGCGTTCTGCGCCGAAAAAACTATAGGCTGCGCATCGGTTACGATGGAAAATTGTCCGTTAGGTATAATAATGCCGCGCCACAAAGGATTCGACCAACTATCGGCGTACAAGCAAGAATTAGGTGTTGCAAGTGCGGCAAAGTTTGCTTCGGAAGTTAAGTCGAGCAAAAGCTTGTCGGCACTGAAATAAATGGGCAAATCGGGTAAATGCGCATTGCGGATTGATGTTTGCAGAGTGATTAGAAGATTTGCCGCATCAGGTTTGTCGAGCGACAGTGCAAATCCTCCGCGAGCCGTGCCGTCGGAAGTTGCAATGCAGGGAAGCGAAGCTTCGCCGTGCAGTACGCCTGCGAATATTTTTTGAGATGAAACTGCAAAGCTCAGCGAATCGAAGTCAAGCGCAAGGCACTCTCCAAAACCCGTATCGCGTCCGTTGCGATGTAATGCAACGCTTCTTGTCTGAAATGGAATTTCTTCCGGCGTAATGTCTGCATTTTCTATCAGAACTTGTTCAACTCCGCCGCCGAGGCCTATTTCTGACCAATCAACCGAGCAGTTCCCGCTAAAAAATGCCGATTCCGGAGTCCAGCGTAATGATATTATATCCAATTCGGTTGCATCGAAGCGAAAGCGTTTCGATACGGATAGCCGGGCTGTAATTTCACCTGAAATTACAGTCGCGCCGAGAACGGATCGTCGAATGGTAAGTCCGGAAAATTGTACGGCTACGGAATCGCGCAGAAAGTTGACGTAAATTTTTCCGCCGCCGTCAATAATACATTCGCCTTTACATATTATTGATTTATCGAGATTTATCTTGAATTGTCCTATGATTGCCGATAAAATGCCTGTTTCGACGGCAGATGTGCCGTACTGCGTTTGGGCGTTGCCGCCGAGCGAGCCGCCGCCGTTGCCGAGGCTTGTACCGCCGCCGCTACCCGAAGACAAATCGCCGCTTTGACTGCCGTTTCGCTTGCCGTCAGGTGTTGCCGCGTCAAATCTGAAAGTAAAAATCTCGCTTTTGCCATTATTGCGTGCAGCAGGTTTATTTTGCAGGTCTGACGCTTGAATTTGCCAAACAAATCCTACGGCATCGGGGAAAAGCGAAAATTGCGGTTGCGCCGGACTATATTGATATGAAATACCCGAAATACCGAATTTTTCGAATAAAACTGGATTGCCGTCTATTGCGGTACGCGGCGTTTGTCCGTAGAAAACCGGAACTATGCGAAGCGTATACCTAACCGGCGAGCCCATAGTTTGCACGGGTGTCCATGTGAAAACCGGGAATGTTCCGTGAGGTAAAGTAGCGTTATTCGCGGGTAAAATAAGCGAAGGCGGTTCAGGAATTAATATTGAAAATAAGCGGCATAATTCGCCTCCCGCACCGATTTCATTATTTTTCGAATCGAAAAGACGTATGCAGAACTCGTAATTTCCTTCGGGAAGGCTGTTGGTTGTGGCCACTACGGAACGAAGCGACGGGTCGACGCTTATAGATTGTTCATTGAATATATCGGCACCGGTTCGAATTGTGGTAGATGCACCGGCGGGAATTGTAAAGCGTGGCATCGAGGCATTGTTATCTTGCGATTGCGCTATTATTTTCGTGCCGCCGGCTTCGCGCACGATGAAACTGATGCGTGCATCGCGATATTCTGGCGAACCGGACGGATTAAACAGAATTATCTGAAAAAGAGAACGGTCGCGTTGCCATTCGGCAAGCGAGGCCGGCGTTGGTGTTCGTATGATAACCGACGTTGTAACTTGTGCTAACACTCCGCAGACGGACAATGTCGCAAATAAAAATAATGTTACAAATAGTTTTGTCATACCAAAAGGGCTTGTTTCGGATATTCTTCGTCTGTTGCGCGAAATAACGGCTCGGCACTTAATAAGATAAACTTCTCAAATGAAAAAAAGTTCTGTTTTTGATTCAATGTGTTGCAGTTAAAGAAGTTAGAATGTTTAGGATAATTGCTTTTTTTATTGGTTCGGCTCTGTTGAGTGCTTTGGTGCAGAGATTTTATTCTTCGGCTTCATCGGGTTTTATGCTACGAAAATATCGCCGTGCCTGCGGTATCAACCGTATGAAAATTTGGAAGCAAACGATAAGCGTAAGTGCTACTATTTGCGTTGGTTCTGTTGCCGGCGGAATTGTTGTAAGTTGCAACAACGGCGTTGGTGTAGTCCATATCAGGGCCATAGTTCCAAGGGTTCCCGCCAAATTTCCGATTATTCTCTCTCGGCGTATTACTCCGTAACCTGTTGCCCACATAAGAGTCCAAACGGCGGCTACAAGCGGATTTATCGCAAGAGCAACTCCTAATGCAGTCGAAATGCCGACATCGTGTTGCCGCGAGAACGGGGAAAAATTATTTGCAAATACGGCTAATGCGCCTGCTACAGCCATTCCGAAGCCGCCCGCACCCAGAATATACGCACTACCGCATGCAGCCGCTCCTTTGGCAACGTCGAAAATCAATCCGATTTTTGCATTAAAATGAAGTCCGAAACGAGCAAATGTGCCGGGTATTATTCCGAATATTATGCCGATAAGGGCAGACATTAGAGCCGTAAATACGGATATTTCCATACGAAGTTTGAAGAGTGCCGGATATGTTTTTTGCAAATTTCCGTAAATTCAGCGGTATTGCTTCAATTCACAAACAAAAAATCTTGTTTTAATGCGAATTTTACTTGTGCTGGTTGCGATTATTTTATCGGCCGTTTCGTTCTCCTGCAATTCTGCGTCTGATGTAATACGAATAGGCTATTTGCCGCTTTCGTCCAATTTGCCGCTTTTCGTAGCAATGAAAAACGGATATTTTACCGCTCGCGGACTAAAGCCGGAACTTATTCCGTTCCAAACGAGCAATGCTCTCACCGAGGCGTTGGCGGCCGGTGATATAGATGCGGAAGCGGGTTCTTCCACTTTTGTTACATTAGCCGTTGCGCAAGCTTCGGCCGACAAATTACGCATTATATTAGGCATAGTGGTTTCGCCCGAACATCCTATTTCTGCGTTGTTGGTATCGCCTAATTCACCTGTTAAATCCTTAGCGGACTTGCGCGGAAAGAAAATCGGCTGTTTTCCGGGGGTTGCCATTAAAAGTTTTGCGCGACTGTTTCTGGAGCGTCATAATGCCTATGACGAGAACACAAGCTTGATAGAATTGCCGCCGCCGCTTCATATTCAGGCTTTGGCAAACGGCAGTATTGACGCGGCCTTATCTCTTGAGCCTACGCCCTCGCTTGGATTAGTGAAAAATGCGGTGAAAATATTGGTGCGGGCACCTATAGAGCGTGATATTTTAAACCCCTGGATAGGTGGAGTATACTCGGTTTCGCGTAGTTTCGAAAAGGCAAATCGTGATGTTATAGACAAGTATACCGATGCTTTGCGCGAGGCAGTGAACTTTATAGAGCGTTCGCCGGACTCGGCAAAACCTGCAATGAAAGACTATACGCCCATAAAAGACGCAGCGGCGTTAAAATTGCTGCCGATACCGGAATTTATTATGTCTGATAGTTTGTCGTCGGCCGATTTGCAGACACTTGCCGATTTGCTGTTGGCACAAGGAATACTGCGTCAGCATATAAATGCGGGAAAATTATTAGAGTAGCCGAATCAAGCATCATCGAACCATATTCGTAAGAATTATTCTGGAAAATATATTTAGGAAGACTCCGGCCGCGGTCAGTTTTCAGAGTAAATAGGGCTTGGAACAAATAGTTGAAAGAATAAAAAAAGAACGGCCGCTTTGTTGGTATACAACAGAAGTGACTGTTCTTAATATGATGTAGCTCGTATTGTCAATATTTGGGTGCGGGTTCTCCGGTAACTTTCTCGACAGCGGCTTTGAATTTAGCGAGATTTTCCGGGCTATCCGGCTCAATAGCTGCTTTAGGCCCTGGCATCAGCGTTAATTTCGCCAATTCTATCTTGCCGCTCAAACCTTTTTTTTCAGCTACGTAAGCATAGTATTTTACTAATTTTTCAGCCATTTTCTCATCTCCTAAATTAAAAAATCTTCAATGCTTCAATGTATGGTGCCGCTTCCGGCCCCCACTCGCCTATAGGCTTAATTTCCCAGCCGCAGTTTTCGTCGCCCTTGGCGGCGCAGCAAGGCTCTATCGCCAGAAGTTTCTTTCCGAAGAATGCAGTACACCAGCCGGACGCATACCCCATTAAACTCCAGCAAGCCGGGGCATGGGATTCACCTATGTAAGACAAATGTTGCTCTGCCTCATAGGAGTTCGTCCAAACACCTGTAAAATAAAATTCGCCGGTTTCGCGATTGAAACGAATTTCCGTAGGTGTGGCTTTAACAATACCTTCCCACGTGTGAATAACGGGGCCGGAAGCCAGTAAATCCATTTCGCTGTCAAAACTATAGCTAATCTTCATTTGCATAAAATCGGCAAATCCTTGCTGATAGCCGAATTGAAGGAATATTTCGCGTGCCTTCTCTATGCCCATTGCATCTATAATCTTGCTCCTCAACAAGCCTAGCGACTCCACGTCGAATATGGCTAAGCGAGTTGTCTTGAAAGATGTTATACCTGATTCGACCTCAAAACTCAGGTCTTTGCTGAAATTAAAATCGGTAGCTTTCATTAAATCCTCCCGATAAGGTAAACAAGTAAACTTGATTTTTCGCCTGACGAGCTTTTTCCATGAATCGGCTTTTGCCGATAGTTTGCAATAACTTTTGCCTTAAGCAGGCAATCTGATTTTACGCTGTTCATAATCGCGTTTTGCATTTATTGATAAAAACGTAGAACATCAAACATAGGCAAAGCCGAAGACTTTTATTAAACTTAACACTAACATACAAAAAAAAGTCAATCTGCATGGGATTTTTTTTGCAATACAGCTGAAAATATATTCTTAGTATCTGTATTTTTACTTGGAAACGTATTCATTTTTTATCGATTTTTTCGGATAGCGTCAGCCAGCGTTCTGTTGCCGTTTCGATGGTATGCTCGGTTTCCGCAAGTTTTGTTCCTATTTCTGCTATTTTTTTATAGTCCGAAGCAATGCTCGGATTCCCGATAGCAATATTCAGCGCATCACGTTCGGCTTCGAGGTCCGCAATATTTTTTTCAAGACTGTCCAACTCTTTTCGCTCTTTGTAAGAAAGCCCGGCGGCGGTCGGCTTTTTTATCTGTTCGTTGGCGCGCAATGCCGATTTTGCAGAAGCCGTCGATTCGGTTGCCGTCGGAGATTGCCGCTCCGTTTTTTCTAAATAGGCGGTATAATTACCCGGATACTGCTTAATGTTGCCGTTCTCGAAAGAGTAAATAAAATCAACGGTTTTATCTAGGAAAGAGCGGTCGTGCGAAACAATTAGCAATGTTCCTTTGAAGTAGCCGAGGAATTCTTCGAGAGCCGAAAGGGTAGGAATGTCGAAGTCGTTGGTAGGCTCGTCTAACAGCAACACGTTCGGATTGCCGATTAGTATTCTGACGAGAGCCAAACGCCGCCGTTCCCCGCCCGACAAAGTTTCGATAAATGCGCCGTGCTGTTTATGCGGGAACATAAATCGTTCCAGCAATTCTCGCGCAGAGATATAACGTTCGCGCCCTACGCCTACATCTATAAATTCCGCAATTTCGCGTATGGATCCGAGTACGGTCTGTCTCGGATTAAATTCTGTGTTTTCTTGTCGGAAATAACCGATTTTGACTGTTTCGCCAATTTTTACACTGCCGGAATCGGTTGGCAATAATCCGGCAATAATATTGAGAAATGTGGATTTTCCGCTGCCGTTCGGGCCTATTACGCCTATTTTATCGCCCGGCGCGGCCGAATAGGTAAAATTGGAAAATAATAATTTATCGTCTATTTTTTTAGATATGTTAAAGCAGTCTATTATTCTTCCGCCGAGAAATGAGCCGCCAAATTCAATGACGATTTTGCGCTCTTCGGGCGGCGGCGGTTCGGCCTTCATACGCGCTATCCAGTCAATGCGGCTTTGTTGCTTGGTGCGCCGTGCTTTAACGCCGCGTTGCAACCATGCGAGCTCCTGCCGTATTTTATTGCGCAAATGCTCGGCGCCTGCTTGCTCGGCCGTTACCATGGACTCTTTACGCTCGAGATATTTCTCGAAATTTCCGGGATACGAGTAAATCTTTGAACGCTCAAGTTCTATGATTTTTGTGGAAACTGCATCGAGAAAATAACGGTCGTGGGTAACTAAAAGAAGCCCTTTGCGCGATTGTTGAATATAATCCTGCAACCATTGCGACGAGGTTGCGTCAAGATGATTTGTAGGCTCGTCGAGAATCAGCAAATCCGGATTGGAAAGCAGAACGCGGGCAAGTGCAACACGTTTTCGCTGCCCGCCCGAAAGATGCATAACGTCCGTATCGAATTGTTCCATACCAAGCCGTGCAAGCATTGTTCGGGCTTCGTTCTCAAGCGTCCACCCGCAAACTTCGTCAATACTGTGAGCAATTCTGCGAATTTCCTCCTCTTCAATTGAAGTAAGGCCTTGTTTATCGCATAATTTAGCGTAACGCAACAGTTTAACGGCAATTTCAGGCTTGCCCGACAGTACGGCTTCGAGTGCCGTAGAATGTCGGTCGAAACTTGGCAATTGTTCAAGATACTCGCGGCTGATTTCCTTGTTGAATGCCACATTGCCGCCGTCCGGCTCGTCGCGCCCGGCAAGAATACGCAGAAGAGTTGTTTTTCCAACGCCGTTGCGCCCGATAAGCCCAATGTGTTCGCCTTCTTCCATTCCGAAAGAAATATTCTCGAACAGCGGAATATCGTTGATGATTTTAGTGAGATTAGCGGCGGAAAACAGCGTCATATTTTATTCGGAACGTCGCTTGTCAAAACGAGTTTTCATCGGTTTCAACCAATTCCTTGGCCGTGACGATCTTTGGTTCGCCTAAGCATTGCAACTGCGGCGCAAGCGTTGCCGATTCGCCAACTGCAATTATAGCCCAATTATCGGGTGAAAAATGGCGGTTTTGAGCCGCAAAAACATCTTCGGCCGTCAGAGAAGATACTTTACGAAAAAAATCCGAATAGTACGAATCCGGAAGTCCGAAAAGTTTTATTGTTTGAACGAATTGAGAAATCTGTTGAGTTGTTTCCGCATTACGGGCAAATACTCCCATCAGGTATTGTCTTGCCCGTGAAAATTCGGCGGCTTCTATACGCTCGTGCTGCATACGTGCAATTTCGTCAAGCACAATTTTAACCGATTCGCCGGTTGCATCGTGATTAACACTCAATGCTGCATTTAGCGTTGCGGCGTATTTTTTTGCATCATGGAAACTGAATGCACCGTAAGTATAGCCTTTTTCTTCGCGCAAAATTCTGTTAAGTCGTGCCGTAAAAAAACCTCCGAGTGCGGTACAAGCAAGTTCTACGGCCGAATAATCACTATGGCTGTGTCCTACGGAAATCGTTCCCATACGCAACGATGCTTGCATTGCTCCGGGTTTGTCTACGATAATTACTTGCCGTCGAGCCATGATTTCCGGCACTATATTCCCGGTATTGGTCGCTGGGGGCGTTAATTCGCCGAACCGCTTCCCAAGCAAAGCGGCTGCATCGTCGGGCGTGCAATTTCCCGCTACTGTAAAGAAGCAACCTCCGCGGCGAATTTCTTGATAACGGTCGCGTGCTGTTTGTGCATCGAATTTGTCGGTAGAATGTAAAGTTCCGCCGCGGTTTCTGCCATAATAATGCCCGCTGAAAATAGCACGTGCCGCCGCAATTCCGGCAAGTTGGTCGGCATCGGCTAAAATTTGATGAATATCCGCAATGGTTTGTCGTCGCAACAAATCAACTTCGTTCGTATCGAACGCTGGGCGTAGCGCGGCTTCGGCCATTAAATCGAGAGCAGGCTCGATATGGTCGGATAATACGTGCAGTGAAATTTCCGCGCTGTCCCAGCCTGCACCGCAAGTCAGCGACGCGCCTAATGCGTCTATTCTTTCGGCAAATTCATCGGCCGAATAGTTCTGCGAGCCGCGTGTAAGCAATCGCATGGCAAAACGCGAAATTCCGGATACGGTTTCTTCGGCCGCGCCATTGACAAACGACAGCGATACGCTTACAATAGGTTGTGTAAGGTCGGAAATGCAGTATACCGGAATTCCCGATTCAAGGTTAACCCTTACGGCTTCGGGAAAATGAAATTCCGGCGCACCATTATTGATTGGCGCACGGCTACGGTCTAATTTAGTTTGCGACATTGTAAGATACAGTCATTCTAAAGAAAAATTGAGGGCTACTTGGTTAATTTACGCTCGAGATTAGTTACCTTTTTTTCGAGGCGATTAACATATAGTGCGACTCCCGTCCATACAGTCAGCGTTATTAAAAGCACGACGTAAAGAGCGTTTTTTGTAAGGAAAGTTTCCATATTACCGTATTTGTAAAATCGAGTTTACCGTATATTATTGAAGCAACAGCGGTATGATTGCAGATTCTGCCGATGCCGTCATGCGCAGTTGGTACAAACCGCGCGGTATATTGCGCAGATTTAACGTTGTGTAGTTAAGTCCGTTTTCTTGCGCCGGCAGATATTCCGTAAAAACGTTTCGGCCGAGATAATCGGATAAAGTCAACTGAACAGGCGATTTTTCTGCAAGCGTAAAGTCTATGCGCACTACGTCCTCGGCCGGTTGCGGGCTTACTGCTAATAATGAGGTTGCGTAGCCTTGTCGCCAAAGTCTTGCACCTCCTTCAAGGCAAACGCCTCTTAGATAAAATGTACCGGACTTTGCCGAAAGATGCAGTTTACCGCCTATTGAGTGGAAATCGGTCAAGCGCAAGGTAGTAACCGTATCGTCGCCCAACCCGATACGGAAGCGCAAGGAAGCGAGAACGTCGGTATTTTGCAGATTTATCGGTGCGCGAAACCGCAATATTCGCAAGCCGTTTTTAGTTATGTTTTCAAGATAAAAATCGTCGAGCGGAAGTAGGAGAGAGGCGTTAAAAAGCAATGCCGTTTCAATTTCTTTCGCACCGGACTCAATTACAGACTGGGAATTGCATAGCCGTAATTCCATCGTAATGTCTTTTCCCGGATCCCCTTCAAAAGTATCCATGCATAGCGTTGCTTGGCCTATCGTAACGTCAATAGGATCGGATACCGCGTTGCATTGATTGCCGTAGCTTACGCGAACGGAATATTTGCCGGCTTGTTGCGCCCAATATGTGCGCGAAATAGCACCAGGCAATGTTACTCCGTAATACAACCATTGATAGGATTGTGCCGGCGAACAAATGAGCGTATCTTCGGATACGGTAATTGTCGGTTTCTGCGGTGTCGGAAGAACAGTAATCGTTACTGTGTCCGTATTAATGCAACCTTCGACGCTTTCTACGGTCAGAACGTAAGACGTTGTCTTTGTCGGAAAGGCGAGAGGCTCGTCGGCCGTTGTGCTACCTAATCCTTCGGCAGGCGACCAATATCTGCGTACTCCGCCTTTGCCGTAAAGCCGTGTAGTGTCGCCGCCGCATATTGTTTGGTCTATTCCGGCGTTGGCGGCGGGCGGCGGGCTGATTGTTACCGTAATATTTGCCGAGCCTTCGCAACCGTTTGCATCGCGTACTGTAACCTCGTAGTGCGTGGCGCCGGCCGGACTGACTGTTACAGCAGCACCGGAGCCTACGTTCGGCAACCAAGAGTAACTATACGGTGCTTTGCCGCCCGCAACTGTTGCGGTAATCGTCGTTGAGCCGCCTATGCAAACGCTTGCCTTATCGGGCAACGTTACTTTCGGATGCTCGTTTACGGTAACTGTTACGCTGTCTGTTGCGCTACATCCGTTGTCGTCTGTCAGAGTTAATGCGTAGGTTGTGGTTTGGGTAGGCGAGGCTGTCGTAGTCGGTGAATTAACGTCGCTTAAACCCGTAGCGGGCGACCATCTGAAACGCCCTTCGCCGCCGCCTCGCAGCGTTGCGCTTCCACCGCCGCAAACGGCAACATCTTGTCCGGCGTAGACTTTCGGCGCATCGAAAATCCGCGCTATAAATTTCGCACTTGCTTGGCAACCCAAGGAATCCGTAATGGTTACAAAATACTCGGTTTCTTGAGAAGGAACGGAAGTGGTTGCTTTCATATTCGGATTTGCAATAATTGCGGCGGGTTCCCAGCGATAACTATACGGTGGCCGACCTCCGTGTGGTGTAACGTCCAATCTAACTGCCGCGCCGTTGCATACCGAAGTATCTGTAACTGCGACTGCCGACAGTCCGGCAATAGGATTTGACGGTGCTATGCAACCGCGATGCAGAATACCCGAATACCCTGCTTTTGCATTTAGCAACGAGTCGCCTGCCGCAATGGAAATTCCTGCATAGCCGCCGCTTACTTCTGCGTGAATACTATCGTCAATTGCCGTTATACTATAACAGACTATGCCGCCGCCGCCGCCGCCGCCGCCGCCCGCTCCGTAATGTTCCGTTGCAACCGAATTTCCGCCCGTTCCGCCGCGTGCGAACGTAATAGGATAGGATGCGAATACACCGGCATCAATAATGACCGTTCCCCCCGCGCCGCCGCCGCCGCCGCTTGTTGCCGCAGCGGCTGCTGCACCGTCGGCATAGATTGGAGCGCCTCGTCCCACAAAAACATTGGTTTTAAGTATTGCAATGCCGCCGCCCGTTGCGCCGACTGAATTTTCGCCGTTATTTTTATGACCTCCGCCGCCGCCGCCGCCCATAAAAGTGCGCGGCATTTCGCCTGCCGATACGAGACTATGCCCGCCTATTCCTCCGAAGGCTGTTGCATTGGTTTTCCGATAAATTCCTCCTCCTCCGCCGCCGTTCCCACCGTTTCCTCCTCCTCCGCCGCCGCCGTTTGAAGCGTTCCCGCCTCCTCCGCCATTAGCGATGGCACCGCGGCCTGCACGACGCTCTAATGAATACTCAACCGCAGATTCACCTTTCTCTCCGGCAAGACCGCTTTCGAAAGATGCATTGTAATCTTGAATGCCCGGTTGTGCGGTGATAATGACGTTGGAACGTCCTCCGCGAAAGCCCTTGGCACTCACGTCAATCACTCCGTTGCCCATATCTATTGCCCCGCTGGCCTCAACGGCCAACACGCCGCCCGTAGAGCCGTTCCACGGCGGACAAGTCAGCACATCTTTGACAATAGCCGTAATATATCCGGGTATTTTAACAATTTGTACGGCACCGGACGGATTGTAATTGCGAACGGGTATTTCGCGTATGCGAATATTTGTTCCGCTTACAGATTCTACGTTAACAAACTCGAAATTCCCTGATGTTCCGTAGTCCGTTGCTTGTCCGAAGCGCGAAGAATCCGTAGAAACAGAATCAAACGATGCACCTTTCATTTGAATAATCAGTGCTTTATCGCCGGCGGCAAAACCGGTTGCCGATTCCACCGCAACAATTCTGCCGCAATAGTCAATGGATATTACTTTTGCATAAGAATTGACTGTACCCGAAATTATAGTCTGCTGTGCAACCGCCGTAATTTGCGCAATAAAATACGCGATTAAAACAGCGGAAAATATTCGATAATATCGGAGCATTTCGAAAGTTTTATGAATTATTTGACGCAAGTCAACGAAAAATTACTCTGCCAATGCGGCGGAAATAAAGAGAAAAACATCTCAAAAAAGCGGCATTAAAGTTTTGGAAGAGTCAGCGAGGTCATTTTTTCGCGCATTGCATCTTCGCTCGGAGGATGTACGTCGCTTAAATACATTGTAGCGTCGCTGTTTAATCCGATAATTGTTTCACGGTGAATATATTGCGCTACGTCTGCAATGTTCTTTGTTTGATTGAATATTTTCAACTGCCTGTCGGCACCGCTTCCCATATCCAAAATTTGGTAAATGTATTCCACTTCGCGGCGCGAGCCGAGTTCGTCGAGAACGTCGTCCACAAAACTAATGAGCTCACCTACCAAATCGCGGGTATGAACTTCTTTTTGTTTGCCGAAATCAATCATCTTTCCTTCAAGCCCGTAGCGCACAGCCCGCCATTTGTTTTCCATAATCAACGCTCTTGAGTAACGGCGGAAACTAAGATTTTCTTTATAAAGCATATAGAGTTTTTTGGCTACCGCTTGGCATAATGCTGCAATGGCAATGGTTTCATCTACGCGCATCGGAATATCGCAAATGCGGATTTCCAAAGTCGGGAAAAACGGGTGCGGACGAACGTCCCACCAAATTTTCTTGCCGTTGTCAATGCAACCTGTACGCATCAGCAATTTAACGTAATTTTCATATTCGGCCCAGCTGCTGAACTCGTCTGGCAGATTTGTGCGCGGAAAGTTCTCGAATACTTTTGAGCGATAAGATTTCAGCCCCGTGTTTTCTCCTGCCCAGAATGGGGAATTTGTAGATATTGCCAAAATATGCGGCAGGAAATATCGCATTTCGTTCATGATTTGTATTTGCAACTCGCGGTCGGGAATGCCGATATGAATATGCATTCCGAAAATCAACAACGACCTTGCCAGAACCTGCATATCCTCGATAAGTATTTGATAACGCTCGTCGGGATAAATATCTTGGTCTTGCCAACGGGCAAAAGGGTGAGTACTCGCCGCACCAAAAACCAAGCCGTTTTGCCGTGAAAGTTGCCAAATCATAGAGCGCATTTTTGTTATTTCAAATCGCGCTTCGCGAATATTTTTGCAAACTCCCGTTCCGATTTCAAGCATGGAACCGTGCATTTCAGGCTTGATATGCTCGTGCAACAATGTGCGGCCTTTCGAGATAAGCTCCATGTTTACGTGGGAGCGCAAATCGAAAGACTGCGGGTCCATCATCATATATTCTTCTTCGATGCCGAGAGTGAAAGCCGGCGGAGTTAAGTCTTCGATAATTGGCGACATTACCGGACGTTCGGTTGTTTCCATTGCCATAAAAGTCAAATTTTGTGTGAAATTTTTTTTAAGAGTTGCAGGCAAGCGCAAAAATATCGTTTTTTCGGCGTTTCGCATTATGTTGTGCAAGCTGTGCGGCAATTATACAGTTGCGTTGCGGCAAAAGCGCAACTATGCCATCATCGTTGCTATAATGGAATGTAGATTCCGAACAAACTCTTTTTCGGCGGTACGGTCAATAGTGTCGGGTATTTCAATCGGCGGTGCTGCACGAAGAATAACTGTTCCTGCATGAAAGTACAGTGATTTTTTTGGAAGAATACGATTCGCACCGATAATTGCAAGCGGTGCAATAGGCTTCCCGGCTCGCAAAGCCACGGCAACTGCACCGCGCCTGAATTCGCCTAAGCTTCCATCAGCCGAGCGAGTTCCCTCGGGGAAAATCAGTGCCGACCCGCCGTTTCGAACCGCCTCTGCCGCTTGTTCTATGCTTACCATTGCATTGCGCGGGTCTTCGCGTGTAACGGCTATAAAAGGAGAGAGGCGCAAGCACCAGCCGAAAATCGGGATTTTCTCGAGTTCGCGCTTATACATTATCGCGGCTCCGCTTGGCAGCGTAGCCAAAAGTATGGGAATATCGAATAAACTCGAATGATTGCATACATATACGTGCGCCGTGCCGTCGGTATAGAGTTCCAATCCTTCGGATTTTACGCGAACACCGCATATTGCGAGCAACAGACGCGACCAATTTCGTGCAAACGGATAAAAAACGCGCCTGTCTGTAAAAGCCATAAACGTTATTACTGCTATGGAATAAAATATGGTTACAATTACAATGGTTGCAGATTGTACGAAAAAAAATACCGTTCGCATAACGCCTCGAAAATAAGAGCGTTGAAAAAGTAGGAAAAATTATACTGAAACAGAAACAGCCCGCTCTGTATAACGGAACGGGCTGTGCAATAAAAATTCTCGTACACTAAGGTGTATTAAGGGAAAATGCCGAGCTGTTGATACGATACGGCAATTTTATCAATGGCACTTACGAAAGCTGCAACGCGCATATCGTTTATTTTTGGGTTACTTTTCCAGATACCCATAATTTCGTGATAAGAAGAAATCATAGTGTCTTCCAGACCGGAATTAACCAAATCTTCCTCGTCTGCTCCGCGAACGAGCATTAGTCTTTCATCGGCGGTAAGCGATTTGCCTGTAAGCCTTTCGACTGCAGAAACAAGTTGCGACGCACTGCGCTCTTCGAAGCGTTTGTCCATGCGGCCGAAGCGTACATGAGATATGTTTTTAAGCCATTCAAAATAAGAAACGACCACGCCGCCGGCATTAAGATACATATCGGGTATAATGAGAATGCCTTTATCCAAAAGAATATCTTCGGCAGTTGCTGTAACGGGGCCGTTTGCTCCTTCGGCCAGAATTTTACATTTGAGGTTGGGAGCGTTGAACTTGTGAATTTGCGATTCCAATGCGCATGGTGCAAGAATGTCACATTCCCATTCCAGCATGGAGTTGCCGTCTTCGATTGTTTTGCCGCCGGCAAAATTAGTAATGCTGCCTGTTTGCTTGCGATGCTCGTCGAGTGCGGCTATATCCAATCCGTTGGGATTATGCACTGCACCGTCCCATTCGATTATTCCGATAACCGTCGCACCGCCTTCGCTCAGGAATTTCGCCGCGTGATAGCCTACATTACCAAATCCCTGCACTATAACGCGTTTTCCGCTAAGCCCCGTAGTCATTCCGAGTTTTTTCATTAATTCGGTGTCATTGACTGCTTCGCGCACGCCGAAGTATAATCCGCGTCCGGTTGCAGCGGTGCGGCCATGCACGCCCCCTTGGGGAATGGGTTTGCCGGTAACGCAAGCAAGAGCGTCTATTTCTTTGCCCGAAAAAGCACGGTAAGTATCTGCAATCCAAGCCATTTCACGCTGTCCGCTTCCGTAATCTGGCGCGGGAACGTCTACCGACGGCCCGATGAAGTTCTTGTGAATAAGTTCTACCGTATAGCGGCGTGTAATGCGCTCAAGCTCTTCGACGGTATAGTTTTTCGGATTGATTTTTATACCGCCTTTTCCGCCGCCGAACGGCACATTTACAACGGCACATTTATACGTCATAAGAGCGGCAAGTGCCATAACCTCATCTTGATTTACCATATCGCTATAGCGAATACCGCCCTTGCAAGGAAGCTTGTGATGGCTGTGCTCGCAACGAAAAGCGGAGATAACCTGTATCTCGCCTTTGATACGAACGGGAAACTGCATATAATATACGGAATTACAAACGCGGATTTGGTCAATCAATCCTTTGGGATGATTAAGCAAATCTGCCGCTTTGTCAAAATTGATATTTACGGACTCGAAAAACGGCAGGCTTTCAGCAAATTGAACACTCATGATGCTGTAGTTTGATGTAATTAAGTTGAAAAAAGTAGTATGCTACTCGCAAAAATACAAAAAATATAAGGTCGCACTCTCTTTCTTGACTAATCGGAATCAGCCTGAAAAGCGTTATGCAAGCATATATTTCCGATGTAGGCGAAGCGAATCGAAACTTATTGTAAGAAGGCTTTGTACGGAGAGCGGCCGCTATAAGCAATTAAATCGAAAGTCTGTCCGAACATTCGGATTTTCAGGCTCGGGCGATTAAGTTTTTATTGCCGTACTCGTGCAAGTTCCGGTATTTCAGCAGCAGTTTCGCGCAATGCACTGCAAAAACGCTCGTTTTGTTCATCTGTTCCTGTGTTTACTCTTATGCAATTAGGCAATGCAAATCCTCCGGCAAGCGGTCTCGTAATAAATCCTTTTCGCAATAATGAGTGAAATACGCGCTCCGCAGTTTCGGAATTGCCGCAATCGAGCATAACAAAATTTCCGGCGGAAACGGGAGCGTATAAATTTGCTTCTTCAATGGTTCGGCGGAACAATTTCAAGCCGCGTGCGTTTAATTCCACGGTTTTTTGCAGAAACTCTTTGTCGCGCAATGCGGCCTTTGCAGCGGCTTGGCCGGCAGTATTCGGCTCGAACGGCAGCTTTGCTTTCAGCATTGCGGCTATTACACCCGAATCGCCGATTCCGTAGCCCACTCGCAACCCGGCCAATCCGTAGCATTTCGAGAAAGTGCGAAGAATCAAAGTGTTAGGGCGGCGCAATGCCATGCCGTCGGGATAATCGTCTGCAATATACAAACTATATTCAAAATATGCCTCGTCGAGAATTACAAGCGTAGTTTCCGGTGTTCTATCCAGAATATACGTCAGTTCATCTGCCGTAAGATATGTGCCGGTCGGATTGTTAATATTGGCAATATAGAGAACTTTTGTCTTTGGCGTTACGGCATTTACCAATGCTTCCGCGTCGAAACGATAATCGCCGGTAAGCGATGTATAAATAATTTCCGCGCCTGACAGAGAAGCCGCCACTTGAAAACCTATGAATGTTCCGCGTGCCGATACAAGCGTGTCGCTTGGCGTAACAAATGTGCGGTGCGCAAGATGAATTAGTGCATCAGACCCGCTGTGACAAATTACATTTTCCACGTTTGTTCCGAATTGCTCGGCGAGTGATTCGCGCAGTGCAAGCCCGCCGTCGGGATAAAGCGAGTATGCCGAACCGCTTAATGAATTTACTGCTTGCAGCGCGAGCGGCGAAGCACCGAGCGGATTTTCGTTCGAAGCAAGTTTTACAACATCGGAAATACCGTATAATCGTGCTGTTTCCTCCGGTGTTTGCCCGGGTTTGTATGGTGTTAATGCGGTAATATTTGACGGTATGCTTATCATTTTTGTAGCTGAGTTTTGTTTAACTGCGCCAAACGTACAAAATACTGAGGAATTCGAATTGTATTGTTCAAAAAAACAAGCCGTCTTCGGCTGTTTATGGCTGGCGGACGGCTTGTTTATATGCTTGACGGCAGCGGATTTCAGAGACTTAGCTCGTCGGCAATGGCAACAAGCCGAACGTCTGCCGCAATATCTTCGCCGTAATCGTTTTGCGTAATTCTGAATTCCACTTTATCGCCTACGTGCAATTGATTGAAATCGGTATCCGATAATTTGCTGAAATGGAAAAACAGATTATTTGGCGGATATTTAATAAATCCGTAACCGTTTTTCAAACTTAGTATGTAGCTTAATTTACAATCGCCGCCGGAAGGTGACTGTCCCTGCGGTTGAGCCGCGTCGGTAGCATAAAAGCGTTTGCGTAAAGCGCGGGGCATATCGGGAAATTGCGCCGGTAATCTTTGCAACGCGGATATGTTGGATTGCGAATCGTCGAAAGAGAACTGCGTCTGGCTTTCTTCGTCGTACATAGTTTCGTCTTCTTCTGCCGAACTATCTTCCGTGTAATCGTTTTCGTCTTCTTCTGCGTCGCCGCCGGGTTGATTGCGGAAAGACGAGTCGAAACGCGGGCCGCCTTGCACAAATATATTATTTATTAAGCCGATATATCGTCCTGCGGGGTTATCTACAACTTTGTGCATCATCACGGGGTAGCTTGCTTCGTTAAGCAGCTCGTGCGATGTTCGGGTGTAAATTGTGTTGCCTTCCTCATTGGTAAAATCAAATTCCCAGCAAAGAACCATCATGCGGCTGCCGAGAGAATTGATTTTGCGAATCAGCGGTGCATAGTCGCCGTCGGAAGCAATCAGCACCACAACGTCGAACTGTTTGATAACGCACAACTCATAAGCTTCGAGCGCAAGCCAAACATCAATGCCTTTCTCCATTTTTTTACCGCTCCACGAGCTTCGCAACGGTAAATAATGCGTAACTACGCCTTCACTCATCAGAATATCGTCGAACACTCTGTCGTAATAAATCTGATTTTCGCTTGCCTCGCCTGCGTAAAGTCTGCCTTTGAATAAATGACAATCAACTATTTGGCAACGTCGTACATCGCGCCCTTCTTCTTCGGCTACTATTTCGCGGATAAAATCATGCAGTCCGGAAATGCGGATACGGCTACGGCGCGGGTGATTAAAGTAATAGTAATTACTGACGTGCTGAAAGAAACTGCCGTCGTAGAACACGCCTATCTTCACAACGGAAGTCGAAGTCTGTGGCATTATTCATTCTCCAATAATAATTCAAAAAAGTGAAAACAAAAACAAATCAATCAAGAGATTATTTGTTAAAACACATACAAATTTACGGAAAAGTTACGGAAAATACAGATGCAAATATAATTTTTCATAAATGTAATAATATGCAATAAGTTGGCCGAGCCATAAATTTCTGCCGGAACGGCATGGGGCCAAGCCGTTGATTATTCTTTTATTTCAGGGTAGGCGTTCAAAAAATATAAATCCTGCTTTTGCTCCTATTTCACGGATATTTCGTTCGTTGCGACATTTATCCGCATCTTGTTGCCTGCAAACGAAATACGCGGGTTTGTCTATTGCGCCGCGAAACAGCCGATTCTCAAAATCATCGGGGGCAATTCCGAGAGCGGCCGGCGAGAAAACCCGAGGCTTGCGCGAGTAAAATAAATGTGCATAACTTTTGAAGCCAACAGGCTTTACGTAACATTCACGGCCGCGCAGCGACTCGTAGAATTCTATCGGTGCGGCTTGTGTGTATCCTTCGATTTTAGGTGCTATAAGAGGCAAAAAAAGCGATATGGCCACGGCCGTAGAAGCAAAAACAATCGGAAATTTAAGGCGGGCAGGCAGAAATAACGCACAAATCATCGCAACTGCGTATATCAAACCTACAATCGGTTCCCAACCGTTCCATTGTACGGGTGCGGTCAGATTTGCCCGTGCGAAATCATCGGCTATATATGGCATTACAAATTCCTTATTCATTCCGATAACGGGCACGGCCGCAAGAGCAACTGCCCAAAATGCTGCAAATAGCCCGACAATCGCAGTATGCCGTTTTTTCCATTGCGCTTGATTGCCTATTACTTTATCTGCCCAATCGGCCGCCAAGAAAGTAAGTGGGAAATAACAAAGCGAAGAATAATGTACAATCTTGGTTTTAACTATTGAAAAAACGATAAGAACAACAAGGAACAGCGCTATATTCCACAATCGGGCAATGCGAAAATTTATATCCGTCGGTACGAAAAGCGACCATAATGCGAATAACGATGCCGGAAAACAACCTAACAGCAATACTATGGTATGATAATAAAACGGCCCGCCATGTCCGGCATCTCCGGTTGTTAATAGCCTTATCTGATAGTTAATGAACTCCGAAACGAACCATGTGCCGTTGCGGATAATATCAAATCCGAACCAAAGAGAGGCCGCCGCGAGAGAGAAAACGGAAAATATGCCGAGAATAGAAGCTGACGAAGTAAAACTGCCGAAAATCATCGTGTCGTTTTTCCCGGGTTTATGCTTGCTTTTTCGTTTAATCGACAGATAACTCCATACGGCTACAGCCGCTATTGTCAGCATTGAAAGCAATAATGCAACGGGGCCTTTGGTCAGCATTGCAAGCCCGATAAGAGTTCCGGCAAATGCCGTTCGGCGCGGCTTAATAGGCACGGTTGCGGTTGCAAGCGTCATAATACCGGCATAAATCAGCAGGTTGAAAAGGGGGTCAATAATTGCCGAGCGAAAGTAGAAATGCGGAAGAAAAGAACCGGCATAAGCAGCTGCCCACAGCAGTCCGAAACGCCGCGAGCGCAATCGCACACCCCAGAAATACAATAACGGCAATGTTATCATACCGATAACGGCATTGGGCAACCGTGCTGCGAACTCGTTTATTCCGAATACCGACATTGACGCGGCTTGCAACCAAATAAATAAAGGCGGTTTTTCCCAAAACGGAGAGTAATCTATTTGAACGCGTAAATAATCGCCCGTCGCCAGCATTTCGCGGGCACATTCGGCAAAGTTTATTTCGTCCCAATCAAACAGCCGCGCCGCACCTAAAAACGGAATAAACAGCAACCCTGCGGCAACGACAATCAGAATTATATCTGTTCTGAGCTTCATCGGTAATTATTTTTAGACTGAAAGGTTATTTTGCTATTGTTTTTGCGGCAATTCCGAGTAAGCGTTCGGTTTCGTCGGGCGACGGCGATTCGGCAATAGCCCTGATAATCGGCTCGGTATTCGATGCTCGCGCATGAAGCCATGACGTGCCGAAATTAAAGTATACGCCGTCGTCGCGATTCAATTCGGCGGACGAAAATTCGGCCTCGAGTCGGGCAAATACGTCGGAGGCATTGCCCTCAAAAGGAAATTTGGTCTTTCGCATGGCAAATTGCGGCATAGAAGCCGATAATTCCGAAAGAGTTCCGCCCGACCTTGCAAGCAGGCGGATTATTAAAGCCGTTCCTACCAACGAATCGCGTCCGTAATGACAATATGGCAGTATTACGCCGCCGCTGCCTTCACCGCCGACAACGGCGCAATTTTTACGCATGGCTTGTACTACGTTGATTTCGCCGACCGGCACACGCTCAACTTTTCCGCCATAACGCAGCACAGCCGCGTCGACAGCGCGAGTCGTGGAATAATTAACTACGCAAATCGGTGCAAATCCTTGGGGTAATTCGCCCGAAAAGACAGACGCGGCCGCCAATGTTATGGTCATTTCTTCGTTCGTCGGTATGCCGTGCTCGTCTATTAAAACCAAGCGGTCGGCATCGGGGTCAACGGCAATTCCGAAATCTGCGTTATTTTCGCGGACGGCCGCGCCGAGCGCACCCAAATGTGCGGGTACAGGTTCGGGCATATGAGGGAAAATACCGCTGCCGTCGCAGTACAGCGGAATTGGCGTACAGCCGAGTGCCCGCAATAATTCGGGAATAGCCCGTGAGCCGGCGGCATTTACGGCATCAACTGCTATTCTATAGCGTTTGTTACGAATTTGCTCGCGTTCAGCGGAAGATAATACGGCGGTTACGGCTTCAATATGACGCTCAACGACATTATTGACCAAGTGCGTCGTATCGTTGCGCAGTATTGTCGGAAATGTAATCGGTTTGTCAAGATACGTCCAAAATTCACGGTTCTCGTCGGTATCTAAGAATACGCCGTCGCCGCCTAAAAATTTCATGCCGTTCCATTCGGACGGATTATGCGACGCGGTAAGCACTATACCGCCCGCAACAACGCTCTCACGCTCTACGTAAATCTGCGCAGTCGGGGTGGGCACTACGCCCAAGATATGCGTTTCGCGTCCGAGTGAGGCAAAAGTTCCGGCTGCGATATATTCCATCCATAAGCCCGACGGCCGACCGTCTCGCGCTATGGCTATGGATCCGGTAGGAAGAAATTGTGCAAAAGCGGCGCAGTATCGCGCAACTGTAAAAGGGGTTAAATCGTCGCCTTGTGTGGCGCGAATACCGGAAATCGAGCGAATAAACGACATTTTTTATTGTTTCTCTTTTTTATCCAAAAATGCGGCGAAAGGTCGGGCTATGGCAACAATTCACAAAAAATTTACGACCGATAAAAATGCGGTTGAAATAAAAAAATACATTGACGAAACATTTCTTGACCGCAAAGAGGTCAAGGCATTGATTGATACTGCGGTTTGGGTTGGCTTTACGCTTCACGTAACCTCCAAATTCGGCAAGGGAACATTGGAAGCACGCGATAATCTTGCCGAAGTCAATATAGAACTTTCGCTTTTCGGTAGTGCAGCCAAAAAAGCAATTGAAACTACGATAGAGAAAAACTTCAAAGAATTAGGGCCGTAATTCTTGTTTTTGCTTCTTGTTTAAAATCAACGCTTACGCCTGATTCTTGGCAATCCCGCGCCAATTACAGACGCTTTTTCGCGTGCATCGTTTGCGGCTGATATATTGCCGCCGCGTTCGTTAAAATCAGCCAAAGCCAAAAGATTGCTCATGGCTAAATCCCGAATTTTCGTTTCCAAATATCCGTCGGAGCCGGGCAGAGAAGATGCAAATCTTGCAATGTTTATACCGTAGGCTGTAGGCAGCGGATTGGGCAATGAATCGCCGGGTTTTACAAGCCGCCAGGCAAAACCTTGCGGAATTTTCAAATAATTGACGGCAACCGCCGGCTCGCCGCTGATTACATCAGCCGTAACATAAATAGGATGCCGAGAGTAATTGCTGTCTATATAAGCGTTCAGAAGTTGTTCGTAACGCTCTTGTATTATTGTGGGCGAATAGGATTCGTCCGCCTCGAATTTACGCAATTCTTCAAGAAAAACCTGCTTTTGGGGTGAGCATTCTGCAAGCGTATAAGGATACCAAGATTCTACTTTATCGGGGTACCATGTCCGACGCAGAAGTTCCGTTTCAACCAAAGTAATATCTTTGCGATAGCCTTCAGCTTGTTGTTTATACCAAAATGCCGAACACCAGAAATCCCAAAGGTGCGACAGTATAACGGCATTAGGCTCAAGATTTTCTGTAAGAATTCGAGTATATTCTGGAACCAAATAATTAGAGTGTTGATTAACTGCTTTGAAATTAAGTGTCATCGCAAGTGCAGCCGGAATAAATAAAGCCGGAAGAATAAATCGAATTTGACGCAGAGAAAGAGAGTGCATTCCGGCGGCTGTAAAAAGCATTAAGGCTATGATTGCCAGCGAAAAGTAAGCGTCAATATCGTGTATTTCATAAGATAGGGAATAGGCCAAGCAACTTAAAACGAGCAATAGCAAACCCCAAAACAATCTTCGCGATGAACGCCATACAGCGGTAATTCCGAAAAATAATGCGATTATTCCTGCCCAGCCGAATTCACGCGGAAAAAGCGACAAAAAATGATTGAAATTGCCTGAAATTGCCTTGGCTTGAAACATCCAAACTTGAAATTGCTTGCCGGAAGCATGATACCAAAACTTATCGAAGCCGCGTTGAACGCCGCCCCAGTTGAAAATCGGGTCAGCCGCGGCGCGAATCGGCAAGTATAACCATACAGACAAACCGAGAAGGAAAGGAAGTATCAGAAATGAAATTGTGCGAAAATGCGATTTGTAATTGTTTTTTTTGCTGTTCGGGCGTATGAAAAATAAATAAATACTTGCCGGTGCCAGCAGAATGGTACTTCCGTGATTGGTAAATCCTAAACCCAATAAAAATGCCCAAACAATCAGTGCCGAACGTGATTCTTCGCCTCCGCCGATTGCTTTAAGAAATACAAGTAAGATTACGGTAAATAACAGCAGTTGCAAGGAATAAACTTCAATCGAGCAGGATTGTTCCCATATTGTAATTGAGAATCCGTATAATAAAGCAGATGCAAGAACTGCAAATACCGAAGGATGCGCGGCAGGATTAAGCAATCGCAGGAAATTTCTGGCGAGCGCAACGAATACTCCCGCTGAAGCCGCTGCGCAAACCGCCGAAAAAAGGTTCAGTCGAAAAATTACCGAACCCGGAATCGGCAGAAGCGTCCAAATATGACTTAACAGAGTAAAAAGAGGATAGCCCGTAGGATGTGCAATGCCGAGCGTTGCGGCTACGCCCGCAAGTTCGCCGGCATCGGTAAAAGTTACGTCCGGAGCAAGCGTAATACAATAAACCGCAAGCGTTGCGATAAATGCAATAATCGGTGCGACGATTGGTTTGTCGAGAAATTTCACGAGATTCTTACAGTTTTCTTCTGAAATTCTGTTTTGTGCATCGGGTAACGGATTCTATTTCTGCGGCGTGATTGCCTCGATAGTTACATTACGATTATAAAAGCGTCCTTCGGGCAGCGAATTATCGAATTCTCCGCCGCTTGCGCCAGTACCTTCTACGGTAGCGCGATTATTACCCAAAATTCGTGCTACGGCTTGCGCCCGTGCCAGAGAAAGTCGCTTGTTGTAGTCGGCATCGCCCGCAGCATCGGTTGCGCCGATAATATTTACAAATGATTCCGGTGTAATACGCCTCGAAATATCCGTGATTATACGACGATTTGTCGCTCCCGGCTCCGATTGGTCGAAATCGAACAACATCAAGCGGAAACGCTCTATTTCTTTGTCGGCAGCGCGTATAGAACGCTTTTGTTCCAGCGTAACGTATTCAACCGGCATAAAACTTTCTGAAAAAGCAATTTGCTTACCGTCCGCGCCGTAAGCGGTGAATGAGCAACGCAACGGCTCGTCGCCATCTACATTACGCAGTTCGGTTAATCGCGACGAAATGTTTAATTCATAAGGCGGTGCGCCTTTGGCTTGCCAAACTGCTAGTTGTTGTCCGTCCTGAGTAATTATAAAATCCCAATTGTTGATTTGTCCGGCATTACTGACCGTCGGGCGGATTCTTATGCTTTTCGGAAGTCCGCGCACTGTGTCGCGCTCATATACCGGCGCAAGTATTCTTTCGTCGTCGGCGGTAATTTCCACGCGCCGATTTTCTGCCGAGCCTTCGGCACGGTCGGGGTTGGACGAGCGTTCGGGCAAGCCGCGCGCTTCGATTTTAATCCGTTCGGGGCCGATATTCCATTTTTCCGTCAGGTAATTTTTTACAGCAGTGGCACGATTGCGCGACAAGCGAATATCGCCACGCTCGCGGCCAACGCCCGAATTGCAACCCGTAATCGTAATTCGTGTTGCAGTTTGCCATTGCAAGCGTTCTCCGATTATGTTCAGCACATTGTAATAAGCCGAAAGTTCGTTGTGTCTCTCGCCGGAAACCGATTGGCCGGAAGTGCTGTAGCGTTGCGGGATTGCGTCGCTTGTTTCGTCAAAGAACAAATAATTGAGCAACGGATACATTTGGGTAGAAACAAATTCTTCCACGCGAAAAACATTGTCGGCAGAATTTTCTTCGGAGATAGCGGCAATGTCAAATGATGCGTTTATGCGCGTAATCGTAGTTATTGGTGCCCGAGACTTCGGCGGTTCGGGGGCCGGCGGCTCTGTTGCGTGGGGCAGTTCGATTGCAACAGGGCGTTTCGCTTCCGGCTCTAAACGCACGGAAAGCCCGGCGGTTACAAGATTTGCAGACCATGAATAATTTTCGACAATTGGCGTAAGTCCGTAATTCAAGCGGATTTCCGGCACAAGAAATACAGTTCGCCGCATATTCAGCGGAATGCTGTAATTCAGCCCGGCCGATAAGTCGAAAAACAGCGACGCTGCCTTTTGCAAAGTGCCGGAAAACTGATTGCGTACATTTCGTCCGTCGCTGAAATTTCCCGGCGAAACCGTTTCTCTTTGTTCGTAAGCGGGTGCTGCGGTGGTTCCTACTCTAAATCCGGCTACAGCTCCTAAGCCGCCTAATCGAAAGCCGATATAAGGCTCTATTCCTATGCGGCTCATCGAAGCCTCGAGAGAGTGAATGAAAGTAACTTCACCAGCTTTATCACCGATTATTACGGGTACTTGTTCGGCAACCGTAAAACTTGCCGAATGTCGTGAAAAACCTACACGCGCACCTAATCGCAAACTTTGTTCGAGCGGTAGTTCGCCGAACAGCCAAAGTTCGAAGCCGCCGCCGCTTCCGTTTGTGAAATTGGGGCAACAATTCGGAACTCCCGGCAATGCGCGGAAATCCGCATCGTGAAAAGCCGATACATAACCAATGCCGCCACCGAGTGACAAACGCTTGCTTGCGGTCGAATCCTTTATTTCGTTTGAATCCGCGTAAGCATTTTGTACATTGAAAAATATTGCACAAATAAAAGCAAGCAGTGCGACACGGCGCAAATTCGTAATAAGATTCGGATTTTTCATGCAATTATACGTAATTGAGCAGCAAATTTTTCGGCATTTTCCCGAGCGCGTTCGGCAAAGTCCGCACCCGAAGAAGCATAAATAATTTGCCGCGATACATTAACCAATGCCGATTCGCCGCCGTTGGCGGCTAATACCTCATCCGGCGCACCGCCTTGAGTTCCAACGCCGGGAATGAGCAGAACAGATTTTGTATAAGAGCGTATCTCGGCCAAATCGGACGGATGAGTGGCACCGACCACAAATCCTATTTCGCCTGCGCCCCGGTATTCGCAACAACGTTCTATAACTTTACGGTAAAGCGGCTTGCCGCCTACATCGAGCCTCTGAAAATCGGCCGAACCGATATTGGACGTAAGAGCGAGTGCAAATGTAAGTTTATCGGGATATTGTAAAAATGTTTCAATGGAATCGAAGCCGAGATAAGGGGATACCGTTGCCGAATCAAAATCCAAAGTTTGGTAGAAGGTGCGTGCATATGCGTTGTTTGTATTTCCTATGTCGCCGCGCTTGGCATCAGCGATTGAAATTGCATCGTCGGGCAGCAATGTCCGCGTCGCTTCGAGCGCAGCCCATCCGCGACTGCCGTATTGCTCGTAAAACGCAGTATTGATTTTGTAGGCCGCGGCAACGTGTCGCGTAGCATTGATTATTTCTCGATTGAACGCAACAACATCTCCAGGTGTATGCCCGAAGCCCTCTGGCAATAAAGCGGCATCTGCATCTAACCCTACGCACAAAACGGTCTGTTTCAGACCTGTAATACGGGACAGCTTTTCGCGGATACTCATGCACATAATATAATAGTTCGGCAAAATTTTGAGGCAAAAATACGGAAAACATCGCGCCTGAAACTTTACTCCACGTAGTCGAGTTCTTTGTGGAAAGTTTCGGGCAAATAAGCCCAAGCTACGAATGATATTGCTATACACGCCGCACCTGCAATAAAGGCCGCCGAAACTATGTCGGTTTGCGATTTCAGCCATTCGAACGACAAGGCTATAGGTACAAGCGCACCCCGTGCGAAATTGGGCGCGGTAGTGGCCACGGTAGCGCGATAATTAGTGCCGAATTGTTCGGCGGCCACCGTTACGAATATTGCCCAAAATCCGGCAGAAAATCCCAAAAAGCCACATACTGCATAAAGTATTGGTAATGTCGAATTATTTAAGCAAAACAAGTAAGTCGCGGTAGATATGGCAGAAAGAATGAAGAATAAAAGCATGGATTTCTTTCTGCTATGCCAAAATTGCGATAAAGTGCCACTTGCAAAATCGCCTGCCGTCAGGCCTATGTAGCAGAACATAACAGCATTTCCGCCTATTAATTTTTCTTGACCGTGTTCTATCGGAATACCGAATGTTTTGGCAAATTCCGGTGAAAACGTAACTAAAATTCCCACAATGTACCATGGTATAAATCCTAAAAAAATGCTTTGCATATATCGTAGGAAGCGCGAGCGATTAGTGAAAAGGCGCAAGAAATCTCCGCGTAAAGCATTTGTTTTCTTTGCTTTTTCAAATAAGCAGGACTCGAAGATTTTAATACGAAGCAACAGTAGAAGCAGTCCCAATGCACCGCCGGCGTAGTATGCCGTGCGCCAATCATGCGAAACCTGCATTACGATATTTGCCAAAACTGCACCGGAAACTCCTATACCGGCCACTACCATTGTTCCGTAGCCGCGCAATTCTTTGGGCAGGCTTTCGGCTACGAGCGTAATTCCTATGCCGAGTTCGCCGGCAAGACCGAAGCCGGCAATTAAGCGCAACGCAGCGTATTGCTCGATAGTTTGCACCATTCCATTAAGAAAATTTGCCAAAGAATACATGAGAATCGAGCCGAACAGCACGCTGATGCGCCCTTTCTTATCGCCCAAAATTCCCCAAAATATTCCGCCCAGCAACATTCCGGTCATTTGCAGATTGATGAGCATCAAGCCCTTGTCGGTCAGCTCGTTTGACGCGAAGCCCAAGTCGGATAAGCTCGGTACCCGCGCAATGCTGAACAGCGTTAAATCGTAAATATCAACAAAATATCCAAGAGCCGCAATGACTACGGGCAAAGTAACGAACGTGCGTAAAGCGGGTATTTTGCTCATACGGGCTAATCGGGCATTAAGGAATAGTTAAAGAACGTAAGCAAAGAAACTTCGGAGCAAATCGTCATTACTGGATATCGATTTTAAAAATTACACAACTTACTACGAATGACCATAAACTTTTTTACGCTTTTTGCTTTATTCGCCGTATTTACCGCCATAGATGCCGTTGCCCAACACGATATTATCCGTCTGCCTCATATACCGAAATCGCGCCGTGCCGCAGATACGCTAAGAGCAGATTCCGCAAGAACATATAAGGCCGGCACCGTAGTTGTAACGGGAACGCGCAATGCCGTTTTGCTGAAAGATTCGCCTATGCGGGTGGAACTTATCGAAAGTAAGCAATTGCAAACAACAGCCATGACAACCATTGCCGACGTATTGCGTGAGCAAACCGGCCTTTTGCTTACGACGAATGTGCGTACCGGCGTTCAAATGATGGGGCTTGGCAGCGATTATACGCAAATATTGATAGACGGACAGCCTATGACCGGACGAGTAGCCGGAGTTATTGACTTGAATCGTGTTTCTACGGGAAATATAGAGCGCGTTGAGATAGTAAAAGGGCCGATGTCGTCGCTTTACGGCAGCGACGCGCTTGCCGGTGTGATAAACATAATCACTCAAAAACCGGCATCCGGTTGGTCGGGAAAATTTTACGGGCAAATGTTGCAAAGAGGTGCGTCCGAATTACAAACCGAAATCGGCTATGGAGGTGAAAATATAAATGCGTCGGGCTATTGCAATTACAGAAATGCAGCCGCATTTGTGGCATCTGACGGCACAAAAAGCGTTCCGTATTCCGGCTTTGAAGATTATACCGCACATATAAAAGCAAAATGGTACGCTTTGCCTACGTTGAATTTTTCCGGCACGGGGCGGTTATTTCATGCCGAAAGCAGCGGAAAATTTATCGAATCGTTTTTTGGACAAATTGCCGAGAATCAAGGCTCGGTAATACAAAGCGAAAAGTCGGGAACAATAACCGGAAGCTGGACGCATGGCGCGGCACGATTGAGCTCGGAGGCTTACCTGACTCACTATTCGGAGATTTATAATTTTGACACTGTGCAGGGAACGGCCGGGCGCGTAGATAACCTTGACCGTATGACGGCGCGAGGTTTTTTGCAGTACGACGTTCTCTGGAGTGAGCGCGACCGATTTACATTCGGCACCGAGTTTCTTTACGATGATATATCCGGCTCGCGCTACCCGGACAGGCCGTCGTTTAATACTTTCGCACTTTTCGGCCAGTGGGAGGGCAATCCTACTTCATGGGCTTCGTATTCCCTCAGCAGTCGTTATACACACAATAGCGCTTATCCGAATGCGGGATTTGGCGGCGGTTTCGACAGCTCGGTAAAAGTATTGGCTTGGTTGCTGAACCCGAAATTTGCTCTGAATATCAAGGTAAATGATAATTGGCAAGTGCGTGGTTCCGTCGGAACAGGTTTTAAAGTTCCCGATTTTCGGCAATTATACGTGGAGTTTTCAAATAGGCTGGCGGGTGCAGGCTACGACTTGATAGGTGCGCGTAGATTAGGTCTGGATTTGCAGCCCGAACGTTCTACAGCGTTTGATTTGGGCGTACAATGGCACCCCTCGGCTTTCGAGCCGTTTTTCGGTATATCCGCCGAAATATTCACAGAGGCTCGATGCTTCCGCAATAATTTGTCGAACTTAATAGAATATTACTATGTGGGGCAAGATCCGTCGGGAACCCGCGCAATTTATTCATACAGGAATTTATCGCGAGTCTATACCCAAGGTATCGAGGCAAATTTTCGTTGCTCGGCACATCTGTCGGAAAAAAAGTCTGTTACTGTTTCGGCAGGCTACCAATATCTCGATGCCAACGATGTGGAAGTATTGGAAGCAATAGAAAACGGAACTGCGGGAACGGTTAATCCGTCATCGGGCGTTTTCACAAGGCTTACGCGGGAAATGTACGGCGGATTATGGTTTCGTTCGCGCAACAGCGGTGCGGCGAGCGTGCGGTACGACGACGAAGGGTCGGGTTGGTCAGCAAATATACGTGCGCAATTTATCGGACGATTCGGCAATGAAGCATTAGACAAAAACGGAGTATCGGTAAGTAACCCGCAACGCATTACGCTTGACCGCGACGACGAGTATGCAACCGGTTATATTATGCTGAATTGTGCCGTGGGTAAGACTTTTCGATTGGGTGGCGGAACGCATACGGCCATTACCGTGAATACAGGCATCAATAATCTGACTAATGCCATGAACTTAGTTTCAATTCCAAGTCTTGTGGGGCGGCAGTTGTTTATCAATGCGGCTTATCTGTGGCAAAAAGATTGATAGAAATTATACGGGAAATTAAATGGAAAAGACAAGATTCCCGGCTAATTTCAATTAGCGGCACCGTTCCGTAAGAGTCGGTTACTGCTTCTGAATTTGTATTCGTAAATATGAAAAAACTATTCGGAAAGACC
>JAANMT010000168.1_pt1 | contig 66473 bp, 47 predicted proteins | sample 7279711 | NCBI WGS metagenome assembly JAANMT01 (sample SAMN14094538, study PRJNA606508) | bioreactor metagenome | isolation source: A lab-scale SPAN reactor treating ammonium-rich wastewater day 1 | place: Ireland: Galway | collected 2017-01-16
AGCCGTTCTTCACGGCGCGCTCGAGATAATCCATGCCTTTGCGTGTATCCGCGGGCGCGGTCAGGACTGCCAGCCAGTAGGCTGACTCCGCGAAGCTGGGGTTCAGCTCCAGCGCTTTCTCGAGCAACTCTTTGGCGCGGTCCAGGGGCTCTTGCCTGTCGTGCTTATCCTTGAGTGCGGGGTTTTCAATCAGCAGTACGGCCAGGGCCACATAGCCGCGCTCGTCGGCGGGCACGAGTTCGACGGCCTTTTCATACTCGCGTTTGGCGCTGGTGAGGGCGCGGCCCTTCTCGTAGATCTTGCCGAGTGAAATGCGCGCCTCGACGTTCATGGCGTCGAGTTTGAGGGCGTGCATGATGTTTTCCTTGGCGCCGCCGAGGTCGCCCATCATGCGTTGAAGGCCGCCCAGGAAGCTGCGGGCGCGGGGGTCGTCGGGGCTGACTTCCACGGCGCGGCGGTAATCGTCGAGGGCCTCCTTGAGCTTGCGCTGCTTGCGGTAGATATGGCCGCGCAGCAGGAGCGTGCGGGGGTCGTCGGGCTTGATCTTGAGGGCGCGATCAATCTGCTTGAGGGCCTCGTCGTAGCGTGCCAGGCGCATGGCGCGCTGGGCATCTCCGGTGGCGGCGTCGGCCTGCGTCGTGATGCTGAGGATGGCGAGCTCGACGGTTTCGTGGCGGTTGAACTCTTCGCTGGCGGCCTCCTCGGCCTTCTGGGCGAGACGGTAGATGCTGCTCTGGTCGGAGCGTTTGACGCTGACGGTGCGGCGCCTGAGGTTGCGCAGGGCCTCGCCCGCGGCCTCGAGGTCTTCGGCCAGTTCCTCGGCGTTCTGGTAGCGGGCCTCGGGTTTCTTGGCGAGCATCTGGTTGGTGATGCGCTCAAGCTCAAGGGGCAGTCCGGGGCGCAGGTGCGTGAGGCGCGGGAAGTCGTCCTGCTGGTGCATGAGAATCAGCGCCTGGGGCGTCTCGCCGAGGAAGGGGCGGCGCCCGGTCAGCAGCAGGTAAAGCGTGACGCCCAAAGAGTAGATGTCGCTGCGGCCATCCACTTGCTCGCCGCGGCACTGCTCGGGGCTCATGTAGGGCGGGCTGCCGGAGTGCCCGCCGGAGAGCACGCTGCCCAGGGCGGCCGCCACGCCGAAATCGGTGATCTTCACGCGGCCGTTGCTGGTGATCATCAGGTTGTCGGGCTTGATGTCGCGGTGCACGGTGCTGTGGCGGTGGGCAAAGGCGAGGCCGCGGGCGACCTGGGCGGCGATCTTGACGGCCAGCAGGGGGTCCACGCCCTGGCGGCCCACGAGCCTGGACACCGGCACGCCGTCAATGAGCTGCATGACGATGTAGGGCTGGCCCTGCTGCTCGTCCACGGCGTACACGGGCATGATGTTGGGGTGTTCGAGCTGGCCTGCCGTGCGCGCCTCATTGAGGAAGCGCTCCTTCATCACGGAGTTGTTGCACAGCTCGCGCGGCAGCACCTTGACGGCGACGTCCTTGTCCAGGCCCTGGTGCCGGGCGCGGTAGACGTGGCCCATGCCGCCCATGCCGATGCGTTCAATCAGGCGGCACTGGCCCAGCATGGTGCCCGTCAAGTCCTCGATGTCGTCGCGCGTGCCCGCCATGTCGTGCCCAAGAGAGGTGCGGCGATTGTAGCCCGCGCGCCGTGAATTGCGAATGGCGCTCAGCAGCGCCGCAGGTCCAGGCACCAGGGGCTGAGCGCGCCCTGCGGCGGCGGCGAAAAGCCGCCCAGCGGAAACTCCACCGCTGAAAGTTTCACGCGCTCGGCGCGCCTTTGGGCCGCCTCGGCTTCGTCGCGCGGCAGGCCCTCATAGGCCTGGCCGTCTGGGCGCCATTCATGAAGTTCAAGTTCAAAGGCGCGGCGGCGGGTGAAGTCGAGCAGCGTCAGCCTCAGGGGGGACTGCGCGCCCACCGTGGGGTGGAGGCCCACCTGCGGCACAAACGCGCGATAGCGCAGCGCCGTAACCAGGGCCTCGCCGCGGTCATCGGTGGCGTGCGAGGGTGTGAAGCCGAAAGCACCCTGGGCGATTTCCCAGTGGCCCAACTCCGCCGTGCGCCCCGACTGGGCGCGGATGACAAGTTCCACGCGCTGCGAGCTGCTGTCCATCAGCCTGGCGCCCCGGCTTTCCTGCGAAGCGGCGTCGCCGATGAGGGGCCAGAACTCGACGGCGCGGCACAGGCGCAGGGAGCAGTGGCCCAGTTCGAAGGAGGCGATTTCGCGGTCGCTGTCATCGAGCAGCAGGCGGGTCAGGGGCGCGCCCAGGCCAAAGCCTTCACTCTCAAGGCTGGCCAGCACGTCGCCGAGGTCGCGCTTGAGGAAGAAGGGCAGGGCAAAGCGGTCGTGCAGTTCGGCGCCCCAGTCAATGAGTGTCCAGTCGCGCAGAGGGCCCCGGGCCGTGCGTCTGGCCAGCATGGCCACGATGGCGCGCAGCAGGGCCCCCAGGGCGGCGCCGCGTTCGGGGCTGCGGGCCATGCGCAGCGCGCGGAACTCGATGACGCCGAGCTTGCCGCGCCTGGGCAGCCAGGCATTCCAGAACTTCTCCATGTTGAGTTCGGCGCGGTGGGCGTTACCCGTGCGGTCGGCCATGAAGGGCGCGAGAGCGGCGTCGAGGGTTTCGGGGCTCGGGCGTTCGATGCGCGAGAGCAGGAGCAGCGAGGTCATGAGTTCCTCGAAGCTCTCGCGAACGCCCTCATCAGCGCGGGGAGACTGGCTGGAAGAGCCCACGGCATCGACCGCAAACAGGTAGCTGAGGCAGGGGTGGCGGTTGAAGTAGCGAATCAGCTGGGGCAGCACCTGGGGATACTGCACAAAGGGGCTCTGGTCCGGTGCAGGCCCGCCCAGCGTCAGGTGGCCGCCGCCGCCGGAATCGCCCACCAGGCCGTTGAAGAGCAGGCGGAAGGGATGCAGGCCGCAGGCTGCGGCGGCATCATACAGTTCGCGATTCCAGGCGAGGAAGGTGGCCAGATCGGGGGCCGGGGCCATGTTGTTCTCGACCACCGCGGGGTCCGGCGTGTAGGTCGCAAAGGCCACCTGTTCATCAACGGGCGGCGCAAAGCCTCCCAGCACCAGCGCGGGCAGGCTGCCGGCGGCCGGGGCCAGTTGCGCCAGGAATGCCAGGAACGAGGGCACATCGGGGAACTCGGGCAGCTCCAGCCGTACCTGCCCCTGTTCCAGGGAAGCCGCGAGCAGAAACCAGCCCTCGGCGGCGAGGTCATCGTGGGCGCCCTCCTCGGGCAATTTGCGCCCGTGCCAGGAAGGGCGCTGCAGGCGGTCATCGGCGGGCAGGGGCGCCATGGCGCCCTTCTGGCCGAAGAGCAGGCGTTGGCTTTCGCGCGCCGCAAAGCGCAGCGTGACATGCCCGCCGGATTGCAGGCGGCGCTCCAGGTCGTCGAGCAGGCGGCGGGGCGCGGCGTCAGTTTGCGGCGCGGGCGAAGCCTCAAGCCGCAGGGGGTCCGGCGGGCCCTGCCAGAGTTCGTGGCCGTCGCGCCGGCGATAGAGGCCGTAGCTCCAGCGCGGAGCCTCCTCGCCGGGGTACTGCCGGCCCAGGGTGCGGAGGATCAGGCAACCGGGGTAGCGCCGCGCGCGCCAGGCCAGCATGCGGCGGGCGCGCTCTTCCTTGTCGGCGCCCAGGGCGGCGAAGTTCCAGGCGGGGTCGAAGGACCAGCGATCCGTGAAGGTGGGCTCGCCGCCGATCCAGATGCTCAAGCCGGCCGCGCGCAGGCGGGCGTCGTGCTCGGCGATGGCCTGTTCGAGGTCGGACATGGCTCAGACGCGGCGGCCAAGATCAAAGCGCCGCAGGTCCAGCGACCAGGGTTGCTCGCCATGAACCTCCGTGGGCCTGGGCACGGCGGGGAAGGGCTGGTGGCCCTGGGTCGTGAAGCGCTGGGCGCGGCGCGCGGCAGCCTCAAAGGCGGTCAGGGGCGGCTTGTCGAAGGCGCGCCCTTCGGGGTGCCAGACGTGATAGGTCACGGCTCCCAGGGAGCGCTGGCCCCAGGTATCGATGATGTCAAAGCGCAGCGGGTGATGAACGCCAATGTGGGGCTGCAGGCAGTGGGGCGGCTGCCAGGCGCGGAAACGCACGCCGGCGACGCCTTCGCCCGCCTTGCCCGTGGTGCGCAGGGGCAGGTGCCAGCCATTGACGGCCACGACGTGCCGGCCCTCGCTCAGGCCATCGACGCGGATCTGCAGGCGCTCGACGCTGGAATCGACGTAGCGCGAAACGGTCGCGCCCGTGGGCTGCTCGCCCAGCACGATCCACGGCTCAAGGGCCAGGCGCACCTCGACGCTGATGTCGTCGAGGCTGTGCAGGCCCATGACCGGAAAGCGGTAATCCAGGAAGGGGCGGAACCACTGGGCATCCAGCGCCAGGCCCTGGCGGCGCAGGTCGCGCGTGACGTCCTCAAAATCGCGCCACAGGTAGTAGGGCAGCATGAACTGGTCGTGCAGGCGGCTGCCCCAGCGCACCAGGGGCTGCTCGTAGGGGGCCTGGGCGAAGCGAGCCGTCAGGGCGCGCACCAGCAGCATCTGCGCCGCGGCCATGCGCTCGTGGGGCGGCATCTCGAAGGCGCGGAACTCCAGCAGGCCCTGGCGGCCGTGGGGGCCGTCGGGGCTGTAGAGCTTGTCGATGGAGAACTCCGCGCGGTGGGTGTTGCCCGCAAGGTCCGTCAGCAGGTTGCGCAGCAGGCGGTCCGTGAACCAGGGAGCGCCGTAGCCGGTCTTATCCGTCAGGCGGTTGAGGGCGATCTCGAGTTCATAGAGCGAGTCCATGCGCGCTTCATCAAGACGCGGCGCCTGGGATGTCGGCCCCACGAACATGCCCGTGAACAGGTAGCTCAGGCTCGGGTGGTTCTGGGCATAGCGCAGCCAGCTCGCCAGCAGGTCCGGCCGCTTGAGGAAGGGACTTTGAGCCGCGGTGGGCCCGCCCAGGGTCAGGTGGTTGCCGCCTCCGCTGCCGACTTCGCGCCCGTCCAGCTGGTATTTTTCGGTGCAGAGGCCGGCGTGGTTGGCCGCGTCGTTGATGGTCTCCATCCACTGGACGTATTCGTCAAAGCGCTCGCTGACGGGCAGATTGACTTCAATGACGCCGGGATCGGGCGTGACCAGACACTCCCGCAGGCGCGGGTCGCGCGGCGGCGGGTAGCCCTCAAGGCGCAGGGGCTGGCGCAGGTTCTGCGCGGCCTGCTCGACAGCGGTGACCAGCGCCAGGAAATCTTCGGCGCTGACCAAGGGGGGCAGAAACACGTTCAGGCTGCCCTCGCGGGGCTCGATGCACAGCGCCGTGCGCAGCACATGGCCGCCCACTGTCTGGCTGCCGGCGGCCGGGGCCTCGCCTGCTTCGCGCTGCAGGCGCCCCTGCCGCGGGTCTGGCAGAGGCGGCTGGGGCAAGGTGACGTCGGCTTCGAAATCCTCGGGCGGCTGGCCCTGGATGCGGTCCAGGGGCAGGCGCAGGCCCATGGGGCTGTCGCCGGGAATCAGGAAGCAATGCCGGCGACGGAAGGTCCAGTCCGACGTCTGCCATTGGCCCAGGTGGCGCCGCAGGGGCAGGGCAAAGCCCACAATGCTGTTGAGGCCGCGCTCCAGGGCTTGGGTGAGCTGGCGGCGTTCCTCGGAGGCCTTGAGGTCGTGCTTGAGGGGGTCGATATCCGTGGGCAGGTTCTCCTCGCGCGTGAGGAACACCCAGGGGTCTTCATAGCCGGGAATCAGGTTCTCGCGCAGGCCCAGTATCTTCACCAGCTCCCGGCCAAAGCGGCGCGCCAGCGCCACTTCGTCTTCGCTGCTCAGCCGCGTGCCCGTGCCCGGCTGCTGGTCTGAAAGCTCCAGCAGGCTGCCGTCCTGCCACACCGGTGTTCCATCCTGGCGCCAGAGCAGGCGCAGCACCCAGCGCGGCAGGCTTTCGCCGGGGTAGAGCTTGCCCATGTGCTGCATGGCGAGTACGCCCGTGCCAAAGCGCTTGCGCAGCTCGCGGGTGAGGCGCAGGCCCTGGCGCCACTTGGTGGAGCCCAGGGCTTCGTTGTTCCATTCGGGCAAGTCCGGGTGCTCGCGCGATGTCCAGGTGGGTTCGCCGCCCATGGTCAGGCGCAGGCCGCCCATGGCCAGCAGGTTGTCAGCCTGGCGGCCCGCTTCGCACAGGGCCTGCCATTGCTCTTCGGTGTAGGGCACGCGCGGGCGGGGTTCGTGGCCCAGGCGCTCCACCTGCATGTCAAAGGAGAAGCTCTGGGCAGGCCGGCTGGCTGTGCCGGTAACCGGCGCTGCCAGCTCGGGGTTAACCGTGCAGGCCAGGGGGATATGCCCCTCACCGCAGAGCAGGCCCGAGGTGCCATCCAGCCCGATCCAGCCCGCGCCGGGAATGTACACCTCGGCCCAGGCATGGAGGTCGACCACGTCGCGGCTGACGCCTTTGGCCAGGTCGGGGATGTTGCCCTCGTCGGCCAGTTGAACCAGATAGCCGCTCACAAAGCGCGCGGCCAGGCCCCGGGCCCGCAGGCAATCCACGAGCAGCACGGCGCTGTCGCGGCAGGAGCCGCTTTTCAGGGTCAGGGTTTCGTCGCTGGTCTGGATGCCGGGCTCGTTGCGGATGATGTAGCGGACACTTCGGGCCACCAGGGTGTTGAGGGCCACCAGGTAGTCCGTCGGGTAGCCGTTGAAGGGCGCCTGCTCGACAAAGGCCTTCAGGGCGGCCGAGGGCTTTTCGTGCTGCAGGAACGGGGCCAGTTCCTGTTCCAGTCCGTCGGGGTAGCCAAAGGGCAGTTCGTGACAGCGGTCGTCAATGAAGAAGTTGAAGGGATTGACGGGCCGGATGTCAAAGGCGGCGTCGACGACCAGCCGGAACTCCTCGGGCTCGACGCCCTTGGCGAAAGTCAGGCGTGCGATGTGGTTGCCCCAGGGGTCATACTGCCAGCGCACCTCGCAGGCCGGGGTGATGTCGAGGTTGTAGGACAGCAGCTTGGCGCGGGCGTGTTCGGCGGGGCGCAGGCGCACAATCTGCGGTCCCAGGGCTGCCTTCTGACCGTAGTGATAACGGGTGTCGTGCTTGATTCGGATACGCATGAATTGCGGGCCCTGAGTCGCTGGCGTTCCGGCGCCATGCCGGCCCGCAACGCAAAACCTGACACCTGACACCTGCCGTTACGGGCGGGCAAGGCTACAATCTCCCGCAAGTACACCCAAGCACGACATTGGAGCTCCCGTGGCCGAGAGTGAAGTCAACGCGCGCCGCAAGTCGACGCGCCGTACCACCCGCCGCGTCTTCAAGGCCTACAAGCCGCAGGATGGCACCTACGACGAGCTGTTCTCGGCCGATGGCACGCCCCGCGCCGAGTTCTGCAAGATTGTCGAAATCATCGACTCCATGGGCACGGGCGAGTTCCGCGCCCGCCAGAAGCTGGCCGATGCCGCGTTTCTCAAGGGCGGCATCACCTTTTCGGTGTACTCCGACAACCGCGGCGTGGAAAAGATCTTCCCCTTCGACCTCATCCCGCGGCCCGTGGCCGCCGCCGAATGGACGAAGCTGGAGCGCGGGCTGGAGCAGCGCATCCGCGCCCTGAATCTCTTCCTGGCTGACGTTTACGGCGAGCAGCGCATCCTGCGCGAGAACGTGATTCCCCGGGCGCTGGTGGAGGGCAGCAAGGGTTACCTCAAGCAGGTCCACGGCATCAAGCCGCCCAAGGGCGTCTACGTGCATGTCGCGGGCATTGACCTGATCCGCCGACCGGACGGCTCATTCTGCGTGCTGGAAGACAACATCCGCACTCCCTCGGGCGTTTCCTATGTGCTCGAGAACCGGCGCGTGATGAAGCGCGTCTTTCCCAAGATCTTCGCCGAAGCCAGCGTGCGCAGCGTGGACGAGTATCCCATGCGCCTGCGCGAGGCTCTCGCCGGCGTGGCCCCGCGCGACAACCCGCGCATGGTCATTCTCACCCCGGGCCCCTTCAACTCCGCCTACTTTGAGCACAGCTTTCTGGCGCGGCGCATGGGCTGCGAACTCGTGCAGGGCCAGGACCTTTTCGTCTGGCAGGACAAGGTCTTCGTCAAGACCACCCAGGGCCCCCAGCGCGTGGACGTGATTTACCGTCGCGTGGATGACCAGTTCATGGACCCCAGAGTCTTCCGCGAGGATTCCATGCTGGGCGTGCCCGGCATTATGGGCGCATATGCCCGGGGCAACGTGGCCCTGGCCAACGCCATCGGCAACGGCGTGGCCGATGACAAGGCCGTCTATCCCTACGTGCATGACATGATCCGCTTCTACCTGAGCGAAGAGCCCCTGCTGGCCCAGGTTGAGACCTTCATCTGCGCGCGCGAGCAGGACTGCCGCCACGTTCTGGCCAACCTGCAGAAGATGGTGGTCAAGGCCGTGGATGAAAGCGGCGGCTACGGCATGTTGATGGGGCCCCAGGCCGGCAAGAAACAACTGGACGAATTCGCCGAGCGCATCGCCAAAAACCCGCGCGGCTACATTGCCCAGCCCCGCGTTGAGTTGAGCACCTGCCCCACCTGGGTGGACAAGGGTGTGGGCCCAAGGCGCGTGGACTTGCGGCCCTATATCGTGACGGGCAAGACGACCTGGGCTCTGCCCGGCGGCCTGACGCGCGTGGCGCTGGTGGAGGGCAGCTATGTGGTCAACTCCAGCCAGGGAGGCGGCAGCAAGGACACCTGGGTGATGGGCTAGCCGTGCGGCAGAGTGGCCGCAGGCGAAACAGGCGGGGAGCTGATTGCCGGGTGCCCAGACAGGAGTTGCCCGGCGGCGCGGCGGGCACCGTTTGCCGCTTCCTTCCCGTGACTCTTGGCCCGTGACATTTTGTGCATCGTTCTCTGTGAATGACCCCTGCGGATTTCCCATGATCAGCCGCGTCGCCGAAGCCTGCTTCTGGATGTTCCGCTACATGGAACGTCTCGAAAACGTTGCCCGTCTCCTCGATGTCAACCTGCTGCTGGTGCTGGACGCGAACTTGCGCGACCAGGAACGCTGGCGCCCCGTGCTGATCGTGGCCGGCGAAGAGCCGCGCTTTCTCGAGCGTTTCAGCGCGGCCGAAGCCGACAAGGCCGAGCGCGTACAGGACTACATGGTGTTCGACGAGCAGAACCCGGTTTCCATTTTGTCCTCGCTGCGCTGGGCGCGCGAGAACGCGCGCAGCATCCGCGAGACCATCAGTCTCGAAATGTGGGAGGCGCTCAACTCGTTCTGGCTCTGGCTGGGTGAAGCGGGCCGCCGCCGCTTCACGCGCGACCGGCACGACTTCTACTCGCGCGTGAAAGAGCAGTGCGCCCTGTTCCACGGCCTGACCCACAACACCGTGATGCACAACGAGCCCTTCAATTTCATGCGCCTTGGCATGCTGCTCGAACGCGCCAACCAGACGGCCCGCGTGCTTGACGTCAAGTATCATGCCCTGGGGCCCACCAGCGCCGAGCGCGAATCCCTGGCTGAAAGCGCCCAGTGGCTGGCCCTGCTGCGTTCCTGCTCGGGCTACGAAAGCTTCTTCAAGCAGGCCGGCGCCCAGCTCACGGGCACCGCCATTGCCGCTTTCCTCATGCTTGAACCCGACTTTCCCCGCTCCGTGCTTTACTGCGTCAGTCGTGCCGTCAACTTCATGAACCGCGTGCGCGGCAAAGACAACCCCATGGGCGAGCGCTCGGCGGCGACGCTCAGCGCCCTGCACCGGGAGCTGGAGCAGGCGACGATTGGCAAGATCGTGGCGGTGGAGGCGGGCATCCACAAGCAGTGTACGCGCATCGTGCAGGCCACGGCCGACATCTGCGACGCCATTTCCACCGATTTCTTTGACCCGCCCCTGCCGCGCATGACCGAGTTCATGACGCGCGGCGAACTGGCCCAGCAGGCCTGACGGCCTGAGGCGGCTTTGACGCGGGCGGGGCTGACCCCGTTTCCGTCGTGGTTGAGGCGGGGTATAAAGCCAGTCGATGGCTGAAGAACAGCCCATGCCCTTTGCCAGCCACCTCAACGAGTTGAGGCGGCGGCTGATTTACACGGCCCTGTTCTTCTTCGTGGCGTTCAGCGTCGTGTTTGCCTGGGGCGCCACGCACATCGTCAACTACGTCAAGGAAATCGCCGTCGTCACTCACCACGTGAACGGGCGCGAGGTAACCGAGCAGATCAAGTTCAGCGTGATCGGCACCATGGAGACCTTCTCCACCACGATGCGGGTGTCGGTCTATGCCGCCATCGTGCTGACCTATCCCTTTGCCATGTTCCAGGCCTGGCGCTTTGTGGCCCCCGGCCTTTACCGCAATGAGAGGCAGTTCTTCCTCTTTGCCATTCCGTCCATTTTCCTGCTCTTCTTCACCGGCGCGGCCTTTGGCCGCTACATCCTGCTGCCCATCAGCATCCCGTTTCTGATGAGCTTCAACGTCGAAGAACTGGACGTGCAGCAGTTGTTCACCCTGCGCGAGTTCCTGGATCTGGTGTTCGCCCTGACGTTTGGCCTGGGCCTGATTTTCCAGTTGCCGCTGCTGGTGGCACCCCTGATCCGCTTTGGCCTGCTCAAGCCGGATTTCTTTGCCCGCAAGCGCCGCTACACCCTGCTGGCCGCGGTGTTGATCGGCGCCGTCATTTCGCCCAGCGGCAGCCCCATCGACATGATCATCGCGGGCCTGCCCGTGTTCTTTCTGGTCGAGGGCGGCGTATGGCTGGGCCGCCTGTGGCGCGCTGCCGTCCTGCGCCGGGCCGAAAGGCTGGCGCGCGAGGCTCAGGCCCGGGGCGAGAAAGTCGATGTCGAATCTCTGGCAGGCGGCCTGGCCGTGGACCTCGAGGAGAAGCTGAGCAAGTTCGCTTCCGGCGGCGCGCGCGAGTTTGCCCGCGAAATGTTCACAGGCTTTCGCGAAGGCATGAAGGAGGCCGGGGTGTTCAACCCCAAGTCGCTCTTTGACGACGACTACCAGGACGACGCAAAGCCTCCCGTCGAGGTCAAACTCAAAACCCAGCCCCGCCGCAAGCGTCCCGCGCCCCAAACACCCGCGGCTGCCGCGCCCGCGCCCGTCTCGCCCGACCCCTTTGAACCGGCCGCGGCATCAGCCGCGGCTTTGGCCCCTGCAGCTCCCGAGCCCGTGCCCGCCGCGGCGGCTCCCGCGCCTCAGGCGGCGCAGGCCCGCACGCTCGAAGAAAGTCTGCCGCCTGACCTCGCCCTGTTCATTGACAACCGCATTGCCGTGCGCCTCGATGAAATGTTCGAGGAACGCATCAAGCCCTTTCTGGAGCGCGCCCTGCGCGAGGGCAAGAACGGCAACGGACACCCCCCGCCTTCTGAGAGCGAATCATGAAGCCCACCAAGGCCCAATGGGCCCGCATCAAGCTGCTGGCGACCGACGTTGACGGCGTGCTGACGGACGCCACCGTGCTTTACGGGCCCCAGGGCGAGCTGGCCAAGCCCTTCTTCATTCGCGACGGCATGGGACTGCGCCTGCTGGAGGGCGCGGGGGTGCGCGTGGCCGTGGTCACCAGCGAAGACAGCGCCCTGGTCAGCGCCCGCGTCAAGAAGCTCATGCTCAGCGCCTATCGCCCCGGCCAGAAGCGCAAGGGCGAAGCCATGGCCGCGCTGAGGGCGGAGTTTTCCGTCGCGCCGGAAGAAATCGCCTACATCGGCGACGACGTCAATGACCTCGAGGCCTTCGCCGCCGTTGGCATCGCCGTGGCTCCCGCCGACGGCCACTCCCTCCTGCGTCAGAAGGCCCACTTCGTGTCCGCCTTTGCGGGCGGGCGCGGCTGTGTGCGTGAAGTGGCTGACCTGATTCTGGAGGCCAAGGGCATTGATTCCGGCCTGCTCTGGGCCAACCTCCACCCGCAAAGCGTTGCCCGCGACAGCGGCAGCGTCTGATTGGCACGGCAATCGCTTTCCTGACCTGCGCAGGGCGGCAGCAGCCCGCCAAGGCCTGAAATTCAAGGCCCTGAAGCTGCGGCCCCTGAACGCGGAAGAAAAATCTTCCGCGCAGGGAAGGAAACGACCATGACCGCGAGCATCACCGCCACGGGACTGCAGCAGGCCCAAACCGGCCGGCGCGCCGCCACCGAAGCCGCTTTGAAGTTTGACTGCCTGTTGGGTGCGCTGCTGGGTGAAAGGTCCGTGCCCATAGAGCGTGAAGCGCCGCAGGCTCCCCAGCCGCCCGCGGCTGCGCCACAACCCAACCGCAAGCCCCCCGGGCCTGAACAGCGCGAAGATGCCCCCGAGGCCCTGGAAGAGGACGCCGCGCCCAAGGCCGTCGTCCTGGCGCCCGCGCCCGCCACCCACGAAAACAGCGCAGACTTGCCGACTGAAGCGCTGCCCAACTCTGAGCTTGCAGGAGATGCCCCTGACGCGCCCCTGGAAGCCCGGGGGCAAAGCGCGCCGGCATGGTCGCCGGAGGGCGAGCTCGCCGCGCCGCTCCCCGCGACGGCGGCTCAGGAGCCGGCCGAGCCGCAAGTCCAGCCTCCGGCCGCCACGCAGGAGGAGTTTGCCGGAAAAGGCCTGCCCCAGATCCTTGAGGGGCCGGAGCTGTCGCCCCTGAGGCCTGACTCGGCCGAGCTGGCCGGTCAGCCCGCCAGTGAGGCCGCGTCCGAAGTACTGACACCGCAGGCGCCAATGGAGCCCTTCGCGGAGCCGGATTTGAGTCCCGGCGAGGGCGCAGCCGAGTTCGCTGAGCCTGCCGAGCCCTCGCCGCCCGCGAAGCTTGGGTCTGCGGCCCAAGCCGCGGAGAATCCCGTGGAACCCGCCGAGCGGCCGGATGTGTCTTCGAAGCTGACCGCCGAAACTGCGACCCCGCCGAGCCTGGAGCCCGAGGCTCGTCTCGAGGACCCCGCAACCGGGGGAGAGCCCGAGCCGCAAGACCCCGCGCAGGCAGGGGCCAAGCCTGATTTCTACGCGACTTCGCCTTCGCAAGAACCCCACGACGCGGCATCGGGCCCGAGGCTCGAGAAGCCCGCGCCCGTCGAGGCCCCGAGCGCCAGGCCCATGCCGCAGCCCCTGCCGGCCTTGCCCGGCGCGCCGCAGGTCCAGGCGCCGTCGGGCGACGCAGCGGATCCGGCGGCCCAGGAATCGTCGATGGAGCCCGTGGCGTTGGCGCCCGCGTCTTCGCGCGAGGGCCGTGTGAAGGGCCGCCGCTTTGCCGAGGCCCGTGCCGAGAATCTTGGCCTGCGCCAGGTGGAAGTCGTTCAGCGCTTTGCCCGCCAGTTCGCCCTGCGCCAAACCGAGGGTGAAACGGAGGCGCGACTGCTGCTCTCTCCGCCCACGCTGGGCAGCGTGAAGCTGACTTTGCGCATGGAAGACGGGGTGCTGACGGGCAGCGCGGTGGCGGAAACCGCCGCGGCACGCCATCTGCTTCAGACTCACCTGCCGGAGCTTCAGGCCGCCCTGGCCGATCAGGGCCTGACGCTGGGCCGCTTCGATGTGTCCTCCGATTCGGGGCAGGAGTCTCCGCGCGAGAGCGGCTCAAGCCGGCCGCGCCCCTTGCCGGGCGAGATCGAGGCTGAAGCGCCCGCGCGCATGGCCGCGCGCGTCGTGGCGGGGCGAGTCGAAGGTTACCTGTAAAGGAAAGGCAAGACTGCCATGCAAACCATGCCCACCCTGCTCCAGCCGCTGCCCGTGAGCGACGCGCAGAAACAGTCGGCGCGCGCCCGCACGGAACTGTCGCGCAATGAATTCTTCTCGCTGATGATCGCCGAACTCCAGCACCAGGACCCCCTGGAGCCCATGAAGAACAGCGAACTGCTCAGCCAGATGACGCAGATGGAAACCTTGAGCAGCTCAGCCAAGTCCGCTGACGGCATCGAGAAACTGGTCAGCGCCCTCAACTTCCAGCAGCTCACCATTGCCAGCAGCTTCATCGGCACGGTGGTGCGGGCCAAGGACGCGGCCGGGGCCGACATCCAGGGCATCGTGGGCAAGGTGGCCATCCAGAAGGGTCAGGTCACGCTTACGCTGCAGATTCCCGTGGTGGATGCCGCGGGCAATGTGGTCAAGAACGCGCAGGGTCAGGCCCTGACGCGCGAAGTGCCGGTTCGCCTGGACAGCGTAGTGGAAGTCATGGCGCCGGGCCTGGCGGACTTCGGCAGCACCATCGTGGATCCAAACGCCGCGCCGCCGGCGGATGCTGAAGCGGCGGAAGAACCCGAACCTGAACCCAACGACGGCGCCCCAGCCGCCCAACCCTGACAGGAGTGAAACATGGCGCTTCTCAACAGTCTGACTTCGGCCATCTCGGGCGTGAAAGCCCAGCAGGCCAGCATCGACGTCATCGGCCACAACATCGCCAACGCCACGACGGTGGGCTTCAAGTCCGGGCGGGTGGACTTTGCCACGCTGATTTCGCAGACGCTGCGCCACGGGCAGGGGCCCGCGGGCAACGCCGGCGGCATCAACCCCGCGCAGGTGGGCCTGGGCGTGCAGGTGGCCGGCATCCAGAGCCACTGGGGCGACGGCGCGCGCATGGCCACGGGCATCGCCACGGACCTCGCGCTGGAGGGCAGCGGCTTCTTTGTGCTGCGCAACGTGCAGGGTGGCCTGGCCTATTCGCGTGCCGGCGCGTTTTCGCTCAATGCCCTGGGCGACCTCGTCGAGCCTTCCAGCGGCCTGCGCGTGCAGGGCTACATGGCCAACTTCGACCCCCAGCTTGAAATCGCCCTGCCCGGCGGCGGCCGTGACTTCGTGCTGGCGCCCACGGGCAGTTCCACCACGGAAATCAATCTGCCCATCGGCCAGCTGCGCATCGCGCGCCAGACGGCCAGCGTGGGCTTTGGCGGCAACCTCAATTCCGGCGGCGCCGTGGCCGACATGGGCACCGTGCTGCAGAGCGAACCCCTGTTTGAGCGCGTCGGCGGCATCCTGATTCCCGCCGGCAACACTACGCCCCTTGCGTCCATCGTGCGCACCAACAACGGCCAGCCCACGGGCACGCCCATCGAACTGGGGCTGGAGGTCAACGCGAAAATCACGCTCAGCGCACAGGTGGGCTCGCGCAACGTGGCGCGGACCTTCACGGTGGGGCAGCCCGCCCCCGACGGCGGCAACACCCTGGGTGAACTGCGCGACTGGATGACAGGCGCGCTGGGGATCTTCAAGAGCGCCGCGCCCGGACAGGAGGCTCTTTCGAGCATCCGCCTGCACGCGCAGGACGGCACCCAGCTGGTGCAGACGCTGTCCCAGTCGGGCGAGAAGGGCTATGCCTCGCTCACGCTCAACGGCCTTGGCGCGGGCCAGACGTTGAACATCGGCGGCCAGTCCTTTGTCGCGGGCGTGGATTTTGCCGTGGGCGCTACAGACGCCGAAACAGCCTCCAACCTGGCCACGGCGCTCAACTTGAACAACACGCTGGCCCCCCAGCTGATCGCCAGCGTCGTGGCTCCCGCGGGCGGGCCGGTGCAGGTGCGCCTGGCCCTGCGCCAGGAGGGCGCTTCGCCCCTGACCATCGACACGGCGGCCGCGCCGGGCCTGGTCCAGACCACGGGCTCGATCCGCTTCGGAAACGGGCTGACGGCGCCGGCCGACGGCGACACCATCACCCTGACCGACGGCGTTTCCATGTTCACGTTCGAACTCAACGGCCAGGGCGGCGTGACGCCCGGCAACATTGCCGTCACGCTGGGGGCCACGCCGGCTCAGACCGCCCAGAACCTGGCCAACGCCATCGCGGCCACCACGCTGGGGCCCTCGCTGAGCGTGACGGTGCAAGGCGGCGGCCTGCGCATCACCGACATGCGCGTGGGCGGCGCGGCGCTCAACGCCGGCAGTTTCCTGGTAGCCTTTGCCTCGTTCAGCCCCGGCGCCATCAGCTTTGAGGAGGATGTCGCGGGCGTGGGCGCCTTTGCCGGCGCGGGAGCCGGCCAGGACAGCTTCATGCTGGGCAGCCTGCCCCTGCCCAACGGCACGCTGCCGGCCTCGATACGCGACGACGAAATCGACTTCGTGGCTGCGGGCGTGCAGGCGGGTGACATGATCCGCTTCACGACAGGCAGCCTGGCGGGCACGATTGCGCGCGTCACGGCCGTGGGCCAGCTCGCCGACGGCACGCTCGACCGCAACGCCATCACCTTTGAGTGGCAGCCGGACAAGGACCGCGCTCCCGCCGCCTCGGAGAACCTGCAGTTCTTCATTCATGAGGCTGCGGGGGTGGACATCGGTGTGGCTTCGCTGGTCAACCCCAACGTTCCGCCGGACGGCCTTGACCCGTCAAGCCCCGCCGGCACGCTGCGAATCTCCGGCAACGTGGGCTTTGACCACCGCGTGCAGTCGCTGTCCATGACCATCAAGGGCAGCCACGGCACCACCAAGCTGGCCGAGTTCACGGAGCTGACCAGCGCCTCGGGCGAAAGCTTCTCGACCACGGTCGTGGTGTATGACAGCCTGGGCATGCCGCACAACGTGAACTTCACGTTCTTTCTGGAGGCGCGCAGCAACGCTGACCCGCGCTTTCGCTACATCGCCACCAGCCAGGACCAGGTGCTGTCGCCCGGCTCGGCGCTCAACACCGTGGTGGGCAGCGGCACGCTCAGCTTTGACACCGACGGCCGCCTGATGGACGTCGATACCGGCACCACGCTGACGCTGCAGCTCTCCGACCAGGGGGCGCGCACGCCCGTGGATTTCATGCTGGACTTCGCGGGCATGACCTCCTACGCGGCCGAGGGCACCCAGAACGTTTCGGACGTGTTCATGACCGCCCAGGACGGCTACGCCGCCGGCACGCTCGTGGACTTCAGCGTGCGTGAAGACGGCGTCATCCAGGGCCTGTTCAGCAACGGCCAGGTGCGCAGCCTCGCCCAGCTTGCCCTGGCGCGCTTTGCGAACCCCAACGGCCTCAACAGCCTGGGCGGCAACCTGTTCGAGCAGGGCGTGAACTCCGGCGAGCCCATGATCGGCGAGCCAGGCCAGGCGGGCCGCGCCCTGGTGCGCAGCGGATTTCTTGAGCAGAGCAATGTCGAACTGGCCGACCAGTTCACCCAGTTGATCACCAGCCAGCGCGCCTTCCAGGCCAACGCCCGCACGATCACCACGGCCAGCCAGTTGCTGGAAGAGCTGGTGAGGCTGGTCTAGCGCGCAACAAGGACTGTTCGCCACGCCCGCGGCCGGGAGAAGCCCTCTTGGCCGCGGGCCGTGTACTGGGGTCAGCCGGGCAAAATGGCGGATTCGAGGCGGCGCTTGAGGTCATCGGTCATGTTGATCTTGAGCGCGCCCAGGTTCTCCTTGAACTGGTCGAGCCTTGTGGCGCCCGTGATCACGCTGGTCACGCCAGGCTGGGTCATGGCCCAGGCAATGGCCAGCTGCGAGCGCGTGACTCCCATTTCGTCGGCTACAACCTTGAGCTTGCGCACGGCCGCGACGTTGGCATCGCTGATGTAGCTCGCCCGCAGGTTCTCGCTGCGCCACAGCCGCGCGCCCTGGGGCAGCCCGTTGTCATACTTGCCGCTGAGCAGGCCGCTGGCCAGGGGGCTCCAGGTGACAAGCCCCAGGCCCAGGGCGCGGGCAGTCGGGCTGACGTCGTCGAGGAAGCGCTGGCGCTTGAGCAGGCTGAGCTGGGGCTGCTCGACGGCAGGCCGGTACAGGTTCAGGCGGTCGCACAGAGCGTGAGCTGCCCGCAACTGCTCGCCGCTCCATTCGCTGGTGCCCCAGTAAAGGATCTTGCCGCGATGGACCAGATCATCCATGGCGCGGCAGGTTTCCTCGAGGGGGGTCTCGGGGTCGGGGCGGTGGCAGAAATAGAGATCGACGTAGCTGGTGCCGATGCGGGCGAGGGATTTGTCGATGCTCTCGAAAATGTGCTTGCGGCTGAGGCCCCGGTCATTGACGTCATCACTCATGGGCCAGAAGACCTTGGTGGAGATGACGAGCTCGTGGCGTGGCAGCTTGGCAAAGACGCGCCCCATGGCGCGCTCGGCTTCGCCTTTCTCGTAGATATCGGAGATGTCGAAGAAATTGACGCCGGCCTCAAAGGCGGCCGTGAGGATGCTTTCAATGGTGTTTTCGTCTTTGACGCTGGCGCCAAAGGTGGTCCAGCCGCCCAGGGCCAGTGCGCTGAGCTTGAGGCCGCTGTTTCCCATGCGGCGATAAGGCATGGTGGCGTTGAACATGGGATACTCCTGTTAGGTTCTGCATCGAACGATGCGATGGCGGGGGCGGCGACGCAAGCCCCGCTGGGCCCTTGACGGATGCATTATGACAGTATATATTGCCATTATATAAGGAGGCCGCCATGGAAGTCATCCTCGGTTTGCTCGTTTTAGGGCTCCTGGTGGCCCTGCTGATTACCCTGGCAACGCGCCCCGCCGCCGCCCCCGTCGCCCTCCAGTTCCGCTGGTGCCCCGCCTGCCAGGCGCGGCGCGAATTCAACTTCCAGCGCTGCCTGCATTGCGGCTTTCGCGATGACGACCTTCTTCGTGTGCAGGTTGAACACTGCCTGCGCGGGCAGGCCGATGCCGACTTCCTGGCCGAGCGCAAAATGCTGGACGCCGCGGCCGCCGATTCCATGCGGCAGTTCTACATCAACGGGCTCAATGCCGCGTTGGCCCACAGCGCCAGCCAGATAACGCCCGTGCACCTGCTCAATCGCTTCAATGCCGCCGTGGCTCAGGCCTCCCTGGCGCCCGCGCCGAGCCCGCGCCCGGCACCACTCGCGGAATCTGCGCAAGTCCCAAGGCCCGCCTTGGCGCAGCCGGCGGTCGCTCGCAACGCCGACGAATCCACCGAAGAACTGCCTGCGCTGCCTGAAGCCCCGCCGCTGCCGCCCGAAGAACTCACGGAGCTGCGAGATGCGCAGCCAACGCCCCAGGCGGCCCAGGCCTTCGGCGGCTTGCCGGCCGCAGTGCCGGCGCCGGTTCGGGGCGACACGGAAATTCTCCGGGCGCCGGCGCTCGCCGCGCCCCCGCTTGAGCCCGTCGAGGCCGTGCCCACAGCCGAGCGCCTGACGCGGCTGCTGCTGGGTCTGGGCGTGGGCGGGCTGGCCATTGCCGCGCTGGTCATTCTCACGGCCCACGATGGTGCGCCCAGTCCGGGCAAGATGCTGGCCTTCATGGCCGCCACGGCGGGCATCTTCGCGGGGGGTCTTGCCTTCTCGAAATGGCTGAAGCTTGAACGCACGGCCGGGGCCTTTTACGTGCTGGCGGCCCTGTTCCTGCCGCTCAACGGCCTGGCGGCCGACGTGTTTGGCTTTGCCACCTTTGACCAGCCGCTGCTGCAATGGGGCGGTATTGCCCTGGCCTGCGCCCTGGTGTACGCGGGCATCACCTTCTGGCTGCGCTCGCGGGTTTTCGCCTTCCTCAGCGGCCTGACCTTGACAGCTTCCTGCGCCCTGCTGCTGGAGTTCCTGGCTTTGCGCTCCGTCATCCCTGAGCTGCTGCGCGACGGCACTTTCGCGCTGCTGCCCCTGGCCTTCGTCGGGGCCTGTGCTGCCATCCTGCGGCGCACCCAGGGCCAATGGAGCCTGCGCCTGCCCGGCGGCGAGTCCCTGCTGGCCCTCGTCGGGGGGCGCCTGATCAACGAGCGCGGCCGCGAGGAAGCGGTTCGCACGCCTCTGGACGCGGCGCAGGTCTTGAGCCTGCCCCTGGTGGTCAACGCCCACTCGGCCGCCCTCGTGTCGCTGGTCTGGGTCCTGATCCACTTGAGCCTGCACGGCAGGCCGGCCCTGCCCTCCGTCGGCATTGCCGCCCTGGCCCTGGCCCTGTTCGCGTCGGCCCTGTCCTTCGGGCGCGGCCTGCCGCGCATCATGTACGCCACGGGCGTCCTGGCGCTGGCGTCATCGCTGGCCTGGCTGAGCTACTTCAGCACCGGCGAACACAATGGCGCGTTCTCCCTGCTGGCTGTGGCCGCTCTGCTGAGCGGCTGCGAGTGGCTGCTGGCGCGCGGGCGGCGCGGGGCCTTTGGCGAGCCCCTGCTCCATGTCGCGCTGGCGGTTTCGGTCGTGGCCGCGCTCCTGCTGATGGCCGACTATGCCCGGCTGGAGGTGTTGCGCCCTGTTCTCCGCTCGCAAGCCCTGGCTCACACCAGGGGCTCGCTGCTGACCGGCGCGGCGCTGCTGACGGCTTTGTTCGGCGTCTGGTCCCTCCGCGAGCGCATGGCCTGGGCCGCGCCGGTCAGCGCGCTGGGCCTGTTCCTGCTGCTGTTGCACGGCGTGGACTCCCTTGCCATGCCCGCCGAAGCCCTTGTGGGCGCCCTGGTGCTGGTGGCCCTGGCCGCGCTTTTGGGCGCTCTCTGGTCCCGTGAAACCCTGGGGCTGTGGCTGGGCTGGACGGCCGTGGGCTTTGGCGCCCCCGTTGTGCTGCACGTTCTGGCGCGGGCGGCCTGGCCCGCTTCAACGCCGGAGCTTCCCTACGTGGCCATCTCCGCCCTGGGCGGCACGGCCGTGGCCCTGCTGGCCGCGCGCCAGACCCGCTCGCTGGATCTGGCCTCGGTTGTCGGCTACCTGATTGCCGTGGGAGCCCTGGCCGCGCTGCGATCTCTGCACGTCGAGCAACTGCCCCGGGGCTTCAGCCTGGCCCTGCTGGTCATGGGTGCCGGCGCCGCGCTGAGCCAGGCCCTGGGCCTGCCGGGCCGGCTTGAGCAGCGCCCCCTGCTCCATCGCGCGGCTGCGTCCCTGACGTGGGGCGCCGCGGCCCTGGTTTCGCTGGGTCTGGCCATTGCCCTGGTCGAACTGGCGCAGGCGAACCTGGCGCCGGCCCAGGCCTGGCCCGTGAACCTCGCGCTGGGCTGCGCCGCCGCCGTCTACTTGGCTTTTGCCCTGCGCACCCGCACCCCCGCCTGGGTGGCGGGTTCCAGCCTGGCCCTGGCGGCCCTGGCTGTTTCGCTGCCCCTGCAGCTCGAGCTTGCCTGGCCCCATGCCGCCCTGGCCTTGTCCGTTCTGGCTCTGGCCCACGCGGCCATCTTGCTGGCCCCGCTCACGCGCCCCTGGCGCCTCACGCTTGAGGCCTGTGGCGCCACCATCGGCGCGCTGGCAGCGCTGGGGGCATTGGCTGCGGCCTCCCTGCCCCACGAAGCCTGGGTGCCGGCGGCAGTCGCCCTGGCTCTGGTATCCCTTGCCGCCATTGCGGCGTCCCAACGCCGGCCCCTGCCCTGGCATGCACTGGCCGCGGTCATCTCAGGCGCGGCTGCGGCCGTGGCGGCGGCCCACCTCGGCGCGGGCCTCGACTTGCTCATCGCCTTTGCCGCCACGGCGGCCGTGGTGTCCCTCGCGGGCAGCGGCCTTGTGGCGCAGGGTGCCGCGCTGTCGGGCAAGACCGCGGCCCTCTGGAGCTGGACGCTGCGCAGCCTGGGCGAAGGCGCCTCGGTGCTGGCCGGATTGTTCGCCCTCAAGCTGGCCGTCGATGTTCGCCTTGAGCCCGCCGGCCTGGGCAAGCCCGCCCTGGCCCTGGCCCTTTCGTCTTCCAGTCTGGCCGCCGGGGCCTTCGTCTCGGCCCTGCGCCGCGAAGAGCCCCTGCGCGCCGCCCAGAGTGTCGCGGCCGCCCTCTTTGGCTGGGTCGCCGTCGCGTTTGCGCTCAGCCACTTCGGCGTGGACGAGCGCTGGCTGGGGCTCGCCCTCACGCCCGTATCGGCCGCGCTTATGGGCTTTGGCGTGGTGGTCAGGCGGCGCGGCTACATCGAGCACGGACTCTCGCTGATAGTGGTGTCCACGGTGCTGCTCTGCGGGGGGGCCTTGCTGGCCTTGGTGGCGCGCAGTGCGGGCCATGACTCCTCGGCCCTGACTCTGGCGGCCGTCGCGGCTTCACTGCTGGCGGCCTGGAGGCCGGCGCGACTGGACGCCCTGGCCTATCTCGGCTGCGCGGCGCTGGCGCTTGCAGCCTTGTTCGGCATGGCGCACGCCCAGCTTGAGGGCCCCGCACTGCTGGCGGGCGAAGCGGCCCTGGCCGCGGCCCTGGGCGCGGGCAGCCTGCTGTGGAAGTCGCGCCTCGACGAGAACCCCCTGTCGCAATCGGGCGCGGTGCTGGCGGCCATCGTCACGGTGGCTCTGCTGGCGCGCGGCGAGGCCCTGCTGGGTGAGGGCGAGTCCGGCCAGGCGCTGCTGGTCCTGCTCACGCTGGGCGGGCAGTTCGCGGCCACGGCCTGGCTCTCACGCATCCGCGAGTTCTCGGGGGCCGCGCTGTTCTTTGCCGTGCTGGCCTGGCTGCTGGGCCTCCATCGCCTGGGGGTGGAGCCCCTGGCGGCTTATCTTGCGGGCCCCGCCCTGGCGTTCATCGGCGTGGGTGTAGTGGAAGCCAAATTCGCGCCCCTGCTCTGGCCGCAGCAAGTCCCGCCCAATGTGAAGCTGGTGCTGGGCCTGACCATCTTCTTTGCGCCCCTGCTGCTGCTTTCGCTGGATCTCGACCACGGCCGTGAAGTGGCCACTGTCTTCGTGGCTGCCGCGCTGCTGCTGGCGGCCTCGGTCAAGCTCAAGTTGCGGGCCCTTCTGGCCGGCAGCCTGGCCGCGGCGTTGGCGGGGCTGCTGGTGACCCTGGCCATGGTCATTCCGTTCTCGAGGATGGGCTTTGGCTGGTGGATCGGGATTGGCAGCGGCTTGCTGATTCTCACGGGTGTGGCCCTGGAGCGGCGCGTGAACGCCTGGCTTCGCGAAAGCGCGGCGCAGGCCCGCCGCCGCTTCCTTCAGGCCTTCACGGGCTGGAAATGAAAACGCACGGGCTTGCCCGTGCGTTTACTGTGGAACATCGCTCAAGAGCAATACTGCTCGAAGATCTGGCGGAACTCGTCGGCCACCATGTCGGCGCCGCGTCCTTCAATGTGACTGCGGGGAACAAAGGCCACCACCTTGCCGTCCTTGAACAGCGCCGCGCTGGGGCTCGAGGGCGGAATATCCGGGAAGTAGCTGCGCACTTGCGCCGTGGCGTCCTTCTCCTGGCCGGCGAACACCGTGTACAGCTTCTGCGGCTTGGCCTTGGCGGCCTTCAGCGCCTCGCTCAAGCCCGGGCGCGCGCCACGCGCGGCACAGCCGCACACGCTGTTGATGAACACAAGGGCCGTGCCCTTCTGGTTCTTGAGCGCGGCATCGACGTCTGAGGGCGTCAGCAGTTCCCTGGCGCCGTGCATGGTGACTTCATCGCGCATCTGGCGGATGGCAGCTTCAAGCTCGGCGGGCGTGGTGGGCATTCTCATGGCGGGTCTCCTGGATCGTGGGTGCATTCAAGCATGAACCAGGCTTCGATGGAAGTGGACGTATCTGGTCCACTTTGCGTGGAGCGCGGCGCCAAGGCTCAGGCCTTGGACTTGGAGGATCGCCGGGCGGCCTTCTCGCGCTGCTGTTCAAAGCGGGCGAACTCGCCCAGCGTCTTTTGCTGGATTTCGTCGAGATAGCGGTTGCGTACGCTCTTCCAGAAGTCGTGCAGGGGGCAGGCCCGGGCGTCGCTGCACACGGCCTGACCCAGGATGCACTCTTCTTTCTTCTTGAGGTCGTCAAAGGGCGCCACGATCTCGACAAGCTGGATTTCATCGGCGTTGCGCGTGAGGCGAAATCCGCCCAGGCGCCCCCGGGTGGACTCCAGCACCCGCTGCCTCACCAGCTGCTGGAGAATCTTGGACAGGTAGTGCTGGGGGAGTTCGAGGTCTTTGGCGAGGTCCTTGGCCAGGACGTACTCTTCACGGGGCAGGCGGGCGATGGCAATGGCCGCGCGGATGGCGTATTCGCAGGTCTGGTTGAACATCGTGTGCCTTGGTGATTGGCCATAAAAGGATACGTAAAGCGGATTTTACCCAGTTTGTTTTAGACCTCAACCACCGGCCTTGCCTTATCGCTTTCCGACCAACACGCCCCTGCGCAAACTGGCGGCATCGGCCAAGGCCGATGCCGCAAGACGCACGCCCCAAACAGCCCGCCACCCGAAAACGGCATGCATTTTCGGATTCGCTGCCGGGGGGCCACGCCGGGTCGTTGCTGTGGCAGGGAGGTCCTGCCTTGGGCACTATTTGGGTTGGGCCTGGGGGGCGAGGCTGCCCTCGACGGGCAGGCCGGCCTCGCTCCATTCCGCGATGCCGCCGCGGTAATCATGAATGTTGGTGTAGCCAAGCTGTTCGACCGCACGGGCCGCCTTCGTGGAAGCGTCTCACGAATAGCCCGATCAGTAGAAGACCAGCATGGCCGCCTTGTCCGCTGGAAGGCCCTTGCCCGCCTGAGCTTCCGGCACCGGCAGGCTGGTGCTGCCCTTGATGTGCAGCTTTTCGAATGAGACGCGGCTGCGGTTGTCGTAGAACCCGGCGACAGCGCCCTTGGCCAGCGCTTCGCGCAGTTTCTTGAGCTCGATGGTGTGCATAGCAGTCTCCTGTTGCCCGGTGTGAGGGGCCGGGTTATCCCAGTCTAACGTCAGTTTGCGGCCCGGGCATTCCAAGTTTGGGGCGCGCGGCTAACCTGTGGCACCCGCAAGGAGATCCCATGGCCAGCTCGTTTTACACGGTGGAGTCGAAGTTGTCGGCGGCGGACGCCGCCAAGCGTCTGCAAGAGGCGGTGCTGAAGGAGAAGTATGGCGTGATCGACGTGCTGAACCTCAAGCAGATCATGGCCGGCAAGGGCGTGACCTACGATGATGAAGCCATCGTGGTGTCGGTGTGTGAGCCCAACTACGCGCGCAAGTTCCTGACCCTCGAAAACACTGTGGCGTCGTGCCTGCCCTGCCGCATCTCCGTGACCTCGCGCAAGGGCAAGACCTACATCAGCCTGCCGCTGCCTTCGGCCATGTTTGGCCTGTTTAGCAACGGGGAGCTGGCCAAGGCCGGAGCGGAAACGGAAGCGGCGCTCAAGCGCATGGTGGACGCCGCGAGGGCGTAGAAGGCCCGTGACAAGCGGCTCCAAGGAGAGCCTTGATTTGGGCTGATGGGAGCCTATTTTCGTTTGCCGTCCGGAATAGTGGACTGGTATAGTCTAATTTAGTGAGCGAGAGTCGCGGCCAGCCGCGAGGGGCGCCGAAGCGAGAGCAGACGACGCCGCAACCAGGAGAGGACCATGGCAGACCCCAACGAAAAGTGGGAAGACAATGTTCCGGGCAAGTGGTACGTGGACAAGACCTGCATTTTCTGCGGCCTGTGCCCCCAGCTTGCTCCCAGCAACTTCAAGGAGTCGGACGACGGCACGCACGACTACGTCTACAAGCAGCCCGAGACGCCGGAGGAAGAGGCGCAGTGTGAAGACGCCATGGCGCAGTGCCCTGTGCAGAGCATCGGCAACAACGGCTGATTGGGTAACGCCGCCCATGGGGCGTCCAATGCGGACCCGCACAGGGTCCGCATTCCATTTCGCCACGGACGGCCGCACGCCAAAGCTGGAGTTCCGCCATGCCTGAGCGCGACATCACGCCTTACATCATCGAGCAGCTCAAGGAGGGCCGGTTTGACTTCGCGGCCATCTTCGGCAACGACCACCCCGTCGAACTCGAAATCGGCATTGGCAAAGGGCGCTTCCTCATGAACGAGGCGGCCCGACGCCCTGACGTAAACTTCGTGGGCATTGAGTGGGCCAGCCGCTACTACCGCCTCGCCGCCGAGCGCGCCGCGGGCAAGCGCCTGTCCAACATCCGCTTTCTGCGCGACGACGCCGCCCACACCCTGCGCGAGAACCTGCCCGATGCCAGCCTCAGCGCCCTGCATATCTACTTTCCGGACCCCTGGCCCAAGTCGCGGCACAACAAACGGCGCCTGATTCAGGGGCCCTTTGTGCTGCAGGCGGCCCGGGTGCTCAAGGACGGGGCCCGGGTCTTTTTGGGCACCGATCATGCTGATTACGCCGAACAGATGGAGCGGGAATTCTCTGACCACCGCGACTTTACGCTGGTCAGCCGCCTTTTCGGAGACGAGGCGCCCGAGGGCATCACCAACTGGGAGCAGAAGTTCCGCAAAGAGGGCCGCACCATCTTCAAGTTCGAATACCTGCGGCGCGCGCGGGACTTGGCCGCCCCGGCTAGCGCCTGACGCGTTGATTTTGCCCGCCGTGGCGCTAACGTCTCTCAGCCTGCCCTGGAACTGAGATGGCCATACTCGGCATCGGAACTGACATAGTTGAAGTCAAGCGCATCGAGAAACTCCTCGCCGCGAGCCGCGAGGAGTTTTTTTCACGCGTCTATGCCCCGTCCGAGGTTGCCTACTGCCTGGCCAAGGCGCGCCCGGCCATTCACCTGGCGGCGCGCTTTGCCGCCAAGGAGGCGTTCATGAAGGCTCTGGGCACGGGCTGGGCGCGGGGTGTTGGCTTTGGCCAGATTGTGGTGGCCAACGACGAGGACGGCCGGCCGGGCCTGGAGGTCACGGGAAAGGCGCGCGAGCTTCTCGACGCCATGGGTCCGACGTGGCTGTGGCTGAGCATCAGCCACACCCGCGAGTTCGCCATGGCCACGGCGGTGATCGAGTCAGGCGTGACACGCAAACGCGCGGCCACCATGCGCAGGTCGCGCAACACGCGGGTCACATCGGAGCGCTGATGCCAACGGGAGCAGACATCCGCCGTTACGAGCCTGACCGCGACGAGTTCGGGGAGATGCAGCGCGCCTATCTGCGGCGGGCCCTCTTGTTCGGGGCGCCGGCGCTGGTTGTGCTGCTGTTTGTGTTTGTCACCTTTCTGGTGTGGGTTTTGACCTCGGCGCCGGGCTGGGTGTTCTTTCTGCTGGCGCTGCCGGCGGCCCTGGGTGCGATGTTCCAGCTTGTGCTGTTGTGGCTCGAACGTCCGGGCCAGACGCAGGACGCCGTGGCCGTGGAAGTCGGGCAGGGCCTGCTGCGCTTTGTCAACGACGAGACCGGCACGGTTGAGGAAGTGCGCTGGAAAGAGAGCCGCGGCGTGAGCGTGCAGCGGCGCTCTGATGCCGTGGAAATCGTGTTTCCCAGCGGCAGGCGCTCGCGAGTTCACTGGTTTGCCTACTCCGAGCGCGAGCAACTGCTCAAGGACCTGATGGCCCTCAAGGAAACACCCGCTTTGGAGTCCCGGCCTGAAGACACCAAGGCCCCGCCCAGGCCGGCTGAGACGGCCCAGACCAAGCCTGAAGACTCGACGGCCAAGAGCGGCAAATCAGCCAAGACCTCGACGAAGGCGCGCAAAAAACCCGACGAAGAAGAATGACTCACGCCAGGATTACTTCTGACCTTTGACCTCTGACTTCTGACCTCGAAAAATGCCCAAGCGCACCGACATCAAGAGCATCATGATCATCGGCTCTGGCCCCATCATCATCGGCCAGGCCTGTGAATTCGACTACTCCGGTACTCAGGCCTGCAAGGCCTTGCGCGAGGAGGGCTACCGAGTCGTGCTCGTGAACAGCAACCCCGCCACGATCATGACCGACCCGGAGATGGCCGATCGCACCTACGTCGAGCCCGTGACGCCGGAAATCTGCGCCAGGATCATCGAAAGAGAACGGCCCGACGCGCTCTTGCCCACGCTGGGCGGCCAGACGGCGCTCAACACCGCCGTATCGCTGCACAACCAGGGCGTGCTCAAGAAGTTCAAGGTCGAACTGATTGGCGCTTCCATCGACGCCATTCACAAGGCCGAAGACCGCGAGCTGTTCAAGCGCGCCATCCAGAAACTCGGCTTTGGCCTGCCCGTCAGCAAGACGGCCAAGACGTGGGACGAATGCCGCGCCGCACGGGAGATCGTGGGCCTGCCGGCCGTGATCCGCCCCAGCTTCACCATGGGCGGCACGGGCGGCGGCATTGCCTTCAACGCCGAGGAGTTCGAGGAGATCTGCCGCAAGGGACTTTCGCTTTCGCCCACGAGTGAAGTGCTGATTGAGGAGTATCTGGCGGGCTGGAAGGAATACGAACTCGAGGTGATGCGCGACAAGAAGGACAACTTCGTTGTCATCTGCTCCATCGAGAACTTCGACCCCATGGGCGTGCACACGGGCGACAGTATTACGGTGGCGCCTTCGCTCACGCTGACCGACAAGGAATACCAGCTCATGCGCGATGAGGCCAAGGCCATCATCCGCGAAATCGGCGTTGAAACGGGCGGCAGCAACATCCAGTTCGCTGTCGATCCTCGCAGCGGCCGGCGCATCGTGATCGAAATGAACCCGCGCGTATCGCGCAGTTCGGCGCTGGCCTCCAAGGCCACGGGCTTTCCCATTGCCAAGTTCGCCGCCAAGCTGGCCGTGGGTTACACGCTTGACGAACTGCGCAACGACATCACCAAGGCCACGCCCGCGAGCTTCGAGCCCAGCATTGACTACATCGTGGTCAAGACGCCGCGCTGGGCTTTCGAGAAGTTCCCCGGCGCCGACCCGCGCCTGACCACCCAGATGAAGTCCGTGGGCGAGGCCATGAGCATCGGCCGCACCTTCAAGGAGGCCCTGCAGAAGGCGCTGCGCAGCCTTGAAATCGGGCGCGCGGGTCTGGGCGCGGACAGCAAGGAGGCCGCCACAGACACGCGAAAGATTCCGCGCCAGAAGCTCAAGGAGGGCCTGATCGTTCCCGGCGTCGAGCGCATCTTCAACATCCGGCGCGCCCTGCGCATGGGCATGACGCCCGCCGAGATCAGCTCGTTCTCGGGCATTGACCCCTGGTTCCTGGACAACATTCAGCAGGTGCTCGAGTTCGAGGCCGACCTGCGCGAGCTGGCAAGTCGCGGCACAAGCTCAAGCCGCAAGGCCCAGGAGCCGGCGGCAGGCGGGGCTGCCTTGCTGGATGCCGAGATGATGCGCGACGCCAAGCGCATGGGATTTTCCGACGCCCAGCTTGCCACGATTTTCCGCTGCAAGGAGCAGGACGTCCGTCAGCGCCGCAAGCAACTGGGTGTGATTCCCGCCTACAAGATTGTCGACACCTGCGCCGGCGAGTTCGAGGCCAGGACGCCTTACTACTACTCGACCTACGAGGAAGAGAGCGAGCTGCGCCCCAGCGACAAGAAGAAGATCATGGTCATCGGCGGCGGCCCCAACCGCATCGGCCAGGGCATCGAGTTCGACTACTGCTGTGTGCACGCAAGCATGGCGCTGCGCGAACTCGGCTATGAGTCGATCATGGTCAACTCCAACCCTGAGACCGTGAGCACCGACTTCGATATCAGCAATCACCTGTTCTTCGAGCCGTTGACCTTCGAAGACGTGATGAACATCTACGAAGCCATGAAGCCCGTGGGGGTCATCGTCCAGTTCGGCGGGCAGACCCCCATCAACCTCGCACGGCGCTTGGCCGACGCAGGCGTGCCCATCATCGGCACCAGCGTGGATGCCATCGAGGAAGCCTCCGACCGCGAGCGCTTTGGCGCCCTGTGCCAGCGCCTCGGCATCCGCCAGCCCAGAGGCGCCACATCCACCACGCGCCAGGGCGTCATTGAAGCCGCGCGCAAGGTGGGCTACCCCGTGCTGGTGCGCCCGAGCTTTGTGCTGGGCGGTCGCGCCATGGAAATCTGCTATGACGAAGCCGAGCTGGAGCAGTTCGTGGGGCCGGCGCTTGAAGTGGCGGAAGGCCGGCCGGTGCTGCTGGACCAGTTCCTTGATGACGCCATCGAGGTGGACGTCGATGCCGTTTCAGACGGCGAGCAGGTAACCATTGCCGGCATCATGGAGCAGATTGAGTATGCCGGCGTCCACAGCGGCGATTCCATGTGCAGCATCCCCACGCACTCGCTTCCGGAAAACGTGCTGCGCGAGCTGCGCGAAACCACCATCAAGCTGGCCAGGGCGCTGAAGGTCTGCGGCCTGATGAACGTGCAGTACGCCATCAAGGACGGCCAGGTTTACGTCATCGAGGTCAACCCGCGCGCCTCGCGCACGGCGCCGTTTGTGGCCAAGGCCATCGGCGTGCCCATTGCCAAGATTGCCACCAAGTGCATGTGCGGCCACAAGCTCAAGGACCTGGGCTTCACCCAGGAGATCCTGCCGCGCCACCATTCGATCAAGAAGCCGGTGTTTCCCTTCAACAAGTTCCCCGGGGCCGACGCGCTGCTGGCGCCGGAGATGCGCAGCACGGGCGAAGTCATGGGCATTGACGTCAGTTTCGGCCGGGCCATGGCCAAGGCCCAGGCCGGGGCGTCGCAGAAGCTGCCGCTTTCAGGCAAGGTCTTCATCAGCGTGAAAACGAAGGACAAAGCCCGCGTGCCCGCGATTGCGCAGAAATTCCAGGAGCTGGGCTTTGCCATCGTGGCCACGGGCGGCACGGCCAAGGCCATCGAGGGCGCGGGTGTGCCGGTGCAGCGCGTGAACAAGATTCAGGAAGGCCGGCCCAACGTGCTGGACATGATCATCAACGGGGAAGTCGGGCTGCTCATCAACACGCCCAGCGGCAAGGACCCCCGCACCGACGAGGCGGCCATGCGCCGCCGCGCCATCATGAAGGGCATCCCCATCTTGACCACGCTGAGCGCGGCCGAGGCGGCGGTGCGCGCCATTGCCTCCATCAAGGGCAGCGAGGAAACGGTGAAGTGCCTGCAGGAGTTCGGGGCTTAGCAGGCGGCCCAGCCATTGGTATCAGCAGCCTGCCTTGCGCGGTGAATGTGCGAGCCTGGCCCGGATCTTCGGCGCCTGCTAGAGCTCGCGGGAGAGCACGAAGTCGGCGATTTCCTCAAACAGCGGCCGCAGCTCGTTCTTGCCCAGCACGGCCAGGCCGCGCTTGGCGTCTTCGATGTAGCCGCGCGCCTTCTGGGCGGCGTACTTGAAGCTTTCCGTGGAGTGCAGCAGCTTGAGCAACTCGTCGCGACCCTTGGCGCCGGCCTTCACGGCCGTGAGCGCCAGGGCGCGCTGTTTCTTGTCCGAGCGGCTGAGGAAATGGATCAGGGGCAGCGTCGGTTTGCCTTTCTCGACGTCGGAGCCCAGCGTCTTGCCCACCAGGGCCTCTTCACCCAGCAGGTCGAGGAGGTCGTCCATGATCTGGAAGGCGCGGCCAAGCTGCATGCCGTAGCTGTAGAAAGCCTCGCAGACATCGGATGCTGCGCCTGCGTAGTGGGCGCCCAGGCGGGCGCTGGTGGCGTAGAGTTCAGCCGTCTTGCCGTCGATGATCTTGAGGTACTTGGCCTCATCGAGGTCGAAGTTGTTGCGGTTGTTGACCTGCATGACCTCGCCCAGGCAGGTCACGGCCATGGCGCGCGAGAACTGGCGGGCGCCCTCAGTGGTGCTGCAGCGGAGGCTGACTTCGAAGGCGTGGCTGAAGATGTGGTCGCCCAGCAGCACAGAGACTTCGTTGCCGGCCAGAGCGTTGATGGAGGCGCGTTTGCGGCGCAGCAGGGCTTCGTCCAGGATGTCGTCGTGGACCAGTGTCGCCGTGTGCAGCATTTCGGCCACGGCGCCCAGAATGATGTGGTCTTCTGTTACTCTGCCGCAGGCCCTGCCCGCCAGCAGCAGCAGCGCCGGGCGCAGCTTCTTGCCCGAGTAGTCCTCGATGTACTCCAGCAGCGTGGCGATGTAGGGGTCGTCGCTGGAAAGCTCGGCCCGGTAGCGTTCCTCCACGCGCGCGAGGTCGCCCGCGATGGGCGCGTAAAGGCGGGCCAGAATGCGTTTGGCGGCCTGGGCGGCGGATGAACTGGCCCTGTCACTCACGGCGGGCGCGCGGCTTTTGCTGGTCATGGTCGGCTTCTTTAGCGGGGAGGCCAGGGCCTCCTGCACCCCCGTGCCAAGCTGACGTTACCAAGGGCCCATGCGCCGGTGAAGTGCCTGTCAGGCCCCCGGGCGCTCAAGTTCTTCCAGCTCTTCGAGCGTGTTCACGTTGGCAAAGGCCCGGTCGAGCGGGGCAAAGGCCGCCAGGGACGCATCGGTCAGCACCTCGCAGCGTGAGGCTTTCCACAGGGGCACCACCTTGAGGCGGCCGGCGGCGAGCGCCCGCTCCACGGGGCCGAGCATGGCCTTGGTGCGCAGCGCGCAAACCAGGGGTTCCGGCTGGCCGCCGTGCTCGCAGAAAGTCACATCCGCCGCTTCCAGCTTGTCCACAAGCAGCCCAAGCAAGCCGGGCGGAATCAGGGGCAGGTCGCAGGCCAGCACCAGCAGCTTCTCGTGGCGCTTTGCCGCATGCACGAGGCCCGCGTGAATGCCGGCCAGGGGGCCTTGTTGCACGTAGGGCGGCAGGTCCGCCAGCGCCGTAAGGCCGGGCGGCAACGGCAGGTCTCTGGCACCCGTGGAAACGGCCAGAGCGCCGCAGTGGGGGCGCAGCAGATCCAGCGCATGCTCCAGCAGCGTGCGCCCGCGCAGCATGCGCAGGGCCTTTTGGCCCTGCATCCGCGTGGCCAGACCGCCGGCCAGCACCAAGCCCAGAACGTCGGGTCTCATCATGGCGAAAGAAAAGGGCGCGGCCATGCCGCGCCCCCCTTTGGGCAGAATGTGCTACTTGCCGGCCTTCTCGGCTTCCTTGGCGTCCTCGATTTCCTTGGGCGTGGGGAAGCGTTCGATCGTGTGCTTCTCGAGCACGACCTTGGGGTTGATCAGGTCGAGCACGGTCTGGGAGGAGGCCAGGCGGCGCTCGCGCAGGATGTCCGCGGGGCCGCTGCCGAAGCCGGAATCCTCGACGTCCTTTTCACTGAGGCGGCGCGGCATGGCGCGGCGGTCGGTGACGCGGGCGAGGAGATAGGCCCACTGGTCTTCATCCGGACGGCGCTGGATGTCGCGGTTGAACTTCTCGGGGATGATCTCGCTGATGCCTTCTTCGGGCTTGATCTCCTTGACGCGGTCCACGTAGGGCTTGTCGGGGTCCATCAGGCTGGGGGTGGAGGAGAATGCAAGCAGCTCGCTGTCGCCTTCACTGTTCACGCCGGGGATGTCCATGCCGTTGGTGATGAAGGGCGTGTCCTTGACCTCGGCCTGGGGCCACTTATTGCGGAAGTCGGCCACGGCGGTGTCAAAGCCGCGCTTGATGATGTCGGCGCGCAGGGCCTTCATTTCGGCGACGCAGAGCTCACGGGCGCGGGTGGCGGCCGCGAGTGTGAACACGCGCTGGCGGGCGTCGTGGTGTCCCTGCTGGAACTTGGGCACCTTGCGGCGCAGGCGCAGCATGTAAAGGCCCTTGTCGGCCAGCCCCATGATTTCGCTGAAGGCGCCCTCGTTGGAGCCGGGCTCTTCAAGGAAGCGCTTGGCGCCGTCCACGTTCTCAAGGAATGCGAGGCGGTCGTCGGCCAGCACGTCGCCCCACTTGAGCAGCCGGGCCGAGCCGAAGCGGGCATACTTGAGCTTGTAGCTGTCGGCCTTGGCTTCGATGTTGAGGCTCAGGGTGTTGGCGGCCTCGCGGCGGATGCGGGCATCAAAGGCCTCGTTGTCGGCGCGCAGAAGCTGCAGCGCGCTCTCCAGGTCGTCGATGCCGGCCTGAGAAACGATGCGGTCCTTGGCCTCGCGCAGCGCGCGGCCCAGCTCCGCGGGGACTTCGACCAGCAGTTCCTCCACGGCGAACTTGCGAAGCGCGTCGTTGCCCTTGGCTGCGGCGCGCAGCGTCAGCTTGTAGCCCACCAGCAGCTTGCGGAACTGGTCGGCGAAGCGGCGCACGGAGTCTTCCTTGCGCCCGCCCTTGCCGTCAAGAAGCAGGTCGCGCAGCGCAATCTGCTCCTTGATGCCATCGATCTCGAGCTGGATGCGGGCCAGTTCGAGGCGGCGCTGCTCGTCGTCCATCACTTCGCCATCGGGCCCCTTGAGCTCCTTCTGGGAGGCCTTGTCCTCGAGGCCGGCTTCCTTGTCACGGAGCTGGCGGTCTAGGTCCTGGATGGAACGCTGGGCCGTGGTCACCAGGCTGTTGAGCTGCTCGCGGCCGATGTCGTCTTCCAGGTTGCGGGCCAGGTCTTCAATCAGGTTGGAGAGCTGGATGTCGAAGCTCTTCTTCTGGTCGTCGCTTGCGCCGGCGTTGGGCAGCACAGGCATGCGCAGGGCGGCGCCCGTGAAATAGGTGTTGACCAGGTTGGCCATGGCGTCAAAGCGCGAACGCAGGTCCTGGCGCTGGCTGCGCAGCGCCTCGATGTTGCGCTGCTTCTGCTGGTTGAGGCTGCTTTCGGCGCGCAGGGTCTTTTCGCGCTTCTCGCGCTCTTCGTCCAGTTCGGCCTTGAAGGCCGCCACGGCCGCCTGGGCGAACAGGGGGGCCTTTTCCTTGCGCAGCGTGGAGTAGATTTCCGCCGAGACTTCCTCAAACGAGCGCTCGGCCATCAGCTTCGTCTTCAGTTCTTCGCGGAGCTTCTTTTCCTCTTCCGGCGTGAAGCCCTTGAACTCGGGGTCCTTGCGGCGCTTGAGGTCTTCGTCGTTGAAGGCCTTTTCCACGCGGGCGTCGATGTTCTTCTTGTCGGCTTCCGTCGCGGTGAATTCGCCGTTCTTGCGCATGGCCGCGTAATAGATGCGTTCGAGCTTCTCGTCGCGCGGCACGGCGTTGAGGAAGTCCTCGAACTCGGCACGGAACAGGTCGAACTCGAACTCGGCATCGCTGGAGAGCTGGGTGAAGCGGTGTTTCTCGAAGGTGGTCTCGAAGGGGTCGTCGCCGTTGGCGCGCGTAGAGAGGCCGGCGGCACCGGCGGCCCTCGCTGCCCGGTGGTTGAAGTGCTCGCGTTCGACCTCGGCTTGGGCGCGGACGAGGAAGGGCTCGACGCCCAGCCTGACATACTGCGTCTTGACCTCGATGTCGTTGCCCGCCACCACGGCGGCGATGTCAGCCAGGCGCGTACGCTCGGCCGCCAGCAGCGAGTCCACGTAGTCGCGGACCATCAGGCAGTCGCGCAGCGCGGGCTCGATATCGCGCAGCGGAAATCCAAAGCGGTCCTGGAACTCGCGGTAAAGATTCTCCTGCTTGAAGCGCTCAAGCTCCGAAGCCGTCGCGTTGATCAGCGACGTGACAGCCTTCCATACCGCCTGATTCGAGGGGCGCACGAAGCCCGCCGCCTCGGCCCGCTTGACCAGCGCCAGGTGGCACCAGATGTCGTTGTCCTGGTAGCTGGGCCAGATGTCCAGCAGCGAACGGTCAAAGGGCGTGTCCGAGGCATCCTGCGCCATCGTGGTCAGGGCCGGCACCCGGGCATAGATCGCGCGCGGCTTCTCTTCGCCCTGGCCCTGGTAATAGTCCAGCTGGCGCGCCGTGCGCAGCCCCTGCCGGATGTGCTGGAACTCAATGACGCCGTAGGTGCGACCGTCCATCACGCCGGCGTGGGTGGGATGCTTGCTGCCGTCGCCAAGAAGGGTGGTCATCGAGCCGGTGACCGTAAACATGCCCGCAATCAGCACGATGAGCGCGGTTACCGCAATCTTCTGGCCGCGTGAGTAGTGTTCGAGTGCCACTGTCGCTTCTTCCTTAGTTAATCCAAACGCCCATGCCGCGTCAAAAGATGGCGGCGCCCCTTGGTACGGGGGGCAGAACGTTAGCAACGCCTCAGGAAAGGGGCAACGACCGGCGGGAAATTGCCGCTGGGACTTGTAGCTATTTGGTGGATTATATAGTTTTTATAGTAGACCATCCGGAGAGGCATCCATGGCCCCTACATCCACCATCGAAAACTGGCTCACCCTGCGAGCGGCCCTGGAGTTGCGCCTTGAAGACGGCGGCCTCAAGGCATTGTTGGTGCCGCGCCAGGGCGCGGCCCTGGCCGACCTTACCGCAGAGGAACTGCGCCAGTTCCTGCTGGAAGACCAGCGCCTGACGGCCCTGCGCGAGGAAGACCTGCCCGACATCATCGGCCGCCTGAAGGCCGGCAAGGAAGCCCTGGTCGCCGATCACGGGCGGCTGCCCGTTCACGGTCGCGACGGCCGCCTCACCTGGCTGGTGCAGGCGCCCCAGGCTCAGAACCCCGACGAAGACGGGGACATCGATTTCTTTGCCATGCGCGATTTCCATGCCGTGACCAAGGGCCAGCCCCTGGCCCGCCTGCACCCGCCCACGGCAGGTGTGCCGGGCTGCAATGTGCGCGGCGAGGTGCTTATGGCCCGCGACGGCAAGGCGTCTGCGTTCCGGGCCGGGCCCAACGTGATGCTGGAGGACGAGAGCCAGACCTTCGTGGCGACCATGGATGGCCGGGTGGTCGTCAGCGGTGACAGCCTTTGGGTGTCGCGGGTGCTGGAGGTCGAGAAGGATGTGGACTACAGCACGGGCAACATCACGTTTGGCGGCCTGGTGAATGTACCGGGCAACGTGCGAGACAATTTCTGTGTCGAGGGCGCCGAGGGCATCTGCGTGCGGGGCCTGGTAGAAGCCGCCAGGCTGGCATCGCGCGGTGCCATTACGCTCAAGGGGGGTGTCAATGCGCGCGACAAGGGCGCGATCCAGACGGACGGCGATGTGACGGCCAAATTCGTGACCAACGCCGACATCAAGGCGCGGGGCGAAGTGCAGGTGGCCCGGGAAATCGTGAGTTCGCGTGTGTATGGGCGGCGCGTCAGTGTGGCACGGGGGCCCATTGCCGGGGGCGAAGTCTGTGCGCTGGAGCAGATTTCAGCGCTCGAGGCCGGCAGTGAGAAGGGCGCGCGCACGCTGCTGCAGGTGGGGCGCGACCTCTTCGCCGAACTGGACCTTGAGGCCGCAAAGGCCCGCGAAGTAAAGCTGCGCGAAGTCATCCACTCGTTGCAGGGCACCCTGGGTCCCCTGGCTCAGCGGCGTGACAGCCTCACGCCCCTGGATGCCTGGAAGCTGGACCGGCTGCTGGAGCACACCTCACGCCTGGAATCGGAGCTGCGTGAGCTGCTGGAGCGTCTGCAGAGTGCCCGGCGCAAGGCGTTGTCGACACAGGGCTGCATCGAACTGGAGCGGGGGCTCTATCCTGGCGTCGTGCTGCGCATCGGGCGCTTCGAGAAAACCGTGGACAAACGCTACGCGGGCAGGCGGCGCATTTACTTCGATGAGGAACGAGGCGACATTGTCATCGGCGCTTAGGGCCCACTTGTGCTATGCTGAAAGCCTGAGGAAGCAAGTCCCGGCATAACATCGAGGCATGATGAGTTTCGAAGACCTGAAGTTGGCAGCACCTTTGTTGAAGGCCGTCGCGGAGCTGGGCTACACCCAGCCCACCCCCATCCAGACGAAAGCGATTCCCCATGCGCTGACGGGCGCTGACGTTCTGGGCTGTGCCCAGACCGGCACCGGCAAGACGGCCGCGTTTGCCCTGCCCATCCTGCACCGCCTGATGGAGATTCCCGCGGTGGCGCCGGGCAAGATCCGTGTGCTGGTGCTCAGCCCCACGCGCGAACTGGCCGCCCAGATTGACGAGAGTTTTCGCGCCTACGGCCGCTACACCGGGCTGCGCTTTGCCGTCATCTTCGGCGGCGTGAACCAGAACCCGCAGACAGATTCCCTGCGCAAGGGCGTGGACGTGCTGGTGGCTACGCCGGGCCGCCTGCTGGACCTCATCGAGCAGCGTTTTGTGGACCTTTCGGGCGTGCAGTTCCTTGTGCTGGATGAAGCCGACCGCATGCTGGACATGGGTTTCATCCTTGACATCCGTCGCATCGTGGCCCTGGTGCCCAAGGTCCGCCAGACGCTCTTCTTCAGTGCCACCATGCCGCCGGAAATCCGCCGCCTGGCCGACACCATCCTCAGCCGTCCCGTGAACGTGGAAGCCGCGCCGCCCGCCACGACGGCCGAGAAGGTCAACCAGAGCCTGTACTACGTGGGCGGACGCGAGAAGTCGATCCTGCTGGCTCACCTGCTTTCGACGCTCAAGTATTCGCGCGTGCTGGTGTTCGTGAAAACCAAGCACGGCGCGGACCGCGTCGTCAAGCAGATGAGGCGCTGGGGCATCTCCGCCGAGGCCATCCATGGCGACAAGACCCAGGGCGCGCGCACGCGGGCGCTGGAGAACTTCAAGTCGCTCAAGACGCGCATCCTGATCGCGACGGACATCGCCGCGCGCGGCCTGGACATTGACGACATCAGCCACGTCATCAATTACGACATTCCCCACGAGGCCGAAACCTACGTGCACCGCATCGGCCGCACCGGCCGCGCCGGGGCCTCGGGCGAGGCCATATCGTTCTGCTCTGTTGAGGATTTCGGGTCCCTGTCCGACATCCAGCGGCTGGTGGGCCGCAAGATTCCAGAACTCAAGGCCAATGACCCCGCCTACCTTGAACGGCTCCAGCATCCCGACCGCGGGGTAACCCCTTTGCCGGATCTCGACGACGCGTCCGAACCCGTCCATGCCCATCGCTCGCGGGGCGCGCGCGGCCAGCGCGCGCGCGACCGGGGCCCGCGGCGTCAGCGCGATGCTCGCGGCCACGATTCGCGCGACCGCGATTCCCGCGACCGCGGCCGTGACCGGGAAGCCGCCCCCCCGTCTGCGCCTTCGGACGGCGGAGATCGCTCCGAGCCCCTGGACCGCGAAAGCGCCTACGAGAGTGCCAGCCTCGACTTCTTCAAGCCCCAGCGTCCGGAGTCCTCGCCACGCGCCCGTGCCAAAGCCAAGGCGCTGCCGCCCGTCAAGCCGGCTCAGGGCCTGCCTCGCCGTTCTCAAGGCTGAAGTCTGCAGATATCCAACGACAAAGGCCGCGCCAGGCGCGGCCTTTTCAACGTTGCGAGGGCTGCTCAGCTTTCGGTGATCGTGACGCCCCGTTCACTGAGGTACTTGATAGCCTGGTCCAGGGCCTCGTCCGTACCTTCCAGTGAAAGCTCGAGATAGCCCATTTCGTCGTTCACGTTGGCGCGGGAGATGTTGAACACCACGCCGAACTTCATCGAGATATTGTGAAGAATGGGCTCCCGGATCAGCTTCTGCGGGAAGCTCATGGTGAGTTTGCGGATGGTCGCCGACATGGTTGCTCCTGTTGCCCCGTTCCCGTCCCTTTAACGCTACATCGTGAAGCTTTGCTTCGCCAAAATTTGTTTCAAGTTGAAATCAGCCCTGCGGAGCGCCCTTGACTTCAAAGGCCGCCTCCCGCTCAGGGCCCACGCTGATAATGCCTATCTTCACACCAACGAACTCTTCCATAAAGCGCAGATAAGCCCTGGCAGCGGCAGGAAGGTCTGACCCGCCGCGCGCTGCCCCCAGGGCCTCATTCCAGCCCTCCAGCGTCCGGTACTCGGGCTTGAGCGCTGCGAAGCGGCTGATTTCCGCCGGCAGGCCCGCTTCCTTGTGTCCCTTGTAGCCCACTCCCGCCTTGAGCGAGCCCAGGCCGGAAAGTACGTCCAGCTTGGTCACGGCCAGCTCCGTCACGCCGGAGAGACGGCACACGTAACGCAGGGCAAACAGGTCCACCCAGCCCACACGCCGGGGGCGGCCCGTCGTGGCGCCGTACTCGCCGCCTTTTTCGCGCAGGCGGTCGCCCTCGGCTTTGGGCAATTCGGTGGGGAAGGGGCCCTCCCCCACGCGGGTGCAGTAGGCCTTGGTAACTCCGATCACGCGGTCAAGCTTGACCCACAGGCCCGCGCCCGCCGGAATGCCCGAGGCCATGGTGTGGCTTGAGGTCACGAAGGGGTAAGTGCCGTAAGAGACATCCAGCAGCGCCCCCTGGGCTCCTTCAAACAGCACTCTCTTGTCTTCATCCAGGGCTTCCTTGAGCACCAGTGCCGAGTCCTGGATGTAGGGCTTGAGGCGCTTGCCCGCGTCCAGCAGCGGGCCCAGCAGGGAATCGAGGTTCGGCGCGGCCTTGCCCAGTTGGGGCCCGCGCACCTTCAAGTTGCGCGCCAGGGCCTCCTTCAGCGCCGACTTATCCAGGAGGTCGCAGGCGCGCAACGCGATGCGGTCGTAGTTATCGGCGTAGGTGGGGCCAATGCCGCGCTTGGTGGTGCCGATCTTGCCCTCGTCGCCCTCGCGCGCGGCATCGAGCGCTGTGTGCACGGGCGTGGTGATGGCGAGGCGGTCGGAGATAACGAGGCGCTTTTCGCAGGAGTAACCCAGGGCCTGGACCTCGTCGATTTCCGCGATGAGTTTGAAAGGATCCACGACCATGCCGGGGCCGAGGATGTTGAGGCAGTGGCGGTGCAGCACGCCGGTGGGCAGATGGTGCAGCACGACCTTGCGGCCCTCAGGGTACACGGTGTGGCCGGCGTTGCCGCCGCCCTGAAAGCGCACGCAGAGGTCGTGGCGGGCACAGAGCTGGTCCACAAGTTTGCCCTTGCCTTCATCGCCCCACTGAAGGCCCAGAATTGCGGTCGTCGGCATGGATGGTGCTCTTGGTCAGTTTGGAACGGGGCCAAAGAACGTGCTCCCCGCGAGGCTGATAGTGGTGCGCGGCCTTGGCGCCGTCAAGGGGCAGCGCCGGGCGCCTTCAGCGCGTGAGTTCCTCGATCAGGGCGAGCTGGAGCAGCTCATCGTCGAACATTTCTCGGTGGCGGCAACTGGTCAGGTGTACGGAGGTCATGGCGTTGCGCAGGGCCTCGCCCGCGGCCATGGCCCCGGGCGCGCTGCCCGGCAGAAACTGGCCAAGGGCCGAGCGCCGGGTGACTACGCCGTCACCCATGCCCAGCATGGCCTGCACGACGGGGTCGCCGGCGCGCCACGTGTAGCGGGGCTCGAACACGAAGTCCCACTCGCTGCCGTCTTCAATCAGGGCCACGCGCTGCAGCGTCGGCGTGGTGGCGCCGCACAACGCCGACGTGGGCACCTCGGGCGCGCCCGCAATGGCCCGCTTGAAGCGCGCGGCGTGACGCAGGCAGAGATCGAGGTGTCGGCGGCGCCTAGCCATTTCGGCGTTGAACAGGGCGTCGCGGTCGCGGTCGTCGTTGAACTGTGAAAGGATGCGATAGCGCAGTTTTTCGCGCTCGCCCGGGCTGAACACGGAGATGCCCAGTTTTTCCCAGTTGTCGGCATCCCACAGGTCGCAAGAGCGGGGCTGGCCCAAAGCATCCACGAATACGCGCTGGCCCGGGTCGGGCAGAAGTTCGAAGGCGGCGGGCATGGAAAAAATGGTGAGAGGCGGGTGCCGGCGCGCCAGGGGCGTTGGCGAATAGCCCTCGTGGATGAGCTTGAAGGCGTCGAGTGTGCCCGCGTGGGGCGTGCAGAGCGTGATAAGGCGGCGCACGTCGGCCTGGCCCTGGCGGGTGGGCGAAAGCGGAGCGCCGACGTCGCGTCCGCTGACGACGTCGGCGCCGCCGTGTCGCAGGTAGTAGCGGGCGATCAGGCCGCCGTTGCTGACGCCCAGCAGCGTGAACTTCATGGCCGGCTCGGCGAGGTCCCGGCGGATGGCGGCGACGAACTCGCCCAGCTGCGCCGCAGCCTCCACATTGCTGCGCCGCCAGTCATAGAAGAACACGAAGAGGTCCTGGCCCTTATAGAAGCGCTTGCCGTAGGCCGCGCGGTAGCCCAGGGTGGAGGTCAGGGTGTCGATGATCTCTGCGTAAAAGCGGATCTCGCCCTTGCCCTCGCCCTGGAGCACCTCGGCGAGGTCGAGCACGCGGTAGGCCTCGAGCTGGTCGCGGTTGTCGCTCAGGCGCGGCCCGGCGATGGGCAGGTCGAGGTCGTCTTCGAGTTCCGACAGCGAGGCGGCGAAGCTGCCCCAGGCGATTTCGCCCGTTTTGGCATTGTGCAGCCGCGAGCCCAGCGTTCCGGGAATTAAAATGATGGGCTCGCGGCGGCGGTCAAGGCGTTCGGCCGCGAACTCGCGGCGGGGCGTGACGCGGGTACGCTCGTCGGGGCGCAGGGCGCAACTCGACAACAGCAGCAAGATCGCCAGGCCAGGCAAGACTCTCATGGCGCGGCTCCGGGGGCATAGTCCTTCGCGGCAGCCACCCAGGCCGGAAGGTCGTTGGCCCAGAACCCCCCGGCCTCCAGCGCCCGGGCCAGGTCAGGCCACAGCGGAGCGCACAGGGTGAGTGCCTCGCGCGTGACGGGGTGTTCAAAGCTCAGCTTGGCCGCGTGCAGGAACTGGCGCTGAAGCCCCAGCTTCTCGCGGGCGTGGCGGTTCTTCTCACGCGCGCCGTATTCGTCGTCGCCCACGATGGGGCTCTGCAAGTGGGCCAGGTGGGCGCGGAGCTGGTGGGTGCGGCCTGTCACCAGTTCCAGTTCCACCAGTGAACAGGGGCCGCGGGTGGCCAGCACTTTGTAGCGCGTGACGGCGCGCTGGCCCTGGCCGACCTGCACCTTGCGCCGGCGGCCCTTGCCGTCTTCGTGGCGCTGAAGTGGCACATCGATGACCCCCTCGCCGCGCGGCAGCGAGCCGTAGATCAGGGCCAGGTAGAGTTTCTGGATGCGCCGGTGCTTGATCATGTCCGTCAGGGCCTGGGTGGCGGGCAGGGTCTTGCCGATGAGCACGAGCCCCGAGGTGTCGCGGTCGAGGCGGTGGGCGAGGTTGGGGGCAAAGGTCGGCGAGGGCCGCACGAAATCCTTGAGCGAGTCCGTGCCCTGCCTGGGCGCGCTGACAAGATAGCCCGTGACCTGGTCAATGAGGGTGTCGGCGCTTTCGCCGCGGTCGCCGGCGTGAACCAGCAGGCCGGCGGGCTTGTTCACGCAGAGCAGGTGGGAGTCTTCGAACACGATGCGGAAGTCGCGTCGGGTTGAAAGGCCACCCTCGGCGCGCTTGCGCACGCGGGGCTCCATGTGGCGGTCCGAGGCCGCCTGCTTGAACACAATCACGTCGCCCGGCTTCAGGCGGGCCTCGGGAGCGGCGCGGCCGCCGTTGAGGGTGATCTGGCGCGTGCGGATGAGTTTGTAGATCGCGCTGAGCGAGACATCTTCCAGCAACTTGCGCAAAAAGCGGTCCAGCCGCTGGTGGGCTTCATTTTCCGTGACGCTGAAACTGCGCGTGCTCATGAGCGCATGATGGTACGCGGCTACTTCTTTGCAAGCTCGACGCTCTGCTCGTGGGCCGTCTTCGCCGGTACGTTGAGCGCCGCGCGCCACTCGCTGCCGTCGGCGCGCTGCACGCGGATTTCGTAGGAGCCCGGCGCCACGTCCGGCAGGCGGGCCTCGCCGAACTCGTCGCTGGAGGCCTCGTAGGCCACGCGCCCTTCGAACAGCAGCATCACGGGCTCGCGCGGCAGCCGCCGCTCGCCCTGCTTGAGCGCCAGCCTCAATTCACACAGCGGCAGCAGCGAAACCTCAATGTTGGCGCGGCGCTCGCCCGAGCCCAGGGCCGCCATCGGCAGCACCAGGGGCGCGTAGCCGGGCGCGGAGAACCTCAGGCTCAGGCTGCCCGCCGGCACATTGACCAGCCGGAAGCCTCCGGCCTCGTGCCAGGGAAAGACGGAATCGGCCCGCACGCGGTCAAAGGGGCTGGCCTTCTCCGTCGTCGGCACGACCCGCACGTCATAGCGCTCCACGGGGCGTCCGGTCTCGGCGTCTTTCACGTTGCCGCCAAGACTGTTCTCCAGGTTCAGCGTCAGAGTGTAGTCCGCCTGGTTGACGCGCACGCCGGCCACCTCGGCCGTGGCGCCGCCCAGGGCGGTGGCAAGGACATAGTCGGCGTCGAACAGGTTGACGAGGCCAAAGCGGCCCTGCGGGTCCGTCACGCAGCGCCACTGCGCCCCCGCCGAGCGCCGGTTGAGCTCGCCTCGCGCGCCCTCGCGCACGTTGCGGGGGCCCTCCAGCGCCGCGCCTTCGGGGCGGATCTCGCGGCCTTCGGGCGTTTTGATGGCCGTCACCGCCCGGAGCGAGACCACCGCGCCCTCGATGGGCCGTCCCTCCTGGTCGAGCAGTCGGCCGCGCACGTAATTCAAGCGCTGCAAAATCACGTCCTGCCAGCGGCTGACGCCGTCACTGACGTCCACGTCCACCTTTGCCTGCGCCGCGCCGAAATAGCACTGTTCCACCGTCAGGCCATACAGGCCCGGAGGCAGGTCGCGCACGCTGAACATGCCGCGCTCGTTGGCCTGCACCGTGCGCACCACGGGCCGGTGTTCCATGTTGGAGGGCGAAGCCGGGTCCGCGGGGGCCCTGAGCATGCCGTGGGAGCGCAGGGTGACCTGGGCAAAGGGGGCGTTGGCGCCGTCGGGGTCCGTGACACGGCCCTCAATGGCCACACTGCGTTCGAGCTTGAGTTCGTCCATCTCGACCTGGGGCGAGAATTCAAAGGCCTTGGTCTCGGTGGCACCCAAGCGGCCGTCAGGGGACATGGCGAACACGCGGCCGCCCGTGGCGCCGCTTGCCCCGCGCGAGGATTCGGCGCGCTCCCACACCAGCATGGAGTAGCGGCCCGAGGGGTCTGTGTAGCCGCTGCCGGCCAGCCTTGAAAGCTCGCCGCTGCCGGCGAATTCAACGCGAATGTCGGCCAGGATGCCGCCGGCGGGGTCGGACACGCGGCCGCTGACCAGCATGCGGCGCAGCGGCTTGGCGGCATCGAGCTGAATTTCCTGCGCGGGTTTGCGGGTCACGACAGGGTCCGGCCTGGCCGCCTCGTCGGTGTTCCGGGGCAAGTTGACGCGCGGGGCCTCGGGCGTGGCGGGGGTGTTGGCGCGGCCGCTGTCCGTCACGACGCCCGGCCGGGCCGGGGCAAAGAGCCAGAGATAGGCCCCCGCCGACAGCGCCACCACCAGCAACAGGAGCACCATGGCAAAGACTTTGGGCATATCCTTCATGGGCGGCACCTCCGGACCTCGGCCCTGATTGTAGAACGCAAAAGGCGCGCGCGCAGTCGCCGCCAAAAGCGCGGCAGTCACATGCGGCGCTCGGCCGCCACCTGCTGGACCTTGCGCAGTTTGGTCTTCTCGTTGGCGCGCGGGGGCGGAATCAGGCGCGCAATGCGGGTGCGGCTGTCGGCCTCTCTTGCCATGGTCTGCATGACTGCTTCCAGTTCGCGGCGCGCCGTGGCGATTTCGCGCGCGGAGGCGCCTTCGTCCACGAAGAGGGGGGCGCCCAGGGTCAGGTGCATGCGCGCGCCGCGCAGCGGAATCAGCAGTTGGTCCCAGGACTTGCGGAACTGCAGCGCGCGGCTGGATGACCAGATGACCGGCACAATGGGCCGGCCCGAGAGCTTGGCGGCCATGATGCAGCCCGGCTTGAGCTGGTAGCGCGGTCCCTTGGGCCCGTCGCCCGTGACGAAAAGGGAAAGACCGCCCTTGAGGGCGTCCACGGCCTGCCTCAGGCCTGCCACGGCATTGTGGCTCGAGGAGCCCCGCACGTTCTCGCCCTGGCAGTCGCGGATGGCGCGGGCGATGAGTTCGCCGTCAAAGCTCTCGCTGACCAGCGGGCCGAGGCGCTGGTCGCGCTGCACGCGGGTGTGGTAGCGCTCAAAGTAGCTCACCGCGCCGATCAGCCGGTTGTGCCACACCGCGAAGATGTAGTTGGACTCCTGGCGGCGCAGACGCCGGTCCACGCCGTGGGGGTCGTCAATTTCCCAGTGCAGGGAGTCGGAAACGAAGCGCGAAAACACGCGAAACGCCGCCGAAGCCAGGGCAATCAGCACGCGCTGCTTGAAGCTGAAGGCAAGCCGACGGTTGCCTCCCGTCAGCCGCCACTGGTCATAGGCCTGCCAGGCGGCACTTTCACTCAGGGGCTGGGAGGGCGCGGCGCTCATGGCTTACTCGTTGTGCAGCGCTTCCACGGGGTCTTTGCGCGCCGCCGCCAGAGCCGGCAGGATGCCGCAGGCGAAGCTCCAGAGCACGGCCGGCACCGCGATGTTGATGGCCAGCAGGGCGAGGTCGGCGCCCTTGACACTTGGGATGTAGGTCAGGAAGTAGACGTCCGGCGGGAACAGGCGGATACCCGTCATGCGGTCGATGAAGTCCTCGATCTCGTTGAGGTACTGTGAAATGAGCACCCCCGCTCCGCTGCCCAGAGCCGCGCCGAACAGGCCGATGAACAGGGCGTTGAACATGAACACGCTGCGGATGCCCCAGGGCGAGTGTCCCAGGGCCTTGAGAATGCCGATGTCCTTGACCTTTTCGCTGACGAGCTGGTAGACGACGATGACAATCAGCGCGCCCGCCAGCACCAGGATGAAGCCGATGATCAGCGAGAGAATCATCTTTTCGCGGTTGACGGCCTCAAGCAGGGAGCGCTTTTCGTCCTCCCAGACGCCGGGGGCTGTGGCCGGAAGCACGCCGCCCGCGCGCAGGGCGTCCCCGACGTCCTGCTTGAGGCGCAGGTTGTTGATCTCTCCCTCGTAAGGCGTGTAATCGCGGAACTTCGCCCCCACGATGTAGCGTACGTCCGAGTCAGCCATGAGCTTGGCCAGTTCGTCGAAGTCGCAGTACAGGCGACTGAGGTTTTCCTCGTAGAGCCCGCTGCGGAAGAACCCCGTAACGCGGAACTTGGCCTCGACGGCTCGGGGCACCAGGCGGCCGTCCTCGTCGCGGTAGATGCGCGGAATGGTCAGGGCGACGGTGTCGCCCACCATGATGCCGCCCATCCAGGGGCTTTCGGCCAAAGCCTCGCCGAGGATGATGCCGGGCAGGTCGCCGGGGCTGGGTCGCTGGCCGGGTTTGGCGGCGCGCCTGGCGTACTCTTCGATGCTCTCGCGGTCGCCCATGGATGCGCGCAGGGGCAGGACCTTCTCGTAGGCCTCCTGGCGCTTGCGCACCAGCGCCATGCGGCGGTCGAGCTGCTCCACGGCATAAGCCAGGGGCAGGGGCCTTGCGGGAAACAGGCCGGATTCCTCGGCAAATGGCAGTTCGCTGCGGGCGTGTTCCTCATCGAGCGTGAAGGCATCGCGCAGCTCGTCGGCTGAGACATAGCCCTCGGCGCGGCCCCGGGCGATGGCGTCCTTGACGATCTTCACGTAGGTCAGCACCAGCTCCAGCAGGGCCTGCTCGCGCTCGCTTTCACTGATGTCCAGGCTGACGATTTTCTGGCGCCGCGCTTCTGTGGCTTCGCGCATGGCCTCCCACACCTTGAGGAACCACGCCTTTTCTTCGGGCGGCACGATGTCCTCGTTGCGCGCCATGGTGGCCAGGCGGTCCACGTAGCGGCTGACGAGGTCCAGCATGCGGCGGTGCGACTGGTGGACTCCCGTCAGGTAGTGCTCAAGCAGGATGCGGCAGCCCATGCGCGCCATGGCCTCTTCATCGGTGGCGCCGGCGGGGCGCGCCAGTTCGGCGTCGAGCAGCGCGCGCAGGGCGCGATGGGTGTCCGCGGCAATGGCCTTGAGTTCTTCGAGGTCCTGGGTGCGCAGGGCGCGCTTGTAGGCCTCCTTGGCCACTTCGTAAATCTTTGTCGCCGGCGTGAAGTTGTAGAAACGCACATCGTCGAAGTTGTCCCAGGCAATCTTGTCACTTGTGGTCGAAAGCCGGCGCTGGCGCAGGATGCGCCGCATGTCATAGGGCAGTGTGGCCAGGTCGCCGCGGTCCTGAGCTGCCCCCGTGGGCGTGTAGCGGAAGTCGGACGACGCGGCCAAAGCCTCCTTGCTCGCGGGGGTTTCAAAGCCAATCAGGCCTCCCAGCACCTGTTGCAGGGGATGCAGGATGAAGCGAACCTTGAAGTACTGCGTTTCGGCAGCGCCCACGTAGCGGCCCAGGCTCGAAATCGTCGTCTCGCGCGAGAGGTCCACGCCCGTCAGTTCGGCCAGGGGCAGTTCTGTGGTGCGGTTGCGCGGCGTGATCACTGTCTTGACGCTGACACGCCAGCTCACGCCCACGACATCGGGCTCGCCTTTGGGGTCACGATGCGCCTTGAGCACGGTCTCGGTGCCGTCAAAGGCTTCCTGCATGCGGCGCCTGAACTCAGGGTAGAACCAGCGCTGGCGGGCCTCCTCGTCAAGCGCGTCGCGGGCCTTCTGCGCGGCCTCGGTCGTGCCCGGAATCTTGCGCACCAGATAGAAGCGCGAGGCCATCGTCGGGTCGGGGCCGTCGCGCAGAAAGCGAAGGTCGCCCGTGGTGATGCCGCGCCCGCTGCGCAGGCGCTCGAGCAAAGCGTCGCCGTCAGCGCCGGCCTCGACGGCCCGGCGTGAAGCGTTGGCCAGTTCGGTTTCCCAGGCTGCCTTGATTTCCGGCTCGGACTCGATGAGGCGCACATACTCGGCCCATTCCAGGGTCTGGGCCACGGCGCCGCGCGGGTGAAACTGGTCGGAGTCGAAGCGCACAAGCAGGTGGGACGAGCTGCCGCGGATCTGCTCGCGGAAGTCGGCCTGGAAGCCGCTCATGATGGAATTTACGACGATGAGCACCATCACGCCCACCGCCACCCCCCCGACCGACAACAGCGAAATCACCCGCCGCCTGAGGTAGCGCAGGCTGATGAACGTGCTGGCCGCGCTGCCGAAGTAGTGCCAGATGGCGCGCAGCAGGAAATAGTCCACCACCAGAAAGAACTGCACCTTCACGCAGGACACGCCCAGCGACAGACCCTGCTGACCCTGGAACCACAGAAATCCCAGCCCCACGCATGCCAGCACGTTGAGGCCCAGCAGGGCGCCCACGGCCAGCGCGGCATCCCAGATGCGCCGGTGGTTGCCGCCGCGCGCCATGATCAGGCTCAGCACGCCTGCGATGAAGGCCGTCAGAGGCAGGGCCAGCACGCCCGCGCCGGCCAGGGCCAGTGAGGGCCCCAAGCCTTCTTTGCCCCGCAGCAGGCGCCAGCCGATGGCCTGGCCTGCCAGCAGCAGGGGGCCGAGCGCCAGGATGAACATGGAGGCTTCGAAGGTCCCCGCGCGAGCGACATCGGCCAGGATGTTCTGCACCTGCCAGGCCGCCATGCCCAGGGCCAGGAGCAGAAACAGCAGGAATGTCAGGGCGCGGGCTATGAACATGGCCTCAATCTATCAGGTCGTTGAAAAAGTGGCGTCCTGCCACTTTTTCAATCCGGTCGGGCCGACGTGAATTCGGCCCGACCTCCGTTTCAGGCGGCCTTTCAGCCGCTTGAAACGGGCAAGCCGTCCATGGCCTGCCCGTTCAACGGCTGGTCGCGTGGTGTCAAGGCTGCTTGCGGGCGGCTTGGGCCACCTTGTACTCGGCGACGAGGCCTTCCAGCCGGTCGATGATGGGGGCGACCTCGCGGCCCAGCTTGCGCAGCTCGGGCGAGGTGATCTCCTCGACCAGGGTCTCCAGGGCCAGCTGGGCGCGCTGCGTGGCACCGCCGCTGCCGTGGCTGTGGTCGCGCTTCATGTGGGGGAACAGAAGCACGTCGCGGATGCTGTGGGTGTTGGTCAGCAGCATCACGAGGCGGTCAATGCCCACGCCCAGGCCGCCGGCGGGCGGCATGCCGGCCTCCAGGGCCTCGACGTAGTCGTAATCGACTTCCTTGGGGGCCTCGACGTCTTTGGTCTTCTCGCCCAGCTCGACCTGCTCCCTGAAACGCTTGAGCTGCTCCGTGGGCTCGTTCAACTCGGAGAAGGCGTTGGCGAACTCCACGCCATTGATGAACAGCTCAAAGCGCTCGCACAGCTGGGGGTCGTCCTCCCGCGCCTTGGTCAGGGGGCAGATGGCCGTCGGATAATCAATGAGGAACGTGGGCTGAATGAAGTGCTTCAGCGCCGTGGCCTCCAGCACCTGGTCGGCCAGTTTGTAGTGGTCATCATGAACTTCCAGTCCCAGCTCCCTGGCTCTGGCCTTCATGCCGGCCATGTCGTGCAGATCCACCTGGGCGTACTCGCGCAGCAAGTCGCTGTATCGACGGCGGGCAAAGGGCTTGCCGAGATCAATCTCCACTTCGCCCCACTTGAACAGCAGGTTGCCGTCAGGCCTGATGGTCTTAGCGGCGTGACGGATCAGGCCCTCGGTAATCTCCATCATCGAGTGGTAGTCGCCGTAGGCCTCGTACAGCTCCATCATCGTGAATTCAGGGTTGTGCGTGGGGTCGATGCCCTCGTTGCGGAAGTTGCGGTTGATCTCAAAAACCCTCTCGAACCCGCCCACCAGCAGACGCTTGAGGTAAAGCTCCGGCGCGATGCGCAGGTACATGTTCATGTGCAGCGCGTTGTGGTGCGTGATGAAGGGCCTGGCCCTGGCGCCGCCGGGAATGGGGTGCAGCATGGGCGTCTCGACTTCGAGGTAGCCCTTGCGTCCCAGATACTCGCGGATAGCCGCCAGCACGAGCGAGCGCTGCTCAAAGCGCCGACGCACGTCGCTGTGCACCATGAGGTCAAGGTAACGCTTGCGGTAGCGCAGCTCCGTATCGGTGAAGGCGTCGGCGCTGTGCTCCACGCCCTGCTCATCCTTGTAAACGCGAGGCAGCGGCGGCACCGCCAGGGACTTCGTGAGGAACTTCAACTCCGCGGCGAACAAAGTGACTTCACCCGTGCGGGTCCGCTGCACGTCGCCCTGGACCCAGATGAAGTCTCCCAGGTCGATCTGCTCATAGACTGCCATAGCCTGCTCGCCCAGGCTCTTGGCGTTGAGGTAAACCTGGATCTTGCCGGACTCATCAAACAGGTCCAGAAACACCGCCTTGCCCATCTTGCGATTGGCCAGTACGCGGCCGGCCACGGCCCTGCCGCCGATCTTTGGCCCGTCCTGCTTGCCCTCGACTTTCTCAGACGCGGCTTCGAGCTGCTCGAACTCGGCCTTCAACGGGGCGATGTTCTGGCGTGCGGGCGTGCGCACGGCGTAGGGGTTGACACCCATTTTGGCCAGGGCATCGCGCTTGGCCATGCGCTGGGCGCGATACTGATCGACGGTCTCTTCCGGCATGCAGGCTCCAGTAACGGCGGGGGCGCAGCATGCCGCGCCCCACAAGGCCCGGCATCCTATCCACATCAGCCCCATCCGGAAGGGCGGGGTACGAAAGTGGAAGCGGGGCAGTTATGGCCGGGCTGCGTGTCGTGCGTTAGATTGCCGGCATGGACGCAGCGCAACGGGAAATCCTGGCAGCCAACCTCAGGCGTGTGCGCGAACGCATCGCGGCGGCCTGCGCGCGGGTCAAACGCGACCCCAGGGAAGTCACGCTGATTGCCGTGACCAAGAGCGTAGGGCCGGAGGTGATGCAGGCATTGATTGAGCTTGGCGTGACGGACATTGGTGAGAACAAGCTGCAGGCGGCGCAGGAGAAATTCCCACAGGTGCCGGGACTTCGCGACCGCGCGAAAGTGAAGAGGCACTTCATCGGCCACCTGCAGACAAACAAAGTAAAGGGCGTGCTCGAGCTGTTCGACGTGATCCACAGCGTGGATTCGCTGAAGCTGGCCGAAGAGATTGACAAGCGCGCCCGGCAGCTTGAGCGACCTGCGGTGGCAGCGTTCATTGAGGTCAACGTCTCCGGAGAGGAAAGCAAGCAGGGTTTGCCGGCAGGGGAGTTTCGTGACTTCTTCATGCAGGCATTGCGCCTGCCGCGCCTGGAGTGGCAGGGACTCATGACGATGGCACCGTTGGCCCAAGGCGACGAGGTGGCCCGGTTCTGCTTCCGGTGGCTCAGGCAGCTTTCTTCGCCCTTTGCGGGTGAAGAGGCCCTGCTGCGTCTGGAGTACCTTTCCATGGGCATGTCCAACGACTTCGAGCTTGCCATCGAGGAGGGCGCCACCCACGTGCGCATCGGGACTGCGTTGTTCGAGGGGATGTAATTGGCGGCGAGGCCTTGCTGCCATGCAACCGCTGACCATTCCCGGGATTGCTGTTACTAACCCCCGCGTTAGAATCTTGGCGACACGAGACTTTGCACCTGATGCGAGACACGAATGCAGGTTGAACTTCTTGTTGGAAAGCTTCACGCCGCGACCGTGACGGAATGCCGCCTCTACTACCAGGGCTCCGTCACCATTGACCGCGACCTCAGCGACGCCGTCGGCCTTTTGCCGCACCAGAAGGTCGACATCTACAACATCAACAACGGTGAGCGCTTTTCGACCTACATCCTCGAGGGCAAGCGCGGCTCAAAGACCATTGGCCTCAACGGTGCGGCGGCCCGCCTGGTGCAGGTGGGGGACCGCGTGATCATCGCGGGATTCGGCACCTTCACGCGTGAAGAAGCGCTCAAGCATGAGCCCAGGGTCGCTGTGCTGGACGAACACAACGAGATTGTTTCGACGGGACACTGATCCGTGGTTCGTGATTCGCGATAGCCGAACCACGAAGCAGGCAACACGAGACACCATCTATGACTCGCAGCGACGGCCGCACCGAGAACCAGCTTCGTCCCGTGAAGTTCACCCGCCACTTCACCATGCACGCGCCCGGTTCGGTTCTCGTCGAGTTCGGAAAGACCCGTGTGCTGTGCACGGCGATGGTAGAGGATGCCGTGCCTCCGCACGTCAAGGCCGCCAATTACCAGAAGAAGCCTGAAGATCGCGAGGGCTGGCTCAGCGCCGAGTACGGCATGCTGCCCAGCAGCACCAACACGCGCAAACAGCGAGACAAGGGCGGCAAGGTGGATGGCCGCAGCGTCGAGATTCAAAGGCTCATTGGCCGCTCCCTTCGCACCATCATTGACCTGGCCCAGATTGGCGAACGCACGCTCTGGCTCGATTGCGACGTGCTGCAGGCTGACGGCGGCACGCGCACGGCCGCCATTACCGGCAGCTACGTGGCCCTGTGGGACGCGCTGCTGGCCATGAAAGAGAGGGGCCAGCTGAAGTACTGGCCCCTGATTGACTCCGTTTCCGCCGTGAGCGTCGGCGTCATCGGCAACGCGCCCATGCTCGATCTCTGCTACGAAGAGGACGTGCGCGCCGAAACCGACATGAACGTGGTCATGACCGGCAAGGGCCATTTCATCGAGGTTCAGGGCACCGCCGAGAAGGCGCCCTTTGAGCGCAAGCGCCTCGACGAATTGCTTGATCTGGCCGCGCGCGGCTGCACTGAACTCTGCAGGCTCCAGAAGAAGGCGTTGGAGTAGCCCGGCGGACGTCTGTCAAACCAGCTTGCGGATGCCCGCGGCCAGGGCTGCCGTCAGGTCGATGGCGTTGGTCGGGTGTTCAATGGTGTTGCAGGTCGCGATGCGCGCGGGCTTGGCCGCCATCAGCGCCTGCCAGGCGTCCTGAGCGAAAATCGCATGGACGCCGATGCACACCGGCGCGAGCCGCTTCAATTCCGCCAGGCGGCCAATGGCCGCCACCATGGTCCGCCCCGTCGAGATAATATCGTCGGCCAGCACCGGGGTGTGTCCGGGCCACCGTTCGATGCGCGGAATCGTCACCTCGACGTCGCGGTCGCCCCGCCGAGTCTTTTCAAGCGTGGCATAGGGCGCGCCGATGGCCCCTGCAATCTCGCTGACCCACTGCTCGCTCTCGCTGTCCGGTCCGATGACCAGGGGGCTCTCCACGTTGGCCTTGATCCAGGCCGCGATCTCCGGCGCGGCATGGACCACGGCGGTCTCGATGCTGTAGATCTCGCCCAGGGAGTGATAGCGGTGAAGGTGAGGGTCTACAGTTACCAGCCATTGGAAGGCGCCAGAGAGCAGGCGCGCGAAGGTTCGCGATGTCACGGCTTCGCCCCTGAGGAACTGACGATCCTGGCGCAGATAGGCCAGGTAGGGGGCGATGAGTCCGACGCTGGCCGCGCCTTCGGCGCGCAGGGCGTCTGCCAGAAAGAGCAGGGGCAGGGATTTCTCGTCGGGGCGGTCGAGGCTGGCCACGATGGCGACGTCGCGCCCCCGTACCTCGCCCACGCGCAGGTAGGCCTCGCCGTCAGGGAAGCGGCGCGTCACCGGCGATTCCACCGGCACAGACAGGGCCAGACCCAGGCTTTGAGCCAGGGTCTCGTTGCCTGGCCAGGCGAGTAGCAGGTTCATACCTGCTCCTCAACGGTCATGAAGACGCTGTTGTGCCGCGCGTATTCCAGCGCGTAGCTCAACTCGCCGGGGGTCTGGGCGTGGATGGTGTAAAGGGGCTGGCCCTTTTCCACAGTCTGGCCCACGCGCACCTGCATGCGGACGCCGGCCTCCGGCGACTTGGGCGCGCCGGCCAGCTTGGCAATGCGCGCCAGCTTGCGGTTGTCAGCCCCGGCAATCATGCGGCGCTTGCCGGACACAATGGTGTAGGTGTGCGGCGCCACGCCGGGCTTGCGCATGCCGCCCTGGGCCTCGCAGATGGCGCAGAACTTCTGCCAGGCGCGGCCGTCGTCCAGAGTGGACAACGCCAGAGTTTTGCCCTGGCCCAGGGCGGATTTGCCGCCAATTTCGAGGAGGTGGCCCGCCAGCACGGCGGCGCGCTCGCGCAGGTCCTGAGGGGCGCCCGGGTCGCAGCGCAGCACGGCCAGCACATCCTGGGCTTCGAGGGCGGGGCCGATGCCCCGTCCCACGGGCTGCGTGCCGTCGGAAAGCACGGTGCGCACAGTCAAACCCACGCCCTGGGCCACGCCTTCGAAGATGCGCGACAGCTTGGCCGCGGCGTCCGGCGAACGGACCTTGGCCGTGGGGCCCACGGGCATGTCGAGCACGACATGGGAGGCCCCGGCGGCCAGCTTCTTGGACAAGACGGAGGCCACGAGCTGGCCTTCGCTGTCGAGGTCCAGCGCGCGCTCCACGCGGATCAGCACGTCATCGGCGGGGCTGAGGTCCGCCGAGCCGCCCCAGACCAGACAGGCCCCCTCGCGTTCCACGACGGACCGCATCTGCTCCAGCGTCAGATTGACCGGCGCCAGGGTCTCCATGGTGTCGGCGGTGCCCGCCGGCGAAGTGATGGCCCGCGACGAAGTCTTGGGCATGCACAACCCGTTGGCCGCCACGATGGCCACGACGATGGGCGTCGTGCGGTTGCCCGGCAGCCCGCCCACGCTGTGCTTGTCCAGCACCGGCGCGCGCGGCCAGGTCAGCTGGCGGCCCGCCAGCACCATGGCCCGCGTCAGCTCAGTGATTTCCGGCAGCGACATGTGGTCGCCGGCGCAGGCCGTGATGAAGGCGGCCAGGTGCACGTCGGCGTAGCGGCCGCCCACGATGTCGCGGATGATGGCGTTGAGGTCGCCGCCGGTGAGTTCGTGGCCGTAGATCTTCGCGCGCAGGGCGCTGAAGGACTCCACGGGGCTGGGGTGGGAGAAGGCGGCCAGGTCGCCTTCGTGGGGTGAAAGCAGGCGCCAGGCGGCCTCCGACAGCCCCACTTCTCCCGCAGACACCAGGTCACCATGCACGACGTTGAGCGTGGCAATGACGCCGTGGCTGTTGACGCTGACGTAGATACGACTCTGCGCCGTGAAACCCTCCGAGCGGCAGACGGCGCTGTCCGCGCGCAGGTAGGCCACGGGTTCCTGGTGCGTGTCAATGCCCAGCCGCCGCACGCGCAGTCTTTCCTGGCTGAGCCGATGATTGGCCTCGAGGTCTTCGAGCATGGCGCGGCATCATACACCGCTGAGGCGCCGCCACATGTCTGTTCCGCGCGTCGCGCCCCGCGCGATTTGCGTCACGCGAGAAGGGACCGGCCGATGTCCGGCAGAAGCCCAAGCTGGAAGAACAGACGATAGGAGTCCCAGGTGACCCAGGACTGCACAATGAGATTATCCTCAAAGCGCTGGATGATGGCGCCCGTGTAGTTGATGGCCTGGCCGCCTGTGGTTATGCCCATGTAGCGGCCCAGGTGCACGCCGCTGACGCGAAAACGGGTCATGACGCGGTCGCCCGCGGCCAACTGATCCTCGATGTCGATGCGGTAGTTGCCAAAGTAGCGGGGGATGGACTCCACGTAGGCCCTAAGCGCGCTTCTGCTGTCGGCGGCGAAGGCGGGGCTGGTGTTGTCCTCGCGCTGGAAATTCCCGGAGTAACACTCGGCAATCATTTCTTCGCCCCGCCCCTGGCTGGCCAGTTCCAGCGCGCGACGGACCACCGCCTTGTGGGCCTCAGGATCGACGACCTTGCCGGTGTTGCGCCGCGGCACGGAGCGCCGGTCCGCGGCGTGATAGGGCGTTCCGGGCTTGGCGGGCACCACCCAGCCGGGGGGCGTGGAGGGCACGGGGGGCGGCACGACATCCAGCTGGATCAAAATGGCCAGCATGTCCCATTGGATCCAGATGCGGCGGATCAGGCCTGCCTCGAACTCGTAGATGGTGTTGCCGGTCCAGTTGACCTCACGGCCCGCCGCCCGCGAACCCAAAAAGCCGCCGCGGTGAATGGCGTGGCCCGTGAAGCGGTTGACTACATGATTTTCGCCGACGGCAAAGGCGTCGTCGAGGCGCAGCGTGTAGCGGTCAAAGTGGGCATGTACGGCCCGCACCACGGCCTTGGCCAGCGCGGGGCCGCGCCATCCGCCGTCGGGGATGTTGGGGTCTGTGACCTCGCAGTCCGGGTGAATCAGCTCATCGCAGGCGTCGGAAACTCCGCCTTCAAAGGCCAGGGAGACGAAGCGCCGCATACGACTGACGTTAGCGGTCGCGACTGCGTCTGGCTGGAACATTTCTGCCTCTTCGGGCCGTCGATGCGCGGCCAGGTTGCCGAGTCCTGTTGGGCCCAGCGGCAACAAGTCCGCGGGACGCCCATACGGATAGGCGGCGGCCAGGACACGTCAAGGGACAATTCAGTGTGACAACTTCAGGATACGGGGGTCTGAATGCCAATGGTTCCGCTCTGGACGGCCCAGAGGTCGGCATAGACGCCGCCCTGGGCCACCAATTCGTCGTGGGTGCCTTCTTCTGCCAGGCGGCCATCCTTGAGCACGAGGATGCGGTGGGCGCCGCGAATGGTGCTCAAACGGTGCGCTATGACCAGGGCCGTGCGCCCGCGCGTGATGGTCGCCAGGTTCTGCTGGATTTCACGCTCCGTCTCCGTGTCCACGCTGCTGGTGGCTTCGTCCAGAACCAGAATCGGGGCGTCCTTGAGCAGGGCGCGGGCGATGGACAGCCGCTGGCGCTGGCCTCCCGAGAGCTTGATGCCGCGCTCGCCGACCACGCTGTCGTAGCCTTGAGGCAAGGTTTGCACGAAGTCGTGGAATTCGGCGGCCCTGGACGCGGCGATGACCTTCTCCAGCAGCGCCTCGCGGCCGCCGGCCGCGCCGGCCGATTCGGCGCCGCTGCCATAGGCGATGTTTTCAAAGATGGTGCCGTGGAACAGGTAGACATCCTGGCTGACCAGGGCGATTTGCCGCCGCAGGTCCACCTGGCGCAGCTCCCGCAGGTCGTGTCCGTCAAGCTTCACGCAGCCCTGGCTGGTGTCGTAAAGCCTCAGCAGAAGCTTGATCAGGGTGCTCTTGCCCGCGCCCGTGGGGCCGGCGATGCCGATCATTTCGCCCGCGGCCACGGAAAAACTCAGGCCGTCGAGCACGGGAGCTCCGGCGCGGTAGCTGAAGCGGACGCCTTCAAAGGCGAGGTCGCCGCGGGCGCGTTTGAGTTCGCGCGGCGATTCAGGGTCCTGCACCAGCGCCGGAGTGGCAAGCAGCGAGAAGACGCGCGAGGCGCTGACCTTGGCGCGCTGGTATTCGTCAAAAGTGGTGCCCAGGCGCGTCAGGGGCCAGAGCAGGCGCTGGATCAGCATGCAGAACATGACCAGTTCGCCCAGGCTGATGACACCCTGCACGGCCCACCAGCCGCCCAGCACGATCACGCCGCCAAAGCCCAGGGCAATCGCCATGCGGATGATGGGCGTGAACAGGGCCGTAATGCGAATCGCGCGGTGATTGGCCTCGCGGTAGGCATCGCTGGCCTGTCGCACCCGCTCTAGTTCGAAACTTTCGGCCGTGAAGCTCTTGATCACGGCGATGCCGGCGATGTTGTTCTCGAGGCGGGAGGCCACCTCGCCCACGGCGCCCCGGACCTCCTTGTAGCGAGGCTCCATGAGCTTTGAGAACTTGAGGCTGCCCCAGATGATGACGGGCACGGGGATGAGTCCCACCAGCGCCATGATCCAGTTGGCGCTGAACAGGACGTAGCAGGAGAAGGTGACCAGTACGACGAGGTGAACGAGTTCGGCGGCGCCCGAGTTGAGGAAGCGCTCGAGCTGGTTCACGTCGTCGTTGAGCATGGCCAAAGTCTTGCCCAGGCGGTGCTCTTCGAAGAAGCGGATCTCCCGGCTCTGCATGCGGGCGTAGGCGTCCAGCCGCAGTGCGTGCTGGACGTTCTGGGCCAGGGTCATGAAGCCGTACTGGTACATCCACTGGAACAGGCTTTCGAGGCCGAACACGGCCACGGTTAGCAGGGCGACGATGACGATCTGGGTGAAGAGGTCGGTCGAGAGGGCCTGCATGAACGCGGGGGGCTTGCGCAGTACGACATCCGTGAGCCACGCGACGATGATGGGTGGCGCGAGGTCCAGCACCTTGTTGGCGGCGGCGGAAGTCGCGGCAAAGGCGAGTCGGCCCTTCATGGGGCGCATGTATGCAAACAGGCGCGCCATCGGTCGGTCCACGGGCAACAGCAGGGGTGCGTCATCAGCCATGGCGCCACTATGCAACCCCCGCGCCGCCGAAGAAGTACCTGTACCTCGAAACCTGCCGGTGCGGCGGCGCGAGTCAACGCGGACATGGCTTGCCGCTAGCAATGCAGCAAGGCCCGAGAACCGCTGGCTTTTCTGCAGCAGTGCGGAGGAGCCTCAACCTACCGGACGACCTTCGCGTTGCGATTGATGCTCTTGCAGTCCAGGGTGACTTCCGGGGCAGCGTTCCTGAGGTCTACCGTGACCAGCTTGCTGGTGGCCGCGCCTGACTTGGTCTCCACGAGCGCGACCATGTAGTCTCGCGCGGGCAGGTTCGTGAAGGTGGTGAGGCCGGATGCCGGGACGTCCTTCATCTCCAGCGGGGCCCCGAGACCTTGAGGGTGAATCAAGGTGACCCGGTAGCTTTCGCCCGCTTCCATGTTCTCGACGCGGACCGCAAGGGTTCCCCGGGCTGGTTTCAGACGCACCAAACCCAAGTCGAGCATTTCGCCAGAGATGAGTATCACTTCCCTGGTTTCTACCTCGTGCTGGGCGGCCGCCACCTCCAACGTGACAGTTCCAGCGGCTACCCCCTCCAGAAGCGCCTGTCCCTGCGCGTCGGCCAGACCTTGTCGGCCTGCTGCCTGCTTGGCCGGAAATGCAGCGTAGGCGCCGTCTTTGAGGCGAACCACTGCGCCAGGCAGCGGAGCCCCGGCCTCGTCTGTGATCATGACCCGCACACCGGCGGGCGGTTCAAAGCGTGGCTGCAACCGGGTGACCTCGGCCGGTTTCACCTCGAAGACCTGCGAACGCCAAATCTTGTTTCCGGAGGAAACGGTCAATTCGTACTTGCCGGGGTTTACCGCCTTGATGACATCCACAGTGCCCGGCGGCCGGGATGATGACCCGTCTACGCGGGAGCGGCTGGAGTCAACGGGAAATAGACGACGCTGATATCTCGCACTGGGCTCGGCCTCGCTCAGATCAATTTCAACCCAACCATCCGGGTTTTTGGAACGCTGCAACACCATGTAAAGCGTCGTGCCCGCGCGAAGGTCACCGGGCTCAAACACCTTCGTCTGGCTTCCATAGCCAATTCTCTCGTCATCGGTAATAACTCGCAACGGAAGCGTGGGATCGATGCCGGCAAAGCTGCCATTACCATCCGATACGGAGGCCCGATCGGAGTATCCAACAGCCATGGTCGACAGACGGCCCGAGTAGGGCAGCCCATCGTCATATTCAACACGCACATTCACAGGAATGACTTCGAAAGCCGCAAGCTGGATATTCTGGTCCGTACTGATATTACCTTGCCCCCATTGCTCGCAACGCCATCCCTTCTGCTCGGGCTTGATGGATACGCCCGAGCCGCGTGGAACTGTTACGGCGCAGCGCCCCTGGGAGTCCGTGACAAGGTCGTGCCCCCCGGCCAGGGCCCGCAGTTTCTCATGCGGCATCAATTCGAAAGGAATATTCACCTGGGCCCAGACAGTAAAGCCGGGCAGAGGGGAGCCATCCCGCCGGGTGATGGTGGCGCGAATCGTGAACAGATCGACTTCCGCAGCCTTGTCCCCCTCTGGAACGGCGGGCCGCAGGACAGAAGGCTGGGGTTGAACTCCGGTCTCCCCTTGCCCGGAAGGCTTGCCTGCGGGAACGCCAATCTTGTCCCCCTTCGCTCCCCCCGCCGGTCCCTCCTTCGGACCCGATACCTGGTCCACGACTCGGGCAAGTGGGCTGTGGCGGGGCCAAGCCACCTGCACGACCAGCAGAGCCAGGAGAAGCGCGGCAAGAACCAGCAACAGCGACAGCCATGAACGGCCTGAGCGCTGAGGCGCGACTTCAGATGAGTTGTCGGGCACTGGTTTCACGGGTCATCTCGGTTTCTCAGTCAGCTCAGTCAGTCCAGAAGCCACATGCCAAGGAGCAACTTGCCGTCAAACGCATAGGCGTAGCCCCCATTGCGTCCCCACCCATAGGCGGGATTTCCTTCATTCACAATGCCCGTAACCTCATCGGTATCGTGTGACGAATAGAGGGCAATCTGTGTGCCGGATGCATAGGTGAATTGAAACGCCGCCTGGTTCAAGGTCTTACCTTCCGAGCCGCCCGGCCCCCAATAAGTTAGGCCGCCCTCATTGATAATTTTCCCGTCAAAAGTGACTGTTTCTCCGCCAACCGTTGTATTCCATGTATACTTCTCTTCACTCTCTTCGTTGGCGACCTTTGCCTCGTAGCCATCTTCGTACGAAAGAGCCCCCCTTGCTGCGACCCATCCGCGGGCTCGGGCCCAGTACTTATCTTCAATCGCATCGTCGCAAGAACCCCATGCGTAAACCTTGGTGGCACCTTCGGCATAAATTATCCAAAGGGGCTGCTCTGCACCGTCGATGACGCCGGTTACCACCTCCTCGTCGCCTGCCGTCACACTCCAGTTCTGCGCATTCTGTGTTGTAATGGTCCCCTTCCCGTAAGTCTGACAAGGAGAGAACCCGACGTAGGCCGCGTCCAGGTACTCCGAAGGTCCAGCGTAATAGGGGCCTCCGTAGTCCACCTCGCTGGGAGTGATGTTCACGACTGCAGTGGCAGCATCGATTCCTACTGCTCCGAAAATCAAAGTCGCAGATGCCAAAGCAGCAAGCATGGCACAGGAAACCAAAGGAATCTTCATCAGTTTTTCCTCGTTCGATTGAGAAGTGTGGTGAGTGTACCCCCCCCCGAATCTGTCAAGCAGACTGCGCAAAAAATAGATGGTACGGCTGGGAAATCGTCGCATAACAGCCCCGGAGGGCACGTGGGCATGGCCCATGGGGTCAACGGCCAAAAAGGGCGTCGGACAGGTCGGCTGCCGCCTTGCCAAAGGCGCGCAGATCTCCCACAAGCACCAGGCGGAAGTTGGCGTGGGAGAGCGGCGCTTTGAGCGCCTCCCTGAACTGCTTCTCACCGCCATACCAGCAGGCAAACAGCCCCACCGTCAGCGTGCTGTGCTCGATGCCCCGCTCGAAGATCGGCATGGCGTCTTTCATGGCCACGTTACTCAGGAAGTCGCTGTCGGAGATCACGACGCGGATGACCTCTTCGCGGCGCGCGGCAAAGCGCTTGAGCACGTCAAAGGGAAAGAGGGTGCCCCCGCCCGCATAGTTGAGCAGGAAGTCCCGGGCCACGTCCTCGCTCTGCATCCAGTCGCTGACCAGGGGATTGCCGTAGCTGTAGATCACTGCGCGCACCTTGCCGCCCTTGCGCAGGGCCGCGGCTGCCAGGATCTGCGCCGCCAGGGTCATCACGTTGAGGCCGGCCTGGGGATTGGGCATGGAGCCGCTGGTATCGAGGTAGATCTCGATGCCGGGCACGACTTGGCCGCGCTCCTTGGGGTCTTCTGCCTCGTACTCGCGCCGCAGGGGGTTCACGGCCGCCAGGGCGCCGCGCGAAAGCACGCTCTGGTTCCAGTCAATGAGTTTGGGATTGTCTCCGAACTCCCATTCTTCGGTGGTTGTCGGCAGCATGGGCTCCGGCGGCGGTGCCTTGATACCCGGCACCTTGATCAAGTATTGCTCCACGAGCCGCTTGTAGTGCCGTCCCACCAGCGCGCGACGGAAAGGCGCGGCCACCGTGCCCGGCTTGTTGCGGGTGATGCGATCGATCTTCGACAGGGGGTCGCTGCCGGTCGAGGGCGATTCGCTGGCTCCCTCGGGCAGCATGCCGCGCTTCTTGGCCTCCTGCAGCGCCTCGTCCACGGCGGGGCTGCCGTAGAGGGCGCCGGCGTAGTCGTCGAGGTCGGGCTCGGGCAAGTCGCCCGAGAGCGGCATGGCGCCGACCTTGCCGGAGGCCGGCAGGTAGCGGATGAACACCCCGCAGAAGTAGACGAACTGCAGGTAGACGTTGGGCAGCGAATAGAAGGTCTGCACAAACATGCGGGCCTCGCCGCGCCAGCCGGCGTATTGCTGCTCCATAGCGTCTTCCTGGGACGCGGGCGTGAGGCTGCCGGGGCCCAGGCCCCAGAGCTCTTCGTAGCAGGCCAGATAGAAGTTGAAGAGGGGACTGAGCTTGTCGGGGGCAAAGGCCCTCTGGTGACCGCGGTACACGGCGCAAAGGTCAGCTGCCAGCGTCCGCCCCACCACCTCGTTGACCTGCAAGTCAAAGAACAGATTGAGCAGAGAATCCTGCATGCGCGGCAGAAGCTGGCCCTCGAGCACCTCCAGTTGCGCGGCCAGCCCCAGAGTGTGGGGAAAGGCGATGTGGTGGCCGACTTCATGGGCGAGCACGGCCGTGAGGCTCTGGCGCGCGCCGATATGGTCGAGCATGGGGAAGTTGACGACCACCTGCCGCGCGTTCATGTCAATGTAGGCGATGGGGTCGCCGGCCTCGACCATGCCCTTGCCCGCGCGGGGGGAGTCGGGGCTCCAGGCGCTGGGCGCGCTGAGCGATACATTGACGCCCCAAAGCTTCAGGGCCTGTTCCCAGGCGTGGGCGATGGTGTCCGCGTCGAAGGGGGCGGCGGTGCGCATGGGCTCAGCGCTGGGTCACGCTGAGCGTGCCCTCGGCTTCGGTCAGGGTGAAGGGGCGGTCGCGCAGCCCCTCGCCGACGAGGCGATAGAGGCAATCCTTCGAGGCCATGAACTTGATGGCGCCGGTGCTGACGCGCTCGGCACTGACTTCCTGCCAGCCCTCAGCACTCCAGACCAGCACCTTGACGGACTTGTCGGGGCGAAACTCGCCCAAGGCGCACTGCTTTTCAAAGCGCGCCTCAAACAGGCCGTCCTGCGCCTGCCCCGAGAGCAGGGGCCGCACCGACTTGTCCGTCTCCACGGCAAAGGCGCGGTCGGGCATCCCCTCGACCTTCACCACTAGCGCAAAGGGCTTGCGGCAGCCGACTTTCTCGAACATGGCCTTGCCCTGGGCAACGGGAGCCCGGGCCAGGGTGCGCCACTGTTCGTGGTTGAAGACGTTGAGGCTGGCCTGACCGTCGCCCGTGGCTGCAACTTCGAGGCGAGTGACGCTGACGTACTGGTCGGTGACATCGTCGAGCCCGTCCCAGGTCTTGATGAAGATCTTGACCGCGCCTCCGCCCGTGCCGTCACCGCTGACCTTGCGCAAGCCGGGAATTTCCGTCCAGGCATGGTTGCCGTCTCCGTTGCCCCACCAGGGAGTAAAGGCCTGGCAAGCGGGCAGGCCTACGGCGCGCAGCATGCAGTTTTCGACGTTGCTGCAATCCTCGCAGCGACCTTCATGAACGGCCAACGCCGTCAGCATGCCGAAGTCTTCCCAGGTGGTGTCGCCCTCATACTGAAAAAAGGAGTAGACCACGTCTGTGGCCAGCTTGATGGCTTCGGCGGGGTCCTTTACGTCCTTGAGTTCGGGCGCCAGCGCCTCGTAATACTGGCGGCGCCAGCGCTGAGCAGGCTCGCCCGTGCCGCGCGGGCTCAATACGTGGTGGAGGAAGTCGCGCTCGCTGACGCTGCGGCCCCAAGGCATCTCGCTGCGGGCCTTGACCGCGTAGTAGACGTTCTCAAAGAAGGCGCGGGCCTCGACGGTGGTAAGGTCACCCTTGGAAAGGCTGCGGTTCTCGCGCGCAAAGCTCATGGTGTCCATGCGCGAAATCGTCCACAGCGCGGCCCAGCACAGCTCGCCTGCGTTGTCGCATTCAGCCAGGGCGCTGAGCGCCAGAGCCAGCTCCCCGAGCCGTGTTGACTCGGCCTTCAGGTTCTTGTCCAGGCGGGCCAGGGTGGTTTCGTCAAGCTTGAGGCCCGCGGCTTCGCACCTGGCGCGCGCGACGAGCAGGACTTCGTCCGGGCCCTGAAGGCGGCCGCGCTCGCGAGCGCGTGTGAACTCTGCAGGCGGCGGGGCCGTGAAAGCTGTCTCGCTGTACAGCCGGCGAAGCACGCGCACCTGGGCCGGAGTGAGTTCGCGCTCGTTGCGGCGTTCGTCTCCCCGGTAGTGAAAAGCCCGCGTCTTGCCGTCGGGGCAGCGGGCCAGGAAGAACTGGCGGTTGATCCCGAATTTCTCGAGTTGCCCCTTCTCCCAGCTTTCGGCCGCGCAGTGCTCGCGGATGGCGAGGGGCATCTCCAGGAACTCCAGGGCGCCATCCAGCGTCTGGGGCGCCGACTTGAAATGTCCCTGGAGCAGATACTCGCGCGCCGCCCCGTTGAGTTTGGGCTTCCTGTCGGCGCTCTCCGGCCCGCTGGTTTCGTCGGCCAGGATGGTGGAAGCAGGCGCGGCCAGGGCCATGGTCAGCAGCAACAGGGCGAGTTGTTTCATGGGTTCTCCCGGGTCAGTCATGGTAACACGCGCCGGGGGAGCGCGCCGTTCAAGATGCTGATACGGGCCAGTGGCGGCCCGCCGCCCATGAAAGATGAGCGCCGAGCCGACAGCGATGACTGGCCCGTGAGGGGGCAAGAACCAGCCGGTGTCAGTTCTTGCCCGCGTGGGCGCGTTTGATGGCGGCGATGTCGATCTTGCGCATGGTGAGCATGGCGTCGATGGCGCGCTTGGCCCTGGCCAGGTTCCGGTCACTGATGCACTTCATCAGGGCGTCGGGGATAATCTGCCAGCTCACACCGAATTTGTCTTTGAGCCAGCCGCACATGGACTCCTCACCGCCTTGGGAGAGCTTGCTCCAGTAGTAGTCCACTTCCTTCCGGGTTTTGCAGGGCACCAGCAGGGACATGCCCTCAGTAAACGAGAAGTGTGGCCCGCCCTCATAGCACATGAAGGTGGTGCCGTTTATTTTGAACGTGCCGCCCACGACCTTGCCGCCCTGCTTCATGAGCCGGGATATCTTGGAGTTCTTGAAAACCGAGCAATAGAACTGCATCGCCTCGTGCGCGCGGTCTTTGAACATCAGGAAGGTAGTAATTCTGTTCATCGCAAGCCTTTCGACAGTCTCAAGCCCGGCCGCACTGCTTTTGCCACGGAGTACACGGCAGTCACGGGCAAAAGCAACGCGGTCAACGGCAGGAGTACATGAACCACAGACTCTCAAAGATGCGCTTCTGATTCATCTGCGGTCATCGGTGTTCAGCTGCGGCTTCAAGGCCTCGGCCCTTCCTCTGTGTGCTTTGGGCTGAGAGCCTTGTTGTTCCCGACTACTTTCCGACGCCGGCGAGGTGCTTGGCCAGCTGGTCGAGCGTGCCGCCGTAGCCCTGCTCCATGCTCTTGAACATGCCCTCAAAGAACGCGCGCTCGGCGGGCGTGGCGTTGATGGGGGCGCTGCGCAGGTTGAGCAGGGTGCGGGCCCCCTTCTCGGTCAGCGTGACGGTGTTGAGTACCTCAAGGGGAAAGTCCTTCGAGAAAAACGCGCGCGCGACGTTGCCCTTTTCATCGGCAAAGGAATTGACCCATACCAGGCGCGAGGGCGCCACCAGCTCGCGGTAGATGGACAGGCCAAACATGGTGTGACCCGGCGACTTCATGGCGTAGTGGAAGCAGCCGCCGGCGCGGATGTCGGCCTTGAGGACTTCGAGCTTCATCTCCTTCGGTCCCCACCAATTGGCGAGCTGCGTCGCGTCAGTCCAGGCCTTCCACACTGCCGCGACGGGCGCGTGGAACTCGCGCGAGATCACGAGTTCGCGGCCCGAGGTGTCAAGCGATTCACTTCTTGCGGCCATGCTTTTTCTCCTGTTCCTGTAGTTCTTTGAGGTAGCTGTCGAGGCGGTCAAAGCGCTCTTCCCAGAAGCGCCGGTATTGCTCCAACCAGTCGGCTACCTGCTTGAAGGGCTTGCCCGAGAGCCTGCAGATGTGCCGGCGCCCGTCTTTGCGCTTCTCGATCAGCCTCGCGCGCTCGAGGTAAGCGAGATGTTTGCTCACGGCCTGCTGCGAAATTCGAAAGGGCCTGGCCAGGTCATTGACCGAGGCTTCCCCCTGCGCGAGCCGCTGAAGAATCAGGCGGCGCGTCGGGTCGGCAAACGCGGCCAAGGTTGCGCTGAGTGAATCCACAACCTAATGGTTGTATATAAGCGCCGCATTGTCAACCGCATAGTCGCTGTTCTCCAACTGCTATTTCACTTGAGACGCCACGATGTCACGCAGCCGTTTGCAGGCAGCCGGGTCACGGGCCAGCTTGTGGGGCTGGTGCTGCGCAAAGCGGCGGAAAAACCCGCCACTGACCTTGGCCACATCCTCCGCCGAGGCCAGTCGGATGACCGGCGCGGCACAGCTTCGCGGCGAGCGCATCAGCAGCCAGGTCCAGAACTGGATGAACCTGGGAAACTTGCGGAACAGGGAAGTGCCGGAGATGCCGGGGTGGAGGCTGTTGGCCGTAATGCCGCTCTCGCGCGAGGCCAGTTCGTTGGTGAGCATGGTGAGGGCGAGCTTGCTGCGGCGGTAAGCGTAGCGAGGCTGATAGCCCTTCTCGAACTGGATGTCGTCCCAGTCCATCTTGCCGAGGTAGTGCTCGTTGGACGAAACATTGACCACGCGCCCCGCTGCGGCCTTCAGGGGGGCCAGCAGCTCTTCCTGAAGAATCCAGGGCGCGAGCACGTTGACAGCCCAGGTCTTCTCAAAGCCGTCCGCGGTCACTTCACGCTGCCCGTTCCAGATGCCGGCGTTATTGATCAGGGCGTATGTGGCGCATCGAATAGATGCGGTCGCCGCCGGCATCATCGAGGTAGTGCGTCTCTCCGAACCCGGACCGCCCGAGGTTCGTGGCTTCGGGATCGCCA